>Ga0180430_10004338_pt1 | contig 11988 bp, 7 predicted proteins | sample SS_ome_9_FD_132999 | JGI IMG/M metagenome (GOLD analysis project Ga0180430, IMG submission 132999) | Hypersaline lake sediment archaeal communities from the Salton Sea, California, USA - SS_1_S_2 metaG | ecosystem: Environmental > Aquatic > Non-marine Saline and Alkaline > Hypersaline > Sediment... | reverse complement strand
GTGCTGCGGATGGGTGTGCGGGACAATGCAAGGGGGAGAATTTAAGTGCCGGGCCTTGCGGCCCGGCGAGGGGAGGTCCCAATGACAGTTCACGAGGGGAGGTCATTCGCTGTCTTGGTGAAGCACAGTATAGCGCTGATTTGATGCGCCGCAACATGCGATCGGTCACGACAGTGTTGACTGCGAGGAGAGGCGGGCGATGGCACGTGCCGGCAGGTCGGCGCCGCGCGGCGACGGCGCCCCGGGGCGGCCTGAACCGACGGGCGATGCGGGGATGCTCGAAGGGGAAAATTAAATGCCGGGCCATTGCGGCCCGGCGAGGGGAGGTCCCAATAACAGGTCACGAGGGGAGGTCATTCACTGCATTGGAGACGACAGTATAGCCGCCATTTGCCGCGCTGCAACAAATAATTTGGAATAAGTCTATTTCCTATTTGTCGAGCTTGTCCGCGCGGGGCCGTCGGCGTCAGGCGGGCACGGCAACGTCCGCGAAACCGGCCTGTCGCAGGCAATCCCTGTAGCGCTCGCGATCGTCCGCGCGTCGGAAGGGCACGCGCGCGACATGTTCGTCGACGTCGAACGCAGGGTAGTGCTCGACGTAGCGTTCGACGTACGGGTGGGCCTCCTCGGTGCGGCCGAGCGCGGCCAGGGTCGCCGCGAACCAGCGGCAATTGGACGGCGAGATGCGCGGTCCGTCGATCTGCCGCATGACGGCGCGGCCCTCCTCGTAACGGCCGGCGATGAAGTAGGCGACGACGTAGAGCGAGCGCGGCCAGATGTCGAGATATGGATTGATCTCGAAGGCATGGTCGAGCAGCGCGATGGCCTTGTCCGGTTCGCCGTTGAGACTCAGCGCGTGGGCAAGAAACGTGTAGCAGTCGGCGTCGTTGACGTTGAGCTCGATTGCCTTCTGCAGGCTCTCGATCGCCTTGTCGAGCTGTTTACGGAAGAAATGCACCATGCCCAGGCACAGCCGGAACGTGTGAGAGGCCGGATCCATGTGCACCGCGCGCTGGGCATACTCGAGGGCCTGGTCGAGCGAGCCCTGCGGGTCGTCCGTCCAGTACTCGTTGTAAGCCGTGGCGTAAGTCCAGGCGATTCCGGCGTAGGCACGTGGATACTCGGGGTCGAGCTTGACCGCCTGCAGGTAGAGCCCGCGTGCGGCCAGGTTGTCCTCGCGATTGAACTTCAACCAAAGTTCGCGCCCGCGCAGCACCAGATCGTAGGCAGCCGGATTGTCTCCGCCTTCGTCACTGCGCGCGCGGCGTCGTTCGGAGTCGGCAACGCGGCCGACCAGCGTCGCGACGATGCGTCGGGTCAGCTCGTCCTGTACCGCGAAGACGTCGCACAGCTTGCGATCGAAGCGTTCCGCCCACAGGTGGTGGCCGCCGTCGGCCTCGATGAGCTGCGCGTTCACGCGCACCCGCTCACCGGCCTTGCGCACGCTGCCTTCGAGGATGTAGCGCACGTTGAGCGCGCGGCCGATGTCCTGCGCCTTGACCGCCTGGCCCTTGAAGCTGAAGGTCGAGTTGCGCGAGGTGACGATCATGTCCTTGAAGCGTGACAGCTCGGTGATGATGTCCTCGGTGATGCCGTCGGCGAAGTACTCGTCGTCGCTGCTGCCGCCGAGATTGGTGAACGGAAGCACGGCGATCGAGGGGCGGGCCGGCAGTCGGAGCGGCTCGCTGCTCGCGCGCGGGAGCGGCGCTGCGGCAGTGCCGTCGTGCGCGCCGTCCGGCGCGCCATTGGCCGGGTCCGTGGCCAGGGCATAGACACGCACCGGGCGCGCGATGTTCTTCACCGTCTGCTCGCCGAGGAAGCGCCAGCGCATGCCGCCCCGGTCGGCGACGAAGTCGTAGGCCGGTCCGGAAACGGTGATACCGCCCGGCTCGGCGAGGCGCTCGACGCGCGCGGCGATATTGACGCCATCGCCGTACACCGTGCCGTCGCTCTGTTCGAGCACGTCGCCGAGGTTGATGCCGATGCGGAAGTCCATGCGGCGCGCGGCGTCGCGACCCGCGTTCAGCTCGCCGAGTGCGGCCTGGATGGCGACGCAGGCGTCGATCGCCTCGACCACGCTGTCGAACACCGACAGCACGGAATCGCCGGCAGTGTCGATGACGCGCCCGTCATGGGCCGCGACCTGGGTGCGGAAAATCTCGCGGGCGGCATTGAGCATCGCGAGCGTGTCGGCCTCGTCCTGCCCCATGAGGCGCGAATAACCGGCGACATCGCCATTGACGATCGCGGCGAGGCGGCGTTTGGGCTCGGTAAACATGATCCTCCACGACGGCTCGACCGCGCGCGGCGGCGCCGGGGCGCCGCCGCCTCCGCGATCAATCCAGTAGTGCCTTGTTGCTCATGAAGCGGTCGAGAACGTTCTTCGTGATCCGCGACACGTTGTTCTTGTAATTGTCGTGTGACAGCGAGCCAGGCCAGGCGATCGAGCTCGTCGCGAACACGCCGCCGCCGTTCGGCGTCTCGTAGAACACGAGGTCGGCGCGTACGAGGTCGTTTTCCTGCCCGCCGAGGCCCGGGTAGTTGATCAGCAACTCTTCGCAGACCACGAGGTAGATGTCGGTGTGATCCTCGGACGAGGCGAGCAGGTAGGCGTTCGGCGGCGTACCCAGCAGGCGGTCGGCGCGGTCGAGCTCGAGGCCGGCGGCACCGTTGCCGATGAGCCCGAAGTCGCCGATGCGTTCCTCCTCGCCGACGCCCTGCATGATCCAGCGCACTTCCTTCTTGAAGCTGTCCGGCTTACGCACGTAGTAGGAGGAGATGTCGAAGCCCTGGGCGGTGAAACCGGTGCCGACAATGGTCTGCGGCGGACGGCCGTTGCGGCGCCACAGGCCGCCGTATTCACCGGTGAACGAGTGGTAGTACTCGCCGCTGCGCGCCTCCCAGGCGCGTATGCCGTCTTCGTTGCGGCGCACCTCCATGATGCCGGGAACCTCGCCGTGGTAGGCAATACGCCAGTACCAGCCGTTGGCACCGAGATACATGAAACGGCCGCCGCGCTGCTGCCAGGCATGCAGGGCATCCCACATCTGCTTCGAATGGTACTCGGGATGCGAGGACGACAGCACCACCTTGTACCCTTCGATCGCGGCCGTGCCCTGGTAGTGCAGCTCTTCGTCCGTGATCACGTCGTACTCGTAGCCCATGTTCTCGAGCCAGTTGATGATGTGCGTGTCGGCGTTGAACTGCCACAGCGTCGAGCCCTGGCCGCCGAGCCAGGACTTGTACTTGGGCCGCATGTTGAGGATCGGACGCAGACGCGAGGAGTAGCACACGCCGGAGCCATCGGAGTGCACGTCGTAGCAGCTCGCGCCGTACTCGCGGTGCACGTTGCGGTAGAGATCCTGACGTTCGTGCTCGATGAGGCGTCCGCCGAGCAGCTGCGCGATGGGCGCATCGGTACCCATGTGCTCGTTGGCGTAGGCCATGTAACTCCCGGTGGGCAGCAGGAAACAGATCTTGGCGGTCGTCTTGCCGCGCGGCGGGAGTACTGCGAACGGGACGTAGTCCTCGTCCTCGAGGTTGTCGCCGCAGCGCAGGCGCGCGCAGTACAGGCCGCTCTTGAGATTGGCCGGCACGGTCAGCGAGACGTCGACTTCCCAGCCGGCGTCGTAGACGTCGTCGTCATGGAAGTGGATCGCGCCGTACTGGTCGGGCGCATGCCGCCAGGCCATTTCCTCGCCGGTCCAGTTCCAGCCGGTCATGCCGCGGGCCGGCATGTGGACGACCTGCCCGTCGAGTCGGTTGGGCGAGGTGTCGGTGACCTTGAGGCCGCTGATGTCGGCGGCGAAGTCCCAGGCGGCGACGAGGTCCTGGCGCAGCGCGCCTTCGATGCGGCGCTGCTTCAGTGCCTCCATCTCGGCCCGCTCCAGTACCCGTGAGACGATGCGCGGCGAGTCGATCTTGCCGTTGTAATGGCCGCTGCACACGGTCCGGCCCTTGTCGTGACGGCTGTAGCGTGCGCCGATGGTGACCGGTGCCTGGCGCTCGCCGAGGCGGGCGAGCGTGACCTTGCCGCGCGTCACTGCCGCGTCGCGCGTGCCGACGTGGGTGTGCAGCGGCTCCTGGTAGAGCGTGACCTGCTTCTTGGCGGCGTCGAAGGTCGCGGCGACGAAATACCACTCGTGGGCGAGCAGGCCCTTGCCGGTGCTGATGGTCTGCACGCGGCTGCGGCCGCCACCGAGGGTCAGCGAGAGGCCGCCGTTGTCGGCGGCGAGCGACAGCGCGAAGCCGCGCTTGGCGCGTTCGTCCCAGTGCGCGAGCAGGGTCTGCTCACCGCGCTCCGGTGTGGTTGGCCAGATGAAGGCCTGCACGGTGAAGCTGTCGAGGCCGTCGAGTGCGGAGCCGACCGGTACGTCGACGAACGAGCCGGCGTGGATGACCTGGCGCCGCCCCTTGTAGGTGCCGCTGGCCGCGGTGCGCACGACACGTTCCTGGTAGCCGGGGCCGTCCGGGTTCATGTCGCCGCAGATCAGGCGCACGATGTCTGCCTTGAACGTCTTCGCCTCGCAGTTGACCATGAAGTTGATGGTCTCGCCGGGCGCGACACTGATGCGATCGGCGTAAGCGGTGATTTTCATCATTGTTCGTCTACTCCCCTGGGTCTTCTTGCCCGGCGCGCCGCCCGCTGGCGGGCCTTACGCAGGCGTGCACGTCCTCGATGCACTTCGTTCGATACGCCTCAGGCGCTGAGGGTCTCGCCGGTCAGCGCTTTCCAGCGCTGGCGGAACACGTACCATTCGGCTTCTTCCTGGCTGGTGAAGCGCTGCTTGAGCAGCTTGACCGGTTGCCCGGCCTTGCCGGTGGTCCTGGCGAGCTGCCACTCACGGTTCGGTTCGACCACGACCAGGCAGTACTTGTCCGCCATCGGTGCACCGCGCATCCGCGTCAGCAGGCGTTGCAGGTCGGGGCTGTGGTGTCCGATCGGGTTGGCGCGGAATTCCTCGATGAGGCGCCGGTCGTCGGCACTCGGGCGATAGCTCTCGTGGGCTTCATTGAGATCCACCATGAACAGGATCCTCCCCTTGGATTGGACGTCGGCGACCGTGCCTCGCCAGCGCGGAGCGGCGCGGCGACCCGCCGAGCGTCATTGGTGGATGGAACGGAGCGCACAGTATAGCGCCGTCGCGCGGCAATCCACGCCGGGTGGCGCCGTGGTCGCCATGCCCCCGGCCGGTGATAGACTCGCCGCCATGAGCACATGGCCGGAGCCTTGCACGGACGCGACGGGCCCGGCCGCCCGGCGCGTGCCGGGTCGCATGCTGCTGGCGGCCCTGCTGCTCGTCGTGAGCCTGCCGCTGGCCGCTCGCGAAGTGGTCGTCGGCGTGCTCGACGATGGCCCCGCGGCGCGGCGCTACGTGCCGCTGGAAGCGGTGCGCCGCGAGACCGAGGTGCTGATGGCACGCGAGTTCACGGTGCGGTTTCCGTCCGCCAAGCGCCGCGACGGCGGCTGGGACGTGGCGCGCATCGCCGCGGGACTCGACGCGCTGCTGGAGGACGCGGACGTCGACGTGGTGCTCACCAGCGGACTCATCGCGACGCACCTCGCGGCGCGGCGCGCGCACCTGCCCAAGCCGGTCGTCGGCATGGTGGTCGCCGACGTCGTCCTGCAGGGTTTTCCGCGCGCCGGCGCTGCCAGCGGCCGGCACAATTTCGTCTACATCGCCGGCGAGCACACCATCGGCGACGATCTCGCGGCATTCCACGCGCTGGTCGGCTACCGCCACCTGGCGATCGCGGCCGACCGCGTGCTGCTCGAGACCCTGCCGGAGCTGCCCCCGCTGGTCGCTGCCGCCGCCGCGCGGCTCGACGTGCGCATCACGATGGTCCCGGCCGACACCGCGGCCGCACCGTTCGTCGCCGACCTGCCGGCGGACGTGGACGCGGTCTACCTGCCGCCGCTGCCACGTTTCGACGACGCCGAGCTGGCCGCGCTGGCCGAGGCGCTGATCGCCCGCGAGCTGCCGAGCTACACCCTGCTCGGCCAGCGCCACCTCGAACTCGGTTTTCTCATGACAGGTGCCGGCCGCGAACTCGACGTCACGCGCGCGGCACGCCGCGTCGCGCTCGACCTCCAGGCGATCGCCCTCGGTGAAGCGCCGGCCGCACTGCCGGTCGCGCTGGCGCAGCCGCGCAAGCTCGCGATCAACATGCGCACCGCCGCGGCGATTGGCTATTCGCCGCGCCGCGAGGATCTCGAAGGTGCGATCGTCATCGACGAGCCGGTGTCACCACCGGCCACGGAACTCGGCCTGGTCGCCGCCTTAGAGCGCGCGCTCGAGGCCAACCTGGCGCTGCGCATCAGCGAACTCGACCCGCTCATCGCCAACGCCGAGCAGGCCGAGCGCCGCGCCGCGCTGCTCCCGCAGCTCGCCCTCGACGCAAGCACCCGTGTCATCGACAGCGATCGTGCCAACCCGCTGTTCTCGGCCGAGCGCGAGGGGCGCCTCGGGGTCCGCGCAAGCCAGCTCATCTACTCCGAGCGGGCCTGGTCGGGCTGGCACATCGCGCGTTACCTGCGCGAGGCCGAAGACCAGGCCTTGCGCGCGGCCGTGCTGGACGTGCTCGAACAGACCGCGCGCGCCTACCTCAACGTGTTGCTCGCCGATGCCGCGATCGCCGTACGCGCGTCCAACGTCGCGCTGACCGAGGCCAACCTCGAACGCGCCCTGGCGCGCGCGGATATCGGCCAGTCGGGACGTGGCGAGGCGCTGCGCTGGCAGAGCGAGCTGGCCATCGACCGCCAGGAACTCTACCGCGCCGAAGCCGAAGCGGGCACGGCAACGATTGAACTCAAGCGCCTGCTGGCGCTCGATCAGGGCGCCACGCTCGGTGTCAGCGACGATGGCATCCCGGCTTTTATCGCCCTGCTCGGCAACAGTCGTTACCAGCGCTTGTTCGACAACGCACGCCGCTGGGCCGTGTTCCGCGACTTTCACGTCGCGCGCGCGCTCGCCCGCGCGCCCGAGCTCGCGCGCCTCGATGCGCTGATCGGCGGTGCGGAACGCCAGTTGCTCGCCGCCGGGCGCGCCTATTACGTGCCGGACATCAGCCTCGTCGGCCAGAGCGCGACGCGCGTGCTGCGCGGCGGGCGCGGTGCGAGTCTCAGCGGCGCCGGCCGCGACGAAGACGAGTGGGCCTTCGGTATCGAGGCCGAGTTGCCGCTGTTCCTGGGCGGCGCCCGCGATGCGCGGCGTACCCGCGCGAGCTATGAACTCGCCCGTACCTCCTTGTCGCGCGCCGATGCCGAACTGGCCGTGCGCGCCCGCGTCCTCGCAGCCCTCGAGCGCACCAGCGGTTCCTACCCGGCGATCCGGCTCTCGCGCGAAGCTGCCGCGGCGGCGCGCGACAACCTGGCTATCGTGACCGATGCCTATGCCGCCGGCACCGCGTCGATCACCGAGCTGAACGATGCCCAGGATGCCGCATTGACCGCGGGCCTGGCCGCGGCGCAGGCGCGCTACCAGTTCATGCTCGATTTCGTCGCGGTACTGCGCGCGGCGGCCGATTTCGATGTTCTACTCATGCCGGACGGATTGGAATCATGGTACGCAGAGGTCGACGAGTACTTCCGCGCGGCCGGGCTGCACTGAGCAGCACCGCGGCCGCGTCGCCCGACAGGCGGCCCGGCTCCACGCGGCGCGGCGCCGCCGCACGGTCGTTCCCGCTGGGTGCGCTGCTCGTGCTGCTCGTGCTGCTCGGGGCCTGCGAGGGCGAGCCGCCGCCTGCGCCGAGCGAGCGCGTGCGCCCGGTACGCTACGCGGTCGTGGTGGCGGATGGCGGCACGGTCACGCGGACCTTCTCCGGGGCCGCGCAGGCGGATGTCGAAGCGCAGTTGAGCTTTCGTGTCGGTGGTGCGCTCCGCGCGCGCCCGGTCGAGGTGGGTGACACTGTCGCCGAGGGCGCGCTGCTCGCGGAACTCGACGCGCGCGATTTCGTCGTGCGCGTGCGCGAGGCGGAAGCCCAGTTGAGCAACGCGCGGGCCGGACTGCGCAACGCGGAAGCGAGCTACGCGCGTGTGCGGACGCTCTACGAGAACGACAGCGTCGCGCTCAGCGAACTCGATGCCGCACGTGCCGCGGCCGAGTCGGCCGCCGCACAGGTCAGCATCGCCGAACAGAACCTGGCGGATGCGCGTCTCAAGCTGTCCTACACGCGGCTCACGGCGCCGGCGCGCTGCGACGTCGCCGAGACGTTCGTCAAGGAGAACGAGAACGTTGCCCCGGGCCAGGTCATCGTGCGCCTGAGCTGCGGCGGCTGTCCCGAGGTCAAGGTATCGGTGCCCGAGACCCAGATCAGGGACGTGCGTCTCGGCGCCGCGGTCACGGTGAGCTTCGCTGCGTTGTCGGGACAGCAGTTCCCAGCACGCGTCAGCGAGGTCGGCGTGGCGACGACCAGCAGCGCGACGGCGTTCCCGGTGGTGGCGCAGCTCGAGGGCGCGTGCGCGCAGGTCAGGCCCGGCATGGCCGCCGACGTCGAGTTCCGTTTCGACGCCGCGCCGGATACGGCAGCGGTGCGCGTCCCGGTCGTCGCGGTCGGCGAGGATCGCGAGGGCCGCTATGTCTACGTGCTCGAACGTATCGACGAGGATCGCTGGCGCGCGCATCGACGTGCCGTCGAGACCGGTGAGCCGCAGGCCGAGGGCATGCCGATCACGGCCGGTCTCGCGGCCGGCGAACGCATCGTCACCGCGGGCGTGCGGCGTATCAGCGACGGCATGATCGTGCGCCTCTACGGCGGCGGCGCGTGAGCGGCGCGCAATGGACCTGACGCGCGGCGCGCTGGCGCGCAACCGGGTGACCGTCACCGCGATTCTCGCGGTGATCGTCGCTGGCATCGTCACCTACCTCGGCATGCCGCGCGCCGAGGACCCCGGCTTCATCGTGCGCACCGCGCTGGTCTCCACGCATTTCCCCGGGGCGAGCCCGGAGCGCGTCGAGCAACTCGTCACCGATCGCCTGGAAAAGGTCATCCAGGAGATCCCCGAGCTCGACTATGTCAGCTCGACGTCCAAGGCCGGGATCTCGGTCATCTACGTCAACGTGCGTCCGGCCTTCACCGACATGCGCCCGATCTGGGACAGCCTGCGGCGCAAGGTCGACGCCGCGCGTGCGCAACTGCCCGACGGCGTGCGCGGGCCATTCGTCGATGACGAGTTCGGCGACGTGTTCGGCTTCATCATCGGGCTGCACGGCGCGGATTTCTCCTACCGGGAACTCGAGACGTTCGCCGCGGAGATCCGCGACGAGCTGCTGCTGTTGCCGGATGCCGCCAAGGTCGAGATCGCCGGGGTGCAGGACGAGCGCATCTTCGTCGAGTACGACAACGCGCGACTCGCGCAGCTGGGCTTGTCCCCGGTGCAGCTCAAGCAGACCCTGGCCGCGCGCAACATCGTTCAGCCCGGCGGCGACCTGCGACTCGAATACGAGACCGTGGTGCTGGAGCCGAGTGGCAGCTACGGGTCGCTCGACGACATCCGCGACAGCATGGTCAGCCCCCCCGGCAGTGCCGCGGTGGTGCGGCTCGGCGACATCGCCACGGTGCGGCGCGGCTACATCGATCCGCCGGCCAGTCTCGCGCGCGTCAACGGCGCGCCGGCGCTGGTCCTGGCCGTGTCGATGCGCGACGGCGGCAACAATATCGAGCTCGGCACCGCGGTGCGATCGGTGCTCGCGCGCGCGCGTGACGTCTACCCGATCGGTGTCGAGTTCACCGTGCTGCAGGACCAGTCGCGCATCGTCGAGCGCAAGGTGGGTGAGTTCGAGGGCAACCTGCTGCAGGCCATCGGCATCGTCGTGCTGGTCATGGTGCTGTTCCTCGGCCTGCGCACCGGGCTCATCGTGGCGAGCCTGATCCCCGTTTCGATCATCGCCGCGTTCCCCGTCATGGACGCGTTCGGCATCGGTCTCGACCAGATGTCGCTGGCGTCGCTGATCATCGCGCTCGGCATGCTGGTCGACAACGCCATCGTCATGGCCGAGTCGATCATGGTGCGCATCGAGCAGGGCGAGGAGCGCGTCGCCGCCGCCGTGGCGAGCGCGGGCGAGCTGCGTATGCCGCTGCTGACAGCTTCGCTGACGACCGCGGCGGCCTTTTTGCCCATCTACCTGGCCGAGTCCGATACCGGCGAATACACCGCCTCGCTGTTCAAGGTCGTCACCATCACGCTGCTTGCGTCGTGGTTGCTCTCGCTCACCCTCGTGCCATTGCTGTGCGTGAACCTGTTGCGGATCGGCGCGATCACGGCCGATAGCGCGCCGCCATCTTGGTTCTATCGCGCTTACCGGGCCGGTCTCGTCGGCATTCTGCGCCACCCCTGGTGGTTCCTCGCCGGCGTTGCCGGGGTGTTCTATCTCGCGGTGCTCGCCATGGCGCTGGTGCCGAACATCTTCTTCCCTCCCAATGATCGCGCGACCTTCACGATGGAGATCGAACTGCCCTTCGGCACGCCGCTGGCGCGTACCGCGGCGGTCGTCGGCGAGGTCGAAACGCTGCTCGCCGGCGAGCTGCATGCGGCGACGGCTGACGGCCAGGGCGTGACCGACTGGGCGAGTTTCATCGGTGAGGGCGCGCCGCGCTTCAACCTGACGTTCGCGCCGCATCCGCCGGCCAGCAACTACGCGATCACGCTGACCAACGCGACCTCGACAGGGTACATGAACGAGAGCGTCATTCCACGCTTGCGCGAGTACGTGTTCGAGCACTTCCCCGATGCCGAGGCGACCATCCGCCCGCTCGCGCTTGGCGCACCGGCCTGGCCGCCGATCGCGATCCGGGTCTCGGGGCGCGATACCGATCGGCTGTTCGCGCTGGTCGATGCGATCAAGGCGCGGCTGCGCGACACGCCCGGCGCGATCCAGGTGACCGACAACTGGGGTGTGCGCACGAAGAAGGCCGTGGTCGATATCGACGACACGCGGGCACGCCTGGCCGGCATCACCCACCAGGATATCGCGCTGTCCCTGCAGACCTATTTCTCCGGGCTGGAGACGACCGACTTCCGCGAAGGCGACGAGCTCATCCCGATCGTGCTGCGTTCGCTTGCCGCGCACGACGCAGGGCGCGAGCCGATCGGCTCGATCGACGTCTACGCGCAGGCGAGCGGGCGCTCGGTCCCCTTCGACCAGGTTGCCGACGTCGCGCTCGAATTCGAACCCGGGGTCATCGAGCGGCGTAATCGGCTGCGCACGGTCACCGTCGAAGCCCTGCTCGCGCCCGGTTACACGGCGGCCGAAGTGCTTGCGGCGATCGCGCCCTGGCTCGAGGACTTCTCGCGTGACTGGTCGTTCGGATACGGTTGGGAGTACGGCGGCGAAGCGGAGACTTCGGGCAAGGCCAATGCGTCGATCGCCGCCAAGCTGCCGATCGCCGGATTGCTGATCGTGCTGCTGCTGGTCGCGCAGTTCGATTCGCTGCGCCGCCCGCTGATCATCGTGCTGACGATTCCGCTCGCGCTGATCGGCGTGACTTTCGGGCTGCTCGTCGCCGACAGCTACTTCGGCTTCATGACGCTGCTGGGCATCATTTCGCTCGCCGGTATCGTGATCAACAACGCGATCGTGCTGATCGAGCGCATCGACCTCAACGTCGACGCCGGTCTCGATCCGGGCGAGGCCATACTCACCGCGGGCGCCGAGCGGCTGCGCCCGATCCTGCTCACCACGGCGACCACCGTCGGCGGCATGCTGCCGCTGTGGTTCGGCGGTGGTCCGATCTGGGAAGCGATGGCGATCACCATCATCTTCGGGCTCGCCTTCGCGACGGTGCTGACGCTCGGCGTGGTGCCGGTCCTCTACCGTCTGATGTTCCGCGTACCGCCGCCGCAGCGCGCGGTCAGGGCTTCCTGAAGCGCAGTACGAAGCGGTCGGTCTGGCGCCGGATGGCGTCGTCGAAGACGTTCAGGCTGCGGTCGTCGTCGGGGTTGCGCAGCACGTCACTATCGGCCTCGAACACGAAGCCGGCGCTCTCGAT
>Ga0180430_10004337_pt1 | contig 11991 bp, 9 predicted proteins | sample SS_ome_9_FD_132999 | JGI IMG/M metagenome (GOLD analysis project Ga0180430, IMG submission 132999) | Hypersaline lake sediment archaeal communities from the Salton Sea, California, USA - SS_1_S_2 metaG | ecosystem: Environmental > Aquatic > Non-marine Saline and Alkaline > Hypersaline > Sediment... | reverse complement strand
TCACAGAAATATTATAAGGAGTGTCATTCCAGCAATAATCAGCAAAAAAATGTGATCGAAATGTATGAGAAAAAAATGATGATGCCTTGCATATTAGTATTATTTGTTTTAATGTTCGGATGTATTGATTCACAATCTAAGCAGACAACATATGTTTGCAACGATGGCACGGAAGTGATGAATCCTGAATCATGTTCCAATGATTCGGACTCCGAGTTTCATGATGATGAATCTTCTAGTTATACATTATCTACATGTATTTCGAAAACAAAGGACGAGGCGCAGTGCAAAGACTGTTGTGATTGTATCGATGGAGATGTGGATACAAGAAAAACATGCCGTGATAATTGCATAGAGCATGATTTCAGCCTCAATTCTGAGACTATTGAGATCAAGGTTCAATCCGAATTAGGCGCAAACGGCGACTATTCATTATGCTCTGGAACTGGCAATGAGCAGGAATGCAAAGAGTGTTGCGACGGATCAGAACTCTTCTCCTGCGGAGACCGCAGATTCTGTCGAGATGTATGCAATGCGATGGGGGGCGGAGAGATTACACCCCCCACTCAAGAGCCTGAAGATATAAAAGATCAGCAGGATAGTCAAAAGCATAACATTGAGCAGGCAACCTCTGATAAGGCACAGCTTAATACATTATCTTTCAGTGCCCTAGCATTCATCAGCGGAGATGATTGCAGCGATACTTTCCTCCCACCTGGAAAAGTGGCTGATTTCTCAGGCTTTCAATATCTTCGGGACAATGACCCAGATGAAATGGGACATAACACTGAATTCGTCACAATGGCAGCAGACAATATCTTGACAATACTAGAACCAGATCAGATTGAGGAGTTTATGGTGATTGATTCTGACCAGACGAGTATGAGCGATGAATATGCATATATGCGTTTCCCACTTATGAATGCTTTCCGGCGTCAACTGACAGGAGATATACCCACAGGAAGTAGTGGACTGAACAAAAGCGCGATTATAGAATATTCAGCCAAATTGTACAAACTGGATGCGAACATAAGCCTGCAGCGTGCGAAGGCTTTTGGCAATGTGATAAGGTCATTAACAGAGGAGCAGCGAGAATACCTTGACAATATGGGGGAAGGGGGAAGTCTTTCCTGGCCAAAAGTTAGCGAACCAGAGATTCTCAAGACAAGCGGAATCTCTTCGGTTGATTTGAGAACTTACGCGAGCGAGTTCTATAGTTGGTATGCTGGGTCAGTTGAAGCAGATACGTATTTCTGCCCTGAGAGGCAGGCCACATACTTTGGGGCTTTCTATATGAAGGATGCACCAGCAATGGGAAATCGGAATTATTCCATAAGCACTGAAATAACTGGGGACAGTGGAGAGGCCTTCAGAGAAATCTTGGATGAAACCCAGGAAACCAAGATAACCAGCCTGGTCGACATACAAAGAGATGATCTCAATGAGATCGTCACCATCAGACGCGCTATCGCAACAGAGCTTCGCAAACTCATGACAGAGGATGAGATAGATGAAGAAAAGATTCTATCTCTTGGAGAGCGATATGGTGAGCTTGATGGGGAGATTTCGTATTATTATGCAATGCATTTCTCCGATGTGGGGCAGACACTTACAGATGACCAAATGGCATATGTTCTGGAGTTGCGGAATCTAGAGGACTTTAAATGCGAAGGTGCCTATCTCTATTCCGAGAAGATAGCACTGCCAGAATTCGAAAGCAGTGATTTCTTATTTGAATAAATCAAAATCAGGGGAGAACTTTTTAACCTCTGTCTCGCATTAGAACAGCAGCGGAACTCGGAATGTTTAGGTCGGCACGGTACTAAGTACGAAGGTCCTTCCTCCTGCATTCAGATTTTTATTGGGAAGATTGCATTCTGATTTCATCACTATAAAATTCGAGAGGACTCAGCAGTTCTGCCCATGTTCCAGGCGGCTTTCCTGTTGAAATCCTAAAGGCAAGAAATGGATCTTCAACTGCATTTGATAATCGCATCAAGGCAGATGAATATGGATAGTATGCCAGTTGTTCGTCTATTGTTGTGGTTTTTATCAGAGTCGTTATTTCACCAAGAAGTTGTTTTAAGCCATGATTTTGAATTACTGTCCTTGCAAGTTCAAAACGCGATGCTGCCAGCTTTGGAAAGAAATAACCGAGAAATTTATATTCAAGTTCTATTGGCCAATCAGAACCATTGCACCATTTGAATACTTCTTCGGCAAAAACCGCTCTTCCTTCTCTTACAACTTTCGGGATTTTTCCTGGCAATTGTCCTGATATATCATAATCCTCAAAATGGACAAGTTCGTGTACCAGGTCGGGATATTCTTGGCTATGACGTATCACGATAAGTTTTTCTTCTGCTAGTGCTATGCCTTTTGCCCTCGCCCGCAATGTTTGTAATTTGTGTGGATTGTCATTTGCGATGTTGAGCAAATCATTCCTGATGTGTCCAGATCCACCAACCTCGCCCAATTTCTGGCGGGTTCTGCGGGGAGATAAAAAATCGCCAAGCCCAAATACTGTCAAGTTTCTCTCTTTAAATTCCTCTTTTGTTTCTCGTGGGAGAAGTTTTGGGAATGGAACAAAAACTGCTGTATGCCCATAATCCTGCGAAGCAAATTCAATGAATGAACTGTGATTCTCAGGAGTGACAATAATTATTGAAGGTTTGCTTTGAAGTGGTCTTCCGAATATTTTTTCAACAAAGAGAACAGCATCTTTGACTGCAGGATCTTTTATTGCTTCTGGTAATGGTCTTGCAAGTTTTCTAAGTTTCAGTTCCCTCATAATCTATTTTGTGATAGATGGTGTTATAAATGGTAACTTGAAATATATAAACATGGTGAAAGCTAGAAGGCTAATGAAAAGAGCAATGGACAGAGCAAAAGACCATATGCTCAAGAGAGGCAGATCAGCATTTAGAGCTGCTTTGCCTCTGGTAGCTTCTGCCATGGCCTCATGCGCACCAGACATAATTATGCCTGAGAGGACAGATGAAGACCCGTGCGCATCACACAATGACAGCACGATAATCCTCAATGAACGTGAATTTGAAGATAGAGGAGTAGCTGGAATAGACAGATTAAGAGAATCGGATGGTCTTATGAGCGATGCTCTTGTGCATGCTGTTCGAGCTTCTCATAACCTGTCAACATTAGGTCTTCCAGAACAATTTCCAACTGCATTTACACAGCTTGAAGAGGAATGCTTTGCGAATCCAGAAACAGGACTAACGGGTACTGCATATGCAGTTACTGCTCACAGTAGCCTAAGGGGAGATTATGGGGTATATACTCACATCCCAGAGCTTAACCTGGATGATTTCTCGCTAATAACTCATGAGATAGGACACCTGCAAGAAACACAGGGTGAATTCAATGCAGAAGTGAATTCTGCTGAGCAGATGCTCATGCTCTTTGTAGCATACTCAAACCAGGACAACTCAACACGTGATGAAAACAGATGGGCTGCCCAGGCAACCAACCAGATATACGGCCTTGAGGCCCTTCATGATGCCCTTCGCCACATACACCAGGAAAACTTCAGGCTTGACCCTGACCCAATAACATCCATGACAATGCATCCGAAGTGGAAATACATCAGAGCAGATATCTTCATTCTTGAAAGCCTGCAACGGCACAGTGGAAATTTTTCCGCAGTGCGAGAGGAAATTAGAAATCTTTGGATGGATGAGCTTCGGATTGCTTCTAGGGAAAGTGTTGAGAGATTTGTAGAGAGATACTCAGATGCAGATCTGGAGGCATCATTTGCAGAAATAATTGCCCAGATCAGAATGGCGCATTATAGCGAACTTTCCCGCCGCTTTGGAGCTGAAACTGCAGATTCATACCTAAGTGCAAATTCACAGGCATCATACTGGCTCAGAGAACCCAGAGAAATGATAAGAGTAATTGGACTGGATGATATGAACTGCATGAACACTGAACCAGAAGAAAGCAGCCAGAGCGTGAGATGCGAGCAGGGGTGCCTGGAAGTCGGAGCAACAAATGCAATACGAATTACAGATGCGCACTTTAGATGTTTCACTGTAGAAGGCGAAGATACAATAAGTTTCCAGAACTGGAACGTGACTGCAAGCGGAATGAGATATCTTGGAGCAGATGGCCATCACATAACAGCAAACCACGTCACTTTCGAAGCAGTTGTGAGATTTGATCATGTAGATATGGAAACAGTAGAATCACAGTAAAAAATGAGGCCAATCACCAACTATCAATATGCATTTCGACATTCTCGGACCAGTTTCTAATTATCTTTTTCAAAACATCCCGGATTGATTGCTTTGAATTGCATTTATAGAAAAAGACATAGCCGCCAGTATCAAGATTTTTCTGACTTCTGGATATTATTTTCTTTTCAGTCAGTTTTTTCACAGCCTTTTGTATGGTAGTGAGATCCAGTTTTGTTTTTCTTGAAAGTGCATCTGTAGTAAACTCGAAGTCCATATGGCGAAGGAAATATTGCATGACCTTGAGCTCGGCACGGGTCAGTCCAAGTCCACATTTGATTATGTTATTTATGTCAAACCTCTTGCACGCAAAATCTATCATCAATTGAAGAAATGCATAATTTCAATAAATAGATTTCGTTTTGGCAGAACTATTGGCAGTCCATCCCGCCGCCAACTAGTCCAGAACATTTTAGCTGCCTTGCCAGCAATAGGAAAAACAGGACGATTGCAACAAACAGAGACATCAGAACAGTTCCGTAGATCAAAGGACTTGGGATAAATACATTATACACAAAGCTTCCAAGAACTGCAAATGCTACAACAGGACAAACAAGGCCCCATTGTGTCACGTAAAACTCCTTCTTGAAGAAGTGCTTTTTGAAATAATCCTTCAGCATCGAAAGTCCGAATAGAAGATACCAGACTTCAATTGCAAATGCAATGGTCATAACAGCCATGAAGAAAATTCCAAGATGTTCCCCGAACTGATGCTCTACATAATGTCCAAGCCTGAAGGCACTGATTGCATACAGAGTGATATTTGGCACCACGATCAGAAAGCTTGGCAAAAACTGCTTTGCCGGCATTTCTGTTGATGCAAAGTGGCTCTTGAAAATTGCAACCAGCTTCACTATAAGGAGGAATGCTCCCATGGTTCCTGAAACAATGGAAAGAAATGCTGCACTATGGGCAATGCTAGAATCAGCTGCAAGCGCAGCGATTCCGGTTCCTGTCACAGTGAGCATTCCAAGTGCAAATGGATATAAAAGCCATCCGAAGCTGATTTTGTTCACATCAAAACTTTTCTCAAATGAGATCTTGAGAAGAGAGATAACTTTCAGCATCAGAACAAGCCAGATTGCAGCCCACGCAATAAGAGCAGGGAGCATCATCATCTGCAGATTATCTGCAAACAATGGAATGAAAAAACGCACAGGACCGATGAAAACATTCATCGTCATGACAAGTGAAATGAAAGGAGCAAGAAGCGCTGAATTTTTCAGCGGGTTGGCCTCCAGCTCAAGATAATCCTCCTTTTTCCATTTTATCAAGTGAACAGCCAATATGAGAGATAATACAATATGAATTAATGAGAAAACAATCATAACTCCTTCAAGCGACCTGAACAGTACATCATCAAAGAAAGGGAGTACACTGTGATCTATTTGCGATAGTTGTATCAGGCCTTTTCCATGTTCAAAAGTATACTGGAAAAATGCAAATGGGATAACAGAAATTCCTCCTGCCCCAAGTGACATTAAGAATATCAGTGGATCAAATTTTTTCAACATTTTCACGCACCGATCTTTGAGAGGATAGAGTCAATTTTCTTCTTTAGATCATCTTTTGGAAGAGCGCCTGAAAATCTTGCTATCTCTGTGCCTTTGTGGACAAGAACCATTGTCGGAATACTTTGTATTCCATATGCCATGGCAATCTCCCGCGCCTCATCAACATTGACTTTCGCAAACTTCACCTTGCCATCATAATCAGAACTTACCTCTTCGAAAACAGGCCCAAGCATCTGGCATGGGCCACACCAACCGGCCCAAAAATCAAGAAGAACCGGAACATTCGAATTTTTCACAACGTCCTCAAAGTTTACTCTGTTTATATTTTCTAAAGCCATATTTAATCACCTTAATTTCAATCATTGTATGCTTCCAATAATTGACAGTACTGATAAGGAATAGAAGTTGTATTTAAAGGTTTTTGAGTACAGATAAAGAGGGAGAGAAAACATCAGTCCTCATATAATCAACTATCAGAAAAATTTACTTTTGAGGTTTTTTACAAACTTTTTTGCATTTTCGATATCGATTTGGTCAGGTTTGCTCTGGTTGATTCCCCCGACTAATCTGAGAGGCCCCCATGCATCATGGCCCCTGCAAGAAAAGTTCCCGATAACAGAAAAACCCAGTGAAGAAAGTCTGCCCTCAAAATCCTTGTTATAATTGTTCAGATGCTTGTGCTCAGGATGTCCGCTTGTCGAGAAGATAAATGCCATCTTTCCCCGCACTGGATTGCAATGATCAAGAAGACGGTACAGGGAAGCATGGAATTTTGAATGATAGATGCCTGACCCAAAGCCAATTAGATCATACTTGTCAAAAGAATTCAGTTCGCAGGATATAGGATTGATCAGATCAGCATCAATAACTTCAGCAAATGCTTTTGCTATTTTTTCAGTATTTTTCTTGTGCTCAGATACATATACAATTAGTGTTTTCATATTTTACCACCCCGAATTATTTTTAGACAGAGTAAGCATATAATTGTGTGTTCCTCAAAGGGGAAACTTCCGCGATTGCCGTATTTTTTCAGGCAGAAAGAAGCCTTTTATAATGGCTACCAAAGATACCAAGTTCTAGTTTTCAAAGGGATTTTAATGGCAAGTGTAACTGAAAAAATATTAAAGGAACATTTGAAGGAAGGGGAATTAGAATCTGGCAAGGAAATAACAATAAAAATCGACCAAACGCTGACCCAAGATGCAACTGGAACAATGGCATACCTGGAGTTTGAAGCGCTTGGGGTGCCAAGAGTCAAGACAGAACTTTCAGTCAGCTATGTTGACCACAACATGCTTCAAACAGACTTCAGGAATGCAGATGACCATGATTATCTAAAGAGCGTTGCAGCAAAATTCGGAATCTTGTTCTCAAGGCCTGGAAACGGAATTTGCCATCAAGTACACCTTGAAAGGTTTGCAGCGCCTGGAAAAACACTTCTGGGCTCTGACTCTCATACTCCAACTGCAGGAGGAGTAGGTTCTCTTGCTATGGGAGCAGGCGGACTTGATGTTGCGCTTGCAATGGGAGGCGCTCCATTTACTCTCAATACTCCAAAAGTTGTTGGAGTAAGACTCACTGGAAAACTTCAGCCATGGGTTAGTGCAAAGGATGTGATACTCGAGCTTTTGAATATGCTCAAAGTCAAAGGCGGAGTTGGAAAAGTATTCGAATACTTCGGAGAAGGAGTCACAACACTGAGCGTTCCAGAGAGAGCAACAATCACAAACATGGGAGCAGAGCTTGGGGCAACCACCTCAGTATTCCCATCAGATGACAAGACAAGAGAATATTTGAAAATGCAAAACAGGGAATCTGATTATGTTGAGCTTAAGGCAGACTCAGAATCAGACTTTGCAGAGATTATTGAACTTGATCTTTCAAAGATTGAGCCAAATGTTGCAAAGCCACACATGCCAGACCAGGTCTGTAAGGTATCTGAACTTGATGGGAAGAAAGTAAATCAGGTTATTGTTGGAAGCTGCACTAATTCATCATATAGAGACCTTATGACAGTTGCACTTGCACTGAAAGGAAGGAAGGTACATCCGGCAGTTTCATTCTGCGTGCTTCCAGGCTCAAGGCAGGTTTATGAAACAATTGCAAGAAACGGAGCTCTTGCAGACCTTATATCTTCTGGAGCAAGAATACTTGAATCTGCATGCGGTCCTTGCATTGGTATGGGCCAGGCACCAAGAAGCGGAGCAATCACTGTCAGAACATTCAACCGAAACTTCAAAGGAAGATGCGGAACGCAGGATGCAGGAGCATATCTTGTTTCACCGGAAACAGCAGCTGCAATTGCACTAAACGGAGTTTTCACAGATCCAAGAAAACTTGGAGATGCGCCAGAGATTCCCGCAATAGATCCGGTAATTGATGATGGAATGATCATCAAGCCGCCGGAAAACGGATCAGATATTGAAATTGTAAGAGGGCCCAACATTGCACCTCTTCCTGATCTAAAGGCAGTTGAAGACAAAATTGAAAAGGAAGTTCTGCTGAAGACCGGCGATAATATTACGACTGATCATATTATGCCAGCAGGTGCAAAAATACTTCCTCTTCGAAGCAATATTCCTGCGATCAGCGAGTTTGTTTATGTGAATGTTGATTCCGAATTCCCAAAGAGGGCAAAGGAAAAGCAGGGAGGAATCATCATAGGGGGAGAAAATTATGGACAAGGTTCTTCAAGGGAACATGCAGCAATTGCTCCCCTTTATCTTGGACTTAAGGCAGTAATTGCAAAGAACTTTGCCAGAATCCACAAGGCAAACCTTGTGAACTGGGGAATTGTCCCGCTTGAATTTGAAAATCCGGAAGATTATGACAAGATCGAGCAAGGAGATGTGCTTGTTCTGGAAAATCTTCGAGACGGAATAAAGGACGGTAAAGTGAAAGTACTCAATAAAACAAAAGGAAATGAAGTTGTTGCTCTCTGCCAGCTTGGAGAAAAATCAAAGGATGTCCTGCTTGCTGGTGGAAGTATAATGTATGCTAAATAGGTGAAGAAATGGAAGGAACAAAAATTGAAATGAAGGATGGAAAGCTTGTAGTACCGGATATGCCAATCATACCACACATCGACGGAGATGGAGTGGGAGTTGATATTTCGCCAGTTATGCGCAAGGTCGTTGACGCGGCTGTTGAAAAGGCATATGGTGGCCAGAAAAAAATTGTCTGGAAAAAGATTCTTGCAGGTGAAGAAGCAAAGCAGAGTGTTGATAACTACCTGCCAGATGAGACAGTCCAGGCAATCAGAGATCACTTGGTTGCAATCAAAGGGCCCCTCACAACACCAGTTGGAGGAGGAATTAGAAGCCTTAATGTAACTATGCGCCAGGTCATGGAATTGTACTCATGCGTAAGGCCTGTCAGGTGGTTTGAAGGAACTCCCGCACCAGTAAAAGAGCCGAAAAAACTCGATGTAATTGTATTCAGGGAGAATACAGAGGATGTTTATGCAGGAATTGAATGGAAGGAAGGCACTGAGGAAGTCAAGAAAGTAATCAATTTCCTGAACAATGACATGGGAAAGAAAGTAAGGGAAGATTCTGGAATTGGAGTAAAACCTATCTCGATTACAGGAACAAAAAGATTAGTTGCATCAGCAATCCAGTATGCAATTGACCACAAGAGAAGATCAGTAACTTTGGTCCACAAAGGAAACATCATGAAGTTCACGGAAGGAGCTTTCAGGGAATGGGGATACCAGGTTGCAAAAGAGCAGTTTGGAGATAAGACCGTAACTGAAAAAGAAGTCGCAGAGAACCATGATGGCAAGGTGCCTGAAGGAAAAGTAGTCATAAACGACAGGATTGCAGATGCAATGTTCCAACAGGTTCTCCTGAGACCTGATGAGTATGATGTTATTGCAACTCCAAACCTGAACGGAGACTACATTTCAGATGCATGCGCAGCGCAGGTTGGCGGACTTGGTATGGCTCCTGGAGCAAACATCAACTATACTACAGGTGTTGCTCTCTTTGAGGCAACTCATGGAACTGCACCAAAGCACGCTGGACTCGACAAAGTCAATCCAGGATCATTGATATTGTCTGCTTCGATGATGCTTCAGTATCTTGGATGGACCGAAGCATCAAAGCTTGTTGAAGATGGTCTTGAGAAGACGATCAGCTCAAAGAAAGTAACTTATGATCTTGAGAGACAGATTGATGGAGCAACCCTTCTCAAGTGTTCTGAATTTGGAGAGGAAATAATCAAGAACATGTGAATTTTATGGCAAGAAGAAAAATCCGCGAGTTCAATTCGAAAAAGTTGCTTGCAAAGTATCTTGAGAAAGTGAGCAATGGAAAGGTGAAGTACAGTGGCAAATGTGCTCAGGTGTCCCCAACAAGTGATATGGATGCACTACTAAAGGAAAACAGCTGGCTGGCAGAAACACAATTGGTTGTAAAGCCAGATATGCTGTTTGGAAAACGTGGTGCAAACAACCTTGTTCTGCTTGATGGAAGCTGGGAAGATGCAAAGGCTTTCATCAAGGAAAAGATGGGAAAGGAAGTTGAAATCGGAAAGGCAAATGGGGCAATAACCCATTTCATTATTGAGCCTTTTGTCAAGCACAGCGAGGAGCATTACCTCTCCATCACTCCTGGAAGAGAGGAGGACACGATTAATTTCTCAACAGCAGGAGGAGTTGAAATCGAGGAGAACTGGGATAAGGTTGTAACATTCAAGGTTAGAACAGAAGAAGAACTATCTGCAAAGGACATTGAAGAAAAACTTCCTGGAGACTTGCCTACAGAGCAAAAGACAAAGACAGCAGAATTCATTGAAGCTGTATACAATGTCTTCAGGGAACTTGACTTCACATTGCTTGAGTTCAACCCATTTACATATGATTCAGATGGAAACCCTCTCCCGCTTGATGCAAGGGGAGAGCTTGATGATACTGCAGCATACAAATCAGAAAAAAAATGGTGAGATCTTGAATTCCCAAGGCCTTTTGGAAGAAAACTGTATCCGGAAGAACAGTTCATATCTGATATTGACAGCAAGAGCGGCGCTTCACTGAAACTTACCATATTGAATCCTAAGGGAAGAATCTGGACAATGGTTGCAGGTGGAGGAGCAAGTGTCATATATGCAGATACGATAGTTGATCTTGGCATGGAAGCAGAGCTTGCAAACTATGGAGAATACAGCGGAAATCCAAATACGGAGGAAACATACCTGTATGCAAAAACCCTTCTTGATCTTGCAACAAGAGCGGAAGATGGAAAACCAAGAGCACTTATTATCGGCGGCGGGATTGCAAACTTCACAGATGTTGCAAAAACATTCAAAGGAATAATCCAGGCCCTGCGTGAATACAAAGACAAAATGAAAAAGTCGGGAGTTCGTATATATGTAAGGCGCGGAGGGCCGAACTATCAGAAGGGACTTGAGCTTATGCGCGCACTTGGAGATGAGCTTGGGATTCCAATTGAAGTTTATGGTCCAGAGACACACATGACGAAAATTGTTCCGATGGCCATGGAATATGTAAAAGGTGCATGATATGAAATTTACAAAAAATACCCGTGCTTTGATCTATAATTTCAAGGCAAATCCAGTTCAGAGAATGCTTGATTTTGATTATATTTGCAAAAGAGATAAACCTAGCATTGCAGGGCTTATTACTCCAGGAAGCAAAGGACTTCACAAGGCATTTTTCGGAGGGAAGGAAATACTCCTGCCAATTTATCCATCAATTGAGGAAGCATGTGAAAGCCAGGCTGATGCTGATGTACTGATCAACTTTGCATCATTTAGAAGTGCATTTGATTCTTCAAAAAAGGCACTTGATCAGGATTCAATCAATACGGTAGTGATTATTGCTGAGGGAATTCCTGAGAGAATGGCAAGGGAACTTGCAAATTACTCAAAGAAGAAAAATAAGATGATCATTGGTCCTGCAACAGTTGGAGGAATCCAGGCAGGAGCATTCAAAATCGGAAATACTGCTGGAACTGTTGACAACATTATTGCATGCAAACTCCACAGACCAGGATCTGTGGGATTTGTCTCAAAATCAGGAGGACTTTCCAATGAAATGTACAACATGCTTGCAATGACAACAGACGGACTCTTTGAGGGAATTGCAATCGGAGGGGATGCATATCCTGGAAGCACGCTGCTCGAGCATGCTCTTCGCTTTGAAGAGATGCCGGAAGTAAAAATGATAGTAATGCTTGGAGAGCTTGGTGGAAAGGACGAATATA
>Ga0180430_10004332_pt1 | contig 12000 bp, 7 predicted proteins | sample SS_ome_9_FD_132999 | JGI IMG/M metagenome (GOLD analysis project Ga0180430, IMG submission 132999) | Hypersaline lake sediment archaeal communities from the Salton Sea, California, USA - SS_1_S_2 metaG | ecosystem: Environmental > Aquatic > Non-marine Saline and Alkaline > Hypersaline > Sediment... | reverse complement strand
CTGGTTCCTCGCCCTGGGCGCCATCTCGGCAGGTATTGTCGAGGGATTCAACGGCAAGGCGAAACTGACCACCAGAAAAGCGTACGGCTTCCGAACGCCAGAAGGCATCGAATTCGCGTTGCTTCATGTGATGGGGAACCTACCCGAGCCCGAATCTACCCACAGATTCTGCTGAGGAGGCAAATTTTATAGCCACCAGTAGTGTCCGGTTGCCGCATAGACTCGCGGCCAGAACGTCAAGCCCCGCAAGGGCTTACGCGCAATGATCGTTGTACACGACTTGAACTTGGGGGGACATTTTGCCTCCAGTTCGGCGGGTTTTCCGCCACCGGAAAGGGCAAGGTGGTCTTGTGTTCGACGGGCATTTCGTGTCCGCGCAACTCTTGGATTTTCTCCCACGTCGCGACTTCAACGCCTGCGTGGAGCGATATCGCGGCAGCTACAAGTGTCGCGGGTTCTCTTGCCGAGATCAGTTCCTCGCCATGGCTTTCGCCCAGTTGACGTACCGAGAAAGCCTCCGCGACATCGAGATCTGCCTGCGGGCTCTCGGGACCAAGCTCTACCAAGCAGGTTTCCGCTCCAAGATTTCCAGGAGCACGATGGCGGATGCCAATCAGCGACGGGACTGGCGGATCTTTGCCGACTTCGCGCACATCCTGATCCGGCGTGCTCGTGTGCTCTATGCGACGGACGCGTTGGCGGTGGACCTGGAACAGACGGCCTACGCTCTGGACTCGACCACCATCGACCTCTGCCTGACCCTCTTCCCGTGGGCCAGATTTCAAACCACGAAAGCGGCAGTCAAACTGCACACGCTCTTGGATCTCCGCGGCAACATTCCCTGTTTTGTGCACGTTTCGCCCGGGAAAATGCACGATGTCAACGTGCTCGACCGACTCCTGATCGAGCCTGCCGCGTTCTATGTGATGGATCGAGCGTACCTCGACTACCTTCGGCTGCGGCGGTTCACGACGGCCGGCGCCTTCTTCGTGACACGGGCCAAGCGGAATCTTCGCTGCACACGCCGAGAGAAGCGGCCCGTGGATCGCACGACCGGGCTTCGCAGCGATCACACGATCGTGCTCGATGGCATCAAGACGGCGACTCTGTATCCAGAACCATTGAGGCGAGTTGCCTTCTACGACGCCGAAAACCAGCGGCGACTCGTGTTCCTCACCAACAACTTCGCGCTTCCGGCACTGACGATCGCCGGCCTCTACAAGTCGCGTTGGCAAATCGAGTTGTTCTTCAAGTGGATCAAGCAGCACCTTCGCATCAAAGCATTTTTCGGCACGAGCGAAAACGCGGTGAAGACGCAGATCTGGATCGCGATCAGCGTGTACGTGCTCGTGGCGATCGTGAAGAAGGAACTCCGCGTCGAGCGAAGCCTCCACGAAATCCTTCAGGTCTTGAGCCTCACGCTGTTTGAAAAAACGCCGCTTTTACAGTCTCTTCAGGCACAAATTGACGCATCCGACCAGGACACCGATCGTAACCAGTTGAGATTGTTCGACTTATAGCCGGACAGTAGTGCCCGCAGTGGATATGCTGATCGAGAACAACCGCATCCACGACGCCTTCATGGGCGTCTGGCTCGACTAGCTGGCGCAGGGCGCACGAATCAGCCGCAACCTGCTGTACCGGAACGATTGCCATGATCTGTACATTGAAGTCAGCCACGGCCCGTACCTGATCGACAACAACATCTGCCTCACCGGCAACAGCCGGCATTTGTCGCAGGGCGGCGCCTGGACGCACAACCTGTATCCGGGACGGCTGGGTAATCGGTCCGATCCCCGCCAAACGCCATGGCTGAAGCCGCACAGTACGCAAATCGCACGCTCTTCAGGAATCGACGCAGGTGATGACCAATTCTATAATAATCTGTTTGTCGGAGCGGGAAAAGACGAATCCCTGGTTGTCGAAAACACAAATCCGGTCAGAGCCTATTACTTTAGCTACGGCTTGCGCTGTTATGAACAGAGACCACGCCTGCCGGAAGCCGCGGGAAATGTCTATCATTACGGCGCCGAGCCCTGCAAGAATGAGACCGAAAAAACAATGTGCGCCGACGACATGAATATCACGATCGTCGAAGACGGCGAAAACGTTTACCTGGAACTTACGCTTGCCCCGGAAGACGTACAGGCCGGAACCCGCCTGGTCGACACCGAACTTCTGGGCAAGGCCGAGGTCACACAACAAACATTCACCCAGCCGGACGGCTCGGACTTAAGGATCGACACCGATTACTTCCGCCAGCCGCGTGATGCCGGAAACCCGATGCCGGGGCCGTTCGTGATCCGACGCCCCGGACGACAGCACCTCCAGGTATGGCCGACGAAATCCTGATTCGCAACATGCCAAGGGAGTGTCGAAAATTTATGAAAAGTAATGAAAACGATGGTGAGGGTTGACGAGGACGGCGACGAGAGCGGATTACGAGTATCGTCAACCGGCCAGTGTCAAAGAGACGAAGCGATCGTCAACCGAAAATACGGGGTAAACCACCCCCAAAAAAAAGAGAGACAACAATGATGACAAAGCAAATGATCGCATCAATCGCCTGTGGACTATGCGTCGCGGGGTGTAGCACGAGCCGGGCGGAGCCGTCGCCGAATGTGCGGGCGCCCGCCGGTAAAGCGGTTGTCTACAAAAAAGCCAACGGCATCAAACGCGCCATGGAAATGTATTATCGGGATGCGCTCGACAAGATCGAAAACACCACGACAGTCAAGCCGCAGAACATGGAAGTTTATTACCCGCCGAACTGGGATCCCGCCAAGAAAGTCCCGGGACTGCTGCTGTTCCACGGCGGCGGCTGGTCCGGCGGCCATCGCAGTCAGTTCCGCTATGTCTGCGACTATTTCGCCAAACGCGGCCTGGTAACCATAACTGCGGATTACGCAACGCACACCGCTGAAAGCCTGAACCTGCTGCCGCGCAATGTGTCGCGCAAACGCATCTGCGTCACCGACGCCAAGAGCGCCATTCGCTGGGTGAAAACGCACGCCGATGAACTGGGCATCGATCCCGACCGTCTGATCTCGGGCGGCTGCTCGGCAGGCGGCCATATCGCCGTGCTGGCAACGGTCAACAAGACCGGACTCAATGATCCGGACGACCCGCAGGATGTCGATGCCGATGTCGCCGCCTATATGCTGTTCAGCTCGGCCTTCTTCGTTCCCGGCCGCGACCGCGACGACCAGGTCGATGTCTTTGCGCATGATCTCAAAAACATGCCGCCGACCATCTTCTTCGACGGCGAAAAGGACGGCTGGAAGCACGCCTCCGATATGTTGTTCAATAAACTGCATGCACTCGGTATCAAGACCGAAAAATGGGTCGCCCCGGGCGTCGGCCACAATTTCTGGCTGGGTAAGCCCTGGCTCAACCAAACCGTAATCAAGGCCGACCGATTTTTGACCGAACTCGGCCTGCTCGACGGCGAACCCATAATCGAACCGATCACCAGCAACGGCGAAATATCACGCCAGGAACCAAAATGACCCGGAGGTCGGTAGTCGGAACCAAGAACCAAGAACCAAGAACTTTCGCCGCCCCTTTTTTTTCAAAGGAACAAATAAACCATGACGACAAGGCCCAATATCGTATTCATCCTTTGTGATGATCTCGGCATTAACGACCTGCACTGCTACGGTCGCGACGATCATCACACGCCGCACCTGGACCGGTTGGCGCAACAGGGCATGCGCTTCACATCGGCATATGCGTCGCAGGCAATCTGCTCGGCCTCGCGCGCCGGACTTTTGACCGGACTCAACCCGGCGCGCCTGCATCTGATGACATATCTGCCCGGACGCCCGGACACCATTTCGCAGCGCCTGCTCCACCCGGAAATCGCGATGCAGGTGCCAACCTCGAAAAGGGCCTTTCCCCGCTATTTTCAGGTAGCCGGCTACACCACCGGGTTCATCGGCAAGTGGCATATCGGCCATCAACCCGGGCCCGCGGAACACGGCTTCGATTATGTGTATTATCACGGCGAAGGCAAGGAGACGATCCCTTCGGAAACGGAAGGCGGCAAGGCGGAGTATGAACTTACGCATGAAACCATCAAGTTCATTGAAAAAAACAAAAACCGCCCCTTCGTCGCCTACCTCGGGCATTACACCCTGCATATTCCCTATACGGCCAGGCAACGCTTGATCGATAAAAACTCCCGGGCGTTCGAGCCGGTCTATGCGGCGCTGATCGAAACCCTCGACGATACCATCGGTATGCTCATGGCCAAGCTGGAGGAGTTGGAGCTTGCCGATAATACCATTTTTGTCTTCACCTCGGACAATGGCGGGCTGCATGTGCCCGAACTCGAACACGAACGCGTAATCCACAACACCCCGTTTCGGGCGGGAAAAGGCTACACCTACGAAGGCGGGCAAAGATTTCCGCTGATCGTGCGATGGCCCGGGCACGTGCCCGAAGGACGCGTGGTCGACGCGCCAATCAACAATATTGACTGGATTCCCACACTGCTCGAGCTCGCAGGCGCCGACGTACCGCCCGGACTGGATGGCGTCAGTGTTGCCGACGGCCTCACGGGCGGCGCGTTCCCGCAGCGGCCGCTGTTCTGGCATTTCCCGCATTATGCGAATCAAGGCGGTCGCCCGAGTGGTGCTGTCGGGGATGACAACTGGCTGCTTGTCGAGATGTACGATGAAGATAAAGCCGAGCTATACGATCTATCCATCGATCCGGGCGAACATCAGGATGTTGCCGGACAACACCCCGAATGCGTCGCATCAATGCGCAAAGCACTGGATGCATGGCGAAAAGAAAACCAAGTGCAGTACAACCGGCCGAATCCAGATTGCGACGAAAAACAGTTTGAAAGACTTTATATCGATACCGACCTCAGTAAGTTCGACTCGGTTGCAGCCGATAACACGGAGTGGGAACGAATACAACAATGGCGCAAAGGCATGGACCAAGCCACACACGTGAACCGCGCGAAAGATTAGGTGCGAGACAAGCCCTCCCCTAATCTTTTGCCATAATCGACAAGGTTCGGGACAAGGTTCGGGACAAGGTTCGGGACAAGGTTCGGGACAAGGTTCGGGACAAGGTTCGGGACAAGGTTTTTCAACCCCTGCGGGTTGTTCTAGCCCTGGAAGGGCTAATTCATGGTAGCCCCGCAGAGCGAGTCCCCGAGCGACCGCGCTGAAAGCGGGGACTGCAAGCGCGATAGCGAGGGGGCAGAGCGAAGCGGCAGCCCGGGGTTGGAACCAAACAAAAAAATGCGTGCTGTAAGTACGCTTCAACCGGTGGACAACGGCGAGCCGGGGCTCGCAAATGAAAAGCGGTTTCGGGCAACCGCACTCCAAAGATGCATAGCATCGGTAATTATACCGAGCGCAGCTCTTTGGAGTGCTTAAGCCTGGTTCCCCGCAATAGCTGGAAGGGACGGCGGGCTTGAGCTTTTAATTGCCGGCACCCGAGCCGGCGTAGCCAACTTCGATTAAGCGGGTCGGTTAAGTGTATCCGACTAAGTGTGGCGGTTAAGTGTGTTTACCCACCGGGGTTGCATCGGAACGTCTGAGCTCATACTTTAGCATGTGGGGATGGTTCGAGCTCGGCGAGAAACATCCCACTTGCCCTGGCCTTTATGAAAAGAAAAATCGGTGGACGATAGCGGGCGACGAGAACGGCTAACGAGCAGCGATTGCCTCACTCGTCCATCGCTCTCGTCGCACGCTATCGCTAGCCGAAATGAACGGGAAACGCCGGCGGCTTCGGGCACACACTAAAGTGCGAACTCCGACGGGACCGCATTCGTCTTCTGGCGGTTCCAGGCGGTCTTAGTTCTGCCTTGAGGCGGCAATTGCAGCGAGTCTTAAGCGAGCGGGCGGATTCCCGCAGTAGTGGCGTGAGCTTCCAGCTCGCGATTCCCGCCAGCGATCACGCGGCGGATCTCGCAAGGTTCCGGCGCCCGGCGTGCTTAAGCAGCGCCTGGACTGCCGCTTAAAAGCGGAACTGAGACCAAGGATGTGCAGAACATCGCCGAAGACAGTGTTGGATTTTGGTTCGCGACAAAGTTCGGGACAGGCGATTTTCCACTTAATCGCCACCCTTACTCGGATACCCTTAACCGACTCGCTTCCACCGAAGTAAGATTGTCGTCGCGACAAGGTGCGCGACAAGGACCCATACAAACGGATGACCCAATTATGAAAATAATTACACATAAAATTTTGGCATTAACTATGATGGCGAATCTTGCATTCTCGGCGGCAGGGCTGGCGGCCGCGGAAACAACGGTGCCGCCGCCCGCCCAGTTCCGTAATGGCGACACGGTCTGTTTTATCGGCGACAGCATAACACGCGACGGCAGGTATATGTCCGATATCCAGTTATTCTATGCGACGCGCTTTCCGGATCGGCACATGACTTTTGTCAACTGCGGTATCGGCGGCGATATCGCCGCCGGCGCCATCAATCGGCTGGACTGGGATATTCTCGCGCATAATCCCAACCGGGCAACGATCATGCTCGGGATGAACGATGTCATGAAAGGACTATACCGCCAGGCGAACCCCAGTGAGCATACGCTGAAAAGAAGAGCCGATGCCCTGAACGATTATACGGCAAACATGAATACGCTGATCACGGCGCTTAAGCAGGAAAAGATCGAGCTGAATCTCATTCGCCCGTCTATCTATGACGACACCGCAGAGTTGCCGAAGCCCGCCGATCAGGGCATCAACAAGGCGCTCGCTTTTTGCGCGGAGCAAGTCGTTAAGCTGGCAACTCAGCATGACTGCCGCGTGGTTGATTTCTATGATATCATGACCGCGGTTAATGCGCGCAGGCAAAAGAAAGATCCGGCCTGGACGATTGTCGGAAAGGATCGTATACATCCGGGCGCGACCGGGCATTTTGTCATGGCGTACGCTTTTCTCCGGGCCCAGAACGTTCCGAGGCATGTTTCGCGCCTGGTCATTGATTATAGTGACGGCAAGCTGGTTGAATGCGAGAATGGCCGGGTGCAAGCGATGAAGCTTGACCCGAACGGTCATGTGCAATTCGAGTGGCTCGCCGCAGCGCTGCCCTTCCCCGGACGCGCCGAGTTCCGGGAAGCGCTCACGCTCGTGCCGTTTGTCGAAGAAATGAATGTCGAATGGTTTCAGGTACAGGCGCTGCCAGAAGGCGACTATACCCTGGCCATTGACGATGAGCCGGTCGGGGTTTACTCGGCCAAGGAACTGGCGGCAGGCGTCAATTTGGCGGTCAACGAAAAGACACCGCAATATCGGCAGGCCGTGAAAGTGGCCGAACTCAACAACCAGCGGCATAACATCGAATCCGGCACATTGCGGATCATTGCCATGATTGAGCAGAGAGCCAGAAAACACGGGGTTGAAGAGGTTGACAATCTGGCCGCGGTGCGGGCGTCTATAGAAAGTTTTCTCCAGGCCCATCGCGATGCTTGGGCCATTGATATCTACAAAAGGCAATGGCAGCGGTACCTGGAAGTCAAACCAAAAGAAGAAGAGCTCAAAGCGGAATGGCGCAAAACATACGAAGCCATGCGGAAGGCAAGCCGGCCGCGGAAGCATAAATACGAACTAAACAGACAACCGGAGAAATGACAACATGAGTGTTCAAACGACCTCGCTTAAAACCATGAAGCTGGCCGCCGGCTGCATGGCCTTCGCCGCCGCCTGTTCGCAAACGGCTGCTTTGGCGGCGGAAACAGAGCAAAAACCCAATGCCTTAAACGTCGTCATTGTCCTTACAGACGATCAGGGGTGGATGGACCTGGGCTGCTATGGCAGCACCTATTACGAAACACCGAATGTCGATAAACTCGCGGCACAAGGCATGCGGTTTACGCAAGCGTATTCGGCCGGAGCGGTCTGTTCACCCACGCGAGCGGCATTGCTGACCGGGAAAAGCCCGGCGCGCCTGCACGCCACCTCGATCTATCCCGGATCCCGCGTGCATAAAACCGACCGGATACTGTTGCCGCCGATCATTGACGACGTATCGCCAAACGAAATCACCATTGGCGAGGCGTTCCAAAACAACGGGTATAGAACGGCAATCTACGGCAAATGGCACATTCGCGGGATCCATCCGTCCGACAAAGGATTCGACGACTACAACGTGAACGAAATCGGCAATCTTTCCCATATCGGCGGCCATGCCTCGCGACCGGCCATCGGCGACGACACCCATTTTATTCAAGCCATCACCATGAAAACCCTGGATTTCATCGAAGACAGCCAGGCGGAAAACAAACCGTTTTTCGTGATCATGTCACACCATGCGCCACATACCCCGCTGGGCACGTCCCAGGAAATGCTCGACAAATACAAAGACAAACCAGCCGGCGTTAACGGCCAGCACAACCCGTATTACGCGGGCATGATTGAACAATTGGACACGAGCGTCGGCGCCGTGGTCGGCAAGCTCGAAGAATTGCACCTTGAAGACAACACGGTGATTATTTATACCTCCGACAACGGCGGCGTGGGAAATTACCCGTTCCACAAGGATGTCCTTCCCGGCCACTGCACGATAAACACCCCGCTCAGAGGGACCAAGGCCATGATCTACGAAGCGGGACATCGAGTGCCGATGATCATACGATGGCCCGGAAATATAGCCGGCGGCGGCGAGTCCGATCTGCCGGTCATCACCATGGATATCTATCCCACTTTGCTGGACATGGCCGGACTCGATGCGCTGCCGGATCAGCATAAAGACGGGCAAAGTCTGGCGCCCGTGCTCAAAGGTGCCAGCCGCCTGAACCGCGAAAACGCACTGCTCTTTCATAATCCGCACTACGTTGGCGGCTATGGACCGAAAAGCGCGGTGATCAACAGAGATTACAAGTATATCATCTATTGGGAGTCGGAACTCGCTCCGCAAGGCGGACGGAAAAACGAATTGTTCAACCTAAAAAAAGACCCGGGAGAAACCAACAATCTGGCCGACGCCATGCCCGAAAAAACCGAACAAATGAAACAGTTGTTAAAAACACAACTGCAGAAAACAAACGCCCAGATGCCAATTGTCAATCCCGATTATAAACAGTGATAAATTAAACTTAAAACAAAGAAACTAAAACAATGATTGCTAGCGGCAGACAAAATCTATCGAAACAGCGTGTCGCGGGGGCGGCGGGAATGGCCGCCGCAGCAGCATTCATCGGGATCGATGCGAGTGCCGTTGACGACCAAGAAAAGGCTGTGCCGAAACAGCCGAATATCGTCATCATCTACGCCGATGACCTCGGATACGGCGACGCGCATTGCTACAACCCCGACAACGGCCGAATTCCCACCCCGAACATCGACCGCCTGGCGACCGAAGGCATGAAGTTCACCGACGCTCATTCGTCCTCCGCGGTCTGTTCGCCGTCGCGCTATACCCTGTTGACCGGCCGCTATCATTGGCGGACGAAGGCCTTGCAGGGCGGATTGATCGACCCGCACGGCAAACCGGCGATCGGGCCGGAACGACTAACGATTGCCGGACTGGCCCGCGAGAACGGCTACCGGACGGCGGCCGTCGGCAAGTGGCATATAGGTTGGAACTGGCCGGTTACCGATGAAAATCGGCGTTTCTTTTTCGCCAGACCCTGGCAGAAAGGCGCCGATCATCCGCAACCGAAGGTCACGGAGGCACACCGTCAAGCCTGGCGTGAAACGTTTCCACAGCCGATTACCGGCGGACCCGTTGATGTGGGGTTTGACTACTATTTCGGCGTTGACGGGCCGAACTGGCCCCCCTACTGCTTTATCGAAAATCGACATACGGTCGGCATCCCTTCGGAATTCATGGAGGAAGCGGCGGGAGGAAAGCTGGAATTTGAACGCTACCCGCACCTGGTTTCAGTGAACGGGCCGGCGCTCAAGGACTGGAAGCTGGAAGAAGTGCTGCCAACCCTGACCGACCGGTCGGTTCAAATTATCCAGGACGCGGCCGCAAAAAAACAACCGTTCATGCTCTATTTCTCGATGACCTCGCCGCATAATCCGATTGTTCCCAATGAACCATGGAAGGGAAAAAGCGGCTTGAACCCCTATGCGGATTTCGTCATGGAAACCGATGCCATGGTCGGCCGCGTGCTCGACGCGATCCAGGATGCCGGCATCGCCGACGAAACACTGGTCGTATTTGCCAGCGACAACGGCGCCTCGAAATGGGTAAAAATGGTCAAGGATCTCGAGAAGATGGGGCATGACGCCAGCGGCGGCCTGCGCGGCTATAAATGGCGGGTCTGGGAAGGCGGCCATCGGCTGCCGCTGATCGTCCGCTGGCCCGGCGTGGTGGAACCCGGCACGGTAAACGACCGGCTCGTGCATCAGGCGGATCTGTTGGCGACCATGGCCGATATCTTCGAATATGAACTGCCGGACGACGCGGGGGAGGACAGTGTCAGCATCCTGCCGCTGCTGCGCGGCGACGATAAGGATGTGCGTGAGTATGCCGTCAGTTGCGGCGGCAGCGGCATGCCCGGCATTCGCGACGGCGCCTGGAAACTGATCCTCGGCACCGGCCAGGGATTTTATCAGGAGAACCAGACCCCGGCCGATTGGGAATTGTACAACCTGGCCGAAGATCCGACCGAAAGCAATAATCTGGCCGCACGCTATCCCGAGCGCGTGACCGAGATGAAGGCGCAGCTCGATGAAATGATCCGCAACGGCCGCAGCACGCCGGGCGAACCGCAGCGGAATGAGGCGCCGGTCCGCTTCGGCAAACCGCGGCCAAAGGGCGACAGAACGTTTTATATCGATCCGAAGACGGGCGACGACCAGGCCGACGGCATGACGGCAGCAACTGCCTGGCGAAGCGCGACATGGGTCAATCTTCTCGAACTCGGCGCCGGCGACCGGATTCTGCTGCGCGCCGGCACAAGCCTGGAAGGACAACTGGTGCTCAACGGCTCGGGTAGCGCTGAAAAACCGGCGCTGCTGGCTGGCTACGGCAAGGGCGAACGCCCGGAAATTGCCGGCCAAGGCCGGGTTTCACCCGCGGTGCTGGTCGATAACGTCAGCCATTTACGCATTCGCGAACTAGTCATCACCAAACATGCCGATGAACCCGAGTTTGGCCGCAGCGGTCTGATTTTCAACTCCTACAGAGGCGATGCGGTGCGCGATATCGTGGTGGAAAACCTGCATGTCCATCATGTCGCCGGCACGTACGACCGCGGCGGCGGCGCCGGCATCCAGTTCCGGGCGGGTAACAACCCCACCGGCGACGGCAGCTGGTTCGAGGATATTCGCGTCGAAAATTGCCATCTGCATCATCTGCCGTTCAACGCCCTGCAACTCCACGGCTGGGGGTTGCGACAGCGCGATGCCGACGACAATCTGCCGTTTGCCTCCCGCAATGTGACCTTTCGCGGCAATCTGGTGCACGATGTCGACGGGGACGCCATCAATGTCATCAATGCCGCCAATGTCCTGATCGAGCATAACGAGGTGATTCGCTCCAGTTACGGTCAGGTCAAGGGCAAGCCGGACGCCTACTCGGTCACCATCTGGCCGCACAGCACCGACGACTGTATCGTCCGTTGGAACCGGGTCAGCGGCCTGCGCGGACGCATGGACGGACAGGCCTTCGATATCGATATAAACAGCCGGCGAACCCTGTTCGAGCGCAATTGGAGCGAAGACAACAAGGGCGGGTTCATGCTCGTCTGCAGCCAGGTGGGCGACTCCGGCCCGACCCTCGACTCGGTGGTGCGCGAAAACCTCAGCATCCATGACGGTAACGACGCCAGTGAAGGCACCGATGACCGCCTGGTCTACATGACCGGCATCGTCAACGGCGTGCGGTTTGACAATAATGTCTTTCTCCAGCCCGATTCGCGACGCCGACGGCCGCATCGCTCGCATCCGCTACGTGATGCCCAGGCACAAGGCCGCCACCTGGGTCGGGCCCGGCCGGAAGCGAAAGTCCACGCAGCCGGGGGCCAGCGGCGTCATCGAGCTCTCACCGTTTGAGTTCCTGGATCGGCTT
>Ga0180430_10004329_pt1 | contig 12001 bp, 8 predicted proteins | sample SS_ome_9_FD_132999 | JGI IMG/M metagenome (GOLD analysis project Ga0180430, IMG submission 132999) | Hypersaline lake sediment archaeal communities from the Salton Sea, California, USA - SS_1_S_2 metaG | ecosystem: Environmental > Aquatic > Non-marine Saline and Alkaline > Hypersaline > Sediment... | reverse complement strand
TGAATATTATAATAAGAGTCCGGGTCGCTTTGGGGGTCCAGAAAAAGCAGAACCCGGCTGCGCTGGTAATCGGCCATGGTCAGCCAAACAATGGGGCTAACCAGCAGCCCGGCCAGCCCAACCAGACCCACATGAAATAGATGAATGCCGCCCATCAACGCCATCACAAACCAGACCACGCCTATGATGATTGTTGTGCCCAAATCCGGTTGCAGGTAGATAAGGACCAGCGGCGGCAAAACGGTGACCGCGGCCAGCAACAGGTTGCGCAGCCGGTGCATTTCGCCGTCACGGTCGGCCAGAATTTTGGCAGTGACCACAATGATAATGATTTTGGCGATTTCGCTGGGCTGCACCGGAAACAGCCGAAAATCGAGCCAGCGTAAAGTGCCGGCTGTCAGTTCGGCGGCAATGAAGAGGGTTCCCAACAGAGCCAGCATGCCGATGTACAATAAGCGATACAACGAGGCGTAATAGCGGTAATCAAAGGCGGCCACCAGTACCATCAACACCAGGCCGGCTCCGGCTCTGGTCAACTGGGTCCGCCACAAGGTTTGCAGGTCTTCCTGATTTTGGTTGGCGCTATAAATCATGATAACGCCGTATAAAATTAATAAAGCGACAATTCCGACTAAAACAACATCAAATTGTCGCCAGATTCTACGATCCATTTTTTATTTTTTCGTAATAGGCCTGGCAGGTTTAGACGTAACGATCAAAAATCAGGCAAAAATTCCGGATGTTGGTCTTAATTTGTCGGGGAATTAACCCGAAACCCTGTCAGGTCTGGAAATTTCAAACGGGAGCTAATAACGCTGCCGTGCGCCTAAAACCGGAATATCTGCGGTCAAGCGGCTCTGGCGGCCCGATTTTGTCAGAGAAATATCAATGTGTTGCCGGTCAATTTCCACATATTTGGAAATCACAGCAATCAATTCATCTTTCAATTCGCTCATATTTTGGGGCGAAAGATTAACTCGATCCTGCACCAGTACCAGTTGTAAACGGTCTCTGGCAACATCGCGACTTTTTTGTTTGCTGCCCCCTGTCAACCAATCAAAAATGCTCATAATATTTCCTCAACAACAGACTTCGCTACCGTTTGAACAATCTGGAAAGCCGCCCCATAAAAGAATCAGTTTCATTTAAATCCAAAAACGGAATGAGTTGACCATCAATCCGACCGGCGATATTCTTGAAGGCCTGACCGGCCAGCGACCCGTTTTCCAGAACGGCGGGTCGGCCCTGGTTGGTAGAAATCACAATGGCCTCATCATCGGGCACAACACCAATCAGTTCGATGGCCAAAACGTCAATAACATCATCAGTGTTGAGCATATCACCCCGTCTGACCATATCGGGGCGGAGCCGGTTAACGACCAGATGGCTGATGCTTTTGCCTTCTGCCTCAATCAGGCCGATAATCCGGTCGGCATCGCGCACGGCAGACACCTCCGGCGTGGTGATAATCAGCACCCGGTCGGCCGGCGCGACAGCATTTTTGAACCCCTGCTCAATCCCGGCGGGAGAGTCGATCAGGATAAAATCAAAGTCGGAGCGCATCTGGTTGATGACTTCTATCATATCGCCGGGGGTCAGGGCCGCCTTGTCGCGCGATTGAGCGGCCGGGATAAGGTGCAGGTCAGCGAGCCGTTTATCTCTGATCATTGCCTGCCGCAAGCGACAGGTGCCTTCAACCACATCTACCAAATTGTATACAATCCGATTTTCCAGACCCATCACCACATCGAGATTACGCAGACCAATATCAGCGTCAATGGCCACCACCTTTTTACCCATGGCGGCCAGAGCGGCGCTAATATTGGCGGTTGCAGTTGTTTTGCCCACACCACCTTTTCCCGATGTTACAGTAATAACAGTTGCGCTCATCTTTTTTCCCGCTTATGCTTCTATTTAACTCAACATATTGGCCGGTAACTGAAGTTCATAGCTATTGTACTATTAATGCCAAAACGCGGCAAAGGCTGAAAATCATTTAGCCTACCTGCCAACCTGCCCGGAGCTTCCTGTAGTAATTTCACAATTCTGTAGCTACACGAAGAAACTCTCAGGTTTTTTGCCATACAATAGACGAAAAGGCAAAGAGCCACGTTTAGCCGGGTCAACTTTCCCACGGTTCCGCTACAATCTGGTCATCATGAACAAACGCTGTTTCCGGCCCGGACACGGATTGGTCATCTTCAGCGGGTGATAAAGCCAGGTAATTGCCTATACGAAGTTGAGGCGGTCTCAGAGCCAGGGCGCAGACCACCGCGCTATCACCCTGCGGTCCTTTGCCGGCATGCACGGAACCGCGCAGTCGGCCCCAGATAACCACACTGCCGACGGCCCGGATTTCTGCACCGGGATTGACATCGCCAATCACCACCACATGGCCGGGGTGATCAATGACCTGCCCGGAGCGCAAAGTGCGCCGCACCATCAGGGTGTCGCTGGCTAATGTTTCGGGCCGGTCGGGAACGGGTACGGCTTTCTCTGCTGTTTCGATTTCCAGCCCCAACTCCGAGGCCGCGGAGTGGGTTTCTTCCGCACTGCCTTCAACAGCCCACAACGTAACCTGATGACGATCCAATGTCTGACCAACTTCTTCCAGTTCAGTCTGGGTTAGTTGGCGGGCACCCACCCGCAGGGCAACGCGCCCCCCTTTAAAAAAGGATGCCTTTTCCGCTAAACGGGTATCCAGCTCTTGCACCAAACTGGACCAGCTTCCGGCTCCCAGAGTGATAATCAATCCATGGCTGGTTCCTTTTATCGTAATCCGATCAGTAGTCATATCATTGCAGGTATCAGGCGTTTGAAGGTTTGTTACGCTATTTATCACTATATATTGTACCCCAAAAGTCCGTAGACTACAATATGTAGGGGGTAATTTTAAGGCTGAACAATCCGGCTACGAATTTTGATTGACGGTCAATTCTACCAGGTAGCGCCGACCGCCGGTTATTTCCAGTTGCAGCAATGAAGTTTCGGCGTAATCGGGCAGCCTGATTCGCCACGTGGCAGCCAGAGCAGGGTCCAGTTCCAAAAAGTCGAACTGGCCGGTTGGGCCTGATTTGACCTGAGCCACCACCTCCCCGTTGGCGATAATCTCAATCGGTATCTCGGCCAGCCCCTGACCTTCGGCAGTCAGAATATAGCCGGACAGTCCGGCACCATTTTGCTGGATGTTGTCAACCCCCAAAAGACGGGCTGTCACAATCGATTCAGACAGAGGCACAGGGGCCGGTTCTTCCGGTTCCTCAGCCGGGGCTTCTTCTTCGTCAGCAATGTTGAAATAGTGACGCAATATTTTGTTGGTGACCGGAATCGCCACTGACGACCCTTCGCCGCCGCCGTAGACAAAAACCACGGTCACAATTTCCGGATTGTTGCTGGGGGCATAGGAGGTGAACCAGGCGTGGCTGGTAGAAACCCGGCCATCCCGATCCAGGCACTGGGGATAATTATCGCAGAACTCAGCGGTACCGGTTTTACCGGAGACCATCACCCCCGGTACATCAAGATTTTCGTTGGCGGTACCGGTATCCCACTCTACTACAGCCCGCAGCCCTTGCTGAATCAGACGAATAAATTGGGGTTCAACCGCTAACTGGCCAACCACTTCCGACTCAGCGGCTTCGACCACCACGCCGTCGGCATCGGTAATTTCTTTAACGAAAAACGGTTTGTACAGCGTGCCGCCGTTGGCAATGGCCGCGGTGGCGTTTAGGATTTGCAGGGGAGTCGCCAGCACAAAGCCCTGTCCAATTGACATATTATAGGTGTCGCCAGTTAGCCAGGTTTCGGCGTAATTCAACCGTTTCCACCGACGGTCAGGAACCAAACCGGCCACTTCGCCGGGAAGATCAATACCGGTTGGTTGGCCCAAACCAAACATTTCGGCATATTTGACCATATTTTCCAGGCCCATGCCCTCATATTCGGTGGGAAAATAGCCGCCGCCAATCTGGTAAAAGTACACATCGCACGACCAGGCTAAGGCGGAAATAATATTGACTTCGCCGTGGCCGGTTCTCAGCCAGCAATAAAACGGTTGGGCCAACTCTTCGTTTTCCGGTTCGAACTGGTTGGGCAGGTACAGGATGCCCTCATCAAAAAAGGTTTGTTGCGGGGTGACGGCTCGCTCTTGCAGGGCGCCGGCTGCCGGAATAATTTTATAAGTGGAGCCGGGGGGGTACAGGCCGGCAATGGCATGGTTAATCAGCGGTGTCCAGGGGTCTTCGCTCAGTAAAGAAAGCTCCCGGGCCGTGATTCCCTGCGAAAAAAGATTATTATCAAAAGAGGGTAGGGAAACCATCGCCAAAATTTCGCCGGTTTGAGGATTCATGGCGATGGCCACGCCCTGGTTGGAGTTGATTTCATCCATTTCCGCCTGCAAGGCCTGGGCGGTGGCCTCCTGCAATTCCAGGTCAATGGTTAATCGCAGGTTGTGGCCGGGTCGGGCCTCGATATTTTGGCTGACCGTTCTGATTTTCCGGCCGGCCACATCTACCTCAATATTTTCCAGGCCCTTAATCCCATGCAGCCACTCCTCGTATTCAATTTCCAGCCCGGCCAGGCCGATGATGTCGGTCAGGCCGTAGCCCTGGGCATCATAAAAATCAAATTGCTCCGCGGGAATAGGACCAACATACCCCAGTAAATGGCTGAGCAATTCCCCATACAAATATTCGCGGGTTGGGGAGACCTCAATTTGCACGCCGGGCAAATCGAGCCGTTGCTCTTCTATTTGAGCCACCACAATGGGGTCTACATCGGTGGCGATGGTCACCGGCAAAAACGGAGCGAACGGATTTTGATTAACCGCATCCCGGATGCCGAGCGGGGCGTTTCTAAACTGGCGGCTGCGGGGCCGGACAATTTGGCGGTCGAGCTGGCGATTATATTGGTGATGGCTGATGGCGTGAAAATAGCCGTTATTCCGACCGGCCTCGGGGCTGGGCCGGCTGGTGATGGGCAGATTCAGCAGTTCTGACAGGCGGGCAAAAACCCGGCTTCTGGCGGTGTCGTCATCCGGCAGGTAAGCGGGGATGATGATGACATTGTAGGTGGGCCGGTTGCGGACCAACAACTCGCCGGTACGGTCATACATCACCCCCCGCGAGGCCGGTACCTGCACCAGCCGAAAACGATTGGCATCGGCCAATTCTCGATAGGTTTCGCCCTGCACAATTTGCAGATTCCATAGTTGGGCAACCACAATGAGAAAGGCCATTACAATAACTATCCGAAATAAATTGGTTCGAATCCGTATCTGAAAATTAGTCATAAGTTGGTGACCGAAAAATTAAAATGATAATGGCTGGGGGTTGAGGACGCGGTTAAGGAGATACAAGAAAGGAAAAATCAATAACATCACAGCCGTGTTGAATATCGCTGCCGGCAGAATTATGGTGGTAAAGGCCCCCGCCCAAACCACCGGACGCCCCCCCAAAGCCAACAGCAGCAGGGCCAGACCATCGAACAAAAGACTAAGGGGAAAGGTTAGGCTTAGCGGCAAAACAATACTGCTGCCAAACAAGCGTCCATGAGCCGCGCCGGAGGTTAATGCGACCAATACCATCGTCAGGGTAAAAACACCAAACGGCGCGCCCGACATTATATCAAGACCCAGGCCGCCAATCAAGGCCCATTCAAGCCCTTCACCCAAGCCGCGCAAAATAATCCAGCCGATGACCAGCAGTAATACTAAATTGGGATGAACGCCACTGATTTTGACAAAAGGCGCCAATGTGGTCTGAACTAATGTTGCCCCCATCAGGATAATCAGGGCCAGCAGGTGATTAATTGGTTTCCTCCTGCGCCTTCAGAATTTCTGCTTCAAAATCAATTGGTTCAAATGAGGTGATAATCAACATTGTTTCCAGTTTGCCAAAATCCACGGTTGGTCGAATCCGGGCTGTCTGGAACATGTCCTGGTCGCGCTGGGTTACTTCGGTCACCTGGCCAATGACCAGTTTGGCCGGGAAGTTGCCGCCCAGTCCGGAAGTCAGGACCAGGTCGCCGGGGTTGACGGTTTCATTGGGGGGGATGCGCTCCATCATGATAGTGCCGTCGATGTTGCCCCGCACCAAACCGGTGGCCCGGCTGTTTTGGATGATGGCGTTGACCGCGCTGCTGGGGTCAATCAATAGCAGTATCTGGGCCGAGTTGCCGCCCACGGCCGTTACCCGGCCCACCAATCCCCGCTCGGTAATGACGGGCATCTCTTCGGCTACGCCCTGGCGGGCGCCGACATCAACATAAACAAAATAAAGCAGGTTGGTGGGGTCAACGCCGGTGCTGCGGCCTACTACGGTGGTGGGCTGGTAGTTAAATTGGGGATTACTACGGGTATAATTGAGAAGTTGGCGCAACAACTCGTTTTCCCGGTCTACTTCCTGCAAACGGACATTTTCGACCATCAGCCGGTTAGCCAGGGCCTCTAATTCCTGGTTTCTGGCCCGCAGGGCCTCCAGGCTTTGCGTCTCTTCCAGCCGATTGGAGACATCGCCGGCGACGGTGGTCAGCGCGCCCTGCAAGGGCGAAACCAGGCTCTGGACAAAGGTACGGGCCGTCCCCAAATAGCCAACTCGATCCAGAGCAAATCCCAAAAGCAACAGGGCCAAAACCAAACCGATATAAAGCTGTTTGTTTTCAATTCTCAATTTTCAAACATCAATTTTCAAATATCAAAATTCATTGCTCAATTTTCAAAACGCCTATGATCAATCTTCAAACCCTGTTTTGATCATTGAGCATTGAGCATTGAAACTTGAATCTTAGCGATGGTTGGTGCTGCCCCGCTGTAAAGAGGCCAACACTTTGGCATATTTATCGTAACTTTCCAACACCTGTCCGGCGCCGCGGGCCACACAGGTCAGGGGGTCATCGGCAATGTAAACCCGCATTTTGGTTTCTTCCGAGAGCCGTTCGGCCAGCCCTTGCAGCAAACTGCCGCCGCCGGCCAGGGCAATACCGCCTTCCATCAAATCGGCAATCAGTTCCGGGGGCGTTTCATCAAGGGTGTCGCGAACGGCATCTACAATCATAGCGACCGCGTCGCTGAGCGCCTCTCTGATTTCCACACTGGACACTTCCACCGAATCGGGCAGGCCGGTAATCAGGTTGCGCCCGCGCAGGGTGATGGTCTGTTCTTCGGGCAGGGGGTAGGCCGAGCCGATGGTGATTTTGGCTCGTTCCGCCATACGCTGGCCAATGAGGATGTTGTACTTTTGGCGGGCATAATTGATAATGGACTCGTCCATTTCATCGCCGGCCACCCGGATAGAGCGGCTGACCACAATACCCCCCAGCGAAAAGACGGCCACCTCGGTGGTACCGCCGCCGATGTCAATGACCATGCTGCCAATCGGCTCGGTAATCGGCAAGCCGACTCCAATGGCCGCGGCCACCGGCTCTTCGATGATACGGGCATCGCGGGCCCGGGCATTTTTAGCCGCATCGTATACGGCTCTTTTTTCCACCTCGGTAACACCGCTGGGAATACCAACCACTACCCGGGGAGCATAAAAGGGGGTGGGGATAAGGGTTTGCTCGTGGACCTTTTTAATGAAATACCGCAGCATGGCTTCGGTAATTTCAAATTCCGAAATCACGCCATCCCGCAAGGGTCGGATCGCCACAATATTAGCCGGGGTCCGCCCGACCATCTCTTTGGCTTCTACACCAATTGCCAGAGGTTTTTTAGTTCTTTTGTCTATGGCCACTACTGAGGGTTCATTAATGATAATGCCCTTGCCGCGCACATAAACCAGAGTATTGGCGGTACCCAGGTCAATACCGACATCCAGGGAAAACAGCCCCAGCAGGGCGTCTAAAGGACCTGCCACGTAAAAAGCTCTCCTTCCGAATATACATAACAATAGGCAGGTTAACCGTGTTTTTCCCATTACCTGCCTAAACAGAAGATTATACCACAATCAAAATTTTACACAAGCACGGAGGCTATTCAATTTTGAATCTAGCCCAAAAAGGCCGTTGACATATTAAGGGGATTATACTATCATCAAAACGCGGACTTGTATTGATTTTGTCCCCACGCAATCCCGATTGACTGAACCACAACCATCGTTGGAAAGCAGGCCAAGAGCTAAAGAGCCTTATGAGTAAAACTATTCAGTGCGAAATTTGCGGGTACGATAATCCTGCCGAACATTTTTATTGCGGTCACTGCGGCAACGGCTTACAGGCCATCGGGGCCGAAAATTCCGAATCCCTGGTAAACGCAACAATGGAGGGCGAACGGAAACAGGTCACCATTATTTTTGCCGATATTTCCGGCTTCACCGCGCTCAATGATGCCGCCCAAAGCCCGGCAGAGGTAGAACAGGTCATCCGGCTGATTAACCTGTGCCTGCAAGAACTCAGCGAAGTTATTTACGAATTTGACGGTTACATTGATAAATACATCGGCGATGCCATTATGGCCATCTTTGGCGCCCCCAAAGCCCACGAAGATGACCCGGAACGGGCCTTGCGGGCGGCGCTGACCATGCAGGAACGGCTGGCCCAGTTCAACAAAAATCCCCCCATCCCCCTGCCGGAAGAGTTGGGCATCCACATGGGCATTAACACCGGCACAGTCATCGCCGGCATGGTTGGCACCGACCGCAAACGCTCCTACACCGTGATGGGCGACGCGGTCAACGTGGCCTCTCGCCTGGAAGGGGTTGCGGAGCGGGGCGAAATCATCATCAGCGAAGCCACCTACACCCTGACGAACCGGCTGTTTGCCTTTACCGAACGGGACGCGGTCAAGCTGAAAGGTAAACGGGAGCCGGTTAGAATTTTTCAACTGAACGCGGCCCGCGACCTGAGCCAGACCCAGCGGGGATTGACCGGCATGGAAGCGCCCCTGATTGGCCGGGAATATGAGATGCAGAACCTGCTCAAACAGTACCACAAGCTGTACCAGAGGCAGGGCAGCATTGTGGTAGTCACCGGCGATGCCGGGCTGGGCAAATCCCGCCTGATTGCCGACTTTAAAAAGCAGGTCAACCACCAACCGGCCGACGCTGAAACGCCGCTGTGGCTGTTTGGCCGGGGCCTCTCCTACCGGCAAACGTTTGCCAACCGGCTGTTGGTGGATATTCTGCACGGCTATCTCCAACTGCCGGAAAATCCAGATGAGACATTGGTCAAGTTGCGGCTGGAAGCGATGGGCGACGAGCTGTTCGGGCCGCGCAAAAACCAGATTGTCCCCTATCTGGCTACGCTGCTGGGCCTGAAGCTGGATGAAGAAACCGCAGCCCAGATGCCGTTAAACGACCCCAAAATTTTGCAACAGCGCACCTACCTGGCCGTAGGCGAGTGGATCGAAACCCTGACTAAACAACAGCCGGTTATTCTGGTTTTTGAAGATTTGCACTGGGCCGACCCCAGTTCCATCAATCTGATCGAATACCTGTTCAGTCTGACGATTCACTGCCCGTTGTTAATTTTATCCGTCACCCGCCCGGACCGGGAGTCCAATTTCTGGAATGTCAAAATGCAGGGCGCCCGTGACTTCTCCGACCAGTTCACCGAATTGACTCTGTGGCCGCTAACCGATGACGAAAGCCGGCAACTGCTGAAATTCTTGCTGAAAATCGAAGAGATGCCGCCCGCCACCGAACAACTGCTGCTCAACCGGGCCGAAGGCAACCCCCTCTTTCTGGAAGAGGTGCTGCGCAGTCTAATTGAAGAAGGTGTTATCCAGCGGGCCAACGGCTACTGGGAAATCACCCGCACCATCACCGAAATTGACATCCCCACCACCCTGCAGGGGGTGCTGACCGCCCGTATCGACCGCCTGGCCGAACCGGTCAAGCGGGTCTTACAGGCGGCCGCGGTCATTGGCCGGGTTTTCCCCCGTTTTGTGCTGGCTCCCATCGTCAACGACCCGGATACTCTGGAAAAGGCTCTGAACGAGCTGGAACTGGCCGAACTGATTAAAGTCCGCACCCGCGAGCCGGAACCGGAATACATGTTCAAGCATTTTCTCACCCACGAAACGGCCTACCACAGCCTGCTACACCAACAGCGAGTGGTCATCCACAAACAGATTGGCGATTATATGTCGCGGCTGTACTGGCAATTGGGGGAAGAGTTCGCCGCCATTGTGGCCGAACATTATTGCAAAAGCGAAACCTGGCCCCGCGCCCTGCGCTATCTGCACCGGGCCGGCGATGCCGCCACCCAATCGTTTGCCAATCAAAAAGCCCTGGAATTTTACAGCCGGGCCCTGGCTGTGGCCGAAAAAATGGGTGATGAGGCCGACCAGACGACCGTCCTGAATGTTTTTGAAGGCCGGGCCAAAGCGCTGGCCCGGCTGGGCGAGCCGCAGCAAGCCATTGATGATTATCAAATGGTATTGAGCCTGGCCCGTAACCTGGATAACAACTCCGCCCAACTGCGTGCCTTGAACGGTGTCGGCTCGCTGTACGCCAGCCATTACGACTTTTCCCACGCCTCGCAGTTTTTCCGGGAGGCACTGGAAGTGGCCCGGCGCATCGGCGACGAGCGAGGCGTGGCCGACACCCTCAACCAGCTTGGCAATTTTTACTACAACATGGGTGAACTGGAATCAGCCACCCAATGCTACCGAGAAGCCAACGAAATCAGCATCACCCTGAGCGATGAGTTGCGCCGCATTGAAGCCGAAGACGGCCTGGCCAAAATTATGCTGGAACAGGGCGAAATCGCGGCCAGCGTGGCCCGCTATCAGGAAATTGTACCAATCCGCCGCCGGCTGGGGTATCGCAGCGGGCTGGTCAGTTCGCTGGCTACGCTGCAAATGGGCCATACTTTTCTGGGCCACTATCAAACCGCCGACGAAATTACCGCCGAAATTCTGGAACTGCAACAAAAATTCGGCGACCTGTATTTTATCCCCTTTGTAAAATATTATCAGGCGTTAACCAAACTGTATCGGGGTGAACTGGGGGAGGCCGGTATCATTATGGACGAAGGGGTGAAACTGGCCGAACATCAAAAACACAAAGCCTTTCACATTATCGGGCTGATATGGCGGGCCTACTATTACCTGACCATCGGCATGAACAATCGGGGCCTGGCCGAAGCGGAGCAAAGTTTGGCCATGGCCCGCGAGTTGGGATCGTCGCTGTATGAGATGCGAGCCACATTTATGGTGGGGGCGGCCCACCGCCACCTCAAACAGAGCGAGCAGGCCATCAAGGCGCTGGCAGAAGTACGCCTGACCGCCCAGAAAATGGGGTTCGCCACCGATGAAGTGATGATTTTGTACCAACTTGTCCGGGCTTACATCAAAGAAAATGCCTGGGATACCCTGCCGCCCCTGGTCACCCGTCTGGTGGCGATGGCCAAAGCCGGCGAAATGCAGGAATATATCATCCGGGGCCAATGGCTCAAATCGCTGCTGGACATTCATCACAAACAGTACGAAGATGCCCTGAACACCCTTATCGAAGCCTCTGACCTGGCCGAACAGACCGACAGCCGCTTGAGCAATTACCTGATCCAAATTCAAAAAGCCTACGTGTACCACCTGTCCGGCAACGGACCGGCCTCGCGAGATGCGATGTCGTACGCTCAAAAAATCCAAAAACGCCTGCTGGACTCCCTGCCCAACGACGCCAGCCGGGCCGCCTTTTTAAACACCCTGCACGCCCATCATCTACAGGAAATGGCCGATGTTTACACCCGGGAACGGGTAAAACTGGAGTCAAATTGATGACCGTTGCAGTTGGGCCGCAGGTGGCCCAATTTTGCCAAAAACACCAGCTACTGACCGGCGGCGACCACGTTGTGGTGGGGATTTCGGGCGGGGCAGATTCGCTGTGTCTGCTGCATCTGCTCAAAGCGATGCAGGCCGACCTCCCCCTGACCATCACCGCCGCTCATTTGAACCACCAACTACGCGGCGAGCAGGCTCAGGCCGACGCCGACTTTGCGGCGAGGTCGGCCACAAGGTCGGCGTCGGCCCGAGCCTGCCCGCCGCCCGGTACGTGGTCCAAGT
>Ga0180430_10004327_pt1 | contig 12003 bp, 8 predicted proteins | sample SS_ome_9_FD_132999 | JGI IMG/M metagenome (GOLD analysis project Ga0180430, IMG submission 132999) | Hypersaline lake sediment archaeal communities from the Salton Sea, California, USA - SS_1_S_2 metaG | ecosystem: Environmental > Aquatic > Non-marine Saline and Alkaline > Hypersaline > Sediment... | reverse complement strand
GGCGATGCCGGCGGTAGCGGGTGCGGCAGCGGCAGACTTGCCCGCGCTGCCACCGCTGTCGCAGCGGCCGCCGGTGCCGGATGTGAGTGTGACCGATATTGCCGGCCGCGAGATCGCGCTCGCCGGGCTCGACGACCAGATCTCGCTGATCGTCTTCTGGGCGACCTGGTGCCGGCCGTGCCTGATGGAGATTCCCCACCTGGTCGACTTGACCGAGCGCTTCGGAAATCAGGGCTTCCAGGTCCTTGGCCTCTCGATCGACCGCCAGGGCATTGGGGTCGTCAAGCCGTTCCTCGAGCAGCATCCCGAGATTAACTACACGATCGTGCCCAATGGGCATCCGGCCGCCGCCGCCTTCGGGGGCATTCAGAGCATTCCGACCAGTTTTCTGGTCGATCGCAACGGGCGCGTGATCCGCGGCTTCCGGGGTCTGGTCCCGGGTGAAGTACTCGAGGGCTACGTGCGCGCGGCGTTGGCGGAGAGCTAGGGCCGCGCACCGAAGAACGCGGTCCCGATGCGCAGCAAGGTCGCGCCCTCCTCGATCGCGATCGGGAAATCTCCCGACATGCCCATCGACAGGTGGCCGAGTGGCGCCCCCGGCCGCTGCCGCGCTCGCTCCCGGTCGCGCGCGTGCCGCAACGTGCGAAAGGCGGCGCGGATCGCCTGCTGATCGTCGGTCAGGGGACCGATCGTCATCAGACCCTCGACCCGCAGCTGTGGCCAGGCGGCCAGCGCGTCGAGCAGCTCAGGCAGCCCCGCGGGCGAAACGCCCGATTTGCTTGCCTCCCCACTCGTGTTGACCTGGACCAGAATCCGCTGTGGCGCGGCCGCAGGGACCTGCGCGGCGAGCTTGCGCGCCAGCTTGAGCCGGTCGACGGAGTGGATCCAGCTGCTGAGCGGCAAGACCTCGCGCACCTTGTTGGTCTGCACGTGACCGATGAAGTGCCATTCCAGCTCGAGGTCGCCGAGCGCCGCGCGCTTGGCGGCCAGTTCCTGAGCTCGACTCTCGCCGAAGCGCCGCACGCCGGCGGCGTGGGCGGCACGCACTTGAGCTGGATCGACCGTCTTGGAGACGGCGATCCAGTCGACTTCCGCGCGCGACCGCCCGGCGCGCTCGGTCGCGGCCGTGATCTGCGCTTCGATGCGCGCGACCCGATCGGCAAGGGACTCCATCAGCGCATCTCCTCTGCGGCGCCGGTGCGCTCCAGCAGCGTACGGGCCGGCACGGAGGCGGGGTTGCGGGCCAGCACGCGGTGCGCCGCGGCGGTCGCGGCGGCCGTGTCGCCGGTGGCGAGCATGCGCTCGGCCGATAGCAGGAGCGCCGGCTCGAAGTCCGGGGCGGCGAAGAGGGCGCGGCGCAGGAACCAGTCGGCGTATTCGCCGCGTCCCACGGCGAGCAGAATCTCGGCCGCGTCGAGGGCCGGGGCCGGGTCGAGCGGATAGACCAGTGTCGAGGCCCGGAACTCGCGCAACGCCTCGGCAAAGCGTTCCGCCCGCTCGTACTCGATCGCGAGCCAGTTGTGCGCCGCATGCAGCGGGAAGCGGCCAGCGAGATGAAAGGCGGCGATCTCCGCCCCGGGAACGCTGTCGGCAACGGCCGGCGTTGTGCCCCGGGGGGGTGGGGCGGACGGAGAAGGCGGCGTGTCCGCAGAGGCATACGGCCAGCGCTGCCGCAGGCGCCGGACGCGCTCGCTGGCGAGCAGGGTGTCGAGCGGCGTGATGCCGGCGAGGCGCGCGCACGCCTGCCAGGAGGGGGCCGCATCCCAGCGCCAGCGATCGGGCGGTGCGATCCAGGCGCGCGCGTGGAGCGCGCGGGCGATCGCGTTGGCGACCAGAGCGTGACCGCGGATTGACGGGTGTTGAGGCGTGAGGAAGAGCGGCGCCTCGCCGGGCCCGCGGGCGGCGGCCCAGAAGAGCGAATCGAGCGGCAGATAGGCGGCGCCCTCCTGGCGAGCGACTTCGCGCAGCGCTTCGCGTAGCGCCGTTTCCGCCCGCAGCGGCACGCGGTCGTAGTCGCGGGCAGCGCGGTAGGCGCGCCGCGCGGCCGCCGTGGCGCCGCGGGCGGCGAGGAGCTCGGCGCTCAGGAAGCGCGCGCCGGCATGTGTGCTGTCGGCTTCTACCGCCCTCTGCGCGGCCGCCCACGCGGCAGACGTATCGCCGCGGGCCCGGGCCGCACGCGCGGCGTCGAGGGCGGCCCGCAGGCGCGCCCGCCGATCATCGGAACCGCGCTCCGCATCGCCGGCGGCGCGGGGTTCCCCCTCTCCACCGGGGTCGAACGGGGGGCGCCGGGCATCCGCGGAGACCGGCTCGCAGATGAGCAGTCGCGTTTCGCTCTCGCGCGCGGCGCGCGCGAGCATGCCGACACGGCGGGCGAGCGCCTCGCGGGCGGCGTCGCGCAGCGGACTGGTTGGCGCGATGCTGTGCGTGGCGGCGAGCACGGTGTACAGGCCGGCGCCCGCGGGCAACGTCCCCGGCGCGTTGCCCGCGGCCAGGTATCGGGCCAGGCGCACCAGGCCCAGCCGCTCGGCCGCCGACGCCTCCAGCGCCGCACTGCCGGCGCTGCTCCGCGCCCGGCGGGCGGCGACGCCGGTGGCGCCAAAGTACTCCTCGGCGCCGCAGGCAAGGACGATCAAGTCGACCTCCTGCGACAGCAGGGTCTGCCCGAGGTCGACGACGGCGGCGCTGCCAAGCGCGCGGAGACCGCCGTTGATCACCTCGACGCGCACCTCGGGCAAGAGCGCCTGCAGTGCGACGTCGAGCAGGGCGGGGAAGGCGCCGTGCGGCGGATAGGGATAGCCGCTCGCGAGCGTGCCCCCCAGGCAGAGAATGCGATAGCGGTCGGCGGTAGCCGCCCGGTCGAAGAAGGCGAACCCGGGCCGCGGCATGAGCGAATCGGGAAGCGGCGGGAAGTAGCGCCGCGCGACTTCGGGATGGAGACGGGTGCCCTGCCAGTGACCCGCGGCGACCGGCTCGAGCACCGGCCCCGGACCGGGCAGCGCCAGGCGGGCGGCGATCTCGCCCAGCAGCAGTAGCGCCACGACCAGGCCGGCGACCCGTGCGGCGCGGCGTGCGCGGTCGCGCGCGCCGCGCTGGGCAACGGGATGGGGATCGACGGACACGAGTCGCGCTCCCTTCTGTCTTGCCGTACTGGATCCGGCGGCCATGCCGTCGCTGGCGCCGATCGGTTCGGGCCCAGCGGCGACGATTGTGGGTCGAGGGCCCATTGTAGCGGGCGCTGGCTCAGCGGGCCACCCCGCGCCCTGCCGCGCGCGCCCGACCCGGACTGGAGGCGCGGGCGGGAATTGGGTAGAATCCGGGCCCGATTGCCGTTTCGCATTGAACCACCCGGGCGAGAGGAGATGGGCGTGGACCTGCCGACCGATCCGATGGCTGCCAACCGCGAGAAGCTCGCCGCGCTGCGGGCCGCGGGCGTGGATCCCTATCCGCACCGCTACGCGCGTACGCATCTCGCATCGGCGGTGCATGCCGATTTCGCCGCGCTCGAGGAAGGGGCGTCGATTTCGGTCGCGGGCCGGCTGCGCGCCCTGCGCCCGATGGGCAAGGCGAGTTTCGCCCACGTGGAGGACCCGACCGGGCGCCTGCAGCTCTACCTGCGGCGCGACATCCTGGGCCCGGAGGCCTACGGGCTGGTCAAGCTGTTGTCGCTCGGCGATCTCGTCGGGGCGCGCGGGACGGTGTTCCGCACGCGGACGGGGGAAGTCAGCCTGCGCGTCGAGCAGTTGGCGGTCCTCGCCAAGACGGTGCGTCCGATGCCGGTCGTCAAGGAGAAGGAGGGGGTGCGCTACGACGCCTTCCAGGATCGGGAAGCCCGTTACCGGCAGCGCTACCTCGATCTGATGCTCAATCCCGAGACGCGCGAGGTCTTCCGCCGGCGGGCGGAGACGCTGCGCTCCCTGCGGCGCCAGCTCGATGCGCGCGGGTTTCTCGAGGTCGAGACGCCGGTCCTGCAGGCGGTGTATGGCGGTGCGGCGGCGCGACCGTTTCGCACGCATCATCACGCGCTCGACATGGATCTCTACCTGCGCATTTCCGAAGAGCTGCCGCTGAAGAAGCTGCTCGTCGGCGGACTCGAGCGCGTCTACGAGCTGGGGCGCGTCTTTCGCAACGAGGGACTCGATCGGCAACACAACCCGGAGTTCACGCTGCTCGAGTTCTACTGGGCGTATGCCGACTACAGCGATGCGATGGATCTGGTCGAAACGCTGATCCGCCAGACGGCAGAGGACGTCGCCGGCACGACGACGCTTCCGGTTCCCGGAGAGGAAGCGGCGACCTTCGACCTCGGTGCGCCGTTTGAGCGCCGCTCGCTCCCTCTACTCCTGAGCGAGGCGACGGGGACCGATTGCCTGGCGCTCGGGGACGCCGAGTTGCGCGCATTGGCCGAGCGCCATGGCGCCGAGCTGAGCGGTCCTTGGCATCGCGGCAAGCTGCTCGAGAAGCTTTTCGATCTGACAGTCGCCCCCCAATTGCGCGCACCGACGTTCGTCACCGACTACCCGAAGATCATCTCGCCGCTGGCGAAGGCGCATCGCGAGCACCCGGAGCAACTCGTGGAGCGCTTCGAACTCTTCATTCTGGGCGAGGAGTATGCCAACGCCTTCTCCGAGCTCAACGATCCGGACGATCAGCGACGCCGCTTCGAGGACCAACACCGCCTGCGCGAGGCGGGCGATGAGGAGGCACACCCAGTCGACGACGACTACCTCGTCGCCCTCGAGCACGGCCTTCCGCCGGCGGCCGGCGTCGGCATCGGGGTGGATCGACTGGTGATGCTCCTGACCGGCGCCAGCGCGATTCGCGATGTCTTGCTCTTCCCGCACATGCGCCCCCGCGACGCGGAGGCCGAGGCATGAGTGCGGCGCAGCGACACGGTCACGCCGAGCAGATCGTCGCCGCTTCCCCCGCGATGAAGCGCATCCTGCGCCTCGTGCGGCGCATCGCCCCGACCGAGAGCAACATCCTGCTGACGGGCGAGAGTGGAACCGGCAAAGAGAAGGTCGCCCGCCTGATCCACTATCAGAGTGACCGCAGCCGCGGTCCCTTCGTGGCCGTTAACATGGCGGCGATCCCGGACAGCTTGATTGAGAGCGAGCTCTTCGGCCACGTGCGCGGTGCCTTCACCGACGCCAAGCGCGCCAAGCGCGGTTTCTTCGAACTCTCCGATGGCGGCACGCTCTTCCTGGACGAAATCGGCGAGATGGCGCCGTCGATGCAGGGCAAGCTCTTGCGCGTGCTCCAAGATGGGGAGGTTCAGCCGGTCGGTGCCGAGGCGGCGACGCACGTCGATGCGCGCGTGATCGCGGCGACCAATCGCGATCTGCGCGAGGAGATGGCGCACAAGCGCTTCCGCGATGACCTCTACTACCGTTTGAACGTCTTCAACCTACACATCCCACCTTTGCGCGAGCGCAAGGAGGACATCCCCTACCTGGTGCGCTTCTTTCTCGAGCGCCACACCGAGCGCTCCGGCCGGCCGGCGCCGGAGATCAGCGAGCAGGCGTGGGGTTCCTTGATGAGCTATGACTATCCGGGCAACGTGCGCGAGCTGGAAAACGCGATCGAGCGGGCAGTGATTATGGCGGAGGAGGAAGGGGCGATTCGCACCTGGGACCTGCCGCCCGAGATCGCCGAGCGTCGGATGGCGAGTCTGCCGGAGCGCGGCGCCGGAGGGCAGGCGGGAGCGGATACGGGTCCCGACGCGGCGGGGGCGGGGAAGGCGGGAGCGGCGCCCGCCGCCGATGAGATGTCCGTCTATCCCGCCGATCTCAGCCTGGCCGACGTCGAGGCGCGCCACATCCGGCGCGCCATCGCCGCTGCCGGGGGCAATCTGACGCGGGCGGCCGGCACACTCGGGATTTCACGCACGACGCTGTGGCGCAAGATCAAGCGCTACGGCCTCTCCACCGAATCCTGAGCGTTGCACATGGAAACGACTGGTGTTGTTCCAGGTTGAAACGAACTGTTTCCGCGCGCTCCCTCCTTCGGCCTCCTCTGCAAGCATCCCTGACCATTTGATCCTGTAACCTATTATTTTTGTTTCGGTTATGGGCGAAGGGCTTGATTCCCGCCAGACCGTCACGCTGGCACGTCGCTTGCTCCTCCTGCGGGGACTGGAGCCAGAGAATCACGAGGGAAGGGAAGCGATCCCATCCAGGAAGGGGAGATGTCATGGGCAAGATCATCGGCATTGATCTGGGAACGACCAATTCCTGCGTCGCCGTGATGGAGGGAGGCAAGCCGGTCGTCATCCAGAATGCAGAGGGCGGTCGCACCACCCCCTCGATTGTCGCCTTCCGCAAGGAGGGCGAGCGCCTGGTCGGGCAGGCGGCCAAGCGCCAGGCGGTGACGAACCCGAAGCACACTGTCTACTCGATCAAGCGCTTCATGGGGCGGCGTTACGACGAGGTTTCGAGCGAGCTCAAGTCGGTCTCCTATCCGATCGTGCAGGCCGACAACGGCTTGGCCTATGTCGAGATCGAGGGCACGCGCTACTCGCCGCCCGAGATTTCGGCCATGGTGCTCAAGAAGATGAAGGAGACGGCGGAAGCGCACATCGGCGAGACGATCAAGGAGGCGGTTATCACCGTGCCCGCCTACTTCAACGACAGCCAGCGGCAGGCGACGAAAGATGCCGGCAAGATCGCCGGTCTCGAAGTCAAGCGCATCATCAATGAGCCCACCGCCGCGGCGCTCGCCTATGGGCTCGAGAAGAAGAAGGCCCAGCGCGTCGCCGTCTACGACCTGGGCGGCGGCACGTTCGACATCTCGATTCTCGAGATCGATCCCGAGCTGGGCACCTACGAGGTCAAGGCGACCAACGGCGACACGCACTTGGGCGGCGACGACTTCGACCAGCGCATCATCGACTGGCTGGCCGACGAGTTCCGCCGCGATCAGGGAATCGACTTGCGCAACGATGCGATGGCGATGCAGCGCCTGCGCGAGGCGGCCGAGAAGGCGAAGTGCGAGCTCTCGGGCACGATGGAGACCGAGATCAATTTGATGTACGTGACCGCCGACCAGTCGGGGCCGAAGCACCTCGTCACCAAGCTGAGCCGCAGCAAGTTCGAGCAGCTGGTCGACGATCTGGTGCAGCGCACGGTCAATCCCTGCAAGCAGGCCTTGAAGGACGCCGGTATGAGCGATGTCGACGAGGTGATCCTGGTCGGCGGCTCGACCCGCATTCCCAAGGTGCAGGAGCTCGTGCGCGGGCTCTTCGGGCGCGATCCGCACAAGGGGGTCAATCCCGATGAAGTCGTCGCGATCGGCGCGGCGATCCAGGGCGGCGTGCTGGGGGGCGAGGTCAAGGACGTCCTGCTGCTGGACGTGACGCCGCTCTCGCTCGGCATCGAGACGCTCGGCGGCGTATCGACGAAGATCATCGAGCGCAACACGACGATCCCGACCCGGCGCACGGAGACGTTCTCGACGGCGGCGGACAACCAGAACACGGTCGAGATCCACGTCCTCCAGGGCGAGCGCCCCATGGCGAACGACAATCGTTCGATCGGGCGCTTCCATCTGACGGGCATCCCGCCCGCGCCGCGCGGCGTGCCACAGATCGAGGTCATGTTCGATCTCGACGCCAACGGCATTCTCAAGGTGTCGGCCAAGGACAAGGCGACGGGACGCGAGCAGTCGATCCGCATCGAAGCCTCGAGTGGTCTCTCGGAGCAAGAGGTCGAACGCATGCAGCAGGACGCCAGCGCGCACGCGGCCGAGGACGAGAAGCGACGCGAGACGATCGAGCTGCGCAACCGGGCCGACCAGGTCGTCTACGAAACGGAGAAGAACCTGAAGGAGATGGGCGAGAAGCTCGATGCCTCGCTCAAGTCGAAGCTCGAAAGCGATGTCGCCGCGCTGAAAGAGGCGATCAAGAGCGACGAGAGCGAGCGGATCAAGACGGCGATGGACGCGGTCTCCAAGACGTGGCACGAGGCTTCGGCCCAGCTCTATCAGCAGTCGCAATCCGCCTCGGGTGGGCCCGGAGGTGCGGGCGGTCCCGGCGGCCCGGGCGGCGCGGAAGCGGGAACGCCACCGCCAGGCGGTTCGTCCGCCAGTGGCCCGGGCGGCGGCGCTGACGACGACGTCGTGGACGCCGATTTTGAGGTCGTCGACGAAGAGAAGAAGTAAGCAAGATAAGAGCGGCCCACCGGCGTGTCGCGCACGGTGGGCCGCAGCATGCGCGCTGGCCGCTCCGGCGCGCGCGGAGGAGGCATGGCGGACGAGTTCAACCCGCACCTGCAGATCTTGATCGCCCAGTACATGCAGATCGGCATGGTCGGGTTGGGGAAGATGCCCAATCCGGTCGACGGCGAGAGCAAGCTCGAGTTGACGAGTGTCCAGTTCGCGATCGAGACCCTGCAGATGCTGGAGAAGAAGACGCGCGGGAATCTGACCCCAGCCGAGGCCCAGGAGTTGGGCCGCGTCTTGACGCTTCTGCGGCTCAATTACGTCGATGCCGCCGAAAAGGCGTCGCAGCCGTCCTCGGACGAGGCGCCTACGGCCGAGACCGAGTCCGCCGCGCCGGCTGCGGACGCTTCCTCCGAAGCCTCCTCCTCCACCGGGGCGGAGGCATCGACGGCCGACCCCAAACGGCAGGAGGAAGGAGCCGACTCGTGAGCGGCAGGAAGAAGACAGGCCGCCGTCAGGCGCAGGAGAATGGCGCGCGGGAGGCGCAGCAGCGGTTCGGGCGCGAGGAGGAAACCGACCCGCGGGAGGCCGCCGACGAAGCCACCGCGCGGGAAGCGGCCGACGACGATGCCGCCGCGGCCGTCGAGGACGAGGGGAACGGGCAGGTGCCCCTCGAGCAGTACCAGCGCCTGCTGGCCGAGTTTGACAACTACCGCAAGCGCATGGAAATCCAGCAGCAGCGGACCGCGGCCTGGGCGCGTGAGGAGCTGATGCAGCGCTTGCTGCCCCTGATCGACGATTTCGACCGGGCCCGCACCGCGCTCGAAACCCACCCCGAGCACCTCGATCGCAAGGGAATCCTCATCATCTTGGGCCGACTCGCCGAAACATTGAAGCGGGAGGGGCTCTCAGAAGTGGAAGCTGCTCCCGGCGAGGAGTTTGACCCGGCGGTCCATGAGGCTGTCTTGATGGTCCCGACGGCGGAAGTGCCGGAGGGAACGATCGCCGAGGTCCTGGAAACGGGCTATCGCTCGGGTGAGCGTTTGCTGCGGCCGGCGAGGGTATCGGTCGCGCGTGCGCCCGAGGGGGAGCCTTCCGAGCAGGCTGCAGGGAGCGGCTAGTGCGGATCGGGTAGCCGCTCCGCACGGGCTGTAGCCCGCGGGGCAAGGGGAGCGGCACTCGATGAGCGTACACCTCTTTCTGATCAGTGCGGACCCATCGTTGACGGCGGCCGCCGCGCGCGCGGTGACCGGCCTTCCGATTCAGCTCCAGACGGCGCAGTCCCTGGCCCAAGCCGAGGCGCTCTTGCCTTCCCCGAACGCGCGCACGCCCTTCGTCCTGCTGGTCGACCTGATCCAGGGCGACTACCTGCGCACGCGCCAGTGGATTCAGCGGCAGGCGCCGCGCGCGCGCGTCTTCTTCATTGCGGCGCAGGCGGAAGAGGGCGCCTGGAGCCAGGGCGGGCAGTCGGCGCCCGTGTCCCGCGGTGGGGCGGAGGCGCCGCATCTGTTCCCGCGCCCGGTGGGGGCGCGCGATTCCGCCGAGCTCTTCGGACGCATTCTCGCCGAGGCCACATCGCTCGCCGAGGCGAACGGCGGGATTGCCGGTTTCGACGACCTGGTGGGTCGATCGGTCGCCTTTCGCAGTGCCCTCGATCAGGCCTTGAAGGTTGCCGATCGGGAAGAGCCGGTCTTGTTGCTCGGGGAAGAGGGGAGCGGCCGCCGTTTCTTCGCGCGCGCGATCCACGCCGAGAGCGCACGGCGCGAGCGGGGGTTCCTTAGCCTACGCGCCGCGACGCTCGCTCCCGGAGCGCTGGCCGGTCTCCCCGGCGCACCTGACAGCCGCGCGGGCCGGCTTGCCTGGCGCGACGCACTGGGCGGTACGCTCTACATCGAGGATGTCACCGCGCTCGACCCGAACCTCCAGCGGCAGCTTGTCGCCTACTTGGACGCGGCGCGCCTGATTCGCGCGCAGCGCCTCGAGCGCGCCGATCAGATCGTGCGCATCTTGGCTGGAAGCTCGCGCGATGTGGCAGCGGAAGTCGCCGCCGGTCGCTTCGCGCCCGACTTGCACCAGCGGCTGCGGACGCATGAAATCCGGATTCCGCCGCTGCGAGAGCGTCCGAGCGATATCCTGTTGATGGCCGAGCACTTCCTCCAGCATGCCGTGCCCCGTTTGCAGGGGCGGCAACCCGCGCTGACCGCGGCGGCCAAGGAACGGCTGGTCTCACACGCCTGGCCGGGCAACGTGCGCGAGTTGATCGGGACGCTTCAGATCGCGTGCCTCAATGCGGGGGAAAGCGCTGAGATCGACAGCGCCCATCTGCCCGACGCCATCCTGTCGCCGGCGCGCAAGGTGTCGCCCCCGGCGCTCGAGGCAGAGGGGGCGGTTGCGGCCGGCGCCGCCGGCGCACCCGAAGAAGGAGAGGCCGGTATCCGACTGGCCGATCCCTCACGCGCGACCCGCTTCAGCAACGGACAGATCGTGATCGAGCTGCCCGAGGCGGGGATCGCCTTTGACGATCTGGAGCGTGCGATCCTGCGCGCGGCGATGGCCCGCACCCGCGGCAACGTCGTCCGCGCAGCGCGGCTCTTGCGACTCGGGCGTGGGAGCCTGCGCTACCGGCTCGAGAAGCACGGCATCGTTCAGCCCAAGCGCCGGCGCAGCGCGCGCCGCGCCGGCACCCGCCGTCAGGACGCCGCCTAGGCGAGCCTCTTGCTCCCGCGGCGGCCTCGGGTCAGAATGGCGGCCATGCATTCTGCTGCTCCGCTGGGACGCATGCTGTTCGTGCCTCTGGTTCTACTCGGCCTTGCCGCGGGCGCGGCCCAGGCCGATCCGCAGCCGATTCGGCGACCGCCAGTGATCCGCATCGCCCTCGAGACGCGCGCACCGGCGGTCGAGATCGGCTGCGCGGGCGCGGTGCGCGTGTGGCGTCGCGGCACCGGTCTGCGCGGCACGCGCTTTGCGCCGCACAGCCGGTTTCGGCTCGTCGCCGCACGCGGGGCGCCGGATCCAGCTCCCGCCGCTGCCTTTGTCGACCTGCGTCTTGCGGATCGCGGTTCGCTCGGGCATTTCGAGGAGGAGCTTCTCTTCGAACCGCTCGATGCGCGCCAGCCCCTGGAACTGGACGGCCGTCCCTACCGCGGAGAGATCTACGTGCGTGCCGCCCGCGGCCGGCTGACGGTGATCAACGCCGTGCGGATCGAGGACTACCTGTGTGGCGTCGTGCCGCTCGAGATGGGGAGCGGCGCCACGGTACCCGACGCCGCGCTGCGCGCCCAGGCGGTCGCCGCCCGCAGCTACGCGCTCTACTACCTCGGCCGGCGCGAGGCGAGCCACGGCTGCGACCTGCTGGCCGGAACGCAGGATCAGGTCTACGGTGGGGTGGCGGCGGAAACGGTGCGCACGACGCGCGCCGTGCACGCAACCCAGGGGATTGTGGCCGTTTACGAGGGGCGCCCGATTCGGGCCAACTACAGCTCGACCTGCGGGGGGCAGACCGAGGCGGCCGAGCATGTCTGGCACAAGGAGCGCTTTCCCTATTTACGCCCCGTACGCGATCGGGAGGCGGGGGGGCGACCCTACTGCGAAGCGAGCCCCCACAGCCGCTGGAAGGAGCGCTGGTCGTGCGCGGCGTTTGCCGCCTCTGTGCTGCAACGCCTGCCCGAAGAGGCACCGGCCGCCCGCGGGCGGGCTCTGGGCCGGTTGCGCGATCTCGAAGTGCGCCGTCGCTCGCCCTCGGGCCGGGTCGAGGTGCTGGAGGTCGTGACGACGACCGGCCGCTTCCGGGTCGAGGGCGACCGGATTCGCTGGCTCCTGCGTCGGCCCGACGGCCGCCCGCTGCGGAGC
>Ga0180430_10004324_pt1 | contig 12010 bp, 11 predicted proteins | sample SS_ome_9_FD_132999 | JGI IMG/M metagenome (GOLD analysis project Ga0180430, IMG submission 132999) | Hypersaline lake sediment archaeal communities from the Salton Sea, California, USA - SS_1_S_2 metaG | ecosystem: Environmental > Aquatic > Non-marine Saline and Alkaline > Hypersaline >... | reverse complement strand
GCTCCAGCAGCAAAAGTAGAGGAGAAACCTAAAGAAGAGCCTAAGGCAGAAGAGAAGAAGGAGTAAAATGGCATATAGGAGGGCCGCATATTTCGGCAATCCCTTTATCGGGCTGTTCTTTTGCACAAACCAGAAGCACACAATATTTCCTATCAACACTAAGGAAAGTGTAGTAAAGGAAACTTGCAAGAGTTTGGGAACCGAACCGGTTATTACTAATGTGCACAACTCCAACTTGAATGGCGTTTATATTGCCATGAATACAAATGGAATGATTTTGCCTCCGAATATTTCAGATGAGGAAAAAAAGTTTTTAGAAAAAGAAACTGGCCTTTCTGTGCATGTGTCCCGGGAAAAACTGAATGCAAATGGGAACAATATTGCTGTTAATGATATGGGGGGAATAATCAACCCTGCAATCAAAGATGCAGAGCGGGTTGCTATGGAGGAAGTTCTTGGAATAGAACTTGTTCCAATGGGCGTTGCCGGATTTAGCACTGTAGGCTCCTTGTGTGTTGCAACTAACACCGGGTTCTTGAGCCATTATGCAACAACCCAGAGGGAACTTGCAGAGATGGCAGAAATATTCAAGGTTAAGGGGCTGCCTGGATCCATAAATATGGGAACAGGATTTATTGGAATTGGCCTCTTGGCTACAGACAAGGGATATTTCGCTGGGGAAGCGACCAGTTCATTTGAATTGGGAAGAGTAGAAGAAGCACTGGATATGATTGAATAGGTGAATACTATGAAATTTAAGGTGGATGGAGAAGTAAAGATTGGCTCTGAGCAGAGAGCCTTTACTAAGGAAGTTGAAGCAAAGAGCGAAAACCATGCAAAAGAGCTCATATACGCTTTATTCGGAGCCCAGAACGGGATTAAGCGGGTCAATGTAAAGATCGCAGAAATTAAGAAGGTGGCATAATGAATCAACAGGAAATTCTTGCAACTGCAAGGCTCTATAGCCAGCAGAAGCAGGCAGTAGAGCGGGAACTTGAAAAACTTATGATGTCTCTTATGGAGCTTAACAACTCTGTTGTTACTCTCAAAGAGGTAAAACCTGGAGAGAGTTTGGTTCCTATTGGAGGAGGCGCATTCCTAAAGGGCACTCTTGAAGATAAAACCACTGTTATTCCTATCGGAGCAGGGTATATGAAGGAGTATCCAATCAAAGAAGCTACTGAGGAAGTGAACAAGAGAATTAAGCTTACTGAAAATGCAATTAAGAAGATGCGGGATGAGCTTGGCAAACTTGATAAGGAAATGCTCAAGCTTGAAGGAGAGTTTAGAAAAATGCAGCAAGGGTGAAGCTAGCTTGTGTTTGACCTTCTTAAGAAAAAGATATCTGGTTTTGTAGGAAAACTAGGTGGAGAGAAAGAAGAAGCTGCTCCAACTAAAGAAGAGAAGGTTGAAAAAAAGGTAGAAGAACCAAAAAAAATAAAGGAAGTGAAGAAGGCTGCGGCTCTAGAAAAGAAATCTGAACCAAAAAAAGAAACTGATTCTGAAGAGAAAAAGGTTGCAGTAGAGCCAAAGCCAGTTGAAAAAAAGGCTCAGAAGAAGGAAGTTCCAAAAAAAGAGCCTGTTCCTAAAAAAGCTGCACCTGAGTCTCCTAAACCAAAGGCTGAAGAGAAGGCGGCTCCAGTTAAAGAAGAAGTTGTGGAGAAGGTTGAGGAGAAAGTAGAAGTAACTACGCTTCCCCAAGAAAAGAAAGAAGAAAAACCTGCTCCAGCAGCAAAAGTAGAGGAGAAACCAAAAGAAAAAAAGAAGGGCTTATTTGAAAAACTTCTTGGGAAAAAGGAGGAGAAGCCTGAAGAGCCTGCTCCAGAAAAGAAAGAGGAAACAGTAGCTAAAGAAGTTGGGGAAAGGCCCAAAGAAAAGGCGGAGGAAGTTAAACCGCCAGAACCAGTTAGGGAAAAACCAAAGAAGGAAGCACCTCTAGAAAAGGAAGAGAGGATTCAGAAAAAGGAAGAAGAATTAAAAAAGAAAGTCAAGAAGAGCCTGTTCTCTTCAGTTACTGAAACAATTAGGGGAGAAAGTGAAATTAAGGAAGAAGAAATTGAGGAGCTCCTCGATGAATTAGAACTGGGCATGCTTGAGAGTGATGTGGCGCTGAGTGTGGCTGAGGAGATTAAGGAGGATCTAAAGAAGAGGATAATCGGATCTAAGGTCAAGCGGGGCCAGACTGCAATTTTTGTGCGGGATAGTTTGAATGAGATTTTGCTTAAGATGTTTAATGATACTCCTGGGTTTGATGTTGTTGCCGCTATTAAGAGCAAGGAAAAACCGGTTAAAATTATGGTCGTTGGCCCAAATGGAGCTGGCAAGACAACTACCATTGCTAAAATTGTAAAGATGTTCCAGAACAACGGGCTAACTGTTTGTGTAGCTGCTTCAGATACTTTTAGGGCTGCAGCAGTAGAGCAATTAGTGCATCATGGGAATAAGCTTGGGATTAAGGTTGTTCATGGAGCGTATGGCTCGGACCCAACTTCCATTGCATTTGATGCAGTTAATTATGCCAAGGCAAACAAATTGGATGTGGTGTTAATTGATACTGCAGGGCGCCAGGAAACTAATGTGAACCTTCTAAACCAGCTAAAGAAGATGGATAGGGTGATTGCTCCTGACTTGAAGATTTATGTTGGAGAGAGCATTGCCGGAAACGCGATGGTTGAGCAGATTTCCAGGTTTAATGGGGATATTGGATTAAACGGAGTTATTCTTACGAAATTAGATTGTGATGCTAAGGGGGGAACTGTAATTTCGGTGTCCCGGGTGGCCAACCTCCCAATTTTGTATGTGGGGGTGGGGCAGGGATACGAAGACCTAAAGCCATTTGTAGCAGAGGAGATTGTGGGGGAGATTCTCTCTTGAGCAAGAAGGTAGTCTTATTAGATACCAACTTCCTCCTTGTTCCATATCAATTCAAGCTGGATGTTTTTACTAAGCTAGATGAATTGATAGAAGTGCCTCATCTCTTTTTGGTTCCAAGCGGAGTAAAGGGGGAGCTTGAGAGGCTGGCAGGGGGAAAGGGGAAAGAAGGTGCAGCAGCCCGCTTTGCCCTTAAACTGATTGCTGCGCGCAAACCAGAGGAAGTGGAGAGCCAGGGGAATGTGGATGACTGGATACTCGAGTATGCAACCAAAAACAAAGTAATTGTAGCTACTAATGACCGGATTCTAAGAGGTAGATTAAAAAAGAATAGAGTAAAGGTAATATCGTTGCTCTCACGCTCGAGGGTTGGTGTGGTATAGATGGACACAATTGGATGGGTACTCATTGGCGTTTTTGCGATATTTGCATTTTTAGTCTTGGTTTTGGTTGTGTATTTTATTTGGAAGAGGGGGGCAGGTTCAGTAAAGTTCCAGAAAAAATTAAAGGATGGGAAAAGCCTTGTGTATGTCCAGCCGTTTGTTAATTTGAAGAGGGTTATGGTTCAGGATAAAGCCGGGGGAGAAAATTTGGTTTTTGTGCGGGAGAACATTGCTTCTGGAGAGAAAGTGTGGTTTGAGTATCCTGCATCTAATTCCCCTGCGCGCCTTACTACTGAAGGCGAGGCAAATGTTACTATGGAATCTAAACCTTGACTAATTTGCTTAGTTGTAGGATTTCTTCTTTTGAGAGTTCTCTTGCCCGTTTTTTTGGCAGCTCAACATCTGTTTTTACCCCTCCATGGGAGAGTGCATTTCGAATCATTTGGTTTTTGTGCTGGAAGAGAATTCTGATGAACTCTTCGGTGTTTTTATCCATTTTGAAATCTTTTCTCTTTAGAAGAATTATTGCTGAATCTACTTTTGGGGGCGGGGTGAAGGAGCCTTTCTTTACTTTTTTAATCAATTTTACTTCAAAGAGGAGCTGGGAGGTTACTGAGAGCCTTCCGTATTCACTTGTTTTTGGTTTGGCCACCATTCGCTTGGCAAATTCCAGCTGCACCATTAATACTGCATAATTAAAGTCTAGATTTGATAGAGAGAATATTATTGGAGAAGAGATATAGTAAGGGAGGTTTCCCACAACCACATCTACTTTGGGGAGCTTTTCTTCTAGAACATCTCCTTCTATTACTGTGATTTCTTCAAAATTTGTGCGCAGGTGTTCTGCCCAGCGGGAATCTTTTTCTACTACAGTTAATGATTTTGGTTTTCGCTCTAGGAGCTTTTGAGTAAGCCTTCCGTCTCCTGGGCCAATTTCCAGGACGTTTTTTCCTTTTGGGTTTGCCAGAGTTGCTTCAAAATCCAGAACCCCCTGGCTATTTAGGAAGTGCTGCCCTAGCTTTTTGTTTAGTTTCATTCGGGATATTCCTCTTTTTTCCCTTCGATAATGAGGAGGGCATCTATTAGGCCATATGCATAGTCTGAGCAACCGAAGGAGGTGAATGCATCTCCTTCTTCAAAATAGTGCCTGGAGTCCTTTGTGTATTGGCTGGCTAATTCAAAGATTTCTGGATATTTTTTATCGAAATTTAGGTTTTTTGCGTCTTGGAGGCGCACCTCAAGTTTGCTTAGGCTTTTTTTTGCTCTCTCGGTATGCATGGGAGAATTAATAGAAAGAAAGGCTTATATTTGGCAGGTTGGGTTGTTTGGTGTGGGAGGAAGTGTTTATAAATGTTTCCACACTATATTATATCATAAAAGTGTGAGAGTTGATGGTTATGTCTGATAAATCAAACGATGAAAATAAGGGTGAAGTCGACGGAACTCTTAAAGATGATGTTGGCAGATCTCCTAGTACACCTAACAATATAGAGCAGGCTATGCGGAACCTCTTTGGTGGAGAAGTACCTCCAGCTGTTGAGCCTAGAGACAGGGAAGTTTCTGAACTTTCCGGGGAAGTTCCCCTCAGACAATTTCTAGACTCCATTACTGACCCAGTTAGTGGAGAGTTAGTGTTGGGTGATGAACAGTTAGAATTAATCAGGGCCCGTGTGGACCAAATCCGGGAGACATATCGTGAGAGAGAGTCCAGTGGAGAGACAGAAGCTCTCTCAGCTGAACTATTAACTCTTGCTCCGCTGCTACCGGAATTGCAGGCAGATTTTGATGATTTGGGAGAAGATGAAGCTTCACGGCGCTTCCAATTGGAAGATGTTATGGGGCTAACCCGCAAATCCAATGAACCTGAAGCTACTACCCAAGTTGATTTGGGGCTTTTAGCTTCAACTACCAGAGGGCCTGAGCGCTCAGAAGAGTCTTTAGAGCTTGATTTGGGAACCAGCAACATTGTTCCTCCAGAAGGAACGGGAAATGTTGAAGAGAGCAGTTCTGGGAACTTGGCAATTGATGCGGGGCTTGTAGAAGTTCCTGAAGATACTGGTACTGATAATTTATTTGGGCATGAAAATGCTGAGGAAGTAGAAGCACCTCCTCTTCCAGAAGCTGGACCGATTAGCGATGAGCCTCCAACTGCTATGTTTGACCCGGAAGTGGTTGCAGCAGAAGCAAAAGAAAATGATTCTGGAGCTGAGGCTCTTGCTCCGGAAATAGAAGAGGAACTCGCCCAAGAAGAGGTTCCTGTAGAAGAAATTCCTCCCGAGGGAGTAGTTATTGATGCTAGCCAATGGGCTGATGAGGAAGAAGTTGAAGATGCAAGCAGCGAAGTAGAAGCTGAAGAAGAAATTGAATCAGCTGATACGGATAGTGAAGTGGAGGAGGCTCCTAGGCTGGGAATGACCCAGGTTTTGGGAGAAGGAAGCAGGGCAGAGGATGAAGATAGTTGGTATCTCCCAGAAGAAACCGAAAAACCGAGAGGAATGGGAATGGGCACCCCTGCTCCAAGAGAACCAAAGGGGTCCGAGACAGTTGTTGGGGTTAGTGCGGCTAAAGCTCCAGAAGAAGAGCCTGCATCCCAAAGCTCACTGAGCAGAACAGGATTATTCGGGGAATTTGATGGGGACCCGACCATGGATGCAACCAGCGAAGGAAGCAGAGCTGACATATTGGATGAACTTATGCCTCCAAGAGAAGTAAGCGGTGACCCAAGTTCCAGAAGAATGCCAACAGTAGAACTTGCTAGCGGCGCATTGTCTAAACCGCTTGAGGAGGAATTAGACAGCATTGATGCAGCAGGAAGAGAACCAACTCCAGAAGAGATGGCTCATACTAGATTGTCTGTTCCTGGAGGAGAGAACCCGGACTTGGGAACCACTCTGAGCCTGGATGCCTTTGAAGATTTTAGCAGATATGGAGACATTTTCTATGTAATTGAGAAGGCTTTTGTAGAAACTGGAAATGACCCAACAAAAATACAAGAGTTTGAAGCAAGGCTTGAATTAGCCATAGAATATGCCGAACTAATTTCTGAAGGTGTTGGGAAGGTTACTGAACTAGGAGACCTAAGCCCAGAGCACAAGAAATTGCAAAGGCTCAAATCATTCAAGCGGGAATTTGTTGAAATTCCAAAAGGCCAGAGTGAGCCTGCAAAAAGCATTAATGCATACAGGTACTGGAGAGCTTCAAAAGAGAAGGACTACAAAAAAGCAGAACGTGCTTTTGAACTTTTAGGAATTAGCGCAGGAGAATACAGCAGAATTGAAGTCCTGAGAATCTGTGATGCGGTGCTAACGCACAAGGCAGCAGAGGGAGTAGACCTAACCGTGGTCTCCAACCTAAAAAGCCTCATAGAGGAGAAGGTGGATGAATCTGAAGTAGATGAATTTGCTGCTGCACGAAATGCTGAGCTTGCTTATGAGATGATTGTTGGGTTTGCCACTAAACGGGAGCGTCAGCGAATTTCCGGAATGGTGGTTGAACTTGATAAACTAGAAGGAAAGGATCGTGACAATAAGATTAATGCAAACATTATGGAAGAAAAAAGGCAACGCATGTCAAAGACCCTAGGGGAGTTGTATATAACAACTAGGGAGGTAGATGCTAGCCAAGTCGACCTTATTGGGATTGTCCCAGAAGCTAAAGAAGAGCTACTGAAACATTCTCCAGCATACGCCAAGCGCCAGAAACAGTTTGGGGAAATGTTCGAAGCTGTTGGAGCCAAGAAAGGAGAGGGCAAGACCTTGTTCGAGGAAGCCAAGGAGAGGGCTGCTCGAAAGCTTGGAAGGGCTGAGAGCAAAATTAGGACAACTGCCCTAAAACACTCTCTTCCTCAGCAGCCTGTTGGGCCAATACGGCGCGCAATTGGAGTTACTATCCCTGCAGTTATAGGTGCAGGAATTCTGGCTGCCGGGCTTTGGTTGGGCCAGAATGGAATAATCCAGTTGGGAAGCCAGGACACTGCTGCTCCAGAAAAAGAAGCAATTGTTGAAGTTCAGGAAAAGACTCTGGAAGCGGATACTGAAACTTCTCTTCCTGCAGGAGTAGTTGGAGGAGTTGATGCTGCACTTGAGAAAGCTGAGGCTGGTACTGGAAGGGAAGTTGTAAAAGAAAAACCAGTAGAGGCTAAAGAGCCTGTAGAAGAAGTAGAAACTGAACCTGAGGAAAAACCTGTTGTAGTTCCTCCAAAGCCAAAGGTGGACTACCCACGGACTCCGGAAGGGCTTGCAAGTGCATTGGATGCACACTGTGCTCCTGAGAATGCTAGAGGACTATTTACTAGTGTGGATATGCTCAGGTGGGCATACGGAACTATTGAAAAGGACCTGGCTAAAAAGAAAGTCCTTCCAGAAGATAAAAACTGGCCAAACAAGATTTTCCGAATGAGGATCAGGAATAAAGAAGCAAGAGTAGCAATTATGGCTGATTTATTGAGAAGGTCTGATGAGAGTGGGCTTGCCAATTTTGAGCAGAAATATGCTGCAGGAATGGTTTTGGCTGCTGATTTGGGAAATCGCTCAGGCGGCCCAAAAAGATTCCGTTTACCCAAAGGGGAGAAGGAATCAGGCTCACCAATTGGACTGCTTGAATCTAGAAAAACCCTCTTTGCAAGATTTGCGGCTGTGAGTGCATATCTGCAGGTAGTTAAACTAATGGAGCAGATGAAGCGAGAGGCTATTGTAGGAGGAAAAACTGAAAAAGAATTCGAAGCTGCTGTTGATAAGGTTCTTGGCCCGGCTGCAAAGCGCTATAAAAAGGCCTTGGAGAAGGGAGCAAGTGAAGCGAGGTTCATTTATAATCGAAGTGAAAAGAAAGGAGGATACAAGGAACCCTTCCGGTTATATACTCAGGGAAGAACAGGAATGAGGGGAATTAGTGCAATAGATTGGGTTCTTGGAAAGCAAAAGAAAAACCAGGAAGCGCGCAAAAAGGCTGATGCATCTATTGAAGAGATTACCGGAGAGATTCCTCCTGAAGTTAAGAAAATGCCAAAACGCAGCACCCCCTCCAAGAAAACTAAGAAAAGCACTAGCCAGGAGAGCAACCTGGAATTCTTAGACCGGACTGTGAAAGAGCGGAGTGAAGCAACCCACCAAAAGAGGGATGAGAGGCTTAGAGGGCTCTATAGTTATAGGGGCGGTGTTGGTGCAGACATCCGAAGGGCCAAGAGGGAAGCAGAACAGAGGGACCCACGCAGTGTGAGATTGGGAGTTCCTGACAAGAAGCCTTCTCCATTCAAGAGGATGATGGCAAAGCTTAAACCAACAAAAGGCCTAGAGCGAAGTGCTGCCCGGGCCTGAATTTTTCTTTTTCTTTTTTTATACTTCTTTTTAAAAATATAGTGCTCCAGAATATGAACTTAGAATGGGCCCGTGGCGCAACCTGGATAGCGCGGCTGGCTTCGGATGCATTCTCCTAATTGCAGGAGAAACCAGCAGGTTGCGGGTTCGAATCCCGTCGGGCCCGATATGGAAATTAGTGAAGCGGAGTTGCAGGAAGCATTCTCAAAACTTAAGATTCCGGCAGACATCCGGCTTTTTATGATTACTAAAACTATGTATGTTCGCATATACCGGGGAAAAGTTACTTGGAAGCTGCTCGCCCAAGAACTTGAATTTGTCAAAAAAATGAAATGTGAGCGTGGAGAGATTCTGGATTTGTTCTCTAAAATGGAATTTATGGTAAATGAACTTATCCAGCTTAATTTGCTTGGGGCAAATAACCAGGGAGCTGCAAAACTAGATGATGCTCTTGCTTATGTCGACTTCTTTAGCAGATTACGGTTGTTGAAAAAATGGGGGATCCTGGACAATAAGACTGTGGAGATGCTAAACCAGACCAAGCAGGTAAGAAATGGGTTTGCCCATGCATGGGGGGTAGAAGAAATTCTTTATAAGGAAAAACCTATTGAGAAAAACTTTCAGGTATTTACCCGGGATATGGAAAAAATCTGGGAAGCTCTTGTTGAAGTTTATATGGTAGAGCAGAAGAAGTATGACGTTGACTCAATTTTTGAGAGAATAAGAAAGGAAAACCGCTAGGTTTTCCTTGTTTGGAAAAATTGCTAAATTCTCAATCTAGGAAAATAAAAAATAAAGTGGGGTTGCTTCTAGTTCTTAGAAGCTTTTGTTGGTTTTTTCTCTTTGGAAGCAACCTCTTCTTTTCCCCCTCGTTTTTTTAAGAGGAAATAGAGAACGATTACCAATATGATTATTCCAATTAAAATCAAGAGGTAAAGAGTCAGGTCAGTTTGCTCTGGGGCTGCTTGGAGAATTTCTACTGGGGTTGTAAATTCGCTCTCTAGAAATTCTTCTCTTCCTCCATACTCAGTAGTTACTTCCATAACTAGGGTAGGAAGTTCATCTGCTCCAATTAGGAGCCCTCCCATTCGCACTACTGTGGACTGCCCTGGGGCAAGCATGCGGACTTCTTCATCTTCGATAGTTGAGCTAGATATATCGCTGGTATATTGGATGGTGGTCCTAAAGTATACTTCCTCGGCCCCATTATTGTTGTACCTAACTGAAACTGCATCAGCATCCGGAGAATAGCTTGCGTTTAATACTTCAATAGAAGAGGTGTCTACAAAATTTACTACTCCCAAATTCACATATGCATTCATTGCCTTCTCAAAAGCAGTCTTAGAGGAGCTGTAATATGTAGTAAGGTTACCAGTTAACTGTCCAGGGTCTTCCACGACAAATGGGAATGAAAATCCTTTTGTTTCTCCTTTAGCAAGCAACTGTACTTCTTGGTCTCCCACTGACCCTAATAGTTCGCCATCCGAATAAATGGCAACCGAAGAAGAAACATATGTTGGAATAGAACCTGTGTTCTCTAGAATAAGTTCAACTTCGTTCTTAGCTGTATTGTACTGGAGCCCTTCTAGACCAAGATCGATAGTTATTTTTGGAAGGGGATATACTGATAGGTGCTGGACTTCTCCCCCACTCCCCATCGTTTCACCCATCTTCACAAACACAGCAAATTTCTTTTCTCCTATTTGCGCATTGGTTGTTTTCATAAGATCATAAACAGCTGCGGTGTAATCTCCTTTAACTAGTACTCCAACACTAAGTTCGTTGCTAGCAACTTTGGAATAAAGAAAATCATATGTGTCTGTAGGAATAGTGTTGGAAACAAGAACTACTGGAAAAGAACCATCTGTAATTGATGGATCAAAGAATGTGCCATCAGCAAAAACAACCTGTTTTTTTGCATCATATTTTTCAAAAAATTTCTTTACAATCTCTAGATTATCTAGATATTTATCTCCAGTATCAATTTGAGTAAATTGGATGTTGTTTTCCTCTAGAGCCGCAGTAACTTCAGGATCCACAGTACCGTATATCAGAGGTGTCTGAGAAGTATGAGTGGATAAGAAGGAAGCAACCTCTCCGGCATTTTTGTTGTCTGCAAAAACCACATATGCCCTTTGGGCCTTAGCATAGGGGAAAAGAACTACTAGATTATAGGAGTATGCTGGATCTGTTAGGATAAATGTGTCAGCTCCACTGCGTCCGGCTAATTCTAGGTTAAAAGTGGCTGGGTCACTAGAGGTTAGGGTTGTTTTGACTCCTGCTCCATTGTTATTGAGTGCGCTCTCAAAGCCTGAGACGATTGAAGCGGTTTCAGATCCGATGAGAGTTATGTCCTGTTTTGGCCCAACCTGCAATACTGCTTCAGGTAAGTTGGTTTGAGGATAGACATACTGTGATGTTTCCCCAAGCACATTTGCATAAAAAACTCCTGATGCAACATCCTGATAGTTGGCTGAATTAATTACTATGTGGGCACTAGAAAAAGTGCACAAAAGCAACAATATCCCTAATAAATATGTATACCTCCCCATACTCTAAGATTATAGGAAAACCTATATAAATACTAAGTTAATCTCCCAGAGAAACAGGCATTTAAAGGTTATTAAGCAAAACACGCTATATGGAAGAAGAACTAGAGGAAGCCAGCATAGAGGAGTTTATTGAAGCTGGTAAAATAGGTGCCAAGATCAGGGAGGAGAGCAAACAGCTCATCAATATTGGAGAGGGCATCTTGGATATTGCTGAAACAGTAGAGGGAATGATTAGAGATGAGGGTGCGGCTCCAGCTTTTCCAGTAAATGTTTCGGTCAACAATATTGCAGCCCATTATACCCCTGAATTTGAAGATAAGAGCGTGATTGGGGAAAAAGATGTAGTTAAAGTTGATTTGGGAGTAGAGCTTAATGGGGCCATCTCGGATACAGCATATACTCTTGACCTGAGCGGGGAGCATGGGGCTCTTGTTGAGGCTTCTGAGAAGGGTTTGGAGAAGGCTATTGAAACAATGGGCCCTGGAGTTAAAATTGGGGATGTTGGTGCGGCCGTAGAAGAAGTAATCAAAGGGTATGGATTCAAGCCAATTGCAAATTTGACAGGGCACAAGATTAGTACCGGGCTCCTGCATACTGGAGTCGATATTCCTTCCATCAAGACCGAAGACCCATATGAGCTTCAGGTGGGCGAAATATACGCGGTGGAGCCTTTTGCTACTGACGGAAAGGGATTTGTATCGGATAGTGACCAGGTGGAAATCTTCAGCTTATATATGCCTGGGCGCCTTAGGATGCGTGAATCCAGGAAACTGCTTAATTTTATTATTTCAAATTATGGTATGCTCCCTTTTGCTGAGAGGTGGCTGATTAAGGAATTCAAATCTAAATTGCTCCTTAAGAACGCACTCAAAGAGATGCTGAGGATGCATGT
>Ga0180430_10004323_pt1 | contig 12012 bp, 8 predicted proteins | sample SS_ome_9_FD_132999 | JGI IMG/M metagenome (GOLD analysis project Ga0180430, IMG submission 132999) | Hypersaline lake sediment archaeal communities from the Salton Sea, California, USA - SS_1_S_2 metaG | ecosystem: Environmental > Aquatic > Non-marine Saline and Alkaline > Hypersaline > Sediment... | reverse complement strand
TGGCGGTTTGGGCCCTTGTGGACGTGAATTGTGTTGCTCCACCTGGTTAACGGACTTTAAATCGGTCTCCACTTCTGCAGCTCGCTACCAGAACTTATCCATCAATCAATCCAAATTATCAGGTCAGTGTGGACGTTTAAAGTGCTGCCTGAACTATGAGTTGGATACCTATATGGAAGCTCTGAAAGATTTCCCTAAGAATGCTGATAAGCTCTATACCGCTTCCGCAAAAGCGTTTCTGATCAAGATGGATATTTTCAAGCGTCAAATGTATTATTCATTAGACGATGGGAAAGGGAGAAGGGTCATTCTGGCACTGGACGTTGATCGGGTCAAGGAAGTGCTGGAGATGAATAAAAAAGGTGAGAAGCCTACCGAGTTGAAAGGTATTACCTACAACCAGACTGAAGATGAGGATGTGATAGACTTTACGGATGATGTCACCGGTGTGATTGAGCTGCCTAAAGAGCAAAAGAAACCGAAAAGAAACAAACGAAGAGGACGAGGCCGTTCGAATAAATCATCCAATGCAAAAGGAAAGTCCAACACCCAAGAGAAGGACAACAACAATCAAAAGTCTAGAAATAAAAGGCCCAATCGGAGGAAAGGTCCTCGAAATTCAAATTCCAAGAACACTAATTCTAGGAATAACCAACAAAAGAATAAAGGAAAAGGCAGCAGTCCGGACAAAAGCAACTAAGCATGAAATATGATCTAATTGTCATCGGTTCAGGACCCGGTGGATATGTATGTGCCATTAGAGCGGCACAATTGGGAATGAAAACAGCTATCATCGAAAAGTATGACACTTTGGGCGGGACCTGTTTGAATGTGGGTTGTATTCCTTCCAAGGCGTTACTGGATTCCTCCGAACACTTTCATGATGCTAAGGAGAAATTTGAAACGCACGGGATTGATATTGAAGGATTGAATCTGAATATGAAACAGATGATCGCCCGAAAGCGATCCGTGGTAGAGGAAAATGTGCAAGGGATCGGTTTTCTGATGAAGAAGAATAAAATCGATGTGCATACCGGCTGGGGCAGCTTTGTAGATGAGCATACCGTGAAGGTTTCCGGAAAAGAGGGCGATAAAGAATTGACAGCAGAGAAGATTGTGATCGCAACCGGGTCAAAACCCAATACGCCGGATATGTTCCAATACGATAAAAAGCGGGTCATCACCTCGACAGAGGCTTTAGAGATCGAGAAGTTGCCTAAAAAGATGATTGTTGTTGGAGCTGGAGTGATCGGATTAGAGTTAGGTTCTGTATTTGCGCGCTTAGGCACAGAGGTTCAGGTCATTGAATACTTAGACCGAGCGATCCCTACCATGGATAAGGACATGGGGAAAGAACTCATGAGATCTATGAAGAAGCTGGGTGTGAAATTCCATTTTAAACATGCAGTCAGTGCGGTTAAAGCGACTTCACGATCTGTAACGGTAACGGTGGATAAACGAGATAGTGATGAGTCTTTTGAGCTGAAAGCTGACTATTGCTTGGTGGCTATAGGCCGAAGACCCTATACGGAAGGTTTGGGTCTTGAAAATGCAGGCTTAAAGACCAATGATAAAGGACAGTTAGAGGTCAACGACCATTTACAAACCGCTAAGGAGCATATCTATGCCATCGGCGATGTAGTCAGAGGGGCTATGTTGGCTCATAAGGCAGAGGAAGAAGGGGTGATGGTCGCTGAATTGATGGCAGGGCAGAAGCCACACATTCATTATAATTTGATTCCCAATGTTGTGTATACCTGGCCGGAAGTGGCCGGAGTAGGTCAGACCGAAGAGCAACTCAAAGAGGCAGGTGTACCCTATAAAGTGGGTAAATTCCCTTACAAAGCTTTGGGACGTGCCCGAGCCAGTATGGATACTGAAGGAACGATTAAGCTATTAGCACATAAAGAAACAGACGAATTATTAGGTGCGCATATTTGCGGAGCGCGAGCAGCGGATATGATCATGGAAGCCGTGAGCATCATGGAATTCCGTGGATCGGCAGAAGATATGGCACGCATGTCTCATCCGCATCCGACTTACAGTGAGGGTATTAAAGAAGCAGCATTGGCTGCGACGGATAATCGGCCGATACATATGTAGGCCGGACGGCGGACCACAGACCGCAGACGGCTTTAATTGGACCGTGGACCAAAGACGGCTATAATCGGACCACAGAGCCACCAAAGCTTGTTCCACCATAGCCTGTCCGCCAAAGGCGGGGCGAAGCGCCCAAGCCGGAGACGGCCAAATTAGCAGACGAGGGTGTTCTGGAAGAAAATGAAGGATAAGTAAGAAAAGCTCCGGAGGAGCGAAATATTTGTAGCGGAGGATAGAGATAGATTCAAGCCCCGCTTCGCCAAAGGCGAGGGGCGACATGTTTGCATCAGACCGCAGACCTCGGACGGCAGAGCCGCCTAAGGCGCCCAAGCGGCGGACCGCATTGACTGGACTGCAAATCGCTGACGGTGGACCGCTCTAAAAATTCTACCGGCGAGCCTCCTTTAGAGAGCTTACCATCATTCCATTCAGTTTGCATCGAGGATCTATGCACTAGACCGAAAAATGATTAAAATATAATCAACTTGATTAAAAATTAATCATTTTTGCAAATAACCAAATAACCAAATAACCAAATAACCAAATCCTCAACCCCCTCTTCCCGCCACTATCAAGGTAATCTCCCCCTTGATCTTGGGACGTTGTTCCAAATTCTGAAGGATATCAGTAAGAGAACCCCTGATAAATTCTTCATGCAACTTGCTGATTTCCCGAGCGACACATGCTTCACGATCCGACCCTAATACTTCGACTAGCTGCTTCAATGTTTTTAAAATCTTATGCGGAGACTCATACAAAACCATAGTTACCTCTAATTCCGATAGGTACTGTAGGCGGGTATTACGCCCCTTTTTGACAGGGAGGAATCCCTCAAAATAGAATTTATCACAAGGAAGTCCTGACCCCACTAAAGCAGGGATAATCGCATTGGCGCCCGGAAGGCAGATTACTTCAATTCCTGCCTGAATGCAAGCCCGCGTCAATAAAAATCCTGGATCAGAAATACCCGGACTTCCGGCATCTGTAATCAAAGCCATCTCGACACCGGATTGTAACTCCTCTACCAACTGCTCCACAACCTTATGTTCATTGTGCGCATGGTAAGACCGCAACGGCTTTTTAATTTCAAGATGCTGTAACAGACGACCTGCATGACGTGTATCCTCAGCCAGGATCAGATCGACAGACTCCAATACTTTTACAGAACGAAAGGTGATATCATCTAAATTGCCAATCGGCGTGGGCACTAGGGTGAGCATGTTCAGGCTTTTTCCAAGCTGAACTCATATTGTTCCACGATCACATTGACCAAGAGGTTTTTACAGGCGTGATGCACGATTTCGTTTGCAGCTTCCTCTGAGTCAGCTGAGAATTCGAGCGTGATATGCTTTCCAATACGCACATTCGTAGCGGTAGTTACCTCAATATTTTTCAGGTTTTTCAATACAGCTTTTCCTTGAGGATCCAGTAATTCCTCGTGCGGCATGACGTTGATGTGAGCTATAAAATCCATTGGACTGTTAAATTGTGTTAACTTTCGGGCGTTTTTGCCCTTCGGGTTCTCTATAAGACGAAGGTAAACATTTTGAGCCTTGTGGGCGCAATATCAGCGGAAAATACGTTTAAGGAAATGATGAGAGGGAAATTAAAATATTGTTTATTATTTTTTTGTCTTTTCAGCAGTCTGGCTGCCCAAACCGGGGCGGATTGTTTCGACCCAATCCGAATTGCAGACCCTACGAACTTTTGCTCTGCCAATGAAGCCTACTCAACAGACGGCTTGGGGCTTTCAGGATATGAGCCTGCAGACTGTTTTAATGGGGAGCAAGAGGATATATGGTTTGTGTTTACCGCAGAAGCTACAGAAATGAGTGTGATTGTCAGAGGGGCCACCCGCTCTGCCAGGGGCGGATCACTACAAGCACCGGAGGCACAACTATACTTTGGTAATTGCGGTCAGACCTTATCCTCAGGAGTGAATTGCGCGAGTGATGATCCTCGGAATCAATTTGTGGAATTGAAACAAGATGGTTTGTTGCCCGGCCAAGATTATTTCATCCGTGTTCAATCCGGGAATGGCTTTGATGGAAGCTTTCAGCTTTGCATACGTAATTTCAATGCACCTGTGGATCCCCAGTCTGACTGTCCGCAAGGAGCATTATTGTGTGACAAGAGCAGTTTTATTGTGCCCCTCATTGATGGTGAGGGCAATGATCCGGACGAGTTGATGGATGCCCTATGTTTTAGCAATGGGTTTCCGGGCGCGAATAATGAGACCAATTCCACCTGGTTCAAATGGATTTGCAAGGAAAGCGGATCTCTTACTTTTGCACTCAGTCCTCTGAATATTGTCGATGACCTGGACTTTGTGCTATTTGAATTGCCTAATGGAATTGATGATTGTAGCGACAATAGGATCTTACGCTGTATGGCAGCCGGAGCCGCTATTGCAGAGTATCCCACGGACTGCCATGGGCCCACGGGATTGCGCCCTGAAGCCAATGATGACAGTGAACCGGCGGGCTGCGAGCAGGGTCAAGATAATTGGCTTCGTCCAATTAATATGGAAGCAGGCAAGGCTTATGCATTGGCCGTAAATAACTTCTCAGGCTCCGGAAGTGGTTTTGAGATCGAGTTTGGAGGCACCGGAACCTTTGAAGGAACGAATACGGATTTTGAATTGATCAGTCCGGAAGCTTGCTATGAAGATCCTTTGGGCATTGAGTTGATTGATAGTAGTTCTGTAGATAGTGTGGTACAAGTGAATTGGTATTTTGGCGCTTCCGCAAATCCGGGTACGGGTACGGGAGAAGGTCCCTTTTCCATTACTTATGATAAAGCCGGCCCTAAGGTGATCAGCATGGAAGTATTATCCTCTAAAGGGTGCAAGGAAACGGTGACAAAGAGATTTGAACTGATTTGTTGTGACCCCAATATTTTTGCTGAAGCCGGACCGGACCAAACGGTTGATTTGGGGGAACAAATTTTAATAAGTGGCGATGCTTTCTTGCCCGGTGGCAATATTATAGCTCAATGGGAACCTGCCGAAACGATCGACTGTCCTACTTGTTTTGCTACCACCGCTCTTCCGATTGCATCCACCTATTATTTCTTTAGTGTATCAGACAGTTTGGGCTGTACGGCGATAGATAGCTTTTATCTGGATTTGAAAGCTACCTATCCCGCCTATATTCCCAATTCCTTCAGTCCTAATGGAGACAATATCAATGACTTTTTCACAGCCTATTCAAATGTTTCAGCGTCAGGAATGGATTTGAAAGTCTTCTCTCGATGGGGAGAATTGGTATATGAGGCCCAAAATATTATGCCCGGCATTGAAAGTTCAGGTTGGGATGGAACCTTTAAAGGTAGATTAGCAGACCCTGGTATTTATGTATATTTATTGGAGATCCGCTTTATAGACGGAAGTGTTCGAACTTTTGAAGGAGACCTATGGCTCAGAAGATAAATATAGTAGGCTGGTTCCTCGGAATCTTATGTCTGGCCTCCTGCGAGAATGATCTTGCAGAAGTTCAAAATCTTTTCAATTACCCGGACCCCGAGATTGAATTAATCATCGAACCGGTCATCACCTATTCTGATTCGGGAATAGTGAAAACAAAAATCTACGCTCCGGAATTGCATCGACAAGCGGCCGTCACCAATGGGACAGATATTTTTCCGAAAGGGGTAAGTGCGGAGTTTTTTAATAAAGGCCAATATGTGGAAAGTTGGTTGGATGCTGAATATGGTGAGAACCGCAGAAGTAAATCGGAAATATTTGTGAGTGGAAATGTACACCTCTACAACTTGGAGGGGGATACCCTAAAAGCGGAAGATCTTATCTGGGACCAAAAAGAAAACATACTGACAACGGAGAAATATGTGCGCATTCAAACAGCCGGGAAATTAATATATGGATTTGGTTTCCGCTCTAAAGATGACTTCAGCGAATGGGAAATCAAGGCTATGAAGGGCTCTGTTGGTGTTGAGGATTAGACCGCAGACGGCAGACCGCAGACGGCCGAACGCGATGCTCAGACCACAGAGTCGCCAAGGAGTGCTGACGTTCATTTTATATAGTCTGTAAAAAGAACTCAGGCCGCATTGATTGCAATTTATCATCATAGAAAGGTTTACAAGGATTTCAGTTTTTTTTATCATCGCAGCCGCCAAGGCGTCCGTAGTCATAGCATCATCCTAGGGTGTACTGACATACATTTCATTCAGGCTGCATCAGGAATTCATGTCACGGACCAGTGAATGATTAGAATTTAATCTTATTGATTAGAAACTAATCAAATGCATTAATTTTTTCCAAACCACCTAATCATTTAACCAATTACACAAAGAAATCAATGACTTACCCCATCCATAGAAAAGTTGTGGATGGAACCACCGCAAATATTTTTATTATAACATCGCTTTACAATCAATTTGAATAAGCTGAAGGTCTTATCTTTGAAACATGTTGGTCATAGCGATTTTATCTGCATTATTATTATCTGCCTTCTTCTCCGGCTCAGAGATAGCCTTCATTTCTGCCAGTAAGTTAGAAATAGAATTGAAGCGATCGGATGGTTCCAGAAGGGGCCGAATCCTGGCAGCTTTTTATGATCGTCCGGAGCAGTTTCTGGCGGTCATGCTTGTGGGGAATAACATCGTACTAGTCATTTTCACCTATCTCATGAGCCTGGTGTTGGAGCCGGTTTTGGAACCTTACTTTTCCTCTCCTTTGGTTTTAGGATTGATTCAAACCTTATTGATTACAGCGGTAGTTTTGGTTTTTGGCGAATATCTGCCGAAGACCCTTTTTCGATTATTCGCCAATCAATTATTGCATGCATTCACTTATTTGCTGTGGTTCTTTAAGCAGGTATTTGCGATTCCTGCCTCATTCATGAAGGGGTTGAGTACGCTTTTCTTAAAGTATATTCTCCGAGTACCAACAGAGGATAATCCTATACAATTGACCCGTTATGATTTAGAGGAATTTGTGGAAGGGCAAGCTGAGGACTCTGAAGAAGAACTAGAAACAGAAATGTTTAAAAATGCTTTACACCTCAAGCAGACCCGAGTTCGTTCTTGTATGGTTCCAAGGAATGAGATCCGACACATAGATGTATCGGCAGGGATTCTTGAATTATCGAAACTTTTTCAAGAGACCAAACATTCTCGAATCATTGTTACCAATGGAGACTTAGATGATATTTTGGGTTATGTTCATCATCAACAATTAATTAAAATGCCTTCTAGTATCCGGAAAATATTGTTGGATATAGATTTGGTCCCTGAAGCTATGAGTGTGCAGGATTTAATGTTGAAGTTTATCAAGGAAGGGACCAATATGGCATATGTGGTTGATGAGTTTGGGGGAACTAGTGGTTTGATCACGCTGGAAGATACGCTGGAGGAAATCTTTGGAGAGATCGAAGATGAACATGATGCGGAGTTACATGTCGAAGAACAAATAGATGAACGCCATTATAGACTGTCCGGTCGTTTAGAGTTGCAATATATTAATGAGCAATTTCCGGATCTACATTTGCCGGAAGGCGAATACACAACCTTATCAGGATATATCGTCATGACCGAAGGAAATATCCCTGAAGAAGGAGAGGAGGTAGAAATCGGCCAGCACCGCTTCACAATAGAAAAAGTGGCAGATACCAAAGTGGAAATTGTTCGAGTTGAATTATTGGAAATTGAAGAGGATGAGGATTCTTAACCCAAAGGTAGATGACTAAACTTTTTCTTACTCCCTCGTTTATATAATAACGTTTAGAAAACCAAAGTTCAAAGCGCTTTTGATTGATAAAAGGAGCGTTATCCCAACACTATTGCACCCTTATGGAATTACTACCCAAGAATTATATCGAACAGGCTGAGTCTATAGAAGAGCACCTGAAAAGTCTATATCACCAATCAGAGGAAACGACGGAGCCTCCGTCTTATTTCCGTTATACAGAGATGAACCAAACACGGGTTCGTCGCTTGTTGAAACGAAGCCGCTGGACGGAATCGGATTGGGCGAACCTAAATGACTTGTCTTTCCCCATTCATTTATTGGTGCTCACAGAACATTGGTGTGGGGATGCCGCCAATAGTATTCCTTTCCTCATTCAAATGGTTGATCATGTACCGATGCTCAATATGAAAATGATTTATAGGGATCAGCATCCTGAATTAATGGATGCTTTCTTAACGGACGGTGCCAGGTCGATACCGAAAGTTATTGCGTACGATCCTGCATCGCGGAAGGTAATAGGTAGCTGGGGCCCAAGGCCTCAGTCTCTTCAAAATAAAATAAGAGGGTGGAAACGGGATCCGGAAATGGATAGTGAAACTCGAGCATACTGGACGCAGAAGTGGTATATTGAAGACAAAGGTCAAAAAGTAAAAGAGGAACTCATTGACTTCATCAATCAATCAGTCCTCGTAATAGATGCGATACACTCTATGGGCAAAATCATCGGTCAGTAGGATGGAGCCGTCGGTATAGAGCTCCAGGTCCACAGGTCGCCCTTTTTTGTCTGTCCCATCTAACCAACCATCAGCAAAGATTTCATAGGTTCCCGCTTCAGTAGAGTCTACAGATGTCATACTCAGGCGGTATCCGATAGGAGTCGACCGATTCCAGGAACCATGTTCGGCGATTAACACTTTATCCTTATAAGAAGTGGGAACTTGAGCTTTATAGAGAAAGGTGAGTCCTAAAGGCGCTACATGGGGCCCAAGTTTTAGAGCAGGCGGTGAAAATTGATCACAATCCGCTTGAGACCCAAAATCAGGATCGGGCAAATCTCCCTGATGGCAGAAAGGGAAGCCATAGTGTTGTTGATCGTTCCGAGCCACATTTAATTCACATGCCGGAAGGTCATCTCCCAACCAATCTCTGCCATTATCTGTAAACCATAGGTAACAACTTTCCGGGTGCCAGTCGAAGCCTACACTATTTCGGATGCCGGAATGAACCACTTCAAACTCAGAGCCATCTGGATTCATCCGACAAATAGTCGCAAAGCGTTCATCAGACTCCAAGCATACATTACAAGGGGCTCCAATGGCGATATAAAGCTTCTCATCCGGTCCGAATTTTATATATCGCCACCCATGATGCGTTTCAGTAGGAAGTGCATCATATACAAGCTCTACGTTCCACTGTTCCGGAATCTTATGGGCAATATCCGGAATGCGCCACACTTTAGAAATCTCAGCGATGTACAGATCATCATGGTATAAGGCAACTCCATTGGGCTGTTGAAGGCCTTCCACTAATGTTATCATCGTATCGGACTGTAAATCACCATCCAGATCTTTTAAGGCATAGACTTTTCCAGCAGCACGCGTACCTACGAACACCCAACCACTATCTGATACGACGACCGATCTCGCTCCTTCAACTGCTTCCGCAAAAGAGTGTATTCGAAAATCCTCCGGCAGATTGACAAACTCGATCAATTCCGGATGTACAGGTGGCTGACCCGTCATATCGTCCGTTGTTTCTTTGCAGGAAGCCCAGCATACCATAAGGCCAATAAGCATTAAAAATAGTGGGGAAGGGTACTTCATTTTACATATTTCTTCTGTACTGACCGCCCACTTCATAAAGTGCATGAGTGATTTGCCCTAACGAGCAATGTTTCGTGCATTCCATAAGGTGCTTAAAGATATTTTCATTTCTGAGTGCTGCTTCTTGCAAATCCTGCAGTGCGACTTCAGCTTCAGATTTCCTAGCTTCATGGAGTTTTTCCAATGTTTGAATCTGGTTCTCTTTTTCTTCTTTGGTAGCACGGATCACCTCGCCCGGCACAATCGTGGGCGAACCTTCTTTTGATAAGAAAGTATTTACCCCGATAATGGGCATTTCACCGGTATGTTTTAAGGTTTCGTAGTAGAGACTTTCTTCCTGGATTTTTCCTCTTTGGTACATCGTTTCCATCGCACCTAACACACCTCCTCTTTCTGTGATACGGTCGAACTCAGTCAATACCGCTTCTTCCACTAAATCTGTCAATTCTTCAATGATGAAGGAGCCTTGAAGTGGATTTTCATTTTTCGCCAGTCCTAATTCTTTATTAATGATCAGTTGGATCGCCATGGCTCTGCGTACACTTTCTTCTGTGGGCGTGGTAATCGCCTCATCATAAGCATTGGTATGCAGTGAATTGCAGTTATCATAGATCGCATAAAGGGCCTGAAGGGTAGTTCGGATATCATTAAAGCTGATTTCCTGAGCATGCAATGATCTCCCTGAAGTCTGAATATGATACTTTAGTTTTTGACTTCTAGCATTGGCGTTGTATTTGTCTCTCATTGCTTTAGCCCAGAGCCTTCTTGCCACTCTACCGATCACAGAGTATTCTGCATCAATCCCGTTAGAGAAGAAAAAAGACAAATTCGGGGCAAAGTCATTAATATCCATCCCTCTCGATAGATAATACTCTACAAAAGTAAACCCATTGGCCAGCGTAAAAGCTAATTGAGTAATAGGGTTAGCTCCGGCCTCGGCAATATGATAGCCTGATATAGATACAGAATAGAAATTTCTGACTTTCTGGTCGATGAAATATTGTTGGACATCTCCCATCATCTTTAGCGAAAACTCAGTGGAGAAGATGCATGTATTCTGCGCTTGATCTTCTTTCAGGATATCCGCCTGGACAGTTCCTCTTACTGAAGAAAGTGCTTTGGCTTTGAGGCTTTGATAGACTTCACCATCTAATACTTGATCGCCGGTGACTCCTAGTAATAATAGACCCAAGCCATTGTGGCCTTCCGGCAAATCGCCTTGATAGGAAGGACGTTGCAGTCCTTTATCGTCATACAATTCTTTGAGTTTGGCCTCGACCTTATCTTCTAAACCGTGTTCTCGAATATATAATTCACATTGTTGATCGATAGCCGTATTCATGAAGAAGGCACAAATAGTAGACGCAGGCCCGTTGATCGTCATGGATACGGAAGTCGTGGGGTCGCACAAATCAAATCCGGAATACAGCTTTTTGGCATCGTCCAAACAGCATACACTCACCCCAGAATTTCCTACTTTTCCATAAATGTCAGGCCTATAATCCGGGTCTTCACCATAGAGAGTGACCGAGTCAAAAGCGGTGGAAAGCCTGGCAGCCGGCATATCCAATGAAAGGTAATGAAAGCGTTTATTGGTACGTTCCGGGCCACCTTCACCGGCAAACATTCTCGTCGGGTCTTCTCCCGCTCTTTTGAATGGGTAAACCCCTGCAGTAAATGGAAACTCTCCGGGTACATTTTCTTTTAATACCCATCTAAGGATTTCGCCCCAGTCCTCATATTTAGGTAAAATGACCTTTGGGATTTTAGTATGCGATAGAGTCTCCGTTGTTAAGGGTACTTGAATCTCTTTTCCTCTGACCGTGTAGGTAAAGGTGTCTCCTGAATAATCTTTGAGTTTTTGTTCCCACTGATCTAGAATGATGGTGCAGCGACCATCCATGAGCAGTTTGTTCCTTTCGTATAGTTCTTCTAAGCGTTGAATACTGGCACTATCATCTTGTTGAGACCCTTTAAGGATTTCGATGCTGTTTTTCAAGCTGAAGAGTTGTCTCGCCATTCTGACTTGTTCCTCTACCCATTGATCGTAGGAACGATTATTTTCTGCAATTTCTGATAAATAGCGAACGCGATTGGGCGGGATGATGTAGATCTTTTCACTCATTTCCTCAGAAGGAGCGAAAGTAGAATGCAAGCCGCTTTGGGTCTTTTCTTCGATCAGATCCATTAGATTTTTATATAGGGTATTGGTGCCCGGATCGTTGAATTGGGAAGCTATGGTACCAAAAACAGGAATTTCCTCATCATCTGTATCCCAAAGTTCATGATTTCTTTTGTATTGTTTTTTGACATCTCTGAGGGCATCCAAGGCTCCTCTTTTGTCAAACTTATTGAGGGCGATCACATCTGCGAAATCCA
>Ga0180430_10004322_pt1 | contig 12013 bp, 10 predicted proteins | sample SS_ome_9_FD_132999 | JGI IMG/M metagenome (GOLD analysis project Ga0180430, IMG submission 132999) | Hypersaline lake sediment archaeal communities from the Salton Sea, California, USA - SS_1_S_2 metaG | ecosystem: Environmental > Aquatic > Non-marine Saline and Alkaline > Hypersaline >... | reverse complement strand
TCTTCAGGGGTAGCATTTGTGGCAATGTCAATATCATCAGAAGGGTGTTTTAAATAAAAATCTCTTACCCATCCACCTGCAAAATAGGCTATAAACCCTGCATCTTGAAGGGTTTTAACTACATAGTAAGCTTTTTTGTATACATCCATAATTTTCAAGATATAAGTTAAAATACAAAAGCGCAAGAAGCAGATACAGCTTCTTCAGAATAAAATCTTTTTTCAGCGCTTAAAAAAAAACTTTGTCCAAGGTTTAGGCAAGCACCAACAACAAGGCCAATTTTATTTTTATTTTTGTATTTGATGTGTAGTGAAGGATCTTTTGTATATAAGTCAAAACGGCTATCTAAATATTGAACACCTACGTAGGGGATAGCAACACTAATAGGAACAAAAATTCCTATAGTTGCTTGCCACTCTTTTAGTTTAAAAGATCTAGGATAAGATAAATCAATTTCTACCCAATCTTGTAAACCTGTATCTTCTTTTAGATTTGGGACTGCAAAATAACTAGCAGAAAAGCCTAAACAAAATGGATTAATAGAAAATAAATATCCTCTTACACCAGCTTGCCAAGAAAAGTGAGCACTTGTTTTATCATCAAAAGGTAAATCATCTTCCCAGTCTATATGAGCTGTTGTTTTACCTAAAAGAGCATAAAACTCAATTCTTCGAATTAAACAAAAAGAAAACAGTCCAAAATTTGATTTCAATTGAAGGTTATTAAAAGTAGGAGCCTGAGAATCAGGGTCAATAACAGTCAATTTTTTATCTGTAATGTCATCATACACATATCCAGAAGGAAATGAAAATAATGAAGGGCAAACATAACAAGGTTCTGCAAAATGCCCACTAAATGCACCATAAACAGGCTGAAAAAAGAAACAAAGTGAAAGAAATATTTTTTTCATTTAACAACTTTTGTGATCATTTAAGATAACAGAATATCAATAAATACGCCAATTTGTAAAAAAAACTTTTCATTAATTATAAACTTTTTAAAAATGAGTTTGATGACGGAGGTTCTTATAAAAACTATTTATTTGATGATTTTATCTTTAACCCTATCTGTAGGCTATGCAGGAAACTGCTAAGATGACTGCGGATATGATTGTTGTGATCCATGTGGTTGCGATGAATGTTGTGATCCATGCGGTTGCGATGAATGTTGCTGTGAGCCATGTGATTTTGTACCACCATGTCCTCCAGAAGATTGTGCTTACAATGCACCTTTTATAGTAGATGTTTGTAGTTGTTGGGATATTTATTTAACTGGGACGTTTGTTTACTGGGAAGCTTTAGAAAATAATTTGGATATTGCAGCTCTATCTTCTCAACAAGAAGTGCCTAGTAGCTATGTACTAGAAGCATTTGTTCCTGAAACAAAACTTGTTGAGGTTGATTTTGAATTTAAACCTGGATTTAAAATTGGTGTAGGTTTTGAGTTTGGGTGTGATAATTGGGACTTTTATGCAGAGTACACAAGGTTTCATTCAACAGTAAGTAATAGTGCAAGTGCAGATAATGGAGCCCTTATTATTACTAATGCACCATTGTATACTGGTTTAGATGCTCAAACAGCTTCAGGTAAATGGAAATTAGAAATGGATTATATTGATCTTTTCTTAAGAAGAGAGTTTTGGGTTGGAAATTGCTTAACTCTACGCCCAGCTTTAGGTTTGAGAATAAATTGGTTTGATCAAAATTTTAATCTAAGCTATGACCGTAGAGGAGCGACTGAACTTACTTTTATTGAAGGTTTAACAACTAACACAAAATCAAATAATAAAGGTGTTGGTTTTACTGTAGGTCTTCATTCTAATTGGATGTTTTGTTCAGGGTTTAGACTTTATGGTGACCTATTTACTTCACTTTTATACGCAGATTATGACAACAGAGTAACCCTTTATTATGAGGGACAAATTAATGTTCAAGTCCCTCTTGCGAACTTAGTTTTTAACAGCTGTCCTGATTACATAAGACCAAGTATGGAAATATCCATGGGGTTAGGATGGGCTGATTACTTTTGCTGTAATGATTGGTATTTAGACTTATCTATTGGTTATGATTTCAAAGTATTTTGGAGTCAAAAATTAAGAGGAGTTGATGATATTAGAACAGTATCAGGAAAAGTATATGATGACCTATTCCTTCATGGGTTAAATATTTCTGCAAAACTATTTTTCTAAAAAAGAGGGCATAAGCCCTCTTTTTCTTTAATTAATCTTCTTGTCATATATTTATCTTTTTAGTTACAACCTTATGGCTAACTTTGAGGTATATAATGCAATTTTTTAAACTAGTTTTCTTCTATGTTTTATCAGTCTCTCTATTCCCTTTAGAAAGTGGTCATAATCAAGACACAGAACATTGTGTTTGGTTAACAAAACCAGGCGATAGACTTGGAGACTATTTACTTCATTATATCAAAGCCAAGTGGGTTTCTAATAAAAATCAACTACCACTTTTCTTAGGAGCAAGTAAATATTATGTGTGTTTGGAGTTATCTGATGAAGAGGTGTTCTTATTTTCAAATCCCTGTAATGAAAATAGAGTTGTTATTAAAAACATTGATGAAAATCTAGATATTTATAATTTAAAAGAAAATACAAGTTTTATAGTTAAACATAATAATAAAAACATTCTATATGAAGATATCTCATTTACAAAAGGAGACAAAGAGTTTTATTCTTTAATCAAAAAAATGGTTACTCCAGCTATAGACCTTAAAACTGTTAAGCCAAATAAAGATGTTTTGTCTGTTGCAATTCATATTAGAACAGGTAAAGGATATGACAACCCGTTACTTTCTGAGCAATATTTTACTCTCTTTCCAGGATTAAAACGAAAATATGTAAATGTTCGATCTATGATTATGTGTGCTGATACTTTTCATCCAGATAGATTTCCTCCTGAAATTTTCTATTGTAAAGCTTTACAGCATCTATCTGAAAAACTAGGTCATCCACCTTTATATGTGTATCTTTTTACAGATGATCAAAATCCCAAAGAGTTAAAAAAACGAATAGAAGAATATGTAGGTTTAGGAAATATTACTTTTGATTCTAGAGAAGATTCAGGAGAGGAAATTGTTGATGTATTAGCTGACTTTTTTTCTATTCAAAACTTTAACTATTTAATTAGATCTTTAGGTTCTCACTTTGCAATTGCAGCTGATTATTTATCAGATCATGATTTAGTAATTACATCAAAACAAAGGCATTGGGAGAAAGATTGCTTGGGAAAATTCTACTTAATTGTAGATAGTATAAATATTCGAGAAGGAAATAAAGAAGAAGAAGTACTTCTAAAGTACTAATTTTTTTAAGCACTTGTATATCCCTTGATAAATAGAACAGAATTAAGCTCTATGTTATGTTCATGTTTAATTAAACATACAATCTAGAAAAAAAATGAACCAAATCATTCGTTTAGATGATCACTTAATAAACCAGATAGCAGCTGGAGAAGTGATTGAAAATCCTGCTTCAGTCTTTAAAGAGCTTGTAGATAATTGCATTGATGCTGGTGCTAAAAGAATCCGCATTCAAATCAAAGAAGGGGGCAAAGATCTCATTTTAATTGAAGATGATGGGAAAGGAATGAGTAAAGAAGACCTTGCTCTTTCTATTGAAAGACATGCCACTTCAAAACTAAAAACAAAAGATGATCTTTTTTCTATTCATACAATGGGATTTCGAGGTGAGGCTCTAGCTTCTATTGCTGCAATTAGTCATCTAGAAATTACAACTTGTCAAAAGGATAAAGCGTATAAGTTAAGTATTAATGGGGGAAAAAATCTCATTATTGAGCCAGCTTCTAGACAAACGGGGACTACGATTAAAGTTTCCTCTCTTTTTTTTAATGTTCCAGTTAGGAAAAAATTCCAAAAATCAACAGCTTCTTGTACAAGGCAAATCATTCAATCTCTACAACTTTTAGCACTTGCAAATCCTTCTATTTACTTTGAGTTAAAAACTGAAGATAAAACCATTACTTACTATCCAGCAAAAGAAAAAAAGCAACGAGTTAAAGATGTTTTAGGAAAAGATTTTACAGACAACGGGTTGTTTTTTGACGTAGAAGAAGGACCTTTTAAAATAACAGGAGTGATTTCAACTCCTGAAAATTATAAAACTCATAGAAAAAGTCAGCATCTATTTATCAATGATCGACCTGTAACAAATCCTGCACTTTCTCTTGCAGTAAGACAAGGTTACAGCACGCTATTACCTGAACAAGCTTATCCACTTTTTTGTTTGTTTATAACCCTTCCACCAAAAGGTGTAGATGTAAATGTACACCCTCAAAAAAAAGAAATACGTTTATTAGATGAAAGAACTCTTTTTCAAAAAGTTGAAAGAGCAACTTTTAATACTCTGAATCAAAGAGAAGAAAAAATAGTAGAGGTAAAACCTTTTACTTTTGCAAAGCCACAACAGTTTGATCTAAAAGCTTCTATTGAAAATGAAATCATGCAATCTAAACTAAATGAAAGACATACAGATTTAGATAAGAGAAAAGAAGATAGCGTTAAGTTTATAGAAGAAGAAGTTTTGGTAAGTAAACCAAAGCCAAGAGAGCTTGAGTCCACAGAACCTCTTGATTTTTTAGTAGAAGAGAGTTTTGAAGAAAAACAAAAAGAATTTAATTTAGAAAAGCAAATTTCTTTGAAATTTGTTTTTCATAAAGGAAAATTTTCGTTTGTAACAAGAGAGGATGAGGTTTTATTAATCGACTTACAAGCAGTTTTTGCAAGACAAATATATGAAAAATTGAGTGCAAAAAAAGATAAAGCCACAAGTCAAAGAATCTTTATTCCTAAAACACTATCTTTATCACTAGAAGAAAAAGAAGTAATCGAGCAAGAAAGTCAAATTTTTGAAAACCTTGGTTATGAATGGAGATGGATAACAGAAGATACAATAGCAATTGATGCAATGCCTTCATATTTATCCATCGATAAAATAGAAACTGTTTTTGTGGATCTTGTTAAAGATCTAATGTCAGGTATTAGAAAAAATAGACAACAAGAAAAGTTTTATGCTCTTTTGTCTACCAATATTGCTAGAAGAAGAAAAACTTTTTCAGAACTTGAAGCAAGAAGTCTAGTTACAAAATATACATTGGAAAAAAACTATACCTATTGTCCTTTAGGAAAAAAATGTATGATCAAATTAGATCAAGATAAATTGGAAAAAATGTTTGTATGAATAAAAGAATAGAAAATCTAAAAAGCCTGTTTGATCAATTTCAAATTGACCATTTAATCATCGAAGATACGACAGACGTTTTTTACTTAACTGGAATGAAGTTTTCAAGAGCAAGACTTGTTGTAAGTCGTAGTGAAGAGTTACTTTTTTTAGATGGAAGGTATATTGATTCTGCAAAAGAGAAATTTCCCTGTGAAAAACTCTCAGATAAAAAGTTAAAAGAGTATTTAGAAAAAACAGGTGGAAAACTTGGATTTAATAGTCTGAAAATAAATTTTCATGACTATGAAAAACTTGCAAAAGTGGTAGGTAAAGTTGTCACTTTAACACCTCTTGAAAATCCTGTTAAAGATCTAAGAATGGTAAAAGATGAAGCCGAAATTGATCTTTTAAGAAAATCAGCAAAATTAAACTATCAAACTTTTGAATATATACAATCAGAGTTAAAAGAGGGGATTACAGAAAAAGAACTAGCAATGTTAATCGAAATTTATTTTCGAAAAAATGGCGCTGAAAAAATTGCTTTTGATCCAATTGTCTGTTTTTCAGAAAATGGAGCTTTTCCTCATCATCACCCTTCTGAAAGAAAGTTAAAAGTTGGAGATAGCATTCTATTTGATATGGGATGTGTGTTAAATGATTATCATTCAGATATGACAAGAGTGATCTTTTTTAAAGAGACAAATAAAGAAATTGAAAAACTTCTTAATCTAACAAAACAAGCTCAAAAAATGGCAGTTGATAGTGTTAAACCTGGAATTACGGTTGGATCTTTAGATAAAATGGTGTGCGAGTTTTTTGAAAGCCATGGCATGGCCGATCTTATTAAACATCGATTAGGTCATGGAATTGGTTTAGAAATTCATGAACCACCATCTTTAAGTTTTGAAGGACAAGACAAGGATACCATTTTAAAACCACACATGGTATTTACAGTAGAACCAGGGTTATATCAAGTAGGCCTTGGGGGGGTACGGTATGAAGATACCATTTGTGTTACCCAAAATGGAGTAGAAAACTTTTATCCTAGTTAGCAATGAAGCTTAGAACACGTCTTTATCTTTGGGTTAGTTCATTATTCATCATTTTTTTTGTGATTGCTTATTTTCTAGAAATTTATCTTGTAAATAGCCATTTAAATGAATCTGAAAAACAACTAGAACAAGAAATTTTTAAAGCAAATGAAGCTAAAAGAGAAGAGCTTGAAGAGTATTTAGGAATTCAAATAGCTGATATGCAAGGGGTAGTTGATGCTCTTTTATATCGTATAGAAGAATTTTCTTATTTAAAATCTGGTTTTTATCCTTCAGAAAAAAATGAAAAAGGAAAAACATGGCTTTCTGCTTCTACTTTGATTTTACACAATAAATGGATCAATTACTTACAAAATACTATTAATGGTGAGGTAGCATCCCTTTTAACGCCTTCTTATCAAGATTTACACCCAATTGAATACTATCCAATAAATGACGATCTTTATTGGGTATTTATTGAAGATCAAAATACATCACCCTACCTAGCTTTAAAGCTTACACTAAGAGATATTGCAGGTTTAGCTCCATCTTTTGTTGATATTGATATTGGAAAATTTACAGATATATATTTTCTTTTTGATTATAGCGTAATCGAAAACTTTACTGAGCCTCCACCATTAACAATTGAAGGTTTTAACTATTCTGAGGCAGATATAAACACTCAGAAGCGCCAAGAACTTTCTGGTTTGAGACAAATTGTTTTAGAAAAAATCGATAAAGCAAAAACAACTTTACAAACAATGCCATTAGAGCAGTTTGCAAGTTTTACTCCAGATGAATTTAGAGATTATATAGAAAAAACCTATGAAAAACAGGCTACTTTAGAAGGTCATGAAGAATCTATTCCGGTAAGTATTTTAGAAAAAGGGAATAAAGGAGTATCTCAAGCAATTGATCAGGAGTTTGTACGCACATTTTATAAAACAAGAGATCGTGATGACTCTATTGTTTTAATCTGGGCATATACCACTTTTTTATCTACTGACTTATTTGGTTCTGATCCACTTTCTAAAAATGCTCCAGCAGGGATCGCAAGTATATTACCTGGGAAAAAAATAGGTGCCGCGTTATTAAGTGAAGGGACTTTTTATACAGAGCCTTTTTTTAATGACAATCAGTATGATCTAAACCATGCTTCAAATCTTGGGGGAGCGTCTATTCCTTCATCAATTGCGTTGATAAAATACCCAGAAGGTAACGAGCTTTTTATTGGAAATACTCTTTCCTTAACAAAAAATGGACAAAAGAGCCTTCTTACTCTTGGAATGAGAACATCAGATCTTTTACAAAAGCTTTCTTTGGCATCAAATCAGACAGTTGCCCTTGTTCATGAAAATAAAGTAGTCAATATATTTGATTCTGAAGGGGAACAAAAACAAACCTCAAGTTTTTTTGATCTTCCTTTATCTAACATGCAAGATAGTAAGGGTATAGTTGAAATAGATGGAGAGCAATATTTCTTTTTACAACTACAACCCTATGAAGATGTAGACTTACATTTTTATCTTTTTGAATTAAAAGATAAGGCATTTGCTTTTGTTACTTTCATACAAAATAGTGTGTCAGATGTTATCCAACAAATTTCTTGGAATATGAGAATAATTGCTATTGTTGCTCTAATTTGCGCCTTAGGGATCTTGGAGCTTATAGCCAGAAAAATATCTAAACCAATTGCGACTTTAGCTAGAGCTACAAAATCTATTTCTGAAGGTCACTATGATCAGATTGAACTACCTAAAACATCTAAATCAAATAAAGACGAAATTGCTATTTTATGCTCTTCATTTTCTGAGATGATCCAAGGATTAAAAGATAGAGAAAAAGTTAAGGGAGTTTTAAATAAAGTAGTTTCTAAAGAGATTGCAGAAGAAATTTTAAATGGAAAAGTTTCTTTAGGAGGGGAAGAAAAACAAGCCTCTATTATTTTTGCAGATATAAGAAACTTTACAGAGCTAACAGAAAAAATGCCTCCAACGGATGTTATTGATCTTTTAAACACCTGTATGACCAAAATATCACAAGTGGTAGATGATTTTGGGGGTGTGATAGATAAATACATTGGTGACGAAGCAATGGCTCTTTACGGAGCTCCTATTTCTCATGACGACCATGCAAAGCAAGCTTGTCTTTCAGCTTTAAAAATGATTGATTGCATTGAAGAGTGGAACTTAGAAAGAAGAAAACAAAATTTACCTGAAGTCCATATTGGAATAGGAATTTGTTCGGGGACTGTAGTAGCTGGAAATATGGGAGCAGAAAATAGGCTTAATTACACAGTGCTAGGAGCAAATGTAAACCTAGGAGCAAGACTTTGCGCTCAAGCAAAACCTAAAGAAATTCTTATTTCTAAAAACACCCTAGAAGCTCCAGGGGTAAAAGATGTGATTGATTATAAGCAGTTAGAACCGATATCCTTAAAAGGCTTTTCTCAACCAGTTGAAGCTTATATGATTATTGGAAAAAAACATTATGGGTAAAAATCTTTTAGACTTTTTATTTTTATTCTCTTCTTTATCCACACTTTTTTATTCAAAAATGGCTTTTGTGATTCCATTTTTATTTATTATCTATCTTTATTTACGTCAAAAAAGTGAAGAACAGGAAAAGCAAGATTTTATCTCTTTTGCTTCTCATGAGTTAAAATCCTACCTAACTATTATACAAGGTTATTCTGAAGCTCTTTTAGATCCTCAGCTTCCACCAGAAAAAACAGTTAACTGCATCAAACAAGTTCTTTCATCTTCAAAAAAGCTAAATGCAATAATAAATGCTATTTTACAACTAGAAAAAAAACGGCTTGCTAAAGAGTCTGTTTTGATCGAAGACCTCTTAAATACCATTAAAACAGAATTCAAACTTAGATTTCCTAAAAACGTTATAAACATAGAAAAAAGGTATCACCAAAAAAAGGTAAGAATACACTTTGACCTTTTTCTTCTAGCTATATTTAACCTTCTTGATAATGCTGTAAAACATGGCTCTGGCCATGTTTCTCTAATCGTTACTTCTACAAAAAACGGAATAGCATTTACTGTTGAAGATACTGGTAAGGGGATTATTTTAAATAAGCTTTCAAAGCTCTTTAAAAGAAACTACTCTCTTAACCCAACTAAAGGCTCAGGTCTAGGACTATATCTTGTCCAAAAAATTATTGATCATCATCAAGCAAAAATCCGAGCATGTTCCCAAAGAAAAGGAACGAGTTTTACAATTGATGTAACTAACTAATATTTAAATAAATAAATCTTATCTAGAAAGATTTGGCCGTTTATACACTACTAAAAGCGGCCAAATCTCTAAAAGTCTATCTTAAATGGGTAAGGTTAAAAACTTAAATAAGTTTAAACATGATCAGTCAAGCGGCTCTTTTAGTAGATTTTGGCCCTGTAGCAGGCTTGTTTTTAGGCCATAAAATCTTTCTAGCCCAGTAGTTTGCACTCCACTTGTCATTTTTTGTAAGCTGCCCTGATTTATTTCTAATACCAGCGCTTCTTGTAAGGTAGTTTCTCTTAGCTTTTACACTATAATTGTGCCCATAGCCTTGAGCTCCAAAATGAACAAGCTTTACTCTTCTTTCACCATTGATTGTCTTAGAGGCTAATACCATCATCTTTTTACCCTTAGCAGTAGACTTTACAGGAGTGTTTAATTTCCATAACTTACCTCTGTATAAGTATTTATCTCCTTTTTTTTCTAAAGATGTTAGTTTTATTCCTTGAGAAGACATAATTGACCTTTTTTATTTTAATTTATTATAAAAAATAATAAAAATCAATTAAACTTTATTATTTAATTAATCTACATAAATAGAATCGATACGTTTTAAAGAGCCATTTTTACTAGAACCAGTAATATAGGCTTTAGAATCTTTTTCAGATTTAGGGTGTTTAGCGCTAAAGAGCTTATTTACAGAGTCTTCTAATAGAAATTGATGCTTTTCTAGAATCACATTTAATGTTTTTTTAGTTAACTCTTTATGGATGTGATGATCTTCGAAAATATCTTCTGCGATATCCGAGTTAAATACAGTAGAAAGGATTTCTTTAGTGGCATGTCTTAAGCAGATAGATTTATTTTCATTAGGATCCATAGATAGGTATGAGTAGAGGCGTGGATAGCCTTGTTCTGAGTCGTAATTATAATAGTTTGAGCCTCTTAGCATTTCGAAAAAGAGTTTATCTAGGAAAGGATCTTGTAGTGAAAGCTTTTCTAAGGAATAGAGTTTGTTTTCAGTTAGAGCATTTTTTCCAGCTTGGATAATTTGGTTTAATAGCTTTTCAAAAATTTTATCGGATTTTTGGTCTTTTAGCATGCTTAATTTACTGTAGTGGGTATGAAGAAAGTGTAGAGCTAGTTTGTAGCGTAGATCATCTTTTACAATTTGGATGTTTAATAGGGGAAATAGGTTTAATCTAGCGCAGTCTCTAGGTGTATTAGATTTATCTGCTTGGCGAGAAAACTCTTCTTTTTCTTTTATATTTTTTGGAGTTTGGGATTTAACTTCAGGAGCTCCTATGTCTGTTTTTAGCTTTGAAAATCGTTGTTCATTAATTTGTTGTTGGTAGTTTTGGTCTACTTCAGCCTTTTGTGTTAGATAGTTTGAAAACCGCGCAGAATCTACTTGGTTATCAAATAGGATAGAAGAACCTATAGTGATTATAATTAAGAAAGAAAAAACTATTGGTAGCACAGTCATAAGTTACTTTTTTATTGATAGGTGATCATAGCAAACCCTGAACTAGGAAAGAAATGAAATTTTTCACTTTTTCCATCTTCAAATAAGATAGCTAGTTTGATCATTGGAGGTAAGTTTGAATCAGTCCATGTATTTTCCCATTGAGGAGATAGTTTTTCAGTGCCTATTGGGGAGTAGGTGGGGTTAAAAAATTCCCATTCAAATGATTTTACATTTTTTAACAAAATATCTTTTCTATAATCTTCTTTGTTTGCATCAGACGGCCATATGGTAAGAGATAGATTTTTTTCAAAATCTAAATAGATCCTTCCTATAACTTCTCCTCTATATTTGTTATCAGGGTCAATTCCATTATCAAAAATCACAAATATTGAAGGATGTTTTTCTCCTGTTTCATAGAGTTCTAAAGGATTATGTTGTTTAAGATGTTTTGGAAGGTTTTTCTTAGGAATTGTTTTGGAAAATACAGACTGTAGCTTTGCTTGTGTATATTCAGCAGGATAATAAGAATGTTTTGTATTTTCTACATTCTTTTCAATTTTAGGTAATTGAAAAAATATTCTTAACACAACGGTTAGAAGAATAGAGGTTAGAAAAAGAGCAATTCCAACCTCTAAAAGACTTATTGCTCTTTTTTTAACTCTTTTTTTGCTAAAAATGCGATCCATAAAGCTAGTAAAAGAAAGGCGATTAATGAGGAAATCATAGGTAACATTGCAGGTTGACCTATTTTTAATACCCCAAGTGTAGCTAGCAAGGCTATTAACACTCCGATACAAGCATCTCCACCAATTAATCCTGCACATATTAGCCTTGCTCTTTCATTAATTTTTTCTTTATGAGTATGTCTATGGACATAATAAGATATTAAACCGCCTATCATTATAGCAGTAGAAATTGAAAGAGGCAAATAAAGGCCAATTGCAACAGGTAATACTGGTATTTTTAAAATTTGAAATACTACTCCTAAAACAACTCCTACAAACACTAGTGTATATGGAAGTTCATTGGATATAATTCCCTCTGCGATCATCGCCATTAATGAGGCTTGTGGAGCTGGCATGTTTTCAG
>Ga0180430_10004321_pt1 | contig 12014 bp, 5 predicted proteins | sample SS_ome_9_FD_132999 | JGI IMG/M metagenome (GOLD analysis project Ga0180430, IMG submission 132999) | Hypersaline lake sediment archaeal communities from the Salton Sea, California, USA - SS_1_S_2 metaG | ecosystem: Environmental > Aquatic > Non-marine Saline and Alkaline > Hypersaline > Sediment... | reverse complement strand
CGCGGCCTCTTCACGCCCCGGCCGTCTGCGCCGGGGCGTTCGTCGTTTCACAGGCCTTCCCCGGTAGTCGGTGGCGCACCCGACACCTACCGAGGAGGCATGTATGGCCAAGGCTGATAAGGCCACCGCGGTCGCCGAGATCACCGAGCAGTTCACATCCTCGACGGCCACCGTGGTCACCGAATACCGCGGCCTGACCGTGGCCAACATGGCCGAACTGCGCCGCTCCCTGGGCGGTGACGCCACCTATACCGTCGCCAAGAACACGCTGATCAAACGTGCGGCGGCAGAGGCCGGTATCGAGGGTCTGGACGATCTGTTCTCCGGACCCACCGCGATCGCGTTCGTCCGGGGCGAGACCGTCGACGTGGCCAAGGCGATCAAGAAGTTCGCCAAGGATCACAAAGCGCTGGTCATCAAGGGCGGCTATATGGACGGCCGTGCCCTGACCGTCGCCGAGGTCGAGAAGATCGCCGACCTGGAGTCGCGCGAGGTTCTGCTGGCCAAACTGGCCGGCGCGATGAAGGGCAATATGGCCAAGGCCGCCGGGCTGTTCAACGCCCCGGCCTCGCAGGTCGCCCGGCTGGCTGCCGCGCTGCAGGAGAAGAAGGCCGGCGAGACCGCCGCGTAAGCACCGAAGCACCACCCCCGAACAACCCCCGAATACCGAAAAATCTGGAAAGGAACCACCATGGCAAAGATGAGCACCGACGACTTGCTCGACGCGTTCAAGGAAATGACCCTGCTCGAACTCTCGGAGTTCGTGAAGAAGTTCGAAGAGGTCTTCGAGGTGACGGCCGCCGCCCCGGTCGCCGTCGCAGCCGCCGGTGGCGCCGCCCCGGCCGCTGAGGCCGCCGAGGAGCAGTCGGAGTTCGACGTCATCCTCGAGGCCGCCGGCGAGAAGAAGATCGGCGTCATCAAGGTCGTCCGCGAGATCGTCTCCGGCCTGGGCCTCAAGGAGGCCAAGGACCTCGTCGACGGCGCCCCCAAGCCGCTGCTGGAGAAGGTCGCCAAGGAGGCGGCCGAGGAGGCCAAGACCAAACTCGAGGCTGCGGGCGCGACGGTCTCCGTCAAGTAATCGGCGCAACCGCACCACAGCGCAGATCCCTGCGCGAATACCCACGCAAATCCCCCGCGGACCCACCGGGTTCGCGGGGGATTTCGTTATGGGTCACAAACCCGACTGCCTGCAAACGGTGTGCGCTAGAGTGACTCAAACCACAGGTGTAACTCCTGTGAAGAATCGCGTGGCCGGAAGGAATCCCGTGGGTATCGCTATCGAGGTCGAGAACCTGTCCAAGGCGTTCGGATCCCAGCAGATCTGGGAGGACGTGACGCTGACGATTCCCGAGGGCGAGGTCAGCGTCATCCTGGGCCCGTCGGGTACCGGCAAGTCGGTGTTCCTGAAGTCCCTGATCGGCCTACTGCGCCCCGAGCGCGGCAAGATCTTGATCGACGGCACCGACATCATCCAGTGTTCGGCCAAGGAGCTCTACGAGATCCGCACCCTGTTCGGGGTGATGTTCCAGGACGGCGCGCTGTTCGGCTCGATGAACATCTACGACAACACCGCTTTCCCGCTGCGTGAGCACACCAAGAAGAAGGAAAACGAGATCCGCCAGATCGTCATGGAGAAGCTCGAGATGGTGGGCTTGCTCGGTGCCGAAGGCAAGTTCCCCGGCGAGATCTCCGGCGGTATGAAGAAACGTGCCGGCCTGGCCCGCTCCCTGGTGCTCGATCCGAAGATCATCCTCGTCGACGAGCCGGACTCCGGTCTGGACCCGGTGCGTACCGCCTACCTCAGCCAGTTGCTGATCGATATCAACGCCCAGATCGACGCCACCATCCTCATCGTGACGCACAACATCAACATCGTGCGCACCGTGCCGGACAACATCGGCATGCTTTACCGCAAGCACCTGGTCATGTTCGGTCCCCGCGAGGTGCTGCTGACCAGCGAGGAGCCGGCCGTCAAGCAGTTCCTCAACGGCCGGCGCATCGGCCCGATCGGGATGTCCGAGGAGAAGGATCAGGCCACCGCGGCGGCCGAGGCGGCAGCCATGGAGGCCGGTCAGGGCGACGGCGGACTGGAAGAGATCGAGGGGGTGCCCCCGCAGCTCATCACCACCCCGGGTATGCCGGAGCGGAAAGCCGTCGGCCGCCGCCAGGCACGGGTCCGCGAGATCCTGCACACCCTGCCGCCCAAGGCGCAGGAGGTCATCCTCGATGACCTCGAGGGCACGCACAAGTTGCCCACGCACACCATGCCCGGCTGAGCAGGCCCACACCGAGGCCGCCCGGGGCGGCCGGTCCACCACCCGATTTGCCAAAGGCCACCGGCCAATTCGTGACGCTTCCGGCGGTTATTGCCTGATTGGTCGGCCCGTCGGCACGGCTCGGGGTAGCGTTTGCCCAACTGATAAAGCTGGACGACGCGTAGAGGCAACACACACATGAGTGATCGACGGGTTCTGCTGGGCACAAGCGCGGTTCTGGTTGGGCTGGGATCGGCGCTGATCTCGGGAACGGCGGTGGCCGGGGCTGACACCGGTGAGGCCGACGCCAGGTCCGACACCGCCTCGGGCGCAGGATCCGGCCCGGGGGCCGGCCTGTCGAGTGCCGGCAGCGCGGCTTCCGCCCCGGCTTCCTCCCCGGCGGCCACGCCGCGGCGCGCCGCCACCCGGGCGGCCCGCACCGGTGCGGGCCCGGCGGCGACGGCACCCGACGGCAACACCCCGGCCCCCCGCACCGGACGCCCCGGCATCCGCTCGGCGAATATCCCCGTCGTCGGCGACACCGCGCCCACCACCGTCGCGCAGAATGACACCGTGCCGGCGAAAGCCGATCCGAAACCGGCGGCCGCGGTCCCCGTCGCGGCGCGGAGCGTCGACGCGCCGGCCGTCCCGGCCGCGGCGGTCGCCCCCGACATCGATACCGGCACCGCGCCGGCGCCGACGGCAGCCCCGGCACTGGTCGAGGTCACCGCAGCGCCGGCAGCCCCGGTCGCCTACGCCGCACCCGCACCCGCGCCCGCCCCGGCACCCGCCTCGGCGGGCTCCCTGCTCGCCACCGCGCTGGCCGACCTGGGCTGGCAGCCGGCCGGCGGCCTGGCCGTCGCGGTGCCGGCCCTGGCGGCGTTCAGCGGTCAGCGCCAGAGCGCGGCACCGGCGGCGGTGATCGGAACCCCGGTCACGGCTGCCGATCCGCCCACCCCGGGTCCGGTCGGCGAGGCCCCGGTGGGCGCCGCCGCGGCTGACGCGGCCCTGGCCGGCGAGGCCGCGCCTGATGCCGCCCTGGTCGGGCAGGCCGCGGCCGCCCTGCTGCCCGCGTTGCCCAACGGGGTCACCGGTGTGCAGGTCGGGCATTCCCGGCTGGCCATCCCGGGTGCCTTCATCGGCCAGACCGTCGCCGCGGACTGGTACTTCCCGACCCAGGTCGACGGCTCGGTCGACGCCCAGGGCGTCATCTGGCTGCAGCACGGTTTCGGGGCAACCAACACCTTCTACTCGGCGCTGGCCACCGAGCTGGCGCAGACCACCAACAGCATTGTGGTGGCACCCACACTGTCGTCCATCCCGTTCACCTTCTCCGGCGGCTGCCTGATCTGCGACACCACCCAGGAAGCCGCCGCGGCGGCCTTCCTCGACCCCGACCGCACCGCCCTGATCGACAGTGCCCTCGCAGCCGGCTACACCGGGGACGTCGAAGAACTCAAGGGCCGATTCGTGCTGTCCGGGCACTCCGCCGGTGGCGGGTTCGCCACCGCGGTGGCCGCCGACTACATCGGCGAGGGCAGCGAGGCCCAGGATGCCAACCTCGTCGGCGTGGTGATGTTCGACGGTGTCTCCAACGGCGCCTTCGACGGCAGCTTCACCACCGAGGTGCAGTCACTGGGAGCCGCGGGTAAGCCGATCTACCAGATCGCCGCGCCCGCGCAGGCCTGGAACGCCTTCGGCGCCACCACCGGTGCGCTGTGGAACGCCCTGCCGGACACCTTCGTCGGCGCCGTCCTCAACGGTGGCTCGCATGTGGACTCGATGCTCGGCGTCAACCCGCTGTTCGACTTCGTCCTGCAACTGGTCACCGGGCCGGTCCCGGCGGGTAACACCGACGCCGCCTACACGCTGAGCACCGGCTGGATCAACGATATGTACGGCGGACTCGGACCCGAGACCGATACCCGGTACGGCTTCTACGCCGGCGCCAACGAGCAGATCCTGATGGGCCCGACCGCCGCGGTGGCCCTGCCGTCCCCGTTCGCCAACCAACTGTCCTTCGGTGACAACCTGCTGCGGACCCTGATCAGCCCGATCCTGAACCTGTTCGGCGTCCAGTTCCCGACCAACCCCATCACCCCCGGCGCCACCAACGGGGTCACCGGGCTCACCCCGTCGACCCTGACCAACGGCGTCACCGGCGTCAAGACCGGCAGTGCGGTCCTGGAGATCCCGGCCGGTGACTACGGCTATGCCGCTCCGGCGGACTGGTACTTCCCGACCCAGGCCGACGGCACCGTCCAGGCCAACGGTGTCATCTGGCTGCAGCACGGCTTCCTGGGCTTCAATTCCTGGTACGCCGATATGGCCCAGGCGCTGGCCCAGGAAACCAACAGCATCGTCGTGGCACCGAACATCTTCTGGTTCGACACACCGCTGTGCCCGGGCTGCTTCCTGGGCGGCGAGGTGATGCGCGAGGCGGTCGCCACCATGTTCGAGGGTTCCCGGTCGGCGCTGAACGTCAGCGCCAACACCGCCGGTTTGCAGGGCACCCTTCCGGAGCAGTTCATCCTCACCGGGCACTCGGCCGGCGGGAACTTCGCCACCGCGGTCGGCGCGCTGGTCACCGAGACCGACCAGGTGGACAACCTGCTCGGCGTGGTGATGTTCGACGGTGTCTCCCGGGCCCCGCTGTTCACCGACTCGCTGACCGCGCTGACCAACGCCGGTATCCCGGACTACCAGATCGCCGCACCGCCGCAGCGGTGGAACGCCTGGGGAGTGGCCACCGAACTGATGTACGAGTTCTTCGGGGACCAGTTCTACGGTGTCCAGATCGACAACGGCTCGCACACCGACGTCATCGGCGGTGACTCGTTGTTCGGGTGGCTCGGCGAACTGGGCAGCGACCTCATCGTGCGGCCGTCCCCGCCAGGGGGCAAAGCCGCGGTGCGGGCGTTCGCGACCGGCTGGGTCAACGACATCTACAGCGGTATCTACGGCCCCGATAACCCCGGCTACGGCATCTACGGCAATCCCAACGACGGCACCTACGTGGGTAATCAGGCCATCGTGATGGGCCAGGCCGGTGCCACCACACTGCCCGCCCCGCCGCCGGTGGTCGTGGACCCGGATCTGCCGCCCACCGAGAACTATCTGGGCACCTGGTACGAGCAGGGCAGCGTCAAGCAGTTCTTCTCCATCGGCCTGGTCAACACCAAGGCGGTGTACAGCCTCAACGATGACGGCAGCATCAAGGTGCAGAACTCCGGTAACTACTTCGGCCCCAACGGCCCGGAGTCGAATATCACCGGCAGTGCGGTCCCGGTGAACGCCTTCAACACCCGGCTCAACGTCGGCTTCTTCTTCGGTGAGCCGAGCAGCGCCGAGCCGGGTAACTACTGGATCCTGGACTACGCCCCGGACTACAGCTGGGCCATCGTCAGCGACTCCAGCGGCCGGTCGGGCTTCATCCTGACCCGTGATCAGGTGATTCCCGAGGCTGAGTACAACGATCTGGTGGCCCGGGCCCAGCAGCTCGGGGTGTCGGGCAATATCACCCCGACCGCGCAGTTCCCGACGATCGAATCGGGGGCGGCCTCGGGGCCGGCCACGCTGCCCGTCACGCTGCCCGCCACGCTGCCCGCCGCCGTCACGGTCTGAGTCTGAGTCTGAGAAGGGATTTTTCCCGCCAAACACCGCCGAAAGCCTTGACGGAAGGCCTCTGACCAGTCAACCTAGTGGGCAGCATGTGTTTCCGGGTCAGCAGTCGCCAGCCAGCGTGGTCCCTCCCGGCACACGCCGTTTGAGGACGCCGCCGTTCTGCGGTATGGTTGGACGTTGCGCTGGCCTCCCCCTGCCCTCCCTCGACCCGCACCGTGACGCTTCGGCCCCGTTCTGAGCTTTCAACCTGCTCAGCGGGCTTTGTCCGGGTAATGCGTGGTGGTGGAACCGGACAGGTGATCGCCAGAGCGAACCTACGCAGATGAGCGGCGAAGGGTCCGGCACTGGCCGGATACCGGAAGTCCGCATGAGGTGCCGGAAGGATGCATCTTGGCAGTCTCCAGCCAGAGCAAAACGACAACCGCTTCTTCTAACCCCGTACCGGGGGCGCCGAACCGAATCTCCTTTGCCAAGCTGCGCGAGCCGCTTGAGGTTCCCGGCCTGCTCGACGTCCAGACCGACTCGTTCGACTGGTTGATCGGCGACCCGCGCTGGCGCGCCATCGCCGAGGCGCGCGGTGAAGTGGACCCCAAGGGTGGTCTCGAGGAAGTCCTCGACGAGCTGTCGCCGATCGAGGACTTCTCCGGCTCGATGTCGCTGAGCTTCAGCGACCCGCGCTTCGACGAGGTCAAGGCACCCGTCGACGAGTGCAAAGACAAGGACATGACGTACGCGGCCCCGCTGTTCGTCACGGCCGAGTTCATCAACAACAACACCGGCGAAATCAAGAGCCAGACGGTGTTCATGGGCGACTTCCCGGTGATGACCGAGAAGGGCACCTTCATCATCAACGGCACCGAGCGGGTCGTGGTCAGCCAGCTGGTCCGCTCGCCCGGTGTCTACTTCGACCACTCGGTCGACAAGGGCACCGAGAAGGATCTGCACTCGGTCAAGGTCATCCCGGGCCGCGGCGCCTGGCTGGAGTTCGACGTCGACAAGCGGGACACCGTCGGCGTGCGTATCGACCGCAAACGCCGCCAGCCGGTCACCGTGTTGCTCAAGGCGCTCGGCTGGACCAACGAGCAGATCCGGGAACGCTTCGGCTTCTCCGAGATCATGATGGCGACCCTGGAGAAGGATCCGACCGCCGGTACCGATGAGGCGCTGCTGGACATCTACCGCAAGCTGCGCCCGGGCGAGCCGCCCACCAAGGAGTCCGCGCAGACCCTGCTGGAGAACCTGTTCTTCAAGGAGAAGCGCTATGACCTGGCCCGGGTGGGCCGCTACAAGGTCAACAAGAAGCTGGGCCTGAACCCCGGTCAGCCGATCACCAACTCGACGCTGACGCCGGAGGACATCGTCGCCACCATCGAGTATCTGGTGCGGTTGCACCATGCGGCCGAGACCGGTGTGCCGGCCACCATGACCGCCCCCGGCGGTGTCGAGGTGCCCGTCGAGGTCGACGATATCGACCACTTCGGCAACCGCCGGCTGCGCACCGTGGGCGAGCTGATCCAGAACCAGATCCGGGTCGGTCTGTCCCGGATGGAGCGGGTCGTCCGGGAGCGGATGACCACCCAGGACGTCGAGGCGATCACCCCGCAGACCCTGATCAACATCCGCCCCGTGGTGGCGGCGATCAAGGAGTTCTTCGGCACCTCGCAGCTGAGCCAGTTCATGGACCAGAACAACCCGCTGTCCGGGCTGACCCACAAACGGCGGCTCTCGGCCCTCGGGCCCGGCGGGCTCTCCCGTGAGCGGGCCGGCCTGGAGGTCCGCGACGTGCATCCCAGCCACTACGGCCGGATGTGCCCGATCGAGACCCCGGAAGGTCCGAATATCGGCCTGATCGGGTCGCTGTCGGTGTACGCGCGGGTCAACCCGTTCGGTTTCATCGAGACGCCCTACCGCAAGGTCGTCGACGGTGTGGTGACCGACGACGTGCAGTACCTGACCGCCGACGAGGAGGACCGCCACGTCGTGGCGCAGGCCAACTCGCCCACCGACGCCGACGGCCGCTTCACCGAGCCGCGGGTTCTGGTGCGCCGCAAGGGCGGCGAGGTCGAGTACGTCAGCGCCACCGAGGTCGACTTCATGGACGTCTCACCGCGCCAGATGGTGTCGGTGGCCACCGCCATGATCCCGTTCCTCGAGCATGACGATGCCAACCGGGCCCTGATGGGTGCCAACATGCAGCGTCAGGCGGTGCCGCTGGTGCGCAGTGAGGCGCCGCTGGTGGGCACCGGTATGGAACTGCGCGCCGCGATCGACGCCGGCGATGTCGTCATCGCGGACAAAGCCGGTGTGGTCGAGGAGGTTTCGGCCGACTACATCACCGTGATGGCTGATGACGGCACCCGGCACAGCTACCGGATGCGTAAGTTCAACCGGTCCAACCACGGCACCTGTGCCAACCAGAGGCCGATCGTCGACACCGGTCAGCGGGTCGAGGCCGGTCAGGTGATCGCCGACGGGCCCTGCACCCAGAACGGCGAGATGGCGCTGGGCAAGAACCTGCTCGTGGCGATCATGCCGTGGGAGGGCCACAACTACGAGGACGCGATCATCCTGTCCAGCCGGCTGGTGGAGGAGGACGTGCTCACCTCGATTCACATCGAGGAGCACGAGATCGACGCCCGCGACACCAAACTCGGTGCCGAGGAGATCACCCGGGATATCCCGAACATCTCCGATGAGGTCCTCGCCGATCTCGACGAGCGCGGCATCGTGCGTATCGGTGCCGAGGTTCGCGACGGCGATGTCCTGGTCGGCAAGGTCACGCCCAAGGGTGAGACCGAACTGACCCCGGAGGAGCGGCTGCTGCGTGCCATCTTCGGCGAGAAGGCCCGCGAGGTCCGCGACACCTCACTGAAGGTGCCGCACGGCGAGTCCGGCAAGGTGATCGGCATCCGGGTGTTCTCCCGCGAGGACGATGACGAATTGCCCGCCGGTGTCAACGAACTGGTCCGGGTCTACGTCGCGCAGAAGCGCAAGATCTCCGACGGTGACAAGCTGGCCGGCCGGCACGGCAACAAGGGCGTCATCGGCAAGATCCTGGCGCAGGAGGATATGCCGTTCCTTCCCGACGGCACCCCGGTCGACATCATCCTCAACACCCACGGTGTGCCGCGACGGATGAACATCGGTCAGATCCTCGAAACCCACCTGGGCTGGATCGCCAAGACTGGCTGGAAGATCGACGGGCAGCAGGACTGGGCCAAGAACCTGCCCGCGGAGATCCTTGAGGCCCCGGCGGACAGCATCGTGTCCACCCCGGTCTTCGACGGTGCCCGGGAGGAGGAGCTACAGGGTCTGCTCAGCTCGACGCTGGCCGACCGCGACGGCAACGTGCTGGTCAACGCCGACGGTAAGGCCACGTTGTACGACGGCCGCAGTGGCGAACCGTTCCCGTACCCGGTGACGGTCGGCTACATGTACATCCTCAAGCTGCACCACCTGGTGGACGACAAGATCCACGCCCGCTCGACCGGCCCCTACTCGATGATCACCCAGCAGCCCCTGGGCGGTAAGGCGCAGTTCGGCGGACAGCGGTTCGGCGAGATGGAGTGCTGGGCCATGCAGGCCTACGGCGCGGCGTACACACTGCAGGAACTGCTGACCATCAAATCCGACGACACCGTCGGCCGGGTCAAGGTGTACGAGGCGATCGTCAAGGGCGAGAACATCCCGGAACCGGGTATCCCGGAATCGTTCAAGGTGCTGCTCAAGGAACTGCAGTCGCTGTGCCTCAACGTCGAGGTGCTCTCCAGCGACGGCGCGGCCATCGAGATGCGCGACAGCGACGACGAGGACCTGGAGCGTGCAGCGGCCAACCTCGGAATCAACCTGTCCCGCAACGAATCCGCCTCGGTCGAAGACCTGGCTTAAGACCACTCCGTATCAGATTTCTATCCCGCAAGGGGAAAGGGAGTTTACGTGCTAGACGTCAACTTCTTCGATGAGCTCCGCATCGGCCTGGCTACCGCCGAGGACATCCGAACCTGGTCCTACGGCGAGGTCAAGAAGCCGGAGACCATCAACTACCGCACCCTCAAGCCGGAGAAGGACGGGCTGTTCTGCGAGAAGATCTTCGGACCGACTCGCGACTGGGAGTGCTACTGCGGCAAGTACAAGCGGGTGCGCTTCAAGGGCATCATCTGCGAGCGCTGCGGCGTGGAGGTCACCCGTGCGAAGGTGCGCCGCGAGCGGATGGGCCATATCGAACTGGCCGCGCCGGTCACCCATATCTGGTACTTCAAGGGCGTTCCGTCGCGACTGGGCTACCTGCTGGACCTGGCTCCGAAGGATCTCGAGAAGATCATCTACTTCGCGGCCTACGTGATCACCGCCGTCGACACCGAGATGCGCCACAACGAACTCTCCACACTCGAGGCCGAGATGGTGGTGGAGAAGAAATCCGTTGAGGATCAGCGTGACAGCGATCTGGAGGCGAGGGCCCAGAAGCTCGAAGCCGACCTGGCCGAGCTCGAGGCCGAAGGCGCCAAATCCGATGTCCGCCGCAAGGTCAAGGACGGCGGCGAACGGGAGATGCGTCAGCTGCGTGACCGGGCCCAGCGTGAGCTGGATCGGCTCGACGAGATCTGGAGCACCTTCACCAAGCTGGCTCCCAAGCAGCTCATCGTCGACGAGAACCTCTACCGCGAGCTGGTGGACCGCTACGGCGAGTACTTCACCGGTTCGATGGGCGCCGAGGCCATCAAGAAGCTGATCGAGACCTTCGATATCGATGCCGAGGCGGAGATCCTGCGGGAGACCATCCGCAGCGGTAAGGGCCAGAAGAAACTGCGTGCGCTCAAGCGGCTCAAGGTGGTGGCGGCCTTCCAGGCGAACCGCAACTCGCCGATGGGCATGGTGCTCGACGCCGTGCCGGTGATCCCGCCGGAACTGCGGCCCATGGTCCAGCTCGACGGCGGCCGGTTCGCCACCTCCGATCTCAACGACCTGTACCGCCGCGTCATCAACCGCAACAACCGGCTAAAGCGGCTGATCGATCTCGGTGCGCCCGAGATCATCGTCAACAACGAGAAGCGGATGCTGCAGGAGTCCGTCGACGCGCTGTTCGACAACGGCCGTCGCGGCCGGCCGGTCACCGGGCCGGGTAACCGTCCGCTGAAATCGCTTTCGGATCTGTTGAAGGGTAAGCAGGGCCGGTTCCGCCAGAACCTGCTCGGCAAGCGTGTCGACTATTCCGGACGTTCGGTCATCGTGGTCGGTCCGCAGCTCAAGTTGCACCAGTGCGGTCTGCCCAAGCTGATGGCGCTGGAGCTGTTCAAACCGTTCGTGATGAAGCGCCTGGTGGACCTCAACCACGCCCAGAACATCAAGAGCGCCAAGCGGATGGTGGAACGTCAGCGTCCGCAGGTGTGGGATGTTCTCGAAGAGGTCATCTCCGAGCATCCGGTGCTGCTCAACCGCGCCCCCACCCTGCACCGGCTGGGTATCCAGGCGTTCGAGCCGATGCTGGTGGAGGGCAAGGCAATCCAGCTGCACCCGCTGGTGTGTGAGGCCTTCAACGCCGACTTCGACGGCGACCAGATGGCTGTTCACCTGCCGCTGAGCGCGGAGGCGCAGGCAGAGGCCCGCGTGCTGATGCTGTCATCGAACAACATCCTGTCGCCGGCCTCGGGTAAGCCCCTGGCCATGCCGCGTCTGGACATGGTCACCGGTCTGTACTTCCTGACCACCCACATCGCCGGCGATACCGGGGAGTACGCCCCGGCCGGTAAGGACCACCCGGAGTCCGGTGTGTTCAGCAGCCCGGCCGAGGCCATCATGGCGATGGATCGTGGTGCGCTGAGCGTCCGGGCTCAGATCAGGGTGCGGCTCACCCAGCAGCGTCCGCCGCATGAGATCGAGACCGAGATGTTCGGTGAGAACGGCTGGCGGCCCGGCGATGCCTGGATCTGCGAGACCACGCTGGGGCGGGTGCTGTTCAATGAGCTTCTGCCGCTGGGGTATCCGTACGTCAACAAGCAGATGCACAAGAAGGAGCAGGCCAAGATCATCAACGATCTGGCCGAGCGCTACCCGATGATCGTGGTCGCGCAGACCGTCGACAAGCTCAAGGACACCGGGTTCTACTGGGCCACCCGGTCCGGTGTGACGGTGTCGATG
>Ga0180430_10004320_pt1 | contig 12015 bp, 11 predicted proteins | sample SS_ome_9_FD_132999 | JGI IMG/M metagenome (GOLD analysis project Ga0180430, IMG submission 132999) | Hypersaline lake sediment archaeal communities from the Salton Sea, California, USA - SS_1_S_2 metaG | ecosystem: Environmental > Aquatic > Non-marine Saline and Alkaline > Hypersaline >... | reverse complement strand
CTCCTCGTAGGTCCAGCCCTCGTCGATGACGCCCATGTCCAGGGCGGTATCCACGGTCTCGCGGCGGCTCACACCCACCAGCTTCCCCCTGAAGCCCGTGCGCTTGAGGGCCAGCCCCAGGGACCCGCCGATGAGGCCCACTCCGACTATGACGACACGTTGAAAGAAGTCCCTACACCTCCACCTATGGGTTCACTGCCGCTGGCACTTCGCTCGTCCCCTGCCCGCTGCCGGCGCTTCGCTCTTGGAGCCCTAACGCAAGCCGAGTACCGAGCGGACCTGCGTCATGGTCTGGTCCACCACCGGCCGCAGGCGCTCTGCGCTCCGCGCCAGGATGCCGTCGATGTAGGCCGGGTCCTCGGTGTATTCCCGATACCGCTGCTGCAGCGGCTCCAGCACCGAGATCACCAGATCGGCCAGTTCGCCCTTGAGCGCGCCATATCCCTTGCCCTCGAAGTGGGCGGCAATGGTCTCCTCGCTCTCGCCCGACAGGGCCCGGTAGATGCCCAGTAGATTGTACACGCCCGGACGCTGCGGGTCGAAGACGATGTCCGTCTGCGAGTCGGTCACGGCGCGGTTGAACTTCTTGCGGATGAGCTTGGCGTCATCCAGCAGGCCGACGCTGTGGAACTGCCCCGTCTCGGACTTGGACATCTTCCTGGTCGGGTCGTCCAGCCCCATCACCCGCGCCCCCACCGTGCGGATGACCGGCTCCGGCACGGTGAAGATATCGCCGTAGAGGTTGTTGAAGCGCTGGGCAATGTCCCGGGCCAACTCCACGTGCTGTTTCTGGTCCTCGCCGACCGGCACAGCGTCGGTCTGATACAGGAGTATGTCGGCGGCCATGAGCACGGGATAGGTGAACAACCCCGCGCTGACGCTCTCCCGCTGCCCCTCGGACTTCTCCTTGAACTGCGTCATCCGCTGCAGCCAGCCCACCGGCGTGTGGCAGATCAGCAGCCACGTCAACTCCGTGTGCTCCGGCACGTGCGACTGGACAAAGAGAGTACTGCGCTCCGGGTCGATGCCGGCGGCCAGCAGCACGCCCACCATCTGACGCACGTTGGCCTTGAGCTCGACGGGATCGAAGTCCACGGTGATGGCGTGCTGATCCACGGCGCAGAAGTAGTTGTCGTACTGGTCCTGCTCGGCCACCCAGTTGCGGATAGCGCCGATGTAGTTGCCGATGTGGGGTGTGCCCGAGGGCTGTATCCCCGAGAACACGCGCTTCCTGGTTTTCTCTGTCATCTTTCCGGTTCCCCGACTCTCCTGTTACCTACCTGTCGTGTTCGCAGTCTGATGTCGCTCCCAACAGCTGGCGCACCTTGGCGCCTATATCCGACTCCCGCATAAGCGACTCGCCCACCAGGATGGCGTCGATGCCGGATGCCTCCAGCAACTCGACATCCTCGCGGGTGCCGATGCCGCTCTCGCTCACCACCGTCGACCCGGCGGGCCGGTCCGGCAGCAGGGCGAGGGTAGTCTCGAGGCGGGTCTCGAAAGTGCGCAGGTCGCGATTGTTGATGCCGACGATCGGCGCCCCCGCACTGGCGGCCCGGACCATCTCGGCGGTGTCGTGGACCTCCACCAGGACCGCCAGGCCCAACTCCCGCGCCAGCCCCAGGAAGTCCTCGAGCTGGCCGCCGTCCATGAGGGCGACGATCAGCAGGACGGCGTCGGCGCCGATGAGCCGCGACTCGTAGATCTGGTACGGGTCTACGGTGAAATCCTTGCGCAGGACGGGCAGGCCGGACACCTGGCGCGCGAGCTGCAGGTAGGCGTCGCGCCCCTGAAAATAGGCCTCGTCCGTCAGTACGGAAAGCGCCCGCGCCCCGCTGTCGGCGTAGACCCGGGCGATGGCCTCGGGGTCGAAGTCGGCCCGGATCAGCCCCTTGGAGGGCGAGGCCCTCTTGATCTCCGCGATCAACGAGATGCCCTCCAGCCCCAGCGCACCGCCGAAGTCCCGCGGCTCCGGCTCGTCGGCCGCCGCCGCCCGGACCTCGGCCAGGGGCCGCGACGCCATGGCCCGCGCCACGAAGTCGCGTTTGTACGCGGCGATCTCGGTGAGTATGTCCGTCATGCGCACCCTAGCCGTTCGAGACGTCGACCAGCGTCTGCAGGGCCTGCCTGGCCCGACCCGAGTCGATGGCCTCCCGGGCCGCTGCGGCGCCCTCTTCCAGCGAGGCGGTCAGCCCCCCGGCCGCAATGGCGGCGGCGGCGTTCATCACCACCACATTGCGCGCCGCGCCGGCCTCGCCGTCCAGTACGGCCGTGAGAATGCCGGCGTTGTCCGCGGGGGTGCCCCCCTTGAGGGCCTCCGGCGGCACGGCCTCGAAACCAAAGTCGGCCGGCTCGACCTCGTAGGTGGTGATGGCCCCCTCTCTCAGCTCCGACACGGTGGAGGGGCCGGTGAGGGTGATCTCGTCGAGCCCGTCCGCCCCGCGCACCACGAAGGCGCGCTCCGAGCCCAGGGCCTGCAGCACCCCGGCCATGCGGCTGGTCAGCCCGCCGTCGAAGACGCCGATCAGCTGGCGTTTGGCGCCGGCCGGGTTGGTCAGCGGCCCCAGGATGTTGAAGACCGTGCGCGTGGCCAGCTCCCGCCGCGGCCCGATGGCGTGCTTCATGGCTCCGTGCAGCATGGGCGCGAAGAGGAAGCCGATGCCGGCCTCGTCCAGACAGCGGCCCACCACGTCCGGCGCGGCCTCGATGTTGACGCCCAGCGCCGCCAGCACGTCGGCCGAGCCGCACTGGCTCGACATGGCCCGGTTGCCGTGCTTGGCCACGCACAGGCCCGCGCCGGCCGCCACGAAGGCCACGGTGGTGGAGATGTTGAAGGTGCCCAGGCCGTCGCCGCCGGTGCCGCAGGTGTCGATGAGGGGCTCCCGCCCGCCGGTTATCCGCGTCGCCTTCTCGCGCATGGTCTCGGCCAGGCCGGCGATCTCGTCCACCGTCTCGCCCTTGCATCGCAGCGCCACCAGGAAACCGCCGATCTGCGCGTCCGTGGCGGCGCCGGTGAAGATCTGGTCCATCACTCCGCGCGCGGTCTCGCGATCGAGATCGCGCCCCTCGATGAGCTGTGCAATCGCCTGCTGAATCATGGTCCGCTCCGCGGCCGGCTAGGCCTTGAGGAAGTTGCGCAAGAGGTCCTTCCCCTCGCTGGTGAGAATCGACTCCGGGTGGAACTGGACGCCCTCGGTGGGGTACTCGCGGTGGCGCAGCCCCATGATGGTGCCGTCGTCCGTGGCGGCCACCACCTCGAGGCAGTCCGGCAGACTCGCCCGCTCCACGACGAGGGAGTGATAGCGCGTCGCCGTGAGGGGGTTGGGCAGGCCGGCGTAGATGGTCTGCCCGTCGTGGTGCACCGGGGAGGTCTTGCCGTGCATGATCTGGTCGGCCCGGATCACCACCCCGCCAAAGGCCTGCCCGATGCTCTGGTGCCCCAGGCAGACGCCGAGGATGGGGATGGCGGGGGCGAAGCGCTCCACCACCGCCACGGAGATGCCGGCCTCGCTGGGCGTACAGGGGCCGGGGGAGATGACGATCTTCTCCGGCGCGAGAGCGGCGATCTGGTCGGTGGTGATGCGATCGTTGCGCTCCACCTGCAGCTCGGCGCCCAGCTCGCCCAGATACTGGACCAGGTTGTAGGTGAAGGAGTCGTAGTTGTCGAGCACGAAGATCATGACGGCGCCTCCCCCTCGTGAACCGCCAGGAAGGTGGGGGTGGTGCCCTCCTGCAGGCCGCTGATGCTGGCTCCCGAGTGACTGATGCTGCCCCGCTCCGCCATCTCCACCGCGCGCAGCAGGGCCATGGCCTTGTTCACCGTCTCCTGGTACTCCTCGGCGGGTTGGGAGTCGGCCACGATCCCGCCGCCGGCCTGGACGTAGGCGACGCCGTCCTTCACCACCATGGTGCGGATGGCGATGCAGGTGTCCAGATTGCCGGAGAAGTCGAGATAGCCGATGGCCCCGCCGTAGATCCCCCGGCGCGTCGGCTCCAGCTCGTCGATGATCTCCATGGCCCGGATCTTGGGCGCCCCCGACAGGGTGCCGGCCGGGTAGCAGGCGAAGAGCGCGTCGATCGAATCGGTGTCCGGCCGCAGCCGGCCCCGCACGTTGGAGACGATGTGCATGACGTGGGAATAGCGCTCCACCTTCATCATCTCCGTCACCTCGACCGTGTCGTAGTCCGAGACGCGGCCCACGTCGTTGCGTCCCAGGTCTACGAGCATGACGTGCTCGGCCCGGTCCTTGGCGTCGTCCAGCAGTTCCCGCTCCAGCGCCTCGTCCTCCGCCGGCGTGGCGCCGCGGGCCCGCGTCCCGGCGATGGGACGCACATCCAGCACGCCGTCCTCCACCCGCACCAGGATCTCGGGCGAAGCCCCCAGGACCTGCACCCCCTCCAGGTCGATGTGGAACATGTAGGGCGACGGGTTCACCGTGCGCAGGACCCGGTAGATGTCCACCGGATCGGCCCGCACCTGGACCTGGAAGCGCTGTGAGAACACGACCTGGAAAATGTCGCCGGCGCGGATGTACTCCAGGCAGCGCTGCACCCGCTCCTCGTACTCCTCGCGGGAGGTGTTGGAGCGGACCGCCCCCACCGGCTCGCCCCAGCGCAGCTGCCGGTGGGGCGGGGCCGCGTTGAGGACGGCCTCCAGCCGATCGAGACGGACCTCGGCGGCCCGGTAGGCGGTGTCCGCGTCGGCGCCGTCGCGCAGGTCGGCGTGCGTGATGAGCAGGGCCGTGTGCCGCAGGCTGTCGAAGGCGACGATGGTCTCGAAGACGGCAAAGACCATGTCGTCGAGATCCAGGTCGTCCTCGCAGGTGTCGGGCAGCTCCTCCACCAGGCGGATGCCGTCGTATCCCAGGTAACCCACGGCGCCGCCGGTGAAGCGCGGCAACTCGGGCAGGTGCACGGACCGGTAGGTGCCCATGAACTGGCGAAAGGCGGCGATGGGGTCGGCTTCGAAGCGCCGCGTCTTCCCCCCGCCCTCGTCGATGGTCACCTGGGAGCCGCGGGACCTGAAGACGGCGACCGGCCCGGAGCCCAGAAAGGAGTAGCGCGCCGCGCGCTCGCCGCCCTCGACACTCTCCAGCAGGAAGCTGTACCCGCCCTCGCGGCGCACCTTCAGATAGGCCGACACCGGCGTCTCCGTGTCGGCCAGGATCTCCCGGTACACCGGGACGGTGTTCCCCTGGCTGCAGAGCTGGCGGAACTCCTCCAGCTCTGGTCTGACCGTGCTGCCCGGATCCATGTCTGCCCTTCCCTGTGGCGGGGCGGCCGCACTGGACGCCCCATAACGACAACGGCCGCGAGCGCATCTGGTGCGCCCGCGGCCGTTGTCCGATTGCTCGGATGTCCTACAGCTCTAAGGGGGGACGCACTCCTCTCGTCTTCCGGCTATACCACCAGGCGCGCCACCAAAGGCGGCTGTCGAGCAGAGAGTTGTGGTCCGCAGTCGTATGCATGATCGGTGCGGATACGATACCCCGGCCGTCCTGAACTGTCAAGCAGATCACTTCAGGAGCAGGTGCACGCCGGTGGCGAAGAGGAGGGTGTACACGACGCGGTTGAACCAGCGGTCGGTGAAGTGCCCGTTGAGGTAGATGCCCAGGCGGACGCCGACAAAGGTCAGGGGCGCCAGCAGAGCGATGGCCGCCAGATTGCCCACGTGGATGAGGCCCAGGTGCCAGTACGGCCCCAGCTTGATGAGATTGAGGGCGGCGAAGAAGACGACGGTGGTGCCCACGAACAGATCGCGCGGCAGGCGCTGGGGCAGCACGTAGATAGCCACCGGCGGGCCGCCGGCGTGCGCCAGGGTAGAGGTGAAACCGGCCACGGCGCCCATGACCACGCCCTCGGGCGCGCGGGGGTGACGCCGCTCCAGCGCGCCGGTGGCCAGGGCCCGGATGACCTGGTACACGACAAAGAGCAGGGCAATGGCGCCCACGCCCTGCTGCAGGATGCGCTGGTTGTTCAGGAAGTAGCCGAAGAAGGCGGTGCCGGCCACGACGCCGGCCACGGCGCCGGGCAGGAGCAGGGCCACACTGCGCCGATGAAAGCGAGTGCGGTAGTGCCACACCGAAAACACGTCGCACAGAATCAGCAGGGGCAGAAGCAGGGCAACGGCGTCGCCCACCGGAATAGTGAGAGCCATCAACGGGGTGCCGATGACGCCCACGCCGCCGCCGAAGCCGGCCTTGGCAATGCCGATCATGACCACGGCGACACTGGCGCAGACCCAGAAGAGGGGTGGATACTCGGGCAGCACTTGCGTGGACTCCCTGACAAAGGAAAGCTGACAAAGAAAAACCCGGAGCTCGGCTGGCGAGCCCCGGGCGCAGTGCGTGTGCGGGCCGTCGTCTAGGACTCGCCGGCGACCTCGGCCACCTCGATCTTGAGATCCTCGCGCAGGGCGATGTGATCTACCGCGCCGTCCTTGATCCACACCACCCGGTCGGAGACGCTCAGCATCTTGTGGTCGTGAGTGGCGGAGATGATGGTGACGCCGGAACTCTCATTCATCTCGCGCAGCAGGTCGATGATCTCGGTGCCCGTCTTCAAGTCCAGGTTGCCCGTGGGCTCGTCGGCCAGGACCACGGCGGGATCGTTGGCCAGGGCCCGGGCCACGGCGACGCGCTGCTGCTGACCGCCGGACAGCTCGTAGGGCTTGTGGGAGTGGCGATCCTGCAGACCGACCTTGGAGAGCAGGTGCATGCCCTTGTCGCGCGACTCGTCGCTGGTGAGACCGGCGAAGACCATGGGCAGGGTGACATTCTCCAGCGCCGTCATCACGGGAATGAGATTGAAGGACTGGAAGATGTAGCCAATCTTGCGGCACCGCAGCCAGGCCAGCTCGTACGCGTCGAGCTGAGCCACGTCGACCTCGTCGATGTAGACCTTGCCCTCCGAGGGTTTGTCGAGCCCACCCACCATGTTGAAGAGCGTCGACTTGCCCGATCCCGAGGGCCCCATGATGGACATGTACTCGCCCGAGTAGATTTCCAGGTCGACGCCTCGCAGGGCGTGGACCTCGATCGATCCCATGATGTAGATCTTGCGGACCTGCTGCGTGCGCACAACCGTGCGCCGCTCCTCGTCTGAACGCGGGGCCTCTGCCTCAGCCTCGGCAGACGTGGTCTCGACGGACTTGGTCTCTTCGCTTGCCATATCGGGTTCCTGGCTCGTGCGGTTCGGGTGCCTGACGTGCGGATTCCGGCCCGGTGGCCGGACTCAGCTGTCGGAGCGCATGGCCTCGACCGGCTCCATCTTGGCAGCCTTGTACGCGGGCAGCATGGCTCCCATCAACGACAGGGAGGTGCCGGCCACGATGGCGGCCACGGCGGAGCGCAGCATGCCCATGACGGGAAAGTGAGTGAAGATGAACAGGCCGTAGTCGAGCATGGCCAGCAGCATGGTCAGAAGAAGGCCGATGAGGATGCCTACCATGGTGCCGGCCGCTCCCTGGAAGGTGGACTCCAACAGGAAGAGCTTGATGATGAAGGAGTCGAGGGCCCCCAGGCACTTCATGGTGCCGATCTCGCGGAAGCGCTCGGTCACCGACATGAGCATGGCGTTGGCGATACCGACGACGCACACCAGCAGGGACAGGCTGATGAGCCACGTCTGCTTGGAGCGCTCCTCCTCGAGCCGGGTCTGGGCCTCTTCGGAGCTGGTGCCGGCCTCACTGGCCAGCGTCTCGATGCCATTCTTCTGCAGCAGCAGGTTGATCTCGCTCTTGTTGGCCTGCCGCAGGCTGCCGATGAGTTCGTTGTTGCTCCACACCGACATTAGAAAGGCGATCGCCAGGACGATGCCGCTGGTGGTGATCAGCGAGCGGCCGAAGCGGATCTTCAGGCTCCGGACGCTGATCTCCACGGCCTTGCTGAAAGGCAGGACGATCTCGCGGCCGCCGGCCACCTGAATAGAGTGATCAGTCATCTCAACACGCTCCTGACGCTCCTGTGCGGGCCCCAGGCCCACATGATCATGGCCCGCAGTTCCAGCTGCGATCCCCGCGCGCCACCGCGGCGGGCGGAAGGGCTATAACATAGTACAAGTCGGCCCGGCAAATCAAGATGCCCGCCTCCGGCTGCGGCGCGACGAGACCTCGACCAGCGGCAGATCGTCCATGGTCCGGGGCGAACTGTCCCGCGTCAGCGCCGCGAAAGTGGCCGGCACCAGCCGCAGCCGCAGGCGCCGCCTGCGCCCCCCACCCCGCTTGAGCGAGTGGGAGACGGTGAGCGGCGTGAATATAAGCTCGTCGATGTCGTATTCGCGCACCAGCGAAGCCAGCTCCTCCTCCGTCCCCAGCACCGGGGCCCCGGCCACCAGCTGACCGCGCAGCTCCGGCTCCGCCGCCACCAGCCCCACCAACTGGCCGTCGGGGATGGCCGCCGCGGCCAGGTAGCTGACGAACTCGCGGGCCGCCTCGTCGGCGCCCACCACCAGGACCCGGCGGCGGCGCCGCTGCCCCACGCCGGCCCGGCGGACCACCCGTCCGCCGGCCAGCCGCCAGCCGGCCACCAGAACCGTGTTGAAGCCCCAGGCCGCCGCCGCGGCCAGACGCGAGAAGTTGTAGTCCTTGAAGAAGAACACGGTGGTGATCACGCCGGCAAAGCCCAGGGCCACCCCCGCCGCGGCCCAGATCGCCGAGCCCCGGCGCCGGTCGTACAGCCCCACCAGCCAGAAGGCGGCCACCCAGATGGCGACCGACGCGCCGTACACGACAATCCACTGGGTCTCGGAGTAGGCGGGGGGAACGAGCCACCGCGTCGGGTGGACGGACATGCCCAGCCGGTCGCCCAGGCGCTCGATCTGCGCCATGAAGGGGATCAGATCCGGGTGATAGCGCACCAGCACGCCCAGGCGCAGACCCACCAGCACCAGCAGGGCATCGACCAGGGGCCGCACCAGGGCCCGGACCACCGGCCCCAGGAAGGAGTAGAGGGCGTAGGCCACGATCCCCACGTGGAGAATGCCGATGGGGAAGTAGCGGTAGCGCTCGCGCATGTGCTTCTGCACGAAGATGGCCATGGCCCGGCTCTTGCGGAACTGGATCCGCATGGGCTCCGGCCGCCCGCTCTCCCCCTTGAAGTGGATGATCTCCGTCTCGGGGACGTAGTAGATGCGCCAGCCGGCCTGGCGCATGCGGTAGCACCAGTCCAGGTCCTCGCCATACATGAAATACGCCTCGTCCAGCAGGCCGACCTCGTCCAGCACCTGCCGCCGCACCATCATGCACGAACCCGACAGGGCGTCCACCTCGGTCACCTGACCCGGATCGAGATAGGTGAGATTGTAGTGGCCAAAGCGACGGCTGCGCGGGAAGAGGCGACTCAAACCGCACAGCTTGTACAGAGCGGCCATCGGCGTGGGAAAGCCGCGGCGCGACTCCAGCTGCAGAGTGCCGTCCGGATTGAGAATGCGGCAGCCGGCGGCCGCCGCGTGCGGGTGGGCGTCGAGGAACTGCACCAGGACCCGGAGCGTGTCGGGGCGCACGATGGTGTCGGAGTTGAGCAGCAGGACGTAGCGGCCGGTGGCCTCGCGGAAGGCCTGATTGTTGGCCGCCGCAAAGCCCAGATTGGCCTCGTTGCAGATCAGGCGGGTGGCCGGGAAGCGCTCCCGCACCATGTCCGGGCTGCCGTCGTGCGAGGCGTTGTCGACGACGAAGACCTCTACCTGCAGCCCCTCGGAGGCGGCCTCCACCGTGCGCAGCGCCTGCTCTATGAGTTCGCGCGTGTTGTAGCTGGGGATGACGACGCTGACGTCGGGCCCCGAGCCCACGCCATCGGCCGGACCCGAGCCTGGCGGCGCCGGTGGCACCGGTCCCGTGCCCCCCACGGTCAGGAGCCCTTGCGCCCGGTGAGCTTGCGGAGGCTGAAGAAGAGGATCTGCTTGAGGAAGAGCAGGTGCTCGCGCCAGTTGAGCTTGCTGGAACTGAACTGGCGGTTGCGGAACACGAAGGGCACCGACAAGGTCTGGTCGTACCGCCCCTTCATGAGGATCTCGAGCAGGATCTTGTACCCCGCCGAGGTGAGGCCCAGCTCGCCGAGCACCTCGCGGCGCAGGAAGAAATACCCCGACAGGGGGTCCTCGGCCCCGGTCAGCACGCGGGCCAGGCCCACGCCGACCTGGGAGATCAACTTGCGGTGCCAGGCCCACTTCTCGACGTGGCTGGTGGCCCCAAAGCGGCTGCCCATGGTCAGATCGCAGTCGCGCAGGCCGTGGATGAGACGCGGCAGGATGGCCGGATCGTGGCTCAGGTCGGCGTCGATTACGCCCAGGTAGGGGCGCTGAGACAGCCCGAAGCCCTCCATGACGGCGGACCCCAGGCCCAGCTTCCCGGCCCGGTGGATCACCTGGACGGGGTACTGCCCCACCAGTTCCTCGGCCGCCTGGCCCGTGCCGTCGGGGGAGTTGTCGTCCACCACGATCAGCTCGAGATCGATATCGTCCTCAGCCTGCACGACCTGGAAGATCTCGGCCGCCAGCAGGGCGATGTTCTCGCGCTCGTTGTACGTCGGCGTCACCAGGGATACCTGGAGGGTCTCACTCATGTCTCAGCCCCTGCCCCGAGGCCCGATCAGGGCCGCAAAGTCCCGCTGGAATTCGGCCTCGGCCCGCAGGCGCTCCACCCCCTCGGCCAGAGAGAGAGGCGCGCGGCCGAGGGTCTGGGCCACCCGCTCGTAGCGCAGCCCCGAACGCAGGGGCCGCGGCGCCGCCTGCCGGGCCTCGGCCGTGGCCATCGGCTCCACCAGCGACCCGTCCAGGCCGAACAGGGCCGCCAGCTCGAGCACCATCTCGTAGCGCGTCATGAAACTGGCCCCCCCCACGTGGAACAGGCCGGTCGCCCCGCGCTGGCACAGCTCCAGGAGCATGCCGGCCAGGTCGCGCACCCACGTGGGATTGGCCCACTGGTCATCGACGATGCGCAGGCGCTCGCCGCGGGCCAGGGCCTCGATGGGCCACGTCACCAGATTGCGGCGAGCCCCCGCCACGTGCCCGTACAGCCACAGGGTGCGCACCACGAGCCCGGCCGTGTCCGCCTCCAGCACCGCGGCCTCACTCGCCAGCTTCTGCCTGCCGTACTGGCTCAGAGGAGCGGGCTCGTCGTCCTCGCCATAGGGGCCGTTGGCGCCGTCAAAGACGTAGTCGGTGGACAGCTGGGCCAGACCGCAGTCGGCGGCCTCGCAGGCCCGCGCCAGGCCGGTCACCAGATCGACATTAACCCGACGGCCGAGCTCGGGATCGGTTTCGCACCGGTCGACATCGGTGAGGGCAGCCGTGTGGATGACCCAGTCGGGCCGCACCTGCCGCAGCAGCGCCGTCGCCGCGCCGGCGACACCCAGGTCCACGGCGTGGTAGGGACGGCCGGCCACGGGCTCGTCCCCCCGGCCGCAGCCGATCAGCTCGACGCCGGCATCGGCCTGCAGCAGGCAGCGGCCCAGCAGGCCGTGCGCCCCGGTCACCAGAATTCTCACCGCGTCCCGGTCTCCAATCTCGTGTGGACCAGCAGGGCCCGCGCCCAGGTGGCGTGCGCCCTGCCGGGCGGACCCGCCGGCCGCGCGCGAAGCAGCATATCCCGCCGTCCCTCCCGCTGGCCCGGCAGCGCGGGGATCAGGGCCGCCAGGGCGTTACCGTCGGGCAGGACCCCGTCGAGGCCGGGCCCGGCGACCGCGGCATCCTGAGCCGGCGGATTCAGCCCCTCGAGCCCGCACCCCAGGTCGACCCGGTAGTGCCCTCTGGCCTTGTCCCACTGGCGCTGTTCGAGCCGCGCCAGCACCTGCCGGGCGCCGTCGCGACAGCGCACCGGGCCGCCGCTCCCGGCGGCTGCCAGCAGGGCCCGGGCCACAAGAATCTGGTCCCGCAGGAGAGTTGACACCAGCCCGGCGCCCTCCCCGTCGATCCAGCGGGTCACGCGCCCCCCCTCGTCGACGAAGCTCGTGGCCAGGGTCTCGGCCCCGATCAGACCGAGACGGCGCGCCTCGGCCGCGGCCTCGCCCGTCAGTTTCG
>Ga0180430_10004317_pt1 | contig 12019 bp, 8 predicted proteins | sample SS_ome_9_FD_132999 | JGI IMG/M metagenome (GOLD analysis project Ga0180430, IMG submission 132999) | Hypersaline lake sediment archaeal communities from the Salton Sea, California, USA - SS_1_S_2 metaG | ecosystem: Environmental > Aquatic > Non-marine Saline and Alkaline > Hypersaline > Sediment... | reverse complement strand
TTCACCTTTGCCCCGGAAGCGGCCACCGACCGCATGCGGCAGGTCATCAACAAGCCCATCGCCACCGAAGATTTACTGCAAACCGCCGAAGAGGTTTACAGCCGGGGCTGGCGGCTCATCAAGCTCTATTTTATGATTGGGCAACCCACCGAAACCGATGAAGATGTGCTGGCCATCGCCCGGCTGGCCAAACAGGTGTTGGCTATCGGCGAAAAATACCACCGGCGCAAAGCCAAAGTGCGGGTGGGCGTCAGTACGCTGGTGCCCAAGCCGCACACCCCGTTTCAGTGGGCGTCCCTGGCTCCGCTGGACGACATTCGGCGTAAACAGGAGCTGATGCGGCAGGAGTTGGGCCGGATGCGGGGCATCATCTTTAACTGGAATGAGCCGGAAGAAAGTTTGATGGAGGCCTTTCTGTCGCGCGGCGACCGGCGACTGGGGGCGGTCATCAAAACAGCCTGGGAGCAAGGCGCCAAATTTGATGCCTGGAACGAGTGGCACCGCATCGAGGCCTGGCTGGCTGCCTTTGAAACCCACAGCCTCGACCCGGCCTGGTACGCTCACCGGCCCCGCCTGGCCGACGAAATTTTTCCGTGGGATCACATCAGCGCCGGGGTTGAAAAGCGGTGGATGCTCATGGACTGGTACGCCGCGGAGAAGGGCGAAACCAAAATTGACTGCCGGGAAAACTGCTACCATTGCGGTATTCTGACCGCCTTCAAAGGGATGCGGGCCAACACCCCGCCCGAAGCGTGGCAATGCCCGCCCATTCGCAATCCCCGCTGGCAACAATTGGCCGCAAAAGGGGAGGTCATCGGTCTGACGGAAGTGGTCAAACAAAATATGGCCCACAGCCGGGTGCCGGAGGTCTGGAAACGCTCCTGAAAATTAGGACGATATTCTTGCCCCTGAGTTGAAACTATTTTGGAGCCACATCGTAATTTAATGATGTGGCTCTTTTTGATTAATGCCTCGCCCTGTTTTCGCGATTCCGACTGAAGAACCACAATGATTAGACCTTTTGTCTGATGAATATTTTCACAAGATGTGATACGGTGGAATCAAGGTTTAGTTCAACAGAAATGGATTTTTAACGATGACAGACAGCGCTCTAAAAGTTACCAATGTTTCCAAAACGTATGCCTCGGTTCAGGCTGTGGACAATTTATCTTTTACAGTCGAGCCGGGGGAAATTTTTGGGCTGCTGGGACCCAACGGGGCTGGCAAAACCACCAGCATCCGCATGGCCCTCGACATCATCAAGCCGGACCGCGGCCAAATCACCGTCCTCGGCGGCCCGATGTCTGAGGCAACCAAAGCCCGGATTGGCTATTTACCGGAGGAGCGAGGCCTGTACAACGATATGACTCTGCTGGATACGCTCCTGTTTTTGGGCCAACTCAAAGGGTTGAGCCGGCGGACGGCCCAGGCGCGGGCCAAAAACTACCTGCAAGAGGTCGAGTTGTGGGAAGCCCGTACTCGTAAAATTGAGGCCCTGAGCCGGGGGATGAACCAGAAAGCCCAATTTGTGGCCGCCACCATGCACGAGCCGGATTTGATTATTATCGACGAACCTTTTAGCGGACTTGATCCGGTCAATACCCGGCTCATCAAAAAGCTGCTGAACCGGATGCGAGACCGCGGCGCGGCCATCATCATGAGTACCCACCAAATGCACCAGGTGGAAGAGATGTGCGAGCGTATCCTGCTCATTGACCACGGCCGGTCGCTTATTTACGGCTCGCTGCCGGAGGTACGCCGCCGCTTTGCCACCAACGCAGTTGAGGTTGACTTGCAGGGCGACATCGGGGCAGTGCCCGGCGTCGAAAAAATCACCCACCAAAACGGCAGCTACCGCATGGTGCTGCAAGCGGACATCCGTCCGGAAACGGTGTTGAAAAATCTGGTGAACCAACCGGAAATAACGGTGGAACGGTTCGAGCGGGTCGAGACCTCCCTGGATGAAATATTTGTGCGGATGGTGGGGCGCGACCCGGCTCTTGAGGAGGCAAACCAATGACAAAGGTCTGGTTATTAGCCACCCAAACCTACCGCCAACATTTGCGCTCCGGCAGTTTTTTGATTTTAACCTTTGCCCTGCCGGTACTGATGATTATCGCCGGGGCCGTGCCGGTTATTTCGATGATAAACGATGACCTGACCCGCCTGGGCTACGTTGACCTTACCGGCCAACTACCGGTGCCGGCGGGCCAGCTTAAGGACACTGACCTCGGTCTGAGCATTTACCGGACTGTCGAGGCCGCTCAAGCAGCCCTGACCCAGAATACCATTGACGGTTATCTGGTGGTTCCGGCTGACTATTTTGAACAACAACCGCCGGTTTTTTACGGTCGGGCAGAACCCGGCCCCCTGTTGCAAGAAACCCTGAGCCAACTGCTGCGCCGGGCCATGCTGGCCGAGCAACCGGCCTGGATTGCCGAGCGGCTGGCTGATCCTTCCCAATTGACCTATGTGGCCCGGGCCACCGGCCAGAAAGTGGCCGCTGGGCCGGGGGTCTTGATTTACGTCATCATCCCGGCCGTGCTGGCGATCATTTTTGCCCTGACGGTTTTGACCGGAGCCGGGCAGATGGGGGCGGCCATGGTCCGCGAAAAAGACCAGCGGGCCATGGAAATGGTGATTACCTCCATCGCGCCCTGGCAGTTGGTCAGCGGCAAAGTGTTGGGCATCACCCTGTTGACCGTCACCCAGTTGGCAATCTGGGCCGTCGGCGCGGGCATTGCCCTGGGGCTGCTTTTTCTGACAACGGGAGGCCAGCCAATCACCTTACCCTGGACGGCGCTATTCTGGGCTGTGTTGCTATGTGGACCGGGATATTTGTTGTACGCCGTCCTGGCCGCCGGCCTGGGGCTTATCGCCGGCGACCAGCAGCAGGCCCGGCAATTTGCCGGATTGCTGGGCTTTGTGGGGCTGGCCCCGCTTTATTTTATGGGGGCTTTGGTCAACGCAACAAATGGTCCGCTGGCCCTGATCCTCACCTGGTTCCCGCTGACCGCGCCGGTGGTGGCTTTGTTTCGTATAGCAATGTCACAAGTGCCCGCCTGGCAGCTCATCCTCAGTTTCATCATTTTGATGGTCAGCCTGGCGGCCGCGCTCTGGTTTGTGGCCGTCATTTTTCGCTCGGCCATTCTGCTGTACGGTCAAACGCTGCGTCCAAAACAGATTTGGCAGATTTTACAGCAGGCCGGGAGAGGCAGGTAACCAATGCAGAAAACATTTCTGGTCGCGACCCGCGAATTTCTGCAGCAGGTCAAAAGCCGTGGTTTTTGGCTGACCAGCATCGGAGTGCCGGTGGTGATGCTGCTCATCTGGGTTTTTACCGGGGGGCTAACCGGGCCGGCAGAAGCGATCGCGGACTCGGAGGCCGCCGACAGGCCTGAGCAGCCCATCGGCTATGTGGACCAGGCCAACCTGATTCGGTTTGTGCCGGATTCCATCCCGGCTGATCTGTTTCAGGCTTTTGCCGATGCCCCTGCCGCCGAGTCTGCTCTGGCGCAGGGCAACATCGCCGCCTATTACCTCATCCAGCCCGATTACCGGGAAACCGGCCACACCCAACGGATCAGTCTTCGTCCGGCGGTAAACCCCGCCGATGTCCGCTGGTTCAACCGCTTGTTGGTATCCAATTTTTTGCCGGAAACCGATGAGGCGGTTATCAATCGTCTGCGCCAGCCTTTTTATCAGGCCGGCCTGCAATTCAGCAAAGTCAACGCCAGCGGGCAGACGGAGGCCGCGGGCAACCGTCTGCTGCCGCTTGTGGTCAGCCTGGCCATTATGTTGCCGTTGCTCACCGGCGGTACCTATTTATTTCACAGTTTGATTCAGGAAAAGAGCAGCCGGGTAATGGAAATCCTGCTGGTTTCGCTGCGTCCGCAGCAGTTGTTGCTGGGTAAAATTCTGGGCTTGAGCGCCCTGATTTTGTTGCAGTATCTGCTGTGGGGCAGTATTGGGCTGGTATTTTTGATGATCACCGGGCAGGGTGGAGCGACCCTGCTGCCCGGCCTCAACCTGACGGGGGTTGAACTGGCTTTGATTGTGCCTTTTGCCCTGGGCGGCTTTCTGCTATATGCCGCCGTAATGGCCGGTATCGGCGCGTTGGCTCGCAGTGTCGAAGACAGCCGGGTCTGGCTGTTTGTCATCAGCCTGCCGATGATGATCCCTATTTATTTGTGGGTGGCGATTGTCGAGGCGCCCAACGGCCTGCTGGCCGTCTCTTTGAGTTTGTTTCCCTTTTCCGCCCCGATTGCGATGCTGATGCGGTTGACCAACGCCGCAGTGCCGGCCTGGCAAATCATCGTCAGTCTGGGCTTGCTGTTGTTAAGCGGGGCGGGCGTCATCTGGCTGATGGCCCGCCTTTTCCGGGCCAGAACCCTGCTGAGCGGCGAATCCCTGTCGCTGCGCCGGTTTTGGGCCGCCTTGCAAAGTTAAGTCTGTGGGATGATAACGATGACGAAAAAGTATCCTGACCGCCAATCGAAACGCCATTTGCTGCTAACCTTGTTTCTGTTGCTGTTCGGCGGCGCCGGCTGCAGCAGTTTTTCACCGGCACCGTCAGACCTGATGGCCCCACATCCGTTCACGATGCGTGCCGAAAGCAGCGATGGCCTGCTGGTTGGCTGGAACGGTTTTCTGACCAATCACCTGTCGGGGCAAAAATCCACCTTTGACTTGACCCTGGAAAACCACAGCCGCGATCCCTGGCCCGGCCAGTATTGTGTACAGTTGGTAGACAGCCAACGTATTATCGCCACGCTCTCCCAAACAGAATTTAATCTGAAACCGGGAGCCGGGCAAAGCCGGCAGTTGCAGATTCAATTTCCGCATAAGCTGGCTGCGGGCAACTACGGCCTGGTACTGGTGACAGACCGGCCCGGTGGTCCCTCGGTCAGTCTGGTCTATATTCGGGTGGGGCCGCCGCCAGACGGAAGTCCGGCCAATCCGCCGGAAGTGACGGCAATCCCCCAGGAAGTCATCCAGACGGCCCGGGCCATCTGTTTACCGGCCTGGGAAAGAGAGTCGCCGGTGGGAGCTGCGGCAGAGGATACGGTGCGCTTATTCTACCAATGGTATCTGGATTTTGCCCGCCCCGACCCGAATAGCGGCGCTCGCCATAATCCCCTGATTGAGCGGGCCTATCGCACCAGCGAATATTTAGCGCCGGCCTTCATCCAGACCATTGATAAGCGCGTGGGAAATGGGGAAATTCAATACGACCCGTTTCTGTGCGCCCAGGATGTCCCGGCTGGAATTGACATCACCGAAACCACCATCCAGCCGGAGGCTGTGTTGGTGACGGTTAAGTCGGGGCTGGGAAATACCTTTGAGGTTATTGTAAAAGCCACCGGCGGTCGTTGGGCCATCACTGGTGTAAATTGTGCAGCGGGCCGGTAACTACATTATCTAAAAAAACAACATCTTTTATCCGTGTTAGGAGCATCAAAATATGGATTACGGTAATATTTTAACCCGTACCTGGAATATCATCTGGACTCACAAATATTTAATTGTATTGGGCGTGTTGGCTGCCCTGGGCAGCAGCGGCAGCGGTTTTGGCGGCGGCGGCACGTCTGATTTTGGGAGCGAGTCAACCAACGGTGGCAGCGGCTTTCAGTTTGAGGGCGGCGCCCCGATGATTGACCAAATTGAGGGTATTGGCGGAGTCGCCATCGGCGTTATCGTCATTTTGGTGATTCTCGGCCTGGGAATCGGCTTGATTGTCTGGGGCGTTTCCCGGATAGCCAGTGGTGGTTTGATTAGCGCCGCCTCCACTATTGACGGTGGAGGCGCCTCCAGCTTTGCTCTGGGCTGGCAGGCGGGCTGGGCCAAAGGCTGGCGGCTGCTGGGCATCGGGCTGGTGCCTCTGATTCCGGTGCTGATTTTGGTGGCGCTTAGCCTGGGGCTCGGCGGTTTCTTTTATGCCTTTACCCCGGCCGTATCCAATGAAATGGTTGCAGCCCCGGCTCGCACCTGGCCGCTTTTTGTGATGGGCGGACTGGCCTGCTTGTTGGTCCCCATCGCCATCATCCTGAATTTAGTGCGTACCTTTGCCGACCGGGCCTGCATGCTGGAAGACCTGCCGGTTCTCACCTCGTACAGCCGGGGTTGGGGCGTGTTATCGGTCAACCTGGGACCGGCTCTGGTCTTCTTTCTGATCCAGATTGCCATCAGTCTGGGGCTGGGTATCGTTCTGTTTTTACCCAATATTCTTATGGTGTTGTGCTGTCTTTTGTGGCCGTTGTTCCTGCTGGTGCAGGGCGCTATCTCGGCCTACTTCTCCACGATGTGGACGTTGATTTGGCGGGAATGGACCGGTGCCGGCCACGCCAGCGAAATCATCCCCCCCGGCGCGCCGGCTCGGTAGGAGGGCGACGTGAACGTTATCTACGCTAAAATCTGGCACGAACTGTGGCATAACAAAGGCCGCACCGCCCAAATTGTGGTGATCATTGCGATGGGAGCCTTTGCCCTGGGAATGATCCTGGGTAGCAGCCGCCTCATTCGCCAGGGGATGACCGAACTCTGGCAGCAAGCCAACCCGGCTATGATCAACCTGGCGGTCAACCCGTCCGTTGATGACGACATCATCCAGTCCCTGGAAAGTATGCGGGGCGTGGCCGGGGTAGAGGGCTTCAGCACCACCAATATCGAGTGGCGGGCCGGTCCGGATGCGGCCTGGCAGCCGGCTGAACTGATGATGCGCGCTGACTATGAGGAACAGCAGTACACCACCTTCACCTTGCAGAACGGTGACTGGCCCAAAGACGATGTCCTGGCCATCGGGCAAGGGGCCGGCGAGGCCTTTGGTATCTGGTCGGGCCAGCAGATTTATCTGCGGATTGATGACAAGGTGCAACAGATCACCATTGGCGGCGAGATTTACAACCCCATTGCCAATCCGCCCCGCTTTGGGGGCAACCCTCAATTCTACACCACCCGTACTCATTACGGCGATCTGACCGGCAGCCAGGAATTCAACCGCCTCCTGGCCGCGGCCCCGGAATTTGACGAGAAGGTTGTGACCAATCTGGCCGATGAGATGCAGGAGCGTCTGGAGAAACTTGATATCGAATCAAACGGCGTGTTTCTGGGGCGCGTCTCCAATCCTGATGAGCATTTCAACCAGGCTTTGCTCGACGGCATCTTCCTGGTGTTGGGTATCCTGGCAGTAGTCGCGTTACTGCTGGGGCTATTGTTGGTCTACAACACGATGAACGCGGTTTTGGCCCAACAGGTTGACCAGATTGGGGTGATGAAAGCAGTGGGAGCCAGAACCAACCAGATCGGAGTCATCTACCTGCTATTGGTTTTGATCTACGGAATTTTAGCCGTCATCATTGCCGTACCGTTGGGACTGTTGGGGGCCAATGCCTTAAGTAATTTTCTGATCAATTCGTTTAGCGCGGAGCCGGCTCCGTTCACAATTGTGCCTGAGGCCGTGCTGGCTCAAGTTGCCATTGCTTTGCTGGCTCCGCTGCTGGCTTCGCTGCCGCCTATTTTGTCCGGCACCCGCATCACCGTGCGGGAGGCCATCAGCACCTACGGCCTGGCCACCGAGGCCGGCCTGCTGAGCCGCTGGCTGGCTAAAATGCAGTTTTTGTCCCGCCTGGTGGTTCTGACCCTGAACAATACCTTTCGGCATAAATGGCGGGTCATCTTGACCCAGGTGATTTTGATTGGCAGCGGCCTCATATTTATGATGATTATGAGTGTGGGCGACTCGGTGGCCTATACTTATGATAACCTGCTCTTCTCCATTCTGAAATTTAATGTGAGCCTGCAATTTGAGGAGCCGGAACGGATCCAACAGGTGGAACGGTTGACTCTGGAACAACCCAACGTGGAAGCGGTCGAAATGTGGGGCCTGAATGGGGCTACCATTCGACCGGCGGGTCAGCCGGAATCGAACGATGACGAAAGTGCGTTGCTCTTTGGGGTACCCCTGCCGACCCGTTTGTACGGGCCACAACTGCGAGCCGGTCGCTGGCTGGAGCCGGGCGACAGCCAGGCTGTGGTGCTCAACCAGCAACTGGCTGAAGATGCGGGGGTAGGCGTGGGCGACTGGATCACTCTTGATTTTGGCATGCACGGCCAATCAGAATGGCAGGTGGTGGGCCTGCTGTTTGACCCGATTATGACAAATTCGATTCACGTGTCGCGGGAGGCTTTGCTGCGGCAAACCAATAGCGTCAATGAGGCCAGCACAGTTTGGGTCCAAACCGCGGGCAATGACCCCGCCCTGGAAGCTGCCGTGGCCGATGGTCTGCGCGGCTATTTTGACCAGCGCCAGTTGGCTCTGAATCCACAAGGCACGTTTGGCCGGGATACCGCCTCACAAATTACAGACCAGATTCTCAGCAATTTCAGCCTGATTGTGAACCTGTTGGCCGCTATGGCGATGGTCATCGGCCTGGTGGGGGCAATTGCCCTGAGCGGCATTTTATCGCTCAACGTGCTGGAGCGTCGCCGGGAGATTGGCGTGATGCGGGCCATCGGCGCCTCATCACGGACGGTAGCCGGTCTGTTGGTTGGAGAAGGGCTGACGCTGGGCTGGTTAAGCTGGCTGATTGCTCTGCCGCTCAGCATCCCGGCCGGTACCTTGATGACGCAAGCCCTGGCCCAGGCCCTGGATGGTGAAATAGTTTACCGTTACACCCTGACCGGCGCCTGGTACTGGTTGGGGATCGTCACCATTCTGGCGATTGTGGCCAGTTGGCTGCCGGCCCGGGGCGCCACTCACATCAGTGTTCGCGAAAGTCTGGTTTACACCTGATCAGCAAAAAGACCTCCGAGGTTCACCCCCGGAGGTCTTTTTTTGTTGTGATGGATGAGGCGGGGCATCATCTACCGTCGTCGGCCACCAGACATCGAGCGCCAGCGGCTGGCCAGACTCTGCTTTTTGGTAGTGCGCCGCAGTAAAGTTTTGGCCGAGGGCTTGGCCCAGGAGGGAATTGGTACGTCATAATCAAAACCGGGCAGGATTTTGCGTTCGATTTTATGCCCCAGCACGTGCTCAATGCGGTAAATCATTGGCTCGTCATCAGGCGTGACCAGGGTAATGGCATCCCCATCAGCCTCAGCCCGAGCCGTGCGTCCGATGCGATGAATGTAATCGTCCGGATGCTCAGGCACATCATAATTGATGACGTGAGAAATCCCCTCAATATCCAGCCCGCGGGCGGCAATGTTGGTGGCAACCAATACTCGATGCTGACCGGCCCGAAATCCCTCCAGCGCCGCCAGCCGCTCCCGCTGCCTGAAATCACCGTGGATGCAGGCCACCGAAATATTAGCCTCACTCAATTTTCGGTTGACAATGTCTGCCTCCTGCCGGGTGGCAGTGAAAACCAGCATGCTGCTGACCTCCATCTTTTCCAGCAGAGCCAACAGTAGTTGGGTTTTCAGGTGTTTATGGACCGGGTAGAGTGCCTGACGAATGGCCTTGGGTGGCGTAGCAAGCTCCAATTCGATTGAAACCGGATCGGTTTGAAATTGGCGGGCGATGTTCAGGATGGGGGCCGACATCGTGGCCGAGAAAAGCATCGTCTGTCGCTGCCGGGGCATACGGCTGACAATATTTTTTATATCAGGCAGAAACCCCATATCCAGCATTCGGTCAGCTTCATCCAGAACCAATATTTCCATCATTTTGAAATTGACGTTTTTACGCCGCATGTGGTCTTGCAAGCGGCCCGGCGTCGCGATAATCACATCAACGCCCCGCCGCAGTTTTCTTATTTGAGGACGCATCTTGGCGCCGCCGTAAATTGAGACAACCCGAAGCGAAGTCTGCTGGGCCAATTGCCGGGCTTCGGCGGTAACCTGGATGACCAACTCCCGGGTGGGCGCCAGAATCACGGCTCTTGGCCCTTTGCCGCCCGGCTGGGTGTGGTGTAGTTTTTCCAGGATCGGCAACAAAAAGGCTGCGGTTTTGCCGGTGCCGGTTTGCGCGCAGCCAATAATATCCTGCCCCGCTAATGCTGGTGGAATTGCTTCGGTTTGAACGGGTGTAGTTTCGAGGTAATCCATTGCCTGCACTGCAGTCAGCAGGGGTGCACTTAGTTTTAGTTCTGAAAAACGCATAAAACTCCTTGAAATCAATAGTTAGATGATAAGGTAGCTTGGGGGAATGTTCCTTCCTTTCCAAAATCTACCCCTATAGTTATACCAGTTGAACCACATAACCACAAATGATGCGCAGGTATGTCTACATTCCCTTTGGGAAGCAAATCTTGGTGCGGCATAGTTTTTTTTCTGTAGATGAACCAATATGATGAGAATATCATTCCCAATAACCGCTATTTGTTGTAAAATAATTGACAACTGGTTCAGCAAGAGTTGGATCGTTAAGAAAGGAGACTTTTGGTGAAATATGTTTTTGGCCCGGTGCCGTCTCGACGCCTGGGGCAGTCGTTGGGGGTTGACACCATCCCCCTCAAAACCTGCAACTGGAACTGCGTTTATTGCCAGCTTGGCCGCAGCCGGCCCCTGGTCAATGAGCGCCGGGATTATTTTCCGGCTTCAGAAATTTTGGCCGAAGTTCGGGCGGCGGTAAATAGCCATCCGGCAGGTGACATTGATTGGATTACCTTTGTGGGGTCGGGGGAGCCGACTCTGCATACCGGGATTGGCTGGTTGATCCGCCAGGTGAAAGAACAGACCGGGTTGCCGGTGGCAGTCATTACCAACGGTGCCTTGCTGTATCTTCCCCAAGTCCGGTCAGAGCTGGCCGCGGCTGATGCGGTGCTGCCCAGTCTGGATGCCGGTTCAGCCGATCTGTACCGGCAAATAAACCGGCCTCATCCGGCCCTGACTTTTGAAAAATTATGGCAGGGGTTAATCGCTTTTCGGCAAATGTATCAGGGCAAATTATGGCTGGAGGTGATGTTGGTGCGCGGCCTGAACGATTCCGAGGCGGCCTTGCAGGAAATTGCGGACGCCTTGCGGCGCATCCAGCCGGTTGAGGTCCATCTGAACCAGCCCACCCGTCCGCCGGTGGAGAGCTGGGTTCAGCCGCCGGATGAAGAGGGATTGATGCGGGCCATCGCCCTTCTGGGTGACATCGCCCGGATTGTTCACCCGGCTACCGGAGATTTTGACCTGAGTGGTTATGATTCGGTGGTCGAGGCGATCATCGCCATCATTACCCGCCACCCGATGCGTCAAGATGAACTGGAACAGACCCTGGCCCGGTGGCAGCCGGATAAAGTGCGCCAGGCGCTGACCGATCTCGAAGCCAGCCGGCAGGCGCAGGTCATCGAGCGATACGGTACCCGCTTTTGGAGTGCGGCCCCGGCCCATTTTCCTGATGAGGCTCGGAACCAGGCTACAACGCCATCCAATAGATAATAACAAAGGGCAATTCAACTACTCTCCGCCCATTCTTCCTACGCCGGGTAGACACAGCGGCGGGCTTCATCGGCAAAGGCCGCCAGCAGCGTTGGTTCCGCATCAAAAAAGTGGTCAGACGGACTGAGGATGTACCCGCCACCGGGGCCGGCCGCGTCGAAACAACGGCGAACGGCGGCCCTGGTTTCTTTTTCTTCGCAGTCGACAAAATAATGGAACTGGTCAAAGCCGCCAATCATACAGACTTTGTCGCCGATGCGCTGCCTGGCCTCTGCCAGCCGGATGTCGCCGCCCATATCTTTGGGGGTGAAGGTTTCCATCGCATCAGGCCCCATCGCGGCGATGTCTTCCAGAATGGGCATCATCCCGCCGCAGGTGTGGTAAGCAATTCGCTGCCCGGCTTTGTGGGCCAGTTCGATGAGTTTGGCATCGTAGGGCGCGACAAACCTGCGGAAAATATCCGGCGAAATGACGGTCGTCGAGGCGTCGCCGCCGCCCAGTTCCAGCAGGTCATACTTTGCTCCGGCCAGCGAGCGGATGTAAGTTTCTTTGCGCCGAAAAAGGATTCCCAGCAATTCGTGCACCCAATCCGGGTCATCAAAGGTAGCCAGAATCAATTCCTGAATACCAACCAGTACAGCCGCGTCCTGCC
>Ga0180430_10004316_pt1 | contig 12021 bp, 11 predicted proteins | sample SS_ome_9_FD_132999 | JGI IMG/M metagenome (GOLD analysis project Ga0180430, IMG submission 132999) | Hypersaline lake sediment archaeal communities from the Salton Sea, California, USA - SS_1_S_2 metaG | ecosystem: Environmental > Aquatic > Non-marine Saline and Alkaline > Hypersaline >... | reverse complement strand
TGGCTTTGATCTGAGTGCAGTGGGGAACCATGAATTCGATACGGGTCCGCAGGGATTCAGCAAGCTGACCCGCAAAGCAGACTTTGATTTTATTTGCGCCAACATGGTGGCCAGCGATTCCATAGATATAAAGGTGAAGCCCTATAAAATCATCACCTTACAAAACGGCTTGGAACTGGCATTTCTCGGACTTTTGCAACTCAATCAGAACGGCATTCCCGATTCACATCCTGAATATGTTAAAGGCTTTACCTTCAGCTCTCCCTTTGAAGCAGCTTCCGAATATCTCTACCTGAAAGATCAAAGCGATGTGTTCATTGCACTGACTCACCTGGGTTTTGAAAGCGATGTTCAACTGGCCGAAATCATGCCGCCTGGCATTGATCTGATCGTAGGAGGGCATTCGCATACGAAGGTCGAAAAAGAACAGATCCACAAGGGGATCCTGATTACCCAGGCCCAACGGAAACTGAAATACGGAACCCTTATCAAGTTAAGCATTGGTAGGGATGGAGTGATGCAGGGCAAGATGGAACTCATCGATATTGAAAACTCGACGAATGAAAAGGCCTCCATTCGTTCCATGGTTGATACCTTCAACGACAATCCAACATTGAAGCAGGTGATTGCAACTGCTATTGATGATTTCTCATCGACAGCAGAACTGGGTTACCTCATGGCCGATGCACAACGCCATGCTGCCAGAGCCGATATTGCCCTGGTGAATCCGGGTGGTGTTCGCCTCCATTATCTGGCAAAGGGGCCGGTCACCCTGATGGATGTGTATGAGCTCGATCCCTTTGGAAATGAATTGATCGTGACCGAACTCAGCGGTCATGAAATACATAATTTGATGCTTGCAGCCTTTCCTGTGGATGATAACCAGGCCCTGTTTCCATCGGGGATCAAAACAAAACTAAAACTGGATGCCAGTGGACATCTTGCAGATCTTGTTCTGTTGACCGAAGGCGGTAGCCCCCTCGATATGGATCAAAGCTATTCGGTGGCCATGAATAACTACATGACCCAGGTCTACAAATATGAACACAGCGATCCGGGCCAGTCCCTCTTCATCGAAACCGCTGATGCAATAATCACCTACCTGAAAAAGGATCAGGAGCTAAGAAGTTACCGGGGCGAAAACAGGATTCAGATAGATTAAATTACTGACCGGATTCAAGTATTGAGGATCACAAAATCCCATAATAAAACAGGAAGCAAATCCGTAAAAAACATAATATTACAGGAATCAAATCCGTAAAAAACATAATATTATGGGAAATTAATCCCTTAAAAATTCTTTCCAGTCTTTGCCTTCAGTCAGCCAGACCAGGTTAAAACGGGCCATCTTGGCACCGCCATCGCTTTCGTAAAACAGATAGATCATCCCTTCTGAAGGTGTTCCTTTGCGGCCTGCATTCAATGAGGAGTAGGCAAAACTTCCTGCATCGACCAGCCTTTTGACAGGCCATGTTAAGCCCCCGTCGAAACTGGCCCAGACAGTTCCATGGTGACGGCCTTCTTCCGATTCAATATTGCTGAATAGCAAAATATCGTGGCCTTTTACGGGAAGCCTGACCAGTCCTGCCATCAGTCCGTAGTCGCGATATTGTGCTCCGTCAGGCAGGTCGTCACTCACTGAGAGGTCCTTCCAGCTAAGGCCCCCATCGTGACTCCAGGCAATATGCCTCATCCGTGGATTGAGCCCGTCGGTTGATTTATGGCGGCGTGAGTTGTAATACAGGGTGCCGTCCGAAAGTTCAGCAATGGTAGCTTCCCCGGTGCCCATGGCGGGGAAGGGTTCGCTGGTCTGCCAGGTCTTTCCTCCATCATCACTGAACATGGCATTGGTATAGTGATTGTCCCAGTAGTCCCGGCCATTCCCTTCATCGTAATAGCGGGTGGGCCTGATTAGGCGTCCGGCGTATTCACCGTGCTTCAGGCTTATGCCGTGCTCATTCATGTGCATGGAGGGTATATGCCCCAGGCTGTTGGGTTTTATGATTACTTCTTCCAGGTCCCAGGTCAGGCCCTGGTCCTTACTTCGAAAAACCCTTAGTGGTGATGGAGGATGTTCTCCTTCCACAAATACAAGTATATCGCCGGTATTTTCATCTACGGTGGTCCCTCCACCCTGAAAGCCGGGCCGGGCTACGGTGATTTCAGGTCCCCAGTTTTCTCCGCCGTCTTCGCTGCGGCGCACCCTGAAGTTTTCCCGGCCCCAGGTAGTGACAACGGTTCCATCGCTTGCTATGACTACATTGGGGAATCTTTCGTCGGAGAATATCTCCTGTACTTCAAAGAAGGGCTCCCCGTCGCCCCAGAATTCATTGTTACTTCCCGATCTGCAAGAAAAAAGAAGCAAAGTCATTAATAACAGACCCATCTTAAAATTGAACCTGGTCTTATTTCTTTGTGCTTTCATGTTGTGAATTAATTATCTGTTGGCAGTCTCTTCTATTCTAAGGTATATTCATATGGCATCATGTCGGCTATTCGTTGAAGTGCCATGTAGCCTTCCCATTTTATTCCCGGATTGAAAAAGCCTGATGAATCAAAATACACTGGCTGATCTACAAATTTAATAAAGCTTATATGGTCCATGTATTCTATGGATAAGTCAGTGTCGTGACTAAGATATTTATTATTCAATCCATCCTGCAATATAATATCATCAGCTTTGAGCGCCTTATTTAATTGATCTCTGATCTTATATCCTGATTTTTTCAACTGGCCTGACCAGAGGACCCTGAAAAAGTGCATTCTCGACCCCAGGTAGGTGAACTCCCTTCTTTTTTTACAGACTGGGGCCTGCTCGTCTTTATCTGTGAGATCCTCCTTGAAAATAAGATTCCCGCTAAAGAAAGTAAATTGCGTTCCTTTATAGTACTCAAACCGATCCAGGTAATAAGTGATTTTATACCCCAGGGATTTATTCTCAATTAGAATGGGTGCCAGGGCATATGCCTTCACTGTATCCTCATCTGAGTGATAGTTAAAGCTTATATCCTCTTCATTCAATATCTTACATCCACGGGCGTTGACAGTAGTCCCAATTAGTTCTTCTTTTAGCAGCTTTAAATACCTTTTTCTTTTCCTTTCCAGAGATTTAGTACGAATAGTCACATCGCTTATCTCGTATAAGTGGGCTTGCAGATAAACATCCAGGGCTTCGTCTTCAGAAAAATCAGCTACTGTAACAGAATGGTAGCCTATGCAGCTTACTGTAATTGGCATGGACCGGTTTTCCCTGGAGATACGCAATTCGAAGTTTCCATTCTGATCAGATGAAGTACCAACAAAGGTTCCATTGAAATAGACAGTTGCATAGCTGATGATATCACCTGTATTCTTATCGTAAACAGTTCCTTTAATCATCTGAGCAGATCCGGCCAGGCTTAGATTCAGGAGCAGTAATGCGAATATGTAATTTTTCATAGCAGATCTTTGGGAAGTCCTACTCGATATAAGTACTTGAGAAATATAGCAGAGACTCTTTCAAGTCCTCCTCGCGGGAGAGTTTATACTTGTGATTCTTCAGGTAGTTTCTGACCACTTTTGTGTCGATATTGTAAATCTCCGCCAGGGATTTACTTCCTTTTACTGTCCAGTACTCATTGCCCCTGAAGACATAGTACAGAGGAGCTTCCATCTGGTATTCGGCAGGTCTGTCCTTATGAAAAAGTTCCTTATCAACGTCTGTGTCCGTGTCTATATAAGTGTCTGTGACGGGTTCGGAAAGACTATTTATATAGTGCTTATATAGTACATAGCCATTCTGCTGTTCCAATAAAGACAAGTAAACCACCTGCAGGTCTTTGCCGGCTTTGAGATACTTTTTTACAAATACTTCATCCCTGTATTTTATGGTATCCATGCTGTTTTTAAGGGGGTCGATGGTGATGATCCCACTCTCGAGCCTGGTTTCAAATGTACTCAGGAGGGCGTTATATCTGAGATCGAATCCTTCGTGCCACATGCCATTCCAATATATCATGCCCGATGCAAATTCCTCTGACAGATAAGGGGATCCCTTGATGTAGCCGGTACCTTTAGCCGGTTTACTGCCTTCAAATGAAGTTTTCAGGTATTGTTCCAGGGCCAGGTTGGCTGCCACAGGATTTCGTCCCATGGTAACTGTCCCGGGCTCCTGAGCACCCGCAAGCACACAGGACAAAGCAAGGTACAGGATAGCGGTGAATGTTTTCATTATCAGGGATTAAATCGCCACAAAAATCATACCTCAATCACTGCTCTCACTCAGAAACTCATTGTACTCTTTCATGTATTCCCGCGGTGGGGTATGCCATTCATGAATCCGTGTTACACCGCTCAGGTCGCACATGGAAACAAAGGCGTGTAATAATTCCTGTATCTCCTTTTTCGGGATCTTTTTTCCGGCTTCTTCTGTCAGAGCTCCACGTTCACCTGTCACTTCTCCTTTTGCAATATCAAGCACGGCGTAGTCAATCTGCATCCGTACGGTTTTTACCCTGAATCGCAGATCGGGATAATTTGAGACGGCCGCTTCAGCCTGGTCCAGGATGCTGTAGTAGCTCTCAATCATCTCTTCGCTCAGGAAGGTATTCTTTTGATCCCAGGGGCGGCCAAAGATATTGAGGGTGGCGCCTGTCTCTTCCATGGTATCGTGCATCAAATCGATGTACTCGCGAATGTATGTACCTGCTGCTCCATAATATCCATTCAGGAAATCATCCATGATGGGGTCCAGATCCTGGTAGGGATCCCACATCAGTTTTGCCAGGATATAGGCTTTAAGCTCGCAGAATTCTCCGCCTGCATCCCGGTTGGCCTGTTCAAACATGGCTGTGACCCCATTCCGGTGCAGGTATTGCAAATTGGGCTGAAGGGTTCTTAAATTGGGAAACGGGGCGATCAGATTTGCAAACTGGATTGTATAGTCCCAGATAATGAAATTATCATGGATCTTGTGCCAGGCTTCCAGATCGGCACAGAAGGCTGAATCTCCTTCTTCGATGGGGATATGACGGGGGCTCCCAATATTACAGAGCATGATGTTTACATTTTTTTCGACTGGAATGCCCTGGGGGGGACGTGTAGAGTACCAGTAGGCCAGCGTGGAAATTGTATGGTCGGGAAATTTCCGGGCCATACGATTCACAAAGGGCAGGATGCTTCCCTGGGTGCTGCCATGTTCGTCGTAGGCTTTCTGACATTCCGGGCAGCGGCAGTATTGTGCATTGTCCATCTGACTTACCGACCAGTATGTAAGTTCAGGCCTGTCGTCAATAAATGCCTTCAGACTTTCATAAGCAATATCAAAAGCGGCTTCGCTGGAAAAACAGATGTCCCCCACATTGTGTTTCTCCGCACTGCAAAGCCTTTCTCCATCAATCATACTGAATAGTTCGGGATTGCTTGCACAATACTCTTCAGGCTGAACCAGGCTATGCGTGGTATGACACCAGTTTCCCCAGTCGCCCTCCAGGTTGTAGGAGCCATGGTTATCCAGTCCATGCCATTCCATGTATTCGGGGTTGTATGCATCGCGGTAAAGCACCTCCCGAAACTTGAATACGGGGACCTCCTTATCGTATATATTGCTTAAGCTGATGTTAAATTGTGCCGGGACGACCGACACTTTTGAGGTGTATTTTCTGCAGCCTAAATGCTTCTCAAGAAAGCCATAGACCCCGTAAAGGGTGCCTTTCTCTGTGCCTCCGGCAATGCTGAGCCGATTGTTTTGGGAGCTTATTATATAGCCGTCTTCTTCCAGTTCTGTAAGGTCCATTTCAGCAAGTTCGGGCCTGTTCACCCGGCCAATGTTGATATCGTTCTTTTTTGCCTGCGTAGCATCGGTGATTATATCAAAGTCAGCTCCCGTTATCTGATGCAGGTAGTTCTGAAGCACCACCGAGGCGTGCTTTTCCACTTCAGTGGGCTGGGAGGGGATCACAATCCGTGATACGGCTTTGCCATTTTTACAGATACGGATGCCTTCTTTCTGGAAGGAAGTAAAAATTAAGACTGCTGCGATAGATGCAACAAGCAGGTAGAATGATGATTGGGTTTTGCTTTGCATGGGAATAAAGATTTCTAGTAATTTCGTAAAAATATGCATACATCCCTGAATTTTCACCTTATAGAATACTGACCACGACTTCCAGTCGGATTGATAGTTTGAAAATACAGTTATTAAGGTACTAATAGTACCGATATTGAGATAATTATAAACTATTCGTTTGGATTAGTTTGAAATTAGCTGTATTTTGGTACCGTGAGTACCGAAAAAACAAGTAAAATAAACCAACTGCTGCGATCAGTTCCAACCGGGACCGCGATTCTGTCGTCCTGGCTTACTGAAAGGGGATACAATGTTGACCTTCAAAAAAGATATCGCAACAGCAACTGGCTTGAATCAATTGGGACTGGAGCCATGATACGGAAAGGGGACGAAGTAGGCTTAGAAGGAGCATTATACGCCCTCCAGCAGCAGGCAGGACATTCAGTACATCCTGGAGGAAGATCCGCAATGGGACTCCTGGGGAAGGCGCATTTCCTAGAGATGTCACCGAAAACAATAATTCTTTTTGGCTCCTTGAATGAAAAGCTGCCTTCATGGTTCTGGAGTTCGCGATGGGGACTGGATATCAATTATTATTGTTCTGATTTCTTGCCTGCTTTTGAAGGACTTACAGAAATGAAGTCAGGGGATTTCACATATAAAATATCAGGTCCGGTCAGGGCTATGCTGGAGTGTCTATACCTGGTTCCACAGAGGCAGTCATTGTTGGAGTGCTATGAGATCATGGAGGGTCTGAATAACCTTAGACCTTCTGTCGTACAGAGTCTACTGGAGAAATGCGGATCTGTCAAGGTAAAGCGCCTGTTTCTCTACCTTGCAGATAAGGCGGATCATCAGTGGTTTAATCATATAAAGCCTTCTGATATTGATTTGGGTAGCGGAAAACGCAGCATCATCAAAGGAGGTGCATATAATACAAAATACGAGATCACGGTAGACCGGGAATTGGAGGAAAAGGATGAGGGGGGAATATAGGAAACAAGTTGCTCTTCTGCTGGATGTTTTGCCCGAAGTTGCCCGGGAGGATTGTTTTGCTATGCATGGCGGAACAGCCATTAATCTGTTTGTTCGTGATATGCCCAGGCTTTCTGTTGATATTGATCTGACCTTTGTACCGATAGCTGACCGGGATAGTTCTTTTGAAACGATAAATAGGGCGCTAACGACAATTGAAAAGCGTGTGGAGAAAGTTCAGCCGGGAGTGAGGACACAGCATCAAGAAAAGGAGTTGAAGCTACAGGTAAGCCTCAGGGGAGTACAGATCAAACTGGAGGTGAATCAGATCAACCGCGGATGTCTTTCGGAACCGGTTGAATTGATACTTTGTGGGAAAGCACAGGAAATGTTTGATGCTTTCGTTTCCATTAAAGTCGTTTCTGAATCTCAGCTTTTTGGGGGAAAGATCATTGCGGCTCTGGACAGGCAGCATCCCCGGGATTTATTTGATGTAAAGCCCATGTTGCAGGGCGGTAGTTTGCCCAGAGGAATCGAACAAGGACTGGTATTTTGCCTATTAAGTTCCAAGCGTCCAATTAACGAATTATTAAATCCCCGACGGATTGATCAGAGGCTAGCACTGGAGCACCAGTTTGTCGGTTTGAGCTCAGAATCGTTCACCTATTCTGAGTTCGAGCACACCCGGGAGAGCTTAGTCAAAGCGGTTAATAATAGATTGACACAGGAGGACAAAGAGTTCATTTCCGGATTCAAACGTCTGGAGCCTGACTGGACTATCTATGATTTCGAAAGGTTTCCAGCTATTCAATGGAAATTAGAAAACCTTCGTCGATTCAAGCAATTAAATGCATTAGGCTATCAGGCAGCGGTGGATCGTTTAGATGCTTTGCTTCAGAATGGCTAATGAACTCCGGTGATTGCGAGTAACAGGAGATGCCAATAATGATTTGAAGGGCCAGCGATGCAAGTGCTGCTTTCGTTACTAGTTTCATGAATTTATGACTTACTGATCCTCATAAGTATTTCAGCTTAGAACAAGGGTCGATAAATTATATAAAGTGTGGATTATGACTACCAGAAGACTGGCATTTTCTCTTCTGTATCGCCCGACGAAATAAGCCAGAGCCAGGATGAGTCCTCCAATAAAAGTGAATACGAAGTAGCTCATACTATATGCATGATTGATAGCAAAGGCTAAGGCTGAGAGCATCAGAGCTACATAAAGGCTGTTCCTCGGTCTTTTTATGAACTTACAAACAAGTTCTATGATCAATGATTGAAATAATAATGTTTCGAGAAGAGGTGCTATTAAAAGCAGGACCACCAACTCCATCCATTTATGCTCAATAACAAGGGGGTTTTCAATAATTGGTTGAGGAAGAAATGTGGTGATAATCCCCGTAAGAATAGACGCAGCTAGAAAAAGCAATATGAAGCCATATGCCGGGAGGCGGATCAAAAAACGAAAAAGAGGATGAAACTTCACCTGCTACATTTTTCTTATTTAAGCCTGCTTTTTGGTCGGAACGATCAGAAGTGGTATGGAGCTGGCATTGATAACGCTTTCTGTAACACTTCCCACAAGTATGTTTTCCAGCCATTTCTGACTATGTGAACCAAGCACAATAATGTCAACCTGTAGTTCCTCTGCGCTTTTCAGAATTGTTTTGGCAAAGCCACCTTCTTTTACAAGGGTTTGAATCGTTTCATCACCCAGGAATTGTTTTGTTTTTTCAAGGTACTGCAGCGATGCATTTTTTAATCCTTCTGTACTTTGCAGCACGGTTGGACTTACGTCCACGTAGCCGGTATAGCCCATGATGGGAGAATGTCCGGGTGTGTCATAAGTGGCCGAATCTTTTATCACATGCAATAAGATCACTTCCGCATTCAAAGATTTTGCAAGTGAGAAACCTGTCTCTGCGACTTTTTGTGCAGTTGGATCATAATCCAGAGCAATCAGTACTTTTTTCATTTGAGTTCCTTTTTATTTATAGAAAGGTAATGAATTTTTGGTCTATCTGAGTTCGGATCCAGATTCGGGTTTTTCCGCTTAATGGTTGCTTCGTAAGAATTTCTGCCTGCCCCCCGGAATAGCCTTATCAGTAAATCGAAAAGCATTCTTATCGATAAAGTTGTATTTTTAAAGTGCAGCTATAATTTGATGAAGACAATGAGGCTTGTCGCAGTTCTGATTACTTTTTCTTTCGTTTGCCAGCTAAGTGCCCAGAAGAAGCCCGTAGATGTGTACCTCATCGGGGGACAGTCCAATGCCACCGGACAGGGCTACATGATCAATATTCCTGAGGATTTTACTATAGATACGACCGTCATGTTTTTTTATTCCGATGGCTTGGGCGGAGGGGGTGTATCCATGCAATGGGGGCCCCTCTGTCAGGCCTCGGAAACGCCCGATAAATTCGGAGTGGAGTTAAGCATGGGCAGTGCCCTGAAGGAACAATGCCCCGACCAGGAGATTGCTTTAATCAAACATGCCCTTTCGGGATCGAACTTGTATGCACAGTGGAATCCGGGGAGCAATAACACGGATGCGCATGACTTCGGACCGGAATATCAGATTTTCATTCATACCGTTGATGTAGCCTTAAAGGAATTAAGAGCCCGCGGTTATGAACCAGGCATTCGTGCCATGGTCTGGCAGCAGGGCGAGGGCGATGCCCGTGACATTGCCGGGATGGAGAACTCGATTAATTATGGGAAGAATCTCAGGCACTTTATTCAGCGGGTGAGGGAGCAATTCAACGCACCGGATATGTTGTTTGTGTACGGCTATGTCATACCGGTTCCCCTGGAGCGATTTACAGGCAGGGAAGAAGTACGTACTTCCCAGGCGCATGTGGACCAGGGATCGGGACATCCATTGGCCCTCAAAGGTGCGTTTGTGCTTGAAACGGACGATCTGCCGCTGCGCTGCGATGAGCCGGACTCGCCCTATCCCGACGACCGGGTCCATTTCTCTAGCTATGGGATCATTGAATTGGGCCTTCGGTTTGCCGGAAAGATCATGGAAGAACTAAATTAAAAACTATCATTCATATTCTAACGCAAGTATCATGACACATCTCAACCGCAGGAAATTCATTAGGAGCACAGCAGCCATTTCCACCTTTACGATTGTAAGTCCGGGCGTGGCTTTTGGAAGCAAGGCAAATTCAGCCGTCAGAATGGGAATCATTGGCTGTGGAGGAAGGGGAACGGGAGTCATCTCTTCGATGTCGCTGAATGCCAATATACAAATTGTGGCCATGGCAGATCTGTTCCGGGACAAGCTGGACGCATCGAAAAAACGGCTTGACGCTCAAAATAAGAAAAAGGGATTTCCCAAAATTGATGATTCCTCTACCTATGTGGGTTCGCTGGCCTATTTGCAGCTTCTGGACAACAGGGAAGTGGATGCCGTGCTGATATCCTCCCCGGCTTATACACATGCCGATTATATGGTAGCTGCGACTGATGCGGGAAAGCATGTTTATTGCGAAAAACCCGTATCACCGGATGTGGCCGGCTGCAGGAAAATGGAAAAGGTGGGTGAGCGGCATGATCAGAAGCTCAGTATGACCATCGGGTTTCAGATTCGTTACGCCACGCCTTATGCGCAGATGGTCGAACGTATTCACAGGGGAGATATCGGGAAAATTCTTAGTGCGCAGTTGTATTACCTGGCCGGCCGGACCGGGGTACGCGATACGCCGGGGAAATCCTACGACGAGATGCGGATCAGGAACCAGTATCTGTTTCATGCCTTATCGGGCGGAACCCTGCTAGATCAGTCCATACACATGATTGACGTATGTAACTGGGCCCTGGGGGAACACCCCAAAGCTGCCATTGCCACAGGCGGTATTGATGAGTCGCAAACAGTGGGTGATACCTGGAAGCATTTCCAGGTCGCCTACGAATATCCCTCCACCAATGTGATGGTTCAGGCCACCCAGTATGGGTCCGAATGGGGAGGAGTCTGTGCAAGATTTATTGGAACAGAAGGCACTGCCCAGGCCTACTACACCGGTGGAGTCTTTATCTCGGGAAAGAACGAATGGGATTCAGGGATTATCCGGAACGCGGATAGTGAACCCACGGAAGAGCAGCGGCGAACCGGTGCGTTTTTGTCCTCTCTGTACGATGCGGATCGGAATAAGGGAACAGCTTTTATAAAAAGCATTGAATCGGGAAATTATCTGAACGATACCTTCTCCGGGGTGAACAGTACCCTGGCTGCGATCATGGGAAGAGAGGCTGCCATGTCGGGGGAAAAAGTCCTGTGGGACAATCTTCGTCAATCATCTCACAGACTGGACCCCGGCCTGAATTTGAGCCAGTTTGATTAGGATCTGACTTAATATTAGCCTGGAATTGGAGTCGTATATTAACCCCAAAACAATAAATCATGAAGACGTATGTATTTACAATTTTTGCGCTTGTTTTAATTGCAGGGACTTCCTGTGAACAGCAGGTGGACATTGAAAAAGAAAAGGAAGCCATACTGGCTGTTATTACTGAAGAAACACAGGCGTATTGCGACAAAGATTTTGAGCGTTTTGCTGCATGTTATGTGCAGGATGAAACCAATATCAGGTTATTGGGCGGGGAAAATGAGAAAATGAGCTATACGGTTGGATGGGAAAAAGTTGGAGCCAGTTTTAAGGAATTGTTTGAGAACGATCCGGTGCCGGTGCAGAACAATGAGGTAAAAAAGAATTTCCAGTTCCATATCTACAAGGATTGCGCCTGGGTGGTTTTTGAGGAAGAGGGGTACAATGACGCAGGTGAATTAACCGGGAAAGGGATAGGAACCAACATCCTTGAGAAAGTGGATGGAAAATGGAAATTTGTATATCTATCCAGGGTTCACTATTAGGAGATTCGGACAGGCAGCCTTAAAGGCCCTTTTTGTACTGGGTGTTATTTGTTGGATGAATGCTTTGATGCACTTGCTGTTTTGACTCTGAACTGCCGCTGAGATGAGCTTCAAAAAG
>Ga0180430_10004312_pt1 | contig 12026 bp, 6 predicted proteins | sample SS_ome_9_FD_132999 | JGI IMG/M metagenome (GOLD analysis project Ga0180430, IMG submission 132999) | Hypersaline lake sediment archaeal communities from the Salton Sea, California, USA - SS_1_S_2 metaG | ecosystem: Environmental > Aquatic > Non-marine Saline and Alkaline > Hypersaline > Sediment... | reverse complement strand
TCGAATTTGATGTCACTTCCCTGGACTTAAGCTATGGCTTTGGCCTTTTCAGAGAAGACCAAACGATGTTGTTCCAGATGCAGGTAGTCCCCGGACACCGGAACGATATTCTTTGGAAATTTTTGAAGCCTGGTGTTTATACCATTCGCTCTACCGAATATTCGGGGCCCAAAGGAGTCGCCATGATAGAAGAAAATGCCGTAAAGGTGGTTGAAGCAAAATAATCCCAAACTAATCTTAAAACAATTCACTATGTCATTTATAAACACACTGATGAAAGGCGAACAGGGATTATTTAAGGCCGAATCGCTGACAGCAATGCAGAAGCTCACCCTTCGCTTTGTCGTCGTGGGATTGGTTTACTACCTGTTTGTGGTGGTGGAAGGTATGCTTATGCGAATCTTCGAAGTGGAGCAAATATCCATGATTTCGGATGTTCAGTTCTTCGCCATTCTTACGGCTCACCCTCTTGTGGGAATCTTTGGATCGACCTATGCTATTGTTATGGGGGCCTTCCTCTTCCTGGTTCCCTTCCTGATGAAGAAGCCTCTGTACTCCATGAAACTGGCCCACTGGAATTTCTTCCTGGTCACTGCCGGTACATTTATTTTCTGGCTTGCTGGTTTTATTTCTCATTATGCGCCCTTATATACACTTTACTGGCCCCTGCCTGCCGATTTCACTCAATTTAATCCGGTGGGTGGATCAATTTTTGTTATTGGAATTGCCCTGGTAATGGTGGGATCAGCCTTCTTTGTTATCAATGTCTTTAAGACCATCACCTATACCCCGGAAGGTTGGGAGAAACAACCCGGAGGCAAATTGCTTGGCTCCGCCCTGGGAACTGTTGGTATAGCCAACCTGTTCAGAAAAAAGAACAAGCGCAGAGGGCACCTTGTTTCACTTCCGGTGGCAGCAATTGCCCGGGGAACAGTGGATATGGCACTTAACACTGCCATTATCCTGTTTACTGGTGTATTAATCCTGGTATATATGGTGGCGGCCATCCTGGGGCATAACCTGGAGAATACTGCCGTGGATGCCCTGCTCTACAAAAACTGGTTCTGGTGGGGTCTTGATTTAATTGCAGACGGACTGGTGCTGATCTTTGTGGCCGGAACCTGGTACCTGCTTGCTACCATGATTACCGGCAAAAAACTGTTTATGCAGAATATCGCGAGGGCAGCCCTGCTGGTGGAGCTGGTGGTATCATGGACCGTCTGGTCGCATCACCTGCTTTCAGACCAGGCACAACCAGGCTTCCTGAAGGTGCTTTCCGGAGAAATGGTAACAGCCTTTGAGCTCATCACCCAGGGACTGGCCTTCTTTATAACCCTTGCTACCCTCTGGGCTGCACGTCCCCTGAAAATGACTAATGAACTGAAGTTTCTCCTGGGCGGATTACTGGGTTTTGCCCTGGCTGTGCCGGCAGGAATTATGCAGGCCGATGTGGGACTGAACAGGATCCTTCATAATACCCAGTGGGTGGTAGGGCCTCATGTCCACGTGGCCGTCCTGGTTGGTCTTACCATGACACTTTACGCAGCCATCTATATTCTGCTTCCCATACTGACCAATGGAGCAAAACTCTACAGTCAGAAACTGGCCAATATTCATTTCTGGTTCCACCTGATCGGCGGCATAGGCATGGGGGCCTTTATGGGCATGGCCGGACTGAAGGGTATGCTCCGCAGAACCCTGTATTTCAATGGGGAATATGACCTCTATATGATCCTGGCTCTTGTTTGCGGGGCCTTATTACTGCTGGCTTTCCTAGCCTTCTTTATTAATATAGTAATGACGGTTGGGGTAGAAGGTCTTATAGGAATATTCAAGCCTGTTAAGAACAAGAATAAGGACCTGTTGCCCTCCGATAACGCGGCATAGACGATTAGGCCAGCTTTTAGAGCGGGAAATAATAACAGGAGTCTGCATTTAGAAGGCAGGCTCCTGTTTTTAATTATTCATCGGGCCCTTCCTCCTTGTCCTTTTGATCTCTCCTCGCATCTTCTTATTTTGAATCCGCTTTTCCACACTCGACCGGGTGGGCCGGGTTGCTCTGCGCTTTTTTACAGGCACCAGGCTGGCAACAAGCTGGTCAAGGAAGCGCTCTGTCAGCTCTGCCCTGTTCCGGTGTTGAGATCTGTATTTTTCTGAATGCATATGTAAAATCCCCTCATTGCTAATGCGGTTTTTCATACGTCTCACTACCATCTTCTTTTGTTCATCGCTCAGGCAAGCCGAATCCTGCGGAGACCATAAGAGCTCAACCCTGGACTCCGTTTTATTCACATGCTGACCGCCCGGTCCGGATGACCTGCTGGTTCTGAACTCCAGTTCCCTTTTTAAACACTCACGCATGGAATAAAGGTAAGATCTGAACAAGAAATTTTATAAGTAACTTGCAAAAAAAAATACTTGTGGCCAGAGTGAGCTCCATAATCATAGTGCTTCTCCTGAGTATCACCTTCAACCAGGTGCTGGCTCAACAAAAGAATGTGGGCGACCCGGAAATGAGTGATACCATCGCAATAAGTCTTATTTCCACGGGCTGGGCCTACGAAGCTGTAAGCATTGGATATGTCACTGCTCCTTCAGTAATTGTTCTGATGTTTGTATCAGCCCTGATAAATGAGTGGAATGCAGGCTATGTTGGGATTCCTGCATCTGCCATGATCCTCGCGGCTCCTCCACTTATTTACGCCGGGGGGCGCTCGGTGGAGATCTCCAAAGAGATCTCACATCCAAAAGCTAAACTTGGCTGGACCCTCTACGCCCTTTCGATCGTTCCCACCTCACTGGCCCTCTATGGTTTTACCACCGACTGGGGAGCCACCCTGCCACTTACCATTGCCAGTGGAATGCTTGGCTCGGCCAGTATTATTGCCATGACCAGCTACGCCTTCTCAAGAGCTGAAAACGCTCGGAAAACCAATCAAAACAGTTCCACCTCAATTTCCGTGGGGATTTCTCCCCTGGCAGGTGGTGCACTTGCAACAGTCGTTTGGAGCTTTTAAAACCCTTCCCGGGATTAAGAAAAAAGCTCTATCAACTCTTCTTCCGACATGGATTTTAAAGGATTATTAGCTCTTACAAAAGTCTCCGCCAGCTCACGTTTTCGTTCCTGCAATCGCTGGATCTTCTCTTCGATGGACTCATTGGAAATAAAGCGGTAAACAAAGACCCTGTTTTCCTGGCCAATCCGGTGAGCACGGTTCAGGGCCTGCATCTCTGCAGCTGGATTCCACCATGGATCCAGGATGAATACATAATCTGCTGCAGTAAGGTTCAGTCCGACGCCCCCGGCTTTCAGGGAAATTAAGAAGACCGGGCATGAGTCCTTCGTCTGAAAATCATTAACGGCCTGTTCGCGTTGACGTGAATTCCTTGAGCCTGTGAGATAGGCATATCCGATTCCATCCTGTTCCAGGCGGGATCTGAACAAATCAAGGTGCTTCACAAAAGAAGAAAAAATAAGCACTTTGTGTCCCTCCGAAACAACACTCTCTATATTTCTGTATACCTCGGTAAACTTGCCGGATTCCTCACCTGAAAAGTCCTCCAGAAGGTCGGGGTGGTTAGCAATTTGACGAAGCCGAGTCAAAGCCTGAAGGACCATCATGGATGATCTTTCCATTCCTACATGCTCGAAATTCTCCAAAATTGCATTGCGCACCTGCGATTTCTCTTCCTCATATAGCCTGAGCTGCGATTCAGACATATCTACGTAACGAACCTGCTCGTAAAGGGGGGGCAGTTCACGGGCTACTTCATCCTTGGTGCGCCTGAGTATAAATGGACTAATTAGCTCCTTAAGTTTTTGCTCCCTCTCCTCATCACCTCTCTTTTCAATGGCCTGGACAAAACTGCGTTTGAAAAATCCCAGTGTTCCCAGCAGACCCGGATTTACAAAATTGATCTGAGACCATAAATCGGTCAGGGAATTCTCAATGGGAGTCCCTGTCAAAACCAGCTTATGGTCCGACTGCAAAGACACGATGGCATTGTAGAGCTTCGATGAGGGATTCTTAATCATCTGGCTCTCATCCAGAATAATATAATGAAAGTGGAAGGAGCTAAGCATTATACTGTCCTGCCGCACCGTGTGATAAGTGGACAAAACCAGGTCATAGTATGAAAAATTGCTTAACTCACGGTTTCGCTGCATACCCACATGGCTCAGGACCTTTAATGCAGGCGCAAAGCGCCGGCACTCCCTGGTCCAGTTATGAAGCAGTGAGGCCGGAACAACCACAAGCGAAGTTAGCTTCTCCGGTTTGCTGCTGAAAAGTGTGAACTGTCCACCTTCAGCAGCACTATCCTGCCCGGCATGGCCTGCACCAGCTTCTATCCCCTGTTCCCTGGACCGTAAAAGAACTGCTATGGCCTGCAAGGTTTTTCCCAGGCCCATATCGTCTGCCAGGCAGCCACCAAATCCATGGTTTTGAAGAAAACACAGCCATCTGAAACCTTCCAGCTGGTAAGATCTCAGGGAAGCATCTAATCCATCAGGCAACTCTGTCTCGGGAAGCGATTCTAAGCTGTTTAGCCCTTCAAGCTTCTCAAGGGTTTCTGTATGAAAGCCACGTACCGAATCATCGACCAGGGAGAAGTGCTGTTTTTGGATCCGGATCCGGTCCCCGCTAGATTTACCGAATTCAAACATGGAGCGGTATCGCGCAAACCAGGCTTCGGGCAAAATGAATATCCTCTTATCCGGCAGAATGTATTCTCTGTCTCCCACAAGTATATATGATTTCAGAGAAAGAAAAGGGATCTTCAAATCGCCGAGTATGACCACTCCATATATATCAAACCAATCGTTCTTTTCTTCTGATTCAATATCTAATTCAACTTTGCCCAGGTAGTACTCCCTGTTCAGCCTCTGACTGATCCTTATGCCGGAATCCTGCAGAATCGGGCCATATTCATTAATAAAGTTAATGGCTGAATATATGCTGTTTTCAGCCTCTTTATTAAACTTATCATTTAAGTAGAAGCTTTGCTCATCTCTGGAGCGAAGTCCAGCCTCATTCAACATTGCCACCATATCCAGCTCCCAGGCTTCAAGGCGTTCAAATTTTTCGAAAGCGTTACCTTCAGCTTTCCCCAGGTAATTCACAAAACGCTTTGTGGTACTTTCACGGGACACTGAATAATCATTGTAATGTAGTTTCAGAATCCAGACCGGCTTATTGGAAATGCCCATTTCCAGGATTAGTTCTGCTTCTCGCGAAGAACTGATGCTTCTTACCTCAAAACCCTCGGTCAGGGTATGATAATCCCGAATGGCATTCCTTACAAAAGTTTTAAAATACTTCTCTTCAAACTGAGAGGGAATTTCAATATGCTCCTTTACCATAAATGGTTTCAGCTTCTTCCCATCAATCTCATTTATGAAATAGAGCTTCTCTCCTAGAATGATGGCGCAGGGATCATTGCTCACGATCTCCAGGGGACTATCTTTCAGAATCAGCCGGTGCTCCCCATGGATAAGAAAAAGGACATAGGAAAGCTGCCCCTGGTACCTGAAGCTGAAAAGCGGGTCCGCCGCTATCCGTTCCAGGGTAAGAAAGTCCTCCGGGAAAATATTTCTACTGCTTTTCTCCTTGACAAAAACCGGAATCCTGTTATCCCTGGCTATCTCAAGAATGGCATAAAGATGTCTCTCAATATAAGGCCGGATGTGCTTGTCGATTGTTTCACTGTCTACCTGATCCTGAAACTGCTTAACCGTCTTCTGCCTGGAAAAAATACGATGAAGATTGCGGTCGCTGTACTCATCCATCACACGGAGCACCTCCCTTTGCATGGGGCTAAGTCGCTGATAAGCTACAGTGGAACTGTCGTTCTGTATATACTCACCAGGGGTGTAAAACTCTTTCCCGGTTTCCTTTTCAAGTACCTGAGCCTGCAATAAGCTCCCCCACAAACGATGTGGCATATAACCCAGGGCAAAACGAATCTCCCTCATTTCCTATACTTATCCCGCCTGTCTCCCAGCTTAAAATCCGATTCAATGCCATCGCTCCACACAGTAATCCCAAGAAAATCCCCCCGTTTCATCTGAGTGATCTGATCTTCCCCATCGTCTTTTGCCCCTTCCGACATGGCACTTCTGGCCGCCTCCCTTGCCAGTTTCGGGGGCACGCGTACCAGGTATAGATAGCTCCCATCAAGACCCTGTTCTCCCTCAACAAGTAATTGTCCTATTGTCGATTCCACATTCATTAAAGGAATGATAATCATTGAATCCATCAGGGTAAAGCTGTTTCTCACTGTGGCAAACCTCACATTATTCAGATCCTTGCTATCCAGAAATTTACCCGCTGCCTGCAAGGGGGTAAAATTAATTAATGCTCCGTCATTTACTGTTACGTTAAACTGTGCAGTAGATGTGGACATATCCACATTCAGTTCAGGAGTTATAAAAATCTCCGCCAGTCCCCTGGCATCCACAAGGCCATTAAAGTTGTCCTTCAGGGTATATATGGTGTCCCCGGATTGAAGCTCAAGGTTCAGGTCTCCGATATCGATCCCTTTCAGTTTCAGATCGGCGCTGAGAACGTATTGTTCCGGATTTGCAATATTCAGCTGACCGTTAGACTCAAGAGTTCCCCTTCCCTCCGGGGAGATACTAAACTGGTCAAGATAAAATATCTTATCCCTGCTTGTCCTTAACTTTCCTTTCATCCCGTAAATGGTATGCTTGGCATAACGCAGCTCGCCAATATTGACTGTGAAATCTATCTGAGGATACTTCACCTCATACAACTTGGGCGGCTCCGTGATTTCGGTACTATCCATGCTACTAACTTTTTCAGCGGTTTCAGGCTGCTGATAATTGAGTAGCTGGTTAAAATCAAGCAGATCGGAATACAATTCAAGGCTTCCATAAATATTCTCCACCAGCGAATCGGTAAAGTTACCAATGGATGCAGACAGATTTATATTATTCTCGCCGATACTGCCCTGAAAATGATCGATATGCAAAAAGTCTCCATCCCGCTTTACTTGAATCAGGAAATTTTTAAAAGCCTCCGGATAGTACCTGAATTTCCAGCCAAGGTCTTCAATATCAAGAGTAAAATCCAATGATATACTATCATGTACCAGGCCATCTGCAGGTGCTTTTAGCCTGCCGTTCATCCTGAAATTTTCAAGGTGTTCGCTACTGTAAGTCTCCGGCAGAAGAAATTTATTATCGATGGTTAGAAGATCCTCAGCCCTCATCAGGTCAGAAGAAATATTAAAATCAAATGAAATATACTCCCCTGAATCGCCCTGTACCAGGGCTCCGTAATTGGTCAATACTCCGGAGAAGTCAAATGAACTTTCCCCAATTGTTCCACTCATGCGATGTAAGGCAAGAGAATCCGGACCAAATGAAAGTAAAGCACCCACTTCGGAAATATCCGCCAGCCTAGGCAGAGATACTCCGAAACTGTCGAGGCTAATCTCCAACTCGGGAATTGAATCGTGGTCTAGAAAATTATCCAGTTCCTCCTTCCTGATCTGCGCCCCGGCACTGAAGTAAAAATCCTGTATTTCTTCTCCAAAATCAGTAGTAATTGAGCTATCCCTAAGAAGGGTGGCCGGGTTAAAGCGCCCGGAAGAAATGGAGATTCCTGCGGCCACATCCCTGTTATAATCGAGAAGGTAGAGTAGCAGGTTCTCTGATGAAAACCCAAGATCGAACTGGTTCCCGTTTATTGCCATGGACAGCTTCTCTGCTTCAATGATAGTATCACGCAGCACGATTTCTCCATTAATATTTGCAAGGCTGTCCCGGTTAAGACTATCGCGCTTAATCACACAAGAGACATCCTCAAAAATTGCCGCCAGTGATCCTCCCTCATTTAAAAAATTGCCTGCTTCCACATTTACATTCCCACTTAGATCTCCCCTTATGGTCACCGAACCTGACAGATCACGAATACTTTCCTTTTTAAACATTTCTTCCAGTCCCTCCAGGTTTACAGCAGCATCCACTTCAATATTCAGTTCAGGTGACTTTATATTACTAACACTTAAATTGGTATATATACTTCCCTCCGGAAACTGCGCCTTAAAATCTCTCAACTCCAGATAAGCCTCACTCAAATCACCTTTCCTTCCATTGGTAGCAAAGAGGTCGAAGGTAATTCCGGTCACATCTCTGTTCACAGGTTTAATACGAAAACCCAGGTCCTCGGCCTCTCCGTTCACCCTGAGCACCGGAAGTTGTTCTCCATCCAGGGCCCCCTGAACGGTTCCATTTAAGGAAATTCTCCCCCCGTCAATCTGTTCAATTTCATTCAGATCCAAAATCCCCATGAAAAGGTAATTCAGAAGTTCCAATCCTTCATTGGTGGCAGTAAAAGCCAGGTCGATCCGGGGCCCGGACTTCAAATCCAGCTGACCCCAGGCTTCAAAAGCAAGCCCAGAAACATTTAAGCTGCTTGGTTTAAGTTCAAGCATTTGGCTCTCTGAATCCAGAATCATACTTCCCTTGAGAGCAAAATATTTATCTATATGATAATTGATAGCTTGATACTTAAGCATATTTATATAAATATCCAATTCAATTGCAGTCAGAACCTGTCCACTCAGATAAGAAAAACTGCTCTCCAGCTGCAGAACCTCCAGATCCAGATATTCGCCACTTACCCGGTTATCCATCCGGACCCGGACGTTCATTAGCTCTATTTTGTCCAGATCTATGGCCAGAGGTTCTGATATGGAGCTTGAATCTTTTTCTGTTTCCTGCCCGAACCGGATTCCCAGCGCATGTTCCAGGTTGCTGACAGAATCGGAATATACTTCCATGTAAACAAATCCATCTTTCAATCTGGCCTCCGACACCATAATGCTGCCTTTTATGAGTTTTACCAGGTCCAGAGTGACTCCTATCTCTTCCAGGGATAGTATGGGATCCAGGGAAGCAGTATCTGCTCCGGGCTCCCGCTCATAGAACGCTACATCTTGCAGGTTAAGGGTAATATCCGGAAAATTCAGGAAGGGTATCAGGTTCATTTGTCCCATCTTCACCTCTCCGGGCTGTTGTTCATTCAAGTAGACTACAGCCCGTTTCATAAAATAGCCCCGTCCCAGGTAGAATACCAGGGTGGTGATCAGGATCAGTGAAACAATCCCGAGAATGAGAATGCCCACGATCCTCAGAAGTCTGTTTTTTCGTTTAGCCACTTGACAGGATAATATGAATCTTTTACCGAAATTAATAATAAGGATTAAATCACACGAACCTTTTAAGGAAATGCTTCGTATATAATCTTGAATATCCCTGCATCTTGTTGTATTTTTGCAGGATAAGCAATAAAACCATATGAAAAAGAGAAACGTTTTTATTTCCGCAGCTATCGTAACAGCCCTGGCAGTTATTCCGGCCTGCGATATCGTTGAGGAATGTGGAACCTGCGAATTGGTCACAGAGGATGCTGACGGAAACAAAACTTATGGAACCCCCCTGCCTTTCTGCGGAGATGATTTAAAGGAAAAAGATGAGGCATCACCGGTTACCATAAACGGGGTTACAACCTACTGGAACTGCTATTAGGCTTTCACACCGATCACCACTACATCATCAACCTGTTCTACCTCTTTCCGGTAGTCAGTAAATACTTCATCAAGCCTGTTCCCCTGTTCTATCATGGAGAGATCCTGTATGGTGAGTATAAGATTTCTAAAATTCTTAGCCAGAAATTTCTTTCGCTGGGGACCTCCAAACTGATCAGCAAATCCATCTGAGAAGGTATAAAAAGTATCTCCCTTTTTCAATTGAAGCTTATGGAGGGTAAAGGGTTCAATTACATCGTATATGGCCACAGGCATCTTATCTCCCTTTACCTGCGTGAGCTGGCCATCAGACACCACATAGAGAGGGTTGTTGGCTCCGCTGAACTGCAATTTGAGGGTTTTCCTGTCAAACAGGCAAATGGTCATATCCATCCCGTCCCTGATAACGCTGCCGCTTTCCTGTTTCAGTGAATCGACGATTTTTTCCCTTAGTTTATTCAGGATCTGATCCGGCCTGATGATTTCTTTAGAGATAATTATTTCATTTAACAAACTGATTCCCAGCATGCTCATAAATGCCCCGGGAACACCATGCCCTGTACAATCGGCGGTGACTATCAGGTACTGTCCATCGATCTCCTCAGCCCAGTAAAAATCGCCGCTCACTATATCCCTGGGTTTGAAAACTACAAAATGCTCCAGGTGCCGGGAAAAGAGTTCCATGGAAGGAAGAATGGCGGTCTGAATCATCTTTGCATACTCAATACTATCCGTAATGTGTTTCTTTTGATAGGCAATCTGATCTCTTTGAGCCTGCAGGAGAATATTGGCTTTCTTTTTATTCCGGTAATTCCGCCAGATAAAATAGACCAGACCAAAAACAAGCAGCAGCGCCAGGGCAACTGCCAGTATTATTATTTTCTGTTTCTGAATTGCCTCAGCCTGCACCACAATTTTTTCATCCTGTTTCCTTATCTCTTCTTCTTTCTGTGAAATAGCCTGCTCCTTGGACCTGATACTCTGTTCCTGTTTCTTTAATACCTCCCCCTGCTGACTTACTTCTTCTATCTGAGCATCAATGGTAAGGCTTTGAGAGGCAATCTCCCTCTCCTGAAATTCAAGTACCCTTGTCTTCTGTTCAATATCTGCTTCCCGGATTTCGATTTCGCTCCTTAATTTCTCGAGGGTTCTTCTGTTATCCCCAATTAACAATTCCTGATCACGAATCTGATCCTGCTGCCGTTCAATCAATAAATACTGCTGTTCAGTGATGCTTTTCTCCATTTCTAATTCATCTTCAGTCACCTCATAAAGAGCCTCCCAATCTTCTCTGGTTTTAATTGCCTGGGCCAGGAATAACTCATTAACATAGAGGCCCTCCCTAGTCATTAACTCTTCGTTTGCCTCAAACCTTGCCTCGCCATCAATGACCACAAAGTTGATCATGGAGGATCGGAAGGGATAGCCTTCAGAAATAAGCAGGGTGTTTGCTCCTGAAATTTTCTTAATTACCTCCTCAATCCGGAATTCATCCACCCGGTTTAAAAAAACCACATGTCCCGGCTCAAGCTTTTCGATAGCTGTACATACGCGTATCCGGATAGCTTTGCCCTGGATTTCCTTCCTGGTTTTTGATAGTTCATCGAGATCAAAAAAAAGATTGGAATCATTGTCCAGGAGAGTTATTATAAATTCCTTACCCTCATGAGCCTCTTCATCAAAATGTACATATCTGGATATATCCAGAATTAAAAGGGCCCTGGTTTCATTGGTAAACCCCTGCTGGGCAAGCAGGACTGGTGCCGCCAAAGTAACCAGCACCAGGAACATTAAATACCTGAGGCTTTTCATCGATCCTCTTTCAGTGTAGTGTGTTCAAATTAACTATTTTTTTTTACTATTGCAGCATAGAGAGTCAACCCGATGAATCTATTATACACAATCCTATACATTATTGGAGGCATAGGACTTATCTTTTTTCTTCCTATTAAAGGAGCCCGCAGCTTTATTCTTCCCCGCCCGGAAAAAAGAATGCATGAAGCCGATACAGTACTCTCAAGAAAATTGCTGGTTCCTGACACTGAAGCATATGATGCCTACTATCAACTTCATCCGGAATTCCTTAAGGCCGATATGAGGTCAAGGAATTCTGCCGGACTTCTGGATAATAAGTCGCGCTATTTCCATGCAGGAACCTACGCTGCCGCGAAGGCAAACTTCGAAGTGATTGAGTACCTTGGCAGGCTGTCCCATGAAAAAATTCCAGGCTTAGCCCTTTCACCTGAAGCATCGTCCAAAGCTCCTGTAAAGGTGAACCCTGATAAGACAGCCCGGTTTATTACTCGCTGGCTAAAAAACACAGGAGCTCTCGGGGTTGGATTTACCAAACTCAAAGAATACCATTTATATTCACACAAAGGGAGAGGCCCTCATTCCGGCACAGCTATTCATCTCAGACATGAAAATGCCATTGCTCTTACTGTTGAGATGGATCACCGGATGATGCAATC
>Ga0180430_10004310_pt1 | contig 12026 bp, 2 predicted proteins | sample SS_ome_9_FD_132999 | JGI IMG/M metagenome (GOLD analysis project Ga0180430, IMG submission 132999) | Hypersaline lake sediment archaeal communities from the Salton Sea, California, USA - SS_1_S_2 metaG | ecosystem: Environmental > Aquatic > Non-marine Saline and Alkaline > Hypersaline > Sediment... | reverse complement strand
GTCGCATCCTTCACGGACCTGTCAAAGATGGCTGAACGGTATGGCGCAATGATCCTCCATGAAGCCCGGGGGAGTTTCCACCGCTATTCTGTGCAGGACGAACAGACAGTTTATCAATATGAAATTGATGTGTTTAAAGATGAAACCCTATTTCCAACCATCAACGAGTTCAAACGGGCGCTCTTAAAGGCTATTGCTGAAGATCAACTTGAATTGTATTACCAACCAGTGATCCTGCTTGAAGACAAATCAATTGTTGGTGTAGAGGCCTTCTTGCGCTGGAATTATCCAGACCACGGTACTCTCTATCCGGCTGACTTTATTTCCCATGCTGAGGCAAGCGATCTTATACCCGAGATTGACACCTGGGTGACAAAATCGGTTAGCGATCAGATAATGACCTGGAAGGAAAAGGGGATTCCTGTTGTTCCTGTATCTATTAATATTTCCCCTGACACTATTGTCAGAAAGCAGTATATCGATGTGGTTGCGGATTGTGTTCGCGCGGATATGTGTGATCCAAACCTGATTCAGATCGAGCTTAATCGCTCAAACCAGGTTTTCCAGGATGAAAACATCAAAGACCATCTTGTCCGATTGAATGAGCTCGGTGTCAAGTTAGCCATCGATAACTTTGCGACTGACTCCGCGAACCAGATCAATCAGGTTTTCCAGATGCCTATCCAATCCCTAAAGATCGACCGAACCGTTATTCAAGGCATAACCGAGAATCAGGAATCTCAGAGATTGGTGAGTGCTGTTGTCAAAATGGCAAAAGGCCTCAAAGTTGAAGTGATAGCCCAGGGAGTGGAGTCCCATGAAGATCTCGATATCCTCAAAGCAGAGGGCATTGCGTTAGCCCAGGGTTTTTACCTGGGGAATCCTGCTAAAGCGGATGAGATCGAATCCCTCTTGACAAAACCAGCTGGATAGAATGCGGGAAAAAATTGTTTTTAGAATCCTATGAAAAGAACCTGGCGGAATGTCACTGCAATAGTCATAATCGGAATCTTTGCCCTGGTAGTGATCAGCGTATTTAATGCTGTTGCAGCCACGAATACTGTGCCGACTTCCCACGCGGATACGGATAGTATGGGTCTAGGAGTCACTGAGTTGACCCCACCGCAATGTGCGGGGATGGGTTTAACCAACATTGTTGATGTAAGCGCCGGTGAAAGTGGCACAGCTGCCAATGACCTGATCCTGGGTACTTCTGGCAGCGATTCACTGATCTCGGGAGGGGCAGGAGATGATTGTATTCTAGGTGGGGCGGGGAATGACAGACGACGGTTTTTCTTCTGGTGGATTTGGGGGTTGGATGGAGGGGACGGTGATGATGTGCTGATCGGCGGCCCTGGAACAGATGTTTGCTATGGAGGCGCTGGCACCGATGCCTACTATGGCTGCGAAACGACTTACTAACAAGTCTTGGGTCTTTCTTCTAAACCACTGGCGGATTGCCGGTGGTTTTTGATTAACACTTTAGTGAGTTGAGGGCGTGAAACGTCCGAAACAAAAAAACACCCGCTATGCGTGTGATGCATTCAGTGATAAAACCTTAACCGATGCGGCAGTCCACTCAGTCAACCCGGATATGGGTGAGGTCAGGACCGAAGTGTAATCGGGGGGGGGCATAGTATGGCAGGCCTGGCTGCAGAATTCGGGTGAGTTGGTGTACTCCCAGGCATAAGCACCTACCCAGAGGGCAAAGATGCTTAGGATGCCTAACAGGAAAAAGGGCGCCAATCTCAACCAGAGAGGTGTTCCCACCTGTGGAAAGAAAAAGCTTCTAAGTCCTTGTAGTAGTGTCGTTAAGATCTATTCCTTTTATGAGTAGCTGGATAATCAAAATGTAACATGGTAGGTGCGCGAATGTTGCGCTCAGAGGGGAAGCGTGAATTGAGTCAATCTCTATGATAATAATTGGAGGATTGGATATTCCCCTATACGGCCCGTTTTAGAGGACTTTTGTCGATAGTTGATGTTATAATTCCATATCATCCAAAATCGATATGGGGTTGCATATGAAAATACTTCGGGGCAAAGTGACACAACGGAACATTATCCGCTGGGCGAGAATTTTAGCTGTACTTTCAGTCTTTCTTTTCAGCAGTCTCTCATCCTATCTTCAAAATGTAGAAGCAAAGCCGTTATCTATTCCTGATGCGGCTGTTACTGTAGGCATTCCATCTTCAGTGATGATAGGGGATGATTTCAGTTTTACGGTCACTTTTGAGAATAATGGCACCACGCCAGGATATGGACCTTTTATCGATCTGGTCTTTCCGCTCACCGGGCAAGACGGCAATGATGGGATCAATTATGACGTGCTGTTGGGATCTACTTATTTAGGCGTAGCCCTGGAGGATGATGTCCAGATCTTCCCTAATGATGGAAGTGGTACAGGTTGTGTCAACCATCCCTGGCTGCGGGATACATCCGGGAATTTTGTAGATGTTTGCGGCAAAGCTGGTGACCAGTTTGTATCAATCAGGCTGCCCTTTGGTTCTTATGTTCCTGGTCAACCCCGGTTGGATGTTACTGTAAACGCACATTTAAGCAATCTTGCCGATCTCACGCCAGATCTGCTGATCTATGCGCGGGGTGGATATATGTTTGGCGCGACCCCTGAGGATGATTGGTGCTGTGGGGATGCTCCATTTGCGGTTCCGAATGATACAGACAGCACAAACTGGCCAGATACGCCAGTTTCACCGCAGTTGATGACTTTTGATAAATCTTATACCGGCCCAGGCAATACTGAAGACGAGACTGCTACTGGTCCTAATTTTCCCCGACAATACACATTAACTGTCACAATTGCAGATGGCCAAACCCTGACCGATATTGATATTCAGGATTTACTGCCGGATAACGTCCAGTTCATTGGCATTGATGCTGGAAATACTTCAGCAGGCTATACCGTTAATTCTCTGCCGAGCACAACCGATCCTGGAGGAACGCTGTCTTTAAGATATGCCAGCTGGACAGGGACGATTGTGGTCACTTATGATTTCTATATCCCTGAATTATTTGATTTGCCGAATCCGCCGGATGATGATACGGATTATGATGATCCAGTGATCGATCCTGCTACTGGCAATGATGTCAATTCAGAAAATATTGCCTGGGTGGATGCTTCCTGGGTTCCCTTGGATCCCCGGGATGATCCAACACCGATCACATCGGATGCCAGCTGCCCGACCTGTACGCCGCTCCATACTCTGGTAGATAAATCAATCGCCATCCAGAAGAGTGTCTCTGTTGTGGCAGGTACCGGTGGAGGCCCTGCAAATGACCAGGCTGCCCCTGGTGCAATCCTGGAATATACACTCCAGGTCCAGGTTTCGGACTTTTTCACCTTAGATGACATAGTTGTGACCGATACGATCTCCGATGGTCAGCATGTTTTACCTTCTTCCACCTTTGTTCCAACTCTGGAAGTGATAGGCAATCCAGGCAACTATGGCTCTGTAGGCTTTAATGCCGCCAATTATGAAATACTCTGTGACTATACTGGTGCTACAACTACCGGTACAGAATGCACAGCTATAACTACGCCGCCACCCGCGCATTCAGGAAGGACGACACTGACTTTTAATGTCTCTGATGAGATTGGTGGAAACGGAAGACTGGTGGGAGGTTGTGTTAACCCGGCTGGTGGAATGTTCTCTCCCTGCGATTATAACCCCATCGGGGATTCTGGTGCTGGGCCAACGACAGCCACAATCGTTTTCCAAACCCAGATCCTGGATAAATTTGTAGATGATTATCCTTCAGGTGATATCAGTGTGGACCAGGGAGATGAACTTGATAATTCAGTCGATGTCAGGGGAGATGTCCTGGACAACACCACATTTAATTCTGTAGATTCAGAAACAGACAACGCTACAGCCGGAGCAGTGATCGGGCGCTATTCTCTAGCAAAAACCATTTATGCGATTAATGATGATATCAATTCTGCAGCTTGGGACAGGGATAGCCTCGGCCGTATTCGAATCAAACCCGGGGATAAGATTACCTATAGATTGACTTACGATCTGCTAACATCAGATGTAGAAGAACTTACATTTGATGATTATTTCCCGCTACCGGTCTTTGATGTTACAGATCCGGATGATGTTGGAGGGGCAGGCCCTGCCTGGTCTTTCACCAGCGCTGTTGCCATTCCTGCACCTGGGGTTGTGGCTTTGGGACCTGCAGATACGTTTTATAGTTATATGTCTGCTGGATTGGCTGGGACATCAGGGGTATTGTCACCTTCGACCAATAACACAGTCCCAACCCAGGATCCTGTTATCATTGCAGATGGCCCGGCAAACAAGATCAATATCTATTACGCCGATTATGATGATACACGCAATCAATCAACCACAGTTGATCTGCTGTTCTCATTGGTCGTTTCTGATGCTCCCTTTGCAGATGGCCTGTTCCTGACGAATATGGCGCATGCCTTCGAGGGAAGCACGAATGCAGGAACGAGTTCTTCGGATGCGATTTATCAATTTGTGCTCGCTGAGCCAATTCTGGTCAGCACGAAAGGCATTATTTGGAAGAGCAATACTAATCCTTTAGCTGTTTTTGATCCGGTGCAAACAGGACCTGTGGGTATAAATTTCTTGGATCCTTCAAACACTCCTCGCTGGACTGGAACTATTAACTCCTCAGGTCTGGCTGCGAACCCGATCGATAGCAATATCAGCGGTGTAGATGCTGGAGATCTGCTGACCTTTGCGATTGTGATCGAAAACCAGGGCTCTAGTACAAATGGCGCTTTTGATATTCAGGTGAGAGATATACTGGATACAGATTATTATCAGATCCCTTTGACTGGATTGAATTTACAGGTTTATTATGGGGATGGTTCAGGCCCAATTCCTTATGAATCTGTTGATGGAACATGCCTGGTTAACCCTGGAGCGAATAATGACGCCTGTGGGGAAGAGATCTTTGAAGAAGGGCTGGAATTAATTGATCCTGTGGGGGAAGGAGTATGCTCACCATACGATCTCAATTCTGGAAATAATGTGATCCTGATCACGTATGACCTCGAACTGAAAGATGATGTGATTCCTGGGCAGGCAGTGAATACATCTACTGTATTCAATTTTGCTGGAACGGAAGATGGAGCGAATCATCTTGAGGAAGTGGATGACCTGGAAGATGACGCCACTGCAGATGTTGTTGCCGGATTAGAAAAAACGCTCGAACGCACCGAGATCTTAACTGCTACGAACAGTGATACTGAGGTTGTTATCGGTGAGATAGTCACCTATAAATTATCGGTTACTGTTCCCGAAGGAGAGGTGCCGAACGCCAGATTGATCGATCAGCTGGATGGAGGTTTGGCATTTGTCTCATGTGATGCAACTGTAGTACCCAATCCTAATGTTGTTGGAGCGATATCTACTGATTTCGGAACTGGATCGACCACAGATTTTTCGACTGTATGTGCTGTAACAGAAACTTCCGGGGTGACTAATAATGGGCAGACGATAGAATTTGATCTCGGCAACCTGACAAATAGCGACCGCGATAACACCACTGATGAGCTCATAGAGATTACATATCAGGTAGTTGTCTTGAATGTGGCAGGCAACCAGAATACTACTCCGACCACTCTCGATAATGCGGCAGATTTTGTAATGGATGCAGGCTCGGGAGATGAAGTCATTGCTTTTAATGACGCTGATGATGTTACTGTAATCGAACCGCTGTTGGAGATAGACAAAACTGCTTTGCCCACAAGTGGAGATTATGGAGATACAATTTCCTACTCAATTGATATTGACTATGCTGCGGCAAGCGAAACAACTGCGTATGATGTGGTCTTTACGGACTCAATACCAGCTGATATGAGCTATGTTGGGGGTAGTCTTGTTTGCACCGTTTCGGGTAGTTTAAGCCCCCCAGATATATGTACTGAAGTTGGAGATGTGATCACAGTCGAGTGGTTAGGCCTATCGAACCCATTCGAAAATGGGTCTTCTGCAACAATTGAATTTGATGTCACGATAGATATTTCAGTTTCTCCTGGTGAAGTGATCACCAATACAGGTGAAGTAAGCTGGACAAGTTTGGCTGGCGATGAGACAACACCAAGGTCGATTCATAATCTCCTCTCAGTCGAACGCACCGGGGATGATACTGGTCCCGGAGGGGCAGTTAACGACTATCTGGTGAGTGATACTGCCGATGTGACAATTTTCAGCCCTACTGCCGACAAAATCGTGACAGGTACGAACCAGGTATTTACTGTGGATGATTTTATCAATGATATCTATCCGGTAGCGGTCGGCGAAATGATCAGCTACCGTTCCAGTTTTACCATTCCAGAAGGTACTTCATCATCAGCAATCCTGGTAGATACCCTTGATAGGGGTTTGGCATTTGTATCCTGTGATAATGTGTACGTAACAGAAACAGTATCGGGATCCTTGACAACAACAACGGCCTTTGACTGCAGCAGCGCTGTCTTCTCTGATTATCCGAATAGTTCTAGCAGTAACCAGGGGCGAAGAATGACTCTGAACCTGGGTGTTGTCACCAATTGGGATACCAATAACACCACGGCAGAATCCTTGACCGTGGAATACACAGTAGTGGCGATTAACAATAGTAATATCTATCGGGGAAATACTCGAAATAATGAGGCGATCTGGAACTGGGATGGAGGTTCAACCTCGGATTCTGCGCAAGATGTGATTGTTGTAGAACCGGGATTTGATGTTTCCAAGATCGCTTCACCTGGATCCGGAGATCATGGTGACACAATCAGTTATACGATCGATCTGGATCCAAGTGCCGCCAGCAATGTCAATGCTTACGATGTGGTGTTAACCGATACCATTCCAGCGGACATGACTTATGTGCCAGCTACTCTGGTTTGCACACCATCTGGCGGTTTAGCTCCCCCGGATATCTGCAGCATAACAGGCGATACACTGACAGTTGAATGGTCAGGGGCGACCAAACCCTTTGAGACGACACATTCAGTTCAGATAACCTACGATGTCACGATTGATATTTCAGTGTCACCCGGTGATACTCTGACCAATGATGTTGTTGTAACCTGGACGAGTTTGCCTGGAGACGTATCCACAGCCCAATCCACACATAATCCACTATCCGCTGAACGAACTGGTGACACAACAGATATCGGCGGGTCCCAGAATGACTACCGGATTCAAACTGATGCGGATGTTACCATCTTCAGCCCTACTGGTTCGAAGACCGTTGACAGGACAAACCAGTCATTTACGAGTGGATTCAATGTTGCTGTTGGTGAGCAGGTCACTTATATCGCTGAGTTTATCATTCCTGAAGGAACCTCAGTTACGGCGCAGCTTATCGATACTCTTGAAGCAGGACTGGCTTTTGTCTCCTGCGATGATGTCAGATTCACAGAGACTGTACCTGGTTCCTTGAGCACAACAACTGCATTTCACTGCTCTTCTGCCACCTTCAGCAATTATCCGAATGGAGATCCTGAAAATGAAGGCCGGAGAATGACCATTGATCTGGGAGTGGTGGAAAATAGTGATACTAATAACGCCACAGATGAATCGATCACGGTGGAATATACCGCTGTTGTGATCAACAGTTCTGATGTTTACCGAACCCAAACCCTAACCAATGATGCTACCTGGACCTGGGCCAGCGGTTCCGTATCTGAATCTGCTGAGACACTAACTGTCCAGGAACCAGATCTGGATATTGATAAAGCAGCTAATCCCGCATCAGGAGACGCAGGCGACCTGATCACGATCACGATCGATCTTTATCATACTGGGGCGAGTGACATTGATGCTTATGAAGTGAGCCTGGTTGATGTGATTCCAGCAAAGACTTCCTATGTGCCAACTTCCCTGGTTTGCACACCGGCCGGGGGTTTGGCCCTGCCCAGTACCTGTTCAGAAAGTGGCGGAACTATCACTGTTGCCTGGTCTGGCATATCTGAGCCTTTTGAAACGGGTCACAGCGCTCAAATCGAGTTCCAGGTGACCCTGGATGGTTCGGTCAATCCAACTGAGGTGATCAACAATAACGCTGATCTGGTCTGGACAAGTCTGCCGACAGATATTGATACTGCGCAATCGGTTCATAATACTTTGTCAACTGAAAGAACTGGTAATACTACCGATGTCGGGGGATCTGAGAACGATTACTTCGATGCTGATGATGCAGATGTAACCATACCGAGACCAGGAATCACTAAGTATGTTGAAACCCCCGCTGAGTTTACGATCGGAGAAACATTTATCTATGATCTGGTCATAACTTTGCCGGATGGCACCACACCTGCCCTGGTAGTTGAAGACGATATCCCGGTAGGCTTGGAAGTTCTCAGTTACAACCTGATCACAGCAGCTGGTGCTGGAGGAAGTCGACTTACGGCAGACTTTGACGGGACTTTACCCTCTCCAATTGTGAGCATGGTGGGAGGTTCTGGGGGAGATATCATATTTGATTTTGGTGACACAACCACCGGACCAGAATTTCCGAATGATCCAGACAATAACCAATTCCAGATCCAGATTGAAGTTCGCATGTTGAACGTCCTTGATAATCAGCACGGAGATACACTCACAAACTCAGCCGAATTGAGATATTCTTCTGGCACTGCAGTTACGAACACGGTGGACGTATTGGTCATTGAGCCTTTACTCGAGATTCAAAAATCTGTTGATGATGATACTCCTGCCCTGGGACAGACAATAACTTATGAGCTCCATATTACCAACATGTATGGCATTCCGATTGGCAGTGCGGTGGATGCTCATGACGTAGTAATCGTTGACACTTTACCTGCAGGGGTTGGTAATCCCAATAATGTTATCGCAAACGGGATACCAGGATCTTGTGGATCCATAGCTTCCTGGTCCTATAATGGAGCTTCCAACGAGCTATCGATCTTCTTGAACGTGATTACTTTGGGGTGTGACTTAAGAATTCGTTACGATGCTGATGTCGACTCAACCCCTGCTCTTGGAAGTACTTTAACCAATAATGTGTTAATGACATGGACATCACTATCGGGTCCAAGCCTGTTTGAACGAACAGGTGAAGATGGTGGTGTTGGGTTGAATGACTACGAAGTGGCTACCAGTGATAACATCGTAATAACAAATCCGGATCTACGGATCAGCAAAGATGATGGAGTGCTTGTGTATATTCCAGGCACAAGCCTGACCTACACAATCATTGTTGAGAATGTAGGCAATGAGAATGTGCTCAATGCTGAAGTGATTGATACCCGACCAACCCAGATCAGCACCTGGACCTGGAGCTGCGTAGGCGCGACGAATGGCGCAACGGGCTGTACGCCCGCAGCCTCATCCGCGAATAACTTCAGTGATTTTATCAATTTGCCAGCCAATTCATCGATCACCTATCAGGTAGATGCTGTTATTCCTTCCAGCGCTACTGGGGACCTGACAAATACAGCAGAAGTTATCATGCCTGCTGGCTTCATCGAACCAACCCCGGCAGATAATATTGACAGCGATACGGATGTGCAGGAATCCCACGCGGATTTGTCCGTGGTTAAAGATGATGGACTGACGATCATCGCTCCAGGAGAAACTATCACCTATACAGTGGTGGCAGCGAATATCTCACCCAGTGATGTTGCGGGAGCTACAGTAACTGATTTGATACCAGCTGAGATCGTCTCCTGGACCTGGTCTTGTACAGGGTCAACCGGTTCTGCAAGCGGTTGCACGGGTACCGGAGGTTTCACAACTACTGATTTCAGTGACCTGGTCGATCTTCCTGCGAACTCATCAATCACCTATTCCGTAACAGCTGTTGTATCAGATACTGCATCAGGCACTCTCACAAATGAAGTAACTATAGAAACACCTGCTGGTGTGACCGATGATAATCTGACAAATAACATAGATGAAGATGTAGATAGATTCGCTACTCATGAAAAGAATCTGATCAGCTTGCTACACGGTGTGACGACTCTACCAGATGTAGCTATTGGTGAAATATTGACCTATGAAGTAACGCTGACTGTTCCTCCAGGTTCCATGACCAATACTCACCTGGTTGATACTCTCGATAGGGGTTTGGCGTTTGTGTCCTGTGAAAGCATTACCCCGGGAATCATCACAACCTCAGCGGCAGGTGGTTATGCAGATGTTTGTGCGAATCCTGTCGTTTCAACTATTCCTTCCAGCAGCCCGAATGCTGAAGATGGTGGCCGCCAGGTGGATTTTGACTTTGATACGCTGACAAATCCAGGCGCAGCACCGGCTGACCTGGTCATTCGCTATCAGGTAGTTGTTCTGAATAGCCTGGCAAATCAGAGTAATACAACTCCGCTGCTGGTGAATGAAGCCGAATGGGTTTGGGATTCTGGTATCTTGACTGATCAGGCTGCTGGGGTGAATATCCTTGAACCGGATATGGCCTTATCTAAGAACGCTGATCCGACAATCCTGTATCCTGGACAGCTGACGACTTTCACACTGATTGTAGGGCACACGCCAGGGAGTCAAACTTCCGCTTACGATGTGGAAGTTGTAGATATCTTACCTGCTGATTTGATATTCCAGTCAGCTTCCCATGTCAGTGGTCAGGCGCCAACAGCAATATTGACAGCAGGGGACCCAACGATCCTTATTCAATGGGACGAGTTCCTGAATAATGGAGTGAATTCAGTCATTGATATTGTGGTTATGCTGGACCCGGACTATCAGCAAAGAAAAGGCATTCAATACATCACCAATGAAGCCTCATTGTCCTGGACTAGTATTCCTGGAGACTTCACATCCCCGCAATCAACGCATAACACCCTTTCAACGGAAAGGTTTTATGATCCGCTGAGCAATATCAATATCTATGGCCTGGGAGATACAGTTAGACTTCGGATCCCGGCCCTGCCTGATACAGGATTTGCACCTGGAAAGGTGACGGATCTTCCTGAGCAGAAAGAAAGTCAGGATTATGGTGATCTGGATGGGTTGAGGGTGGAAATTAACAAACTAGGTATTTCAGTACCAATTGTCAGTGTTCCCAAATCAGAAAATGGGTGGGATCTGACCTGGCTCTGGAATCAAGCAGGCTGGTTGGAAGGAACGGCTTATCCTTCCTGGTACGGAAATACAGTAATTACCGGTCATGCCTATTTGCCAAGCGGATATCCAGGTCCATTTGTGGATCTGGGGAAACTATCCTGGGGAGATGAGATCACACTTTATTCCCATGGATTGAAATATACCTACCAGGTAAGGTTTGCTGACCTCGTTGCGGCGAATGACTACAGCATACTGCAGCATAAAGACCAGGATTGGCTGACACTCTTTACCTGTAAGGATTTCAGTGAGGAGCTAGGCGGGTACATCTGGCGTCAGGCTGTGCAGGCTGTATTGATAGACGTGGAGAATATGGAATAAAAAAAGGACGAATTCCTTAATACTTGTATAGGGATTGGATCCTTTCAAAGGATCCAATCCCTGCTTAATTTAAGGACTTCGTCCCTTATTTCTTGGCAAAACGACCCCAGATATGGGGTTGGGAGCTAATTTAAGCCCCAGAGAGCGGTTTTTCCTCTCAAAAGGACTCCCAATTCACAAATTAAGTAAAAAACCCTCTGCTAGAGGGTTTTTTACAGAGGGGAATTAGGTTCTCCAGGTATCTGAGAGGACCCGGATCCAATTTTGATTGCAAATCTTCTCTGCTTCTTCAGTAGTAAACCCAGTTTTGTCCAGCAGTCCCACGAGTTTAGGAAAACCTCTGACATCCCCCAACCCGGAAGGAATCTTCGTGCCATCAAAATCCGATCCAAAAGCAACATGATCAGGACCGATCAGATCAGCAATATATTTGATATGGTCAATGATCTTGGAGAGTGGCGCATCTTCCTTGGGCCGCTTTCCGCCATCCACATCGTTGACTGAAAAGATCACGCCAACAACACCATCAGATTCAGCTACGGCTTTAAGCTGCTCGTCAGTCAGGTTTCTGGCTTTGGGGATCAAGGCACAGGCTGCTGTGTGCGTTGATACCAGTGGGGC
>Ga0180430_10004309_pt1 | contig 12028 bp, 4 predicted proteins | sample SS_ome_9_FD_132999 | JGI IMG/M metagenome (GOLD analysis project Ga0180430, IMG submission 132999) | Hypersaline lake sediment archaeal communities from the Salton Sea, California, USA - SS_1_S_2 metaG | ecosystem: Environmental > Aquatic > Non-marine Saline and Alkaline > Hypersaline > Sediment... | reverse complement strand
TTGTCGATTGTTCTTTCACCACGGCAGGGGGGGATTCAGCCTTGGGAGTGGCCCTGGACGAATCAGGAGAGGAAGTGGCCTACGTGGAAGACGGTGTCGGCGGATTCGTCACAGTCCCCGGGCCAGTGGACAAGCTTGGGTTCGGAAGCACGGTGGCCGATTACGTGGATTTGGCCTTGAAACTGGGGGGAGCCGCCTGGGACTTGAACAAGCTACGCGAGGGGGCGTTTTCCGCAGAATCCTTCACCAACGCTTTCATCGACGTCAAAGTCAAAGAGATCACCAGTTACATGCCGGACTTGGTTGTGAGCGCCCTCTCCTGGACTCCTGTTTCGGACGCGAAGGAGGACATGGAGATCACTTTCACGGCAACCATTGAGAATTCGGGAACCTTCGCTCTTGAAGCACCGTTCGACGTCGATTTTCGCATCGACAATGCGAGCTGCGGGAGTCAAACAGTCCACCAACTTATGGAACCGGGCGATTTCGTCCAAGTGAGCCAAATTTGGTTGGCCAAAGCGGGAGACCATTCCATCTCCGCCATAGCGGACAGCGGCGAAGCGATTCTGGAGATCGACGAGGAGAACAACGCCCGCATGGAGCATTTTTCGGTCGAAGAACGGGAGTGCGCCTACGCCCTCGACCCGACGAGCCGGTCCTTCCCCATCGAAGGAGGCACGGGGGAAGTGGCCGTGACCGCTGCGGACGGATGCCCCTGGACGGCAACGAGCGAGGACGATTGGATCAACGTCGCTTCGGGGAATTCCGGCACCGGGAACGGGACCGTCACCTATGCCGTGGGGGCCAGCGAGAGCACCGCATCGCGGACGGGTGGACTGAGCATCGCCGGACATTCCTTCACGGTCACCCAGGCCGGCCCGGGCTGCTCCTACGCCATCGATCCGACGAGCGACTCCTTCCCCGTCGAGGGAGGCTCGGGCGTCGTCTCCGTCGCCGCCGGCGTCGGGTGCGAATGGACCGCCGCGAGCGACAACGCATGGATATCCGTCACCTCCGCAAGCTCCGGAACGGGCGACGACTCCGTCTCCTACTCCGTGCAAAGCAACGAGGGCGGGGACCCCCGCACGGGGACCCTGACCATCGCCGGCCGAACCTTCACAGTCAGCCAGGACGGCAGGATCACTATCCCCGCTTCCGAGCGAGCCGCCCTCACGGACCTCTACAACGCCACCGGCGGGGCCGACTGGACCAACAACTCGGGGGGCTGGGTCGGCTTCGCGGGGGACAAGTGCGACTGGTTCGGGGTGACGTGCGACGCCGCGGGGTCCGCGGTCGTGAAGCTCGATCTGCACGACAACAATCTGGTCGGGGTTCTGCCCGCGACCCTCGGGAGCCTGACCCACCTGAAGGAGCTGATCCTGCACACGAACCGGCTCAGCGGGACCGTTTCAGCGGTCGGCTCCCTTTCGGCGATCGTCGAGGGGCCGACGCTTCGCGCCAAGCCTTCGACCGGGACCGCTCCGTCGGGAGGCCTCAAGTCGTTCGATCGGCGTGCCCTCCGCTCCATCCCGCCCGAGATCGGCAACCTGTCCGATCTCGAGCGACTGGACCTCGCCAACAACCGGTTGACCGGCGAAGTGCCGGAAAGCCTCCTCTCCCTGACGAGCCTCCGGGATTCGGACGGTCTCGACCTGAGGTGGAACGGCCTTTACACGGACGACGACGCCCTCCGCGATTTTCTCGACACCAAGCAGGTGGGGGGCGAATGGGAAAGCACCCAGATCATCTGCAACCACGGATTGACTCCGACGAGCGCGTCCCTGCCGTCGGAAGGGGGAAGCGGCGGCATAGAAGTGGCGGGGCCCTCCGAATGCGCCTGGACGGCCGCGAGCAACGACGACTGGATCACCGTCACTGCGGGGACCTCCGGGACCGGGTACGGAACGGTGGATTATTTCGCGGAGGCCAACGACGGACCGGGCTTGCGCGAGGGCTCCCTGAGCGTGGCCGGACGGGTGTTCACGGTGTCCCAGGCGGGCGATGGCGAACCGGGATGCATCTACTCCCTGAGCCCGACGAGCGGGTCTTTCTCCACCGAAGGGGGGACCGGGACGATCCAGGTGGGGACACCGGACGGATGCCCGTGGACGGCGACGAGCAACGACGACTGGATTTCCATCGCCGCCGGGACTTCCGGCACGGGGACCGGTGCCGTGACCTACGCGGTGGCGAGCAACGACGGGGCGGCGTCCCGCGGAGGCTCCCTGAGCGTGGGCGGGCGGGTGTTCACGGTATCCCAGGAAGGAACGACCGACCCCGGCTGCACCTACGCCCTCGCGCCGACGAGCCAGGTCTTCCCCGTCGAAGGCGGGACGGCCGAGGTGGCCGTCAGCGCCGCGGCCGGCTGCTCCTGGACGGCGACGAGCAACGACGAGTGGATCTCCGTCGTCTCCGGGGAGTCCGGGAGCGGGAGCGGGACCGTGGGCTATTCCGCGGAAGCCAACGAAGCCCCGGAGGGACGCACGGGGACCCTGACCGTGGCCGGACGCACTTTCCCCGTGTCCCAGGCGGGCACGGACCCCTCGTCCTCCCCCCATACCATTTCGGCCACGGCGGGACGGGGCGGGACCATCTCCCCTTCGGGGGACCTGACCGTCTTCCACTCGACCGACCTGACCTTCGCCGTAACGCCCCAGGAGGGATATCGCATCGCGGAAGTCGTCGTGGACGGGGTCGGGGAGGGGGCCGTGACGGAATACACCTTCGAGAGCATCGCGGCCGACCACGCCATCCACGCCGTCTTCCAGTACGAGCCGGGCTCCGGCGAGGAGGACGGCGGCGACGACGACACTCCCGCCCGATCGACCCCCCTCGTCGTGGACGGCCGGCCCCAGCGCCACGATTTCGAGAAGCGCGGCGACGAGGACTGGTTCAAGTTCTACGGCCTGGCGGACATGGAGTACACGATCACCGTCGACAACCTGGAGGAGCGCTCGGACCCGGTCGTGGAGGTTTACCAAGGAGAGACCGGCAGTCTCGTGGCCGCTTCCTTGGGAGATTCCCGCGCGAGGGAGGGAGCCCAAGCCCGCCAAGGCGAATCCGACGAAGAGCGGGCGATCGAGGTCGTCCCTCCCGAAGACGGGGTCTATTACGTCCGGGTCAGGAACAGCGATCCCGAAGTGTTCGGCGAAGCAACCCACTACGACATCGCCCTGACGACGCGCTACGCCCCCGACAAGTCCGCGAGGCTGCTGGGCGCGGTGCTGGACGGGGTCTCCGGGGAGGCCCTGGGGGACGCGGTGGTCCGGACGGCTTCCGCCGCCCCGCAGCTGAGCTTTCCCGGGGGGGACTACGTCCTTCCCCACGAAGCCGGAGGCCCCTTCGCCTTGACGGCCGAAAAGGCGGGCTACGAGATTTACGAGGCTTCCGTTTCATTGCTCGAAGGGGAAACGAAGGTCCACGACATCTTCATGACGCCGTTGGAGGAGTTCGCGGACGTCGAGGACGCGGCATGCCGGATCGGGGGCTCCGAAACCGGCTGGCTGCAAGCGGTTACCGTGGACACGGAGCAATGCCCCACCCTGGCGCTGCTTCTCGGCCGGCGGCCGGCCGCCGACACCCGGGGGCGCCTGTACGTGGCCCTGGAAGCCCCCGGCGTTCCCGCCCTGGCCGACTACCTGTTCTTCCGGCCGAGCGACGCCGTCGTTCCCCTGCCCGGCGGGGGGGGGTTCGTGCGCCTCGTCAAGGACGGAAACGGGTTCTTCCCCGACGCGGAGGAATACTTCTTCTACGAAGGCTCCCTGACGAGCTTCGCTCCGGACCTGTGCTTCCTGGTGGGCTCCCGGGGCCTCTCGGGGCTCGACGCGGTCTTCGAGACCTCCTGCCTTCCGGAAGGATCGACTTTCGGCGAGGGAACCCTGGAGGTGATCCAGCGCCTGGAGGTCTCCTTCCGGTAGGAAGACGCCGGTGCCCGCAGGAGCGGGCCCGGTCCTCGTCGAGGGGGGCGGCGTCCGAGCGATGCGGCGATTCGCGGGCGAGGTGGGATGGAACACCGAGCGCATGCTCTTCGAACATCGCCGCTCGGTTGGCGAAGACCCGGAAGATCCCGAACGAAATCCGAATGGGGAATGGATCGCTACGAAGCCGAGACCCATGAAAGTCTCCCGCTTCGAAAGGAGAAAGACATGAAGCCCAACGGAATGTGCGGAAAGGAGCTCGAGGACGCCCTCGAAAGGTTCGGCAAGAAGCCCGTCTCCCCCGAGCAGGCCCTGAGAAAAATCAAGTCGGGAGACCGGATTTTCGTGGGAACGGCCTGCGCCACTCCCCGCACCCTCCTGTACGCGCTGGAGAAAGACGAAAGGCGCTTGGACGACGTGGAGCTGCTGAGCTTTCTCACGTCGGGGGCCGATCGCGACCGGGAATGCGGATACCGGACCAAGTTCAAGCACGTGGTGTTCTTCGTGGGCTCGGATCACAAGGACCTCGTCAAGAACGGCGATGCGCGATACGCTCCCATTTCCGTGGCGCACCTTCCGGATCTCATGAAGAGAGGCATGCTCGCCTTCGACGCGGCCATGATCCAGGTGAGTCCTCCCGACGAGCACGGATACGTGAGCCTGGGGGTTTCCGTGGATATCACCCTGGCGGCCGCCAGCCACTCCCGGTCGGTCCTTGCCGAAGTCAACCCCAACATGCCCTACACCTACGGGGATTCCTGCATCTCCCTGAGCAGGATCGACGCCGTGACGGCGGTGGATCGACCCGTCACCGAATACGTGCATCGGATGGAGGACGAGATCTCCAACCGCATCGCCCAGTACGTGTCGCGCATCATCGACGACCATTCCACCCTGCAGATCGGACTGGGGCGGGTACCCAACGAGATGCTCAAGTATCTGAAAAATCGCCGGGACCTGGGGGTCCACTCGGACGTTATCACCGAGCCCCTCGCCGATCTCGTGGAGGAAGGGATCGTGACGGGAAACGCCAAGACCCTGCACAGGGGAAAGGTGGTGGCCAGCTACTGCATGGGCACCGAAAGGCTCTACCGCATGGTGGACCGCAATCCCATGTTCTCTTTCCATCCCATCGACTACGTGTGCGACCCCTCGGTGATCATGGCCAATCACAAGCTGGTGTCCGTGACCCAGGCCTGGAGCGTGGACTTGACCGGACAGGTGTGCGCCGATCAGTTCAAAGGGGAATTCTACAGCGGCATGTCCACCCAGTTGGAATTCCATCGCTACGCCCCCCGGACCCCGGGAGGCAAGTCCATCGTGTGTTTGTCCTCCACCACGGAAGACGAGAGCGAGTCCCGCATCCGGTCCAGGCTCCCGGAAGGCGAAGGAGTGGCCATTCCCCGCTCCGAAGTCCACTACGTCGTCACCGAATACGGATACGCCTACCTCTTCGGCAAGACCCTGCAGCAGCGCGCCCTCTCTCTCATCGAGATCGCCCACCCCCAGTACCGCCCCGAGCTCCTCGAGGAGGCCAGGCGGCTGGGATACCTCTCTGCGGACATCACCCTGAAGACAAGGGTGGCCTATCCCGAGGAGGAGGAGCGCGCCGCTTTCCTCAAGGAAGGGTGCCAAGTGATGATCCGCCCTTCCCGGGCCAGCGACGTGGCGGGAATCCAGGAGCTGTTCTACGACCTGTCCCCCGAGGACGTTTACACCCGGTTTTTCAACAAGCTGGCCTGCCTCCCCGTTTCCCGGGCGCAGCACCTGTGCAACGTGGACTACGACAAGGAGATGGCTTTCGTGGCGGTTCTGGGAGGCCGGGAGCACGGAGCGGTGGTGGGGACGTCGGGATACATCGTGGACCCCATGGACAACCTGGGGGAGGTGGCCTTCATGATCCGGCCGGATTTCCAGGGCAAGGGGCTGGGCACGGTGCTGCAGCAGCGCACGGCGGAGCACGCCCGCAAGCGGGGCCTTCGCGGCCTCAAGGCCGACATCCTGGCCAACAATCGCAAGATGACCCGGCTCTTCAACAAGCTCCCCAATGTGCGAACCCACCGGGAGGAGGGTGTGGTGGAAGTGACGTCGCTGTTTTGAAGGTTCTGGATCCCAAGGGAAGAGAGGAAGGCATGAAGAAGCGAACCGGATGCGGACGCCGAGTCCCTGGTCCGAAAATTGTCGCGGGTCTCGCTGTCGCCTTCGCGGGCCCAGCCGCTTCCAACGCATAGGCCAATCCGGGTTCCCCATCCTTCCCTTGCTGTGCTTTGGTGCGTACCGGTACGAATATGCTTCGATAAAATGGATTTTGGCGACCATGGCAACATGCATTTCAGCGGAAGGATTCATCCACCGCTATATGGAAGTTTTCGACTACCCGTTTCTCGCGAGCGCCACCGCCAGTTTCCTTTCTTTTGCGCCAGGTATCCCGCCAGCTATCATCGCTATACCCACCCAGTTGTTCATTAGTCCAACTATCGCATCCTTTATAACCCTACAACACCAATTCCACCCCACTTTGAGGGCCGAAACAATGAGGAAAGCCCTCGATAAGTCATGCAAATTCAATGGGAGCGCTCCCGAAGCCGAAGGGCTTTCCGCCCGTCTTCGACACGGCCATTCCGGCGTTTGAAAGGGAATGACATCCGTGTTATCTTTCGAACCGTGTAAAAGCTTTGCTTCCGAGTCGGGCTTCGAAAAGCGGTGGAGACGCATTGCGGCAATCGCTTCGTTTCACCGCCGAAACCGTCGGCCACCGTTCGTGAAACGGGCGGGAAGCGCTTGCCGCACCCGATTCGGACCCTTTTGGGAATCAACACGACCTCACGGAATGCGAAAATTCATTGCGAAGCCGACGAAGCGTACCGTTTGCTCGGGGTGCAGGAATTTTCGCCGGGATGCGTTCTTTTGCGAAAGGGAGAACACCGATGAAAATCAAGCTTCAATACCAGTTTCTCGTCCCCATCCTGGGGGTCTTGATCCTGGGAACCGCCCTCATGACTTTCCTGTCCAACAGAGCTTCCCAAGAAGTTCTCAAGGAGAGCATTCGGAGCGAAATGGAACAGGTGGTCGATGCCTTGGCCAAGCACATCGACAGTTGGATGTCCTACCTCGAGCGAGAAGTGGAAACCGCCAGCCGCCGCAGCGTCTTTCGCCGCGTCCTGGCCCCCGGCCTCGACGAGGCCCGACGAAAGGCGGCCATCGACGACGCCAACGCGGCTTTCCGGGAGATGGTGGAGCTTAACGAGACCTACGACGTCGTCGGCGTCGCCGACAAGACCGGAGCGCCGGTAGCCTCCTCCGACCCTTCCTCTCTCCAAGGGGTCAACATCGCCGACCGGCCTTATTTCAAGGCCAACATGAAGGGGGCTTCATCCTTTTTCGTCACGTCGAGCCGGGCGACGGGAAAGGCCGTGCTGGTGACGGGACAGCCCGTGCTCGACAACGCCGGAAAGCCGGCGGGCAGCCTTTTCGTCTCGGTATCCCTGGACGATTTCGCCCGAAAGTACGTTTCTCCCGTGCGCATCGCCCGGGAGGGCTACGCCTACATCATGGACGAAACGGGATTGCTCATCGCCCACCCCGACCCGCAGCACCTGCTGAAAACCAATCTGACCACTTTCGGCGCAACGGCAGGGGAAAGGAGCCAGTGGGCCGTCAGGATGCTCCGGGAAGAGCAGGGATTTCAGGAATACGTGTGGAATGGTGCGAAGAAAATCGTGGCTTATCACCGAGTGCCGGAAACGGGCTGGGTGGTGGCCGCCGGGGCCGAGCTGGACGATGTCTTCGCCCCCTTGGCAACCATTCGCAACCGAAACATTCTTCTTGCGGGGCTCACGACCTTGGGCGTGGCGGCGGTGATCGTCCTGGCGATCCTGCCCATCGTGCGGGCCCTCAACCGTGGAGTGCGCTTCGCCGACGCCATCCGCACGGGGGACCTTTCCACCCGTCTGAAAATGAGGCGCGGAGATGAGATCGGGGCCTTGGCCGACGCCCTGGACCAGATGGCCGACGGTTTGGAAAGGAAAAGCCTCCTGGCCAAGCGCATCGCCACCGGGGACCTCGCGGTGGACGCCGTCGTCGCCTCGGACAAAGACACCCTCGGCCTCGCCCTCAAATCCATGACGGACAGCCTCAACGATCTCATCGGTCGCATCGACGAATCCACCATGCAGGTTTCTTCGGGCGCGTCCCAGGTCTCCGACGCCAGCCAGTCCCTTTCCCAGGGAGCCACGGAACAGGCGGCCTCTCTGGAGGAGATCACCTCCTCCATGACTCAAATGGGCAGTCAGATCAAGGCCAACGCCGAGAACGCCTCCCGAGCCAGCAAGCTTTGCGAAGCCGCCCGGGGCTCGGCGGAGAAAGGCAGCGAGCGCATGGACGAGATGGTGGCCGCCATGGGGGAGATCAACGATTCCAGCGGGCAAATCGCCAAGATCATCAAGGTCATCGACGACATCGCCTTCCAGACCAACCTCCTGGCCCTCAACGCGGCGGTGGAGGCGGCGCGGGCGGGGCAGCACGGCAAAGGGTTCGCGGTGGTGGCCGAAGAAGTGCGCAATCTGGCGGCCCGAAGCGCCAAGGCGGCCCGGGAAACGGCGCAGCTCATCGAGGATTCCGTACAAAAGGCCGAAAAGGGCGGGGGCATCGCCCATCAAACGGCCGAGGCCCTCAAGGAGATTGTCGAGGGCGTTACGCGGGTCACCGATTTGGTGGGGGAGATCGCGGCGGCCTCCAACGAGCAGGCCCAAGGCATTTCCCAGGCCAGCTCGGCCTTGTCTCAAATCGACAGCGTGACCCAGCAAAACACGGCCAACGCTCAGGAAACCGCTTCGGCGGCGGAAGAGCTATCCTCGCAGGCCGCCGAGCTGAGGCACATCCTCACCCGGTTCAAATTGCGGGACACGACAAGAAGGAGCGCCGGCCCCGCGAGGACCTCTCCGGAAAAGGGCCCCGAAGGGAGGACACCGAAGCTCGCGGCCCCGCAGGAAGATCCATGGCCGGCCGTCTCCACGTCCAATGGAGGCGCGACCCCCGAAGACCCCATCCGTCTGGACGATGCCGATTTCGGCAAGTATTGAAGGTCGAAACGAGCGACGGCTTTCCTCGACGACGACAAGCGCTTTGGCGAAGACGGCTCAAGCCCCCCCCGATTCGGGCGAGGCGAACAGAAAGAACCTCGTCAAGCGGGGCTCGGGAGGTCCCGTCTCCCCGAAAGGTCTCATTTCCTCGACGTAGTCCTGGAACAAGGGTCTGAGAAGGTCGTCCACCCGGCTTCTCCATGGGGCTCCGGGAAAGGCTTCGTCCAGCCAGGAAGTCACGGAGGCTTCCACCGCGACCGGTCGCAACCGGGGAAAAAGCTCGGGCCACGCCTCCACGGGAAGGGGCTCGGCCCGCCACGCACCGTCCAGCTCCCGACGGGCCGCCGCCGTCCACAGGAGGACTCCCAAAGTCGCCTGGGCGGGGTCGCCGATTTGAGCCTCTTTCCACAAACCCGCTCCCAAGACCTCGACGCGAGCCTCGAGGGCTTCCAGCACGGCCCCCAAGCCTTCGATGCCTTGGACGAATTCTTCGCTCTCCCGAAGGTCCTCGGGGATCCTGAAAAAATCTCCGGAAGGGTCCCGGCCCGGGCGCGGCACGCGCGGGGACTTTTCCAGGAGCATCTCCGCCCGCTCCTTCCAGGGGTCGTCGAGGATGTTCAGGCCCCAAGGCCAGCGGGCGATCCATCCCTTCTCCACGATCCTCGCGAGGGCGTTGCGCAAGCGGGCCGCCCGCCCCTGTCCCAAACGGAACAAGTGCTCCAGAAAAACCTTCTCCAGCACCTCGAGCGCCGCTTCCATTTCCCCCCCGCTCTGCAGGTGCAAACCCAGGTTCGCGAGAGCGGACACCTTGTTCAGCCCCTCCTTCAGATGCTCGGGGTCTTCGGGGGACAACCGGTCGGCCACCACCACCTTGTTGGCCAAGGAAGCCAGCTCGATCTTGAGGTGGTCCAGCAACGGGCCTCCGGGGAGGGTGGACAGGGCCCGTCCCAGCAGATCCCCGGGGGGGATGCGGGCCAGGGCGAAGGAAGGGGCCGTCGCCGCGTCCTCTCGCGAGCTTCCGACATCCTTGCCCCCCGCCATTTCCTCCGGACCGATGGACCGGTAGATCTCCAGGGCGTCGTAGTAGTCGGGCACCGCCCGGTCTTCCAGCCTTCCCCGGTGAAACCGGTAGGCCCCCTCCTCCACTTCCGGGTCCAGGGCCCAGACCACGTGATTCAAAAGCTCCACGTAGAATTCGCGATGGGTTTCGAAGAGATACCCCAAAACATTGTGAAAAAAATCTTCGAACTGAGGATAGCGGGACTCCCAAAAATACTGATCGTCCAAAGTCTTTTCGGGCAACCGGTCCCGCACTTCCATCAAATCCTCGTCTTCGGGGATCACGACCACGCGGAGCCATTTCTTGAAAAGAAGCACCAGCAGCTCGAAATCCGCCGTGTACAGCCACTGCAGAAACTTCCTCTCGCTGCACCCGGCCAGCTCCACCAGCCATCGAGCCGCTCGCGAAGGGACCACCTCGGCCTTGCTCCACCACTCCATGTCGAACAGATGGTGAAGCTGCTCGGGGCGAGCCAAAGCCAGCAGAGGGCCCGCGTCGGAAGCTCCCACCTCCTTGAGGGTCACATGGAAATCCTGCTCGGCCAAGGCCCCCACCACCGCCTCGGCGTCGGGGCGGTCGAGAATGGCCCGGAGTCGTCGCGGGGCGTCCATGCCCATGAGCTCCTCCGCCAGCTCTCGCAAAGCGGCCCCTGGCGCCGCCGCCGGAGGAAGCTCGACGATATTTGAGCCCCCTCCTTCCCTCTCCAATCCTGGAGGGCCTTTTTGAACGGCCCCCTCATCCCTTTCTCGTCCGTTTGTCAATGGCGACCTCTACGATTGCAATTCGAACCGAGACAACACCGCTCCTAACCATGAAAACCGTTTCACGATCCTGTATAATCGATTCCGCACCGGGGGTTCAAGGGGGGAAAGCGGGTCCGGACGAGGGGCTTCGGAGCTCGACGGATGGATTCCGGCCTGATAATCGCCGGAACGACGGACTTGCGGATTCCGGCTCGAAGATCGCCGGAACGACGGACTCAAGGCTTGCCATCCATGAAGAGGGGCGAGGGACAAGGGGTTGGAGGCGAGAGCCACGCCTTCTTCGCTCGCCCCTCGCCCCTAAACGCGGCAAGGAGCGACGAGCGTCAATCGTCGTCGTAAATGTCGAGATCGGGATAGTGCTCCTTGGCGCATTCCCGACATATGCCGTGGCTGAACCGCGCCTGGGAATGCTCCTGGATGTAAACTTCGATCTGGCTCCAGTATCCCTTGTCGTCCCGAATTTTCTTGCATATGGAGCAAATGGGGAGCAGTCCGCTCAACGTTCTCACCTCGGACAAAGCCTTCTCCAAATCCTCGATGACCTTTTTACGCTTCTTTATTTCTCTCAGAAGAAAAACCCCCCAGACGATGGATATGACGAAGGCGCAAAGGACGACGGCGAAGACGATTCTCTGCTTGGAATATTGCTCCTTGGTTTGAAAAACGACCTCCCGGGGCCGCCATTTGGCCAGAATCTTCGAGTAGGTCCCGTCTTTCCCGATATCGTCAAGGGCCGCGTCGATTTCCGCCAGCAACGCCGCGCGCCCCTTCTTCACCGCGATGGCGGAGCTGCTCTTGTCGATGGGCTCGCCGGCGATGCGGATTCCCCCCATTTTGTTTTCGGCGAGCACGAAGGAGCCGACCCAACGGTCCACCACGACGGCATCCACCGCCCCTTCGGCCAACAACCGAAGCCCTGTCGGAATGTCCGGAATCACGACTTTCTTGATCGACGGGTATCGCTTCAGCACGTCCATGGGCAATCCCTTTTGCTCGACCCCCACTTCGAGCCCTTTCAGGCCGGATGCATCGTAAACGCCCTCCGTGGAGGAAGGCACGAATATGGAGAATTCCGATTCCAGGAGAGGGTCCGAAAAATCGTAGATCTCCCTTCGCTCCTCCGAAGGATTGATTTGCAGAAGGGCGTCGGCCTCTCCCCGGAGAACGAGGTCCTGCGCCCGCGTCCAGTTCATGTACTCCAACACC
>Ga0180430_10004306_pt1 | contig 12028 bp, 15 predicted proteins | sample SS_ome_9_FD_132999 | JGI IMG/M metagenome (GOLD analysis project Ga0180430, IMG submission 132999) | Hypersaline lake sediment archaeal communities from the Salton Sea, California, USA - SS_1_S_2 metaG | ecosystem: Environmental > Aquatic > Non-marine Saline and Alkaline > Hypersaline >... | reverse complement strand
TGGTGGCCGCAGGCGCGCTACTGAACTGTCAATATTCCGTTTGCTACGCTACTTCGCCAATCCCGAGATGACAGCATTTCAGGCGTTTGAGTGTGCAATCGCCTGGCTACTTCTTCGCGGGAATGCCTACTTCGAGATCGAACGCAACGAGTTCTTTGAGCCAATAGCCCTGTGGCCTATTCCGCCTGACCGCATCACTCCACGGCGATTTCGTGGAGAGATTGTTTACGATATCCACCTCGAGGATGAACCGCAAAAAACCCTACCCAACTATCTCGTTCTCCACATTCGCGGGCTTTCGTCAAATGGCCTAAAAGGCTATGACCCACTAACGCTAATGCGTGAGCCGGTCGGTCTAAATCTAGCAGAAGCAGAGTATGGGGCTAGGTTCTTCTCTAACGACGCATCTCCCAGCGGGATTCTTGAGCATCCTGGTGAACTATCAGATGCCGCATATAAACGCCTGAAAGATAGTTGGAATAAAAAACATAGTGGTCTATCTAATAAGCACCGCATGGACATCCTCGAGGAGGGGATGAAGTGGCACCAGATCAGCCTTTCTCCTGCCAATGCTCAGCTAATCGAAGCCCTGAAATTCTCAGCGCTCGATATCGCTCGTGTTTTCCGAGTGCCGCCGCACATGATTGGTGATCTTGACCGGGCCACCTTCTCGAATATTGAACACCAGGCGATCCATTTTGAGACTTATACGCTCCGCCCATGGCTTACCCGGCTTGAGCAGCAAATGATGATGTCACTCCTCACCCGGGAGCAATGGGACCACTACTACATCGAATACCTAGTCGATGACCTACTTCGTGGAGACGTTAAGAGCCGCAACATTGCCCTCCAGATTCAGCGCCGGAACGGAATCATCAGCGCGAACGAATGGCGAGAGAAAATCAACCTCGGCCCCATCTCAGAAGAAGATGGCGGAGATGAATATATCCGGGAAATGAATATGACTCGCGGGGGCGAAGAGCCCTCACCAGAGAGCAAAAAGGAGAAGCAAAGTGCGTGAAGCTGAAGAGAGAACTCTACTCATTTCAAAAGATGAAGTCCGGATCAAAACTGAAGAAGGCAAGCGGCCAATTCTGAGAATCAAAGTCGCTCCATATAATACTCCGAGTGTTGGGCTCAGGTTCACTGAATATACACAACCGGGGTGTTTCACAGAGTGGCTGGACAGCGAACAAGACATACTGAGCTGCTTCAATCACCAGCGTCATTACATTCTCGGTCGCAGATGCAAAGGTACTGCGCGTTTCATCGATACTCCCGAAGCTCTTTGGCTGGAGGTAGATATTCCAAATACCTCATATGGCCAGGATCTGATCGAGAACGTTGAGAACGGAAATGTCGATGGTGCCAGTTTCCGCTTTCGGTGCCATGAAGGCGGAGACCGCTGGAGTAACGGTTATTCGAGACGTGACCTGTTCAAGTGCGAACTACTCGAAGCAGGTCCGGTCGTAGATCCTGTCTACGAAGAGACCGATGTGACTGTTGCTATGCGCTCCCTCGAAGCGGCGCGCAAAGGTGAAGAAAACCCCCACGATAAAGATGAGTCAAACGAGCCGGATGAGGACTCCAGCGTACGCCACAACGAACTAAAGTGGCGAGCGCTTGAACTTGCCGAGCTTGCCTGAAAGTGAACCTTACGCAAAGGAGAAGAGAATGGATTTGAGAGACCTGCTAGAGCAGCGGGGCAAGTTGCTCAAGGAGTCCCGCGACATGTTGGAGAAGGCAGAAGGTGAGAGCCGGAGTCTGACCGAAGAAGAAGAGGTGCGGTATAAGAAGCTGCACAAGGACATTGCGGATCTGACGACTCGCAAGCAGAACATTGAAGCTCAGCAAGCCGCAGAATCGGAAGCTGGGAAGGATGTTCAGAGTGAAGCCACGCGACAGAAACCTGATTCGGGGTCAGGTGAGGCCGAGGAAGAAGCGCGGCAGAAGGAATACAATGACGCCTTCGAGCGTCATCTGCGAGTCGGCTGGTCACGAATGACGCCCGATGAACAGCGCGCACTTTCGGCTGGCACGGATACCGAGGGTGGCTATACCCGCCCGCCAGATACGTTCATAGCTCGGCTGCTCAAGGGGCTTGATGACATGCTCTGGATTCGTCAACGGGCCACCACGTATCAGCTGGAGAAGAGCGAGTCAATAGGCGTTCCCACACTCGAGGCTGACCCGGCCGATGCGGATTGGACGACCGAGCTCTCAACGGGCAATGAAGATGACCAGATGGAACTCGGGAAACGCGCCCTTACTCCGCATCCTGCGGCCAAGCGGATCAAGGTCAGCAAGACCTTACTTCGCGTTTCAGCTTTGCCAATTGAACAGATTGTGCGCGAGCGCTTGACGTACAAGTTCGGCGTAACCCAGGAGAAAGGGTTTATGACCGGAGACGGTAGTGGTAAGCCGCTTGGTTTGTTCACAGCGAGCGCCGACGGTATCCCGACCAGCCGAGATGTGAGCACCGGGAACACCACTACATCAATCACGCTCGATGGATTGAAGTCTGCCAAGTATGCCCTGAAGCAGGGCTATTGGCGGCAGGCAGCTTTCATCTTCTCGGGCGATGCCGTGATGCAGATCGACAAGCTCAAGGATGACAACGGTCAGTACCTCTGGCAGCCCTCCAACCAGGTTGGCGAGCCTGATCGCCTGCTCAGCTTCCCGATTATGATCTCTGAGTACGCGCCGAGCACATTCACGGCCGAGCAGTATGTCGGAATGCTAGGAGACTACTCCTACTACTGGATCGCTGATGCGCTGGATATGGAGCTCGAGCGCTTAACCGAGCTCTATGCCGAATCGAACCAGATGGGTTACATCGGGCGGTTTGAATGCGACGGCCAGCCTGTGCTGCCAGAAGCATTCGTACGGATCCAGCTGGCCGCTAGCTAGACACTAACTGTGAAGGCGGGGCTTAGGGCCCCGCTTTCACCCCTGAGGTGAACACTAACCAGAGAGGTAAATAGAGATGAATCCACTTTCCAATATGGGTGCCCAGATTGGTGCGGCCTATGCATCTGGCACAGCAGACGTCAATGGGACCATCCTTGATATGGCCGGGCTTGACTGGGCTATGGCGATCGTTCCGCTAGGCACAATCGCGGCTGGTTCCGTTTGCTCGATCAAATGGCAGGAAGGCGATGCTGCTGATATGAGTGATGCCGCTGACCTGGCAGGTACCGGAATGACGGTAGCGGCTGATGATGATGGCAAGCTCAAGATTTCGGTTCTTGAGAAACCACTGAAGCGATATTGCCGCCTGGTGATTGACAAAGATGCGTCTAACGCTGTTGCGGCGTCAATCACTTACCTGACAGGTGGCGCTAGCAAAATGCCCGTATCTCACGGCGCTAACATTGCCGTCGAATCGAACATCTCACCAATTGCTGGAACGGCGTAGGAAATAGCTGAGGCTATAAAAAAAGGATCCCTACACGGACACGGAAGCGGGCCCAAATGACTCGCTTCCATTTCCCAATAAGGAGAGATGAGGATGCCAAGGATAAAGATGAAAAAGCTTCGGGCTGGGCCGGATGGTATCTGGCAGCCCAAAGAAGAGCTCAGTGTCGATGACAATCTAGCGATCGACCTAGTGGAAGCAGGCGCAGCTGAGTACGTAGATGTTCCGAAAGTAATCAAGGATCCAGAATCAGCCGCCCTGAAGTCGAGCGCTGAAGACGACGCGGGCGGGGCGGATCCAGAAACGACTACCACTGAAGACGGAACGAACGAGCCGGGCCCGGATGCGACGACTGAAGGCGACGATAGTCATGGCGCAGGAACAGACAGTGAACAATCAACTGAGGAGAGCGAAGAGGACGAGGAGGTGGGCGAGGTGGATCCGAAAGAGGCTCCTGAAGCTGACCGCACCCAAGACACGGAAGCCGGGGGTGAAGAGACGGCGACCAAAGATATCGATGACACCGAAACGGCCCAGAAACCGCAGCCTGAGAACAAGCCCAAGGGTAGGGGGCGCAGAGGTAGAAAATGACACGCTGCCTGATCACACCGCCAACTCAGGAGCCTTTGGCCTTAGAAGAGGTCAAGGGCCAACTGCATGAGTATGAAAATGATCAGGACGATCTCTTAGCTGGTTTCTTGCAAGGTGCGCGGGAGGATGTCGAGAAAAGTCTGAACCGGGCATTCATGACTCAAACCTGGGAGATGGTTCTTGATTCATTCCCTTGCGGTGAGATCGAGCTTCTGCCGGCGCCTCTCCAATCAGTCACTCACATCAAGTACATCGATACCGATGGCGAGGAGCAGTCGTGGGATGCAGGAAACTATCAAGTTTCAACTGTTTCAGAGCCCGGGCGGATCCGGCCGGTATACGGCCAATACTGGCCAACCACGAAGCAGCGCATGGACGCTGTTCGGATCCAGTATGTTGCCGGCTATGAAAGTGCCGATGACATACCGCGAATGTACCGGATAGCGATCCTTCAGTTAGTAGCAACAATGAATCGCCACCGGGAGGCGACGGACGACGGCCCCGGGGAGATCAAAGAAGTAACCACGCCAGGCTCGTTCACCAGGATTGTCCGGGCAAACAAGATCAGGACGTTTTGATGGGTGCCGGGGCTAAGAAAAAGAAGGTATTTCTGCAGCGGAAAGCTCCCGGTCAGGACACTTCGGGAGATGAAACCGGCGGGCCTTGGGCAACCTATCGCACCGCGGGTGCGCGGATCAGGTCACTTAATGGCCGGGAGAAGCAGATCGCTGGCCAGCTAGTTCCCGAGGTGACCAGCATGATCTGCATCAACCGGTTCAACGGGCGTGTGAAACCCAATGACCGGGTCAAATATGGAGAGCGAATATTCGACATTCTTTATGTCGATGAAAAGGATCGACCCTGGGAAGTCTGGCTGACCTGCAAAGAACGGGTGATTGTGTAATGGATTCAGTTGGTATGCACATGGAGGGCATGGACGCCGTCCTTAGCAACTTGAAGGCTTTCGGTAGCGAGGTCGCTAATAAGGAAGTTCTAAAGGCGATGCGTGCCGGTGCCAGGCCAATGAAGGCTGCCATGATCCGCAACGCTCCTGTCTCTGACGGGCCTCGCCGGCATCCTGACAAGCCAAGAATCCGCGACAACATCAAGATCACAACCAGGCGCAGTAAGATCAGCGGTTCATACAGTATCCGCGTCGGGCCCGGCAAAGAAAACTGGTATGCGCATTTCCCCGAACGCGGCCACGCAATTGTCAAGCGGGGAGAGAGGCGCACTCGTCTCCAGCGGAGGATAGAGGCGAAGACAGGAAAAAGCGTGTTCACTGGATCGAATCTCACATTCGTGCCGGCTACTCCGTACATCCGGCCAGCATTTGAATCAGAGCACGATAACGCGCTCGACATTATCCACAACAAGCTGAAGGCCTTTGTTGACAACTGGAGCGGCGCAGCATGAGCGAAGAAGTAACGATCGGTGAAGCTGTTCGAGCCCGGCTGTTAGGTCAGTCGGATGTGACTGATCTAGTCGGAACCCGGGTTTATCCGCTGACGATGCCCTCGAGCGTGACGCTGCCGGCGATCTCTTACCAGGATGTCGGTGAAGCGCGGCCGCGGGCAATGGTCCGGGATCCTGAGGAGCTAGTCAGCGTTCGCATGCAGCTCAATTGCTGGGCTGAAGGATACTTGAGCTCGAGGCGCTTAGCCCGGGAAGTGATTGACGCCCTGGAGGACTACTCTGGCGTCTCGGCTGGCATGACTATCCAGTCGATCGAGATAGTCAATCAGATGGATCAGTACGAGCCCGATGCCGGCGGGATTTATCGGACGATCGTCGAGGTGAAAGTATGGCATCACGAGTAGGCATCGAGAAGGCCGTAGCGATCATCGACACGATCATCCACCTGCTGAATGAGCTCAAAAAGGCATTAGTCGAGGAAGATCCGTGTCCTGAGTGCGGTGAAGAGAACTGGGTGGACGTGAGTGGGATGGGACCAAAGGAGCGGATGTGCCGGGCCTGTGAGCATGTAGAGATTATCGACGAAGGAGAAGATGATGGCGAAGTACGGGATTCTAAAGAACGCGAAGATCCTGCTCGGGGGCAATGATCTCTCGGGTTTTTCGAATGAAGTTGGATGCGTCGTAAAGCGGGCGATGAAGGATGCGACCGTCTTCACTAGCCCCAATGGGTTCGATGAGTCGGTGCCGGCGGGCTTCTCAAGCGAGTTCAAAGTCAATGGTTTCTGGGATTATGCTGCTGATCCCGATGCGGTCCTCTGGGAAAGGCAGCAGTCTGAGCTCGAATCATCTCTGCTGATCACTCCTGGCGAGGTTGCGGCCGGTAACCTCGCCTACTTCTCGAAGATTCACGCTGCCAGCTATGGCTTCCTCGGAGGGAAGGATGATCTGGCGCCTTTTGCACTCGGGGCTAAGGGGAACAGTGCGGGAGTCCGAGGGATCATACTTGCTAATCAAGCTTTCACGGAGACAGGTGAGTCTGATCCTGTTCAGTATCTGGGTGTCCTTGCGGGCAATAGACTCTACCTCTCACTACACTGCACGGACTTTGACGCAACCTCAGCTCAGTTCGTTCTCCAGTCGAGCACTGATGAGGAGGGCTCATACACCGATCGCATAACACTCCCGGCGCTTTCAGGCACAGGATACCTCTGGGCGATTCTCGATCCGCCCTTGGCAAATACATGGTACCGGTTGGCACTTTCTACTCTGACGGGCACGAGCGTGACTGTGACCGTGGGGATTGGAATTCAGGCTCAAACGTAGGAGGACACAGATGGCTAAGATGATTTTGAAAGAGGCGTTTATCTCAGTCGGGGGCAATGACTTCAGCACGAAGCTGAAGCAGGTCACGATCAAGATGGATAAGGACATCAAGGATGCCACCGCCATGACGCAAGAGTGGGAAGAGGCGCTGGCGGGAACTAAGAAGGCGGAGATTACCGCACAGTTTTTCCAGGATTACGATGGTGCGACGTCAGTGGACGCCGTCCTCTGGGCCGCCTTCCTGAGTGATGCTGTGACCGCGCTCATCATCCGGCCCGCTCAGGCCTCTGCGGGCTCTGACAATCCGCAATTTGCGTGTAACGCGCACATCCCGAGTTATCAGCCCCTTGGCGCGTCTAAGGGTGACGTGGTTATGGCACCGGTCACATTCAAAGTCACCGGCGGCATAACGAGAACTACAAGTTGATAGTCCGGCGACCTAACCGGTTGCCGCAAGTAACCCAAACATTGGAGGAAGTTGATCATGATGAAGATACGGAAGAAGGCGATGGAGCTCTCAGATCGCGCAGAGAAGGTGTGCGTAGTTGAGAGCATGGATAACGAGAAGGTCCTACTCAAGGGGCTTATCGGTAAGCTCAGATGGAAAATCCTGAGCACATCGTCTTCTGACAAATCATCCGGAGAGAAGGGGCTCGATGTTCTTCGCCTTTTCCCTGAAATCGCCATCGCTTGCATGTTTGATCCGGAATCTGGAGAGGCGGCTTTCTCTCGTAAGGACAAGCCAATGCTCGAGGATCTCCGGCTAGACATCCAGCAGGAAGTCATAGACAAGGTCATGGATCTCTCGGGGCTTAGCGACAAGGCGGCCGAGGATGCAAAAGACGACTGATCCGCTGCCCTGAGCGGCGGTTCTACTTCCAACTCGCCGAGAGACTAGGCTACACGGTTGGAGAGCTGCTGCAGCGGATCTCAAGTAACGAAGTCACCGAATGGGGCGCTGAGCTCGAGTTACGCGAGGAAGAACGCGAAGTAGCTGAAATGGCAGAGGAGTGATGATAGTTGGGTAGCGCAGGTACGATATATATTCAGTTCACGGCACGGACCGATGCATTTGATAAACGAATGGATCGGATGGTCAAGAAGCTGAATCGCCACGCCAACAGAATCAAGCGCTTAGGGCGGGACATGACCTACGGGTTCACTGTCCCGCTTCTTGGTCTTGCTATGGCTACCGTAATGGCGTCAGCTAATTATGAGACGGCATTTGCGGGAGTGCGGAAAACTGTAAATGCTACCGGCACAGAGTTCAGAGTTCTTACTGAAGACATACGCGGCATGTCGAGGGAAGTGCCGGCGAGTGTCGTCCAGATCTCCTCGGTCGCGGAAGCGGCCGGTCAGTTGGGCATAAAGACCAAGAACATCAAATCATTCTCACGAGTGATGATCGATCTTGGTGAAACTACAGATATGGCTGCCGCGGATGCAGCGAAATCATTAGCCCGACTAGCCAATATTACCCAAATGCCTCAGAGCAAGTTTGACCGCCTCGGCTCTACTGTCGTCAATCTGGGGAATAACTTAGCAACAACTGAGTCTGAAATCGTAGACATGGGTCTGCGCATTGCCGGCGCTGGTTCAGTTGTAGGAATGACTGAGCACCAGATCCTATCTTTCGCTGGCGCAATGTCCAGTGTTGGTGTTGAGTCGCAAGCTGGTGGCACTGCTGTCAGCACAATGGTGGTAAACATCGCCAAGGCGGTAGAGAACGGAGGCGCAAAGCTTAAAGATTTTGCATCTGTTGCTGGGATGTCGGCAAATGAGTTCAAAATTGCATTTAAGACAGATGCCGCAGATGCGATCGCTGACTTCATTACCGGTCTAGGGCAGGTCAACGCTACAGGCGGCAATGTATTTGGAACACTAGAGAAGCTGGAGCTAACTGAAAAGCGACTTCAGCGTGCACTCCTTAGTACGGCCCAGGCCGGAGAACTCGTTCATAAGTCGCTGGAATTGGGTAGAGCTGGGTGGAGAGAAAACAACGCGCTAACGAAGGAAGCCGGCCTCCGATATGCCACCTTTGCCAGCAAAGTAAAGATCCTTCGCAATAGAATCACTGATATATCCGCAACTTTTGGGGGCCCGGTAAAGGCAACTCTAAGCGATTTAATCGATGATATCGGGCCACTCCTGAACAAAGTGGATAAGATTGCAGACGGGTTTGCGCGCCTAAATCCGACTGTGAGAAAGCACCTTCTAGTTTTGACCGCGGTTACTGCTGCTATTGGTCCAGCTGCAATGGCCGTCGGATTTCTAGGTAAGGGATATGTTGCAGTCTGGCAACTGCTGCCGAAACTCAGTACTGGGCTGAAGCTTGTCGGCAAGGCTACGGCTGGAGTATCGAGGTCGATTCTCACAAAGTTAGTTCCCTCACTCGGAGCGGTCTCATTGCCCGTTCTACTCATTATCGGGGCATTGGTTGTTGCCGTCGGTGCTTGGTACAAGTGGCGTGATCAGATCACGAAGGCTGTGGTGGGTGCCTATAAGGCTACGAAGACCTGGCTGGTTGGGGGATTCAACACAATATTCGATAAGGTTCGTGAAGGGCTGAACAAAGTCCTGGGATTCTTCGATGGGCTTTGGACCGGTATCACGGGGACCGTTGCCGGAATCTATAACTCGGTGAAAACTTGGCTGGCTGACAACCTCGGTGGTGTCTTCAATTGGATCGGGAAAGCGCTCTCAAAGGTAATTGGGTTCTTCCATGGGCTCTACGTGAAGGTAAGCGCATTTCTAGGGAAAACTGTTGATGGGCTGAAGACAACGCTTGGCGAGGTAAAGGAATTCGCCAAGGAAACGGGCACGGCGCTCGCTGGCGCTACTGAGAAAATAGCAAAGGTTACTTGGGCTGGCGTGAAGGGGGTCGGTGAAGGCCTCAAAATGGCTGGAGCGGATCTCGGCAAGTTACTTGAGAGCATGGTTGGCCCTCTGCCGGATAAGTTTCATGACATGCTGGGAAGTCTATTCCAGAGCAAAGCAGCCGGCGGAGCGGATGCTGACTCCGGTCCTCTGGGCTCGATTGCCAGGTCTGCCGATGATGCTGGCAATAAGCTGGATGACCTCGGTAAAAAATCTAATGCAGTAATCAAGGGAATCGAAGACGCCTCAACCAGCTGGGCCAGTGGGTTTACCGACGCGATTGCCAATATGGTGAAAACCGGAAAACTCGAATTCAGGTCTCTAGCGGACTCGATCATCTCCGATCTCATCCGGATTCAGGTTCAGGCTGCAGTAACTAACCCACTTAGCAAGTTCCTAAGCGGCTTGTGGAGCGGTGGTCCGGATCTAAAGTTAGCAGGTATTGGTCCATTGGACGGAGACAGTATCGGGTTTGGATCTGGAATCATAGGTCTTCCAAAGTATGAGCGCGACGGCCCAACAGGCATAGATATGACTGTGAACGTGGTCGAGAACTCTCCGATCGCCACTTCTGATGTCAAGCTCTCCTCTGATGGGAAAACCCTCGATGTGATTATTGGCGACATAGTAGGCCAGCAAATAGCTTCCGGGAAACACAACCGAGCCCTGCAGGCCGCATCACTTGATTCGAGGGGGGTGCGAAGGTAATGGCAAACCCGCAATGGTCAGCTATGACAGACCCTCCGGAGCTGCTCCTTGCTGGAAACAGCCGAAAGTGGGCTTCGGATATCCTTGTCAGTGACATGGACGCCGGACCACCTAGAAAACGCCGCAAGTCGAGCGCGGCCGCGGAGCCCATTGCGGGAGCGGTACGAGTGAATCTTGCCCAGCGTAATGAACTAAGGACGTTCTATTACACTTCGTGCAAGGGAGGTACGCTTGTTTTCGATTGGGTTGATCCGGTCACCGGCGTGACGGTGGAATTCGGGTTCGCGGACGAGCCTGATGAAAAGCGCGAGGGGCCGAACCTGTTCTATATCGCTTTGCCTCTGGAGATTATGCCTTAATGCCGCGTCCTCTATCAACACCCGCGACTTCAGGAGCCTTTGCACTACGAACTGGCGAAGTGTACGCGGTGCTACTGACGATCGTGTTTACTCCTACCGGGGCCGGTGAAACAACCATTCGAGCAACGAGTAATGCAGAGCCCATCACAAGCAACTCCAATCTGTTTAAGCATTATCCGTTCAAGACCGTGTTTCCTGAGGAGGCTGAAGGGAAGGATCAGAAACTTCGTCTGAGAATAGAAAATGTCGACCAGGTGATAATAAGCGGTGATGGAGCTGGCGGTGGGCTCAGGTCAGTTACTGAGCCGCCTGAGGTGACGGCGCAGGTTGTTTGCGTAAGCTCACCAAACACAATCGAGGAAGAGTACACCAACATCAAGCTGCGCAAGATGACATTCAACGAAACTGTGATCGAAGGGGAGCTAACCGGCGAATCCCTTAATGAGAAATTCCCCTGGATAGTAATGGATCCCCAATCAGTGCCTGGCCTGTTTGGTTTACCGAGCGGATCATATGGAGATTAGGATATGTCACAATTCAATCGATTGATGATAGTTAGAATCACTGGTGTGCTTTTGGTCCTGCTTGGGATCATCGCGGTGATCCGATCATCTGGCGATGAAGTCGATTCAGTCAAAGAGTTCTGGTTCTATGACGCTGATGGGTGGTTCTTATCGAATGCTGACGGCGGGAGCCTTTGGGTGGTTGAACACCATTCTCCTCTTGATACTGCCTGGACTCAAATGAGATCGGCTGGAACCGGAACCACCTGGGCCTATATTGGTATGCCAACCGGAACCTATAACTTCGGGTTCAGAAATGCTTTCGGCACAGTTGAACTTACTGACTCAATGGATGTCTGGGGCGGCGATGTTCCCTGGTGGGCCTTTCGAGATGGAACGATCTCTTGGGCTAGGCTCATAATCTCTGGCGAAGTAGCGGATGGCGATCTGTTTGTTGTGAATGGCACGAACCTCGAACCTAAGACAATCAGCGAGATCTTCACAGATGATGATCAGCCTGATTCAGATGAAGAAGTGCCTGATGGAATCACCGTCACTCCGATCAATCCTACGACCGAAGCTGCTATCGAGGCGGTAGTTGATCATGACGATTTCCAGGGAGTAGACGTAAACGAGCACCGGGATTGGACGCAAGATCAGGGTGCTACGGATATTCATCCAGGCAATTATACAGATACCAATACAACCTACTCTGCCGGCGACGGGCTAACCCTAGACGGTACAGAAATGAACTTTGACGGGGGAGCGGCACCCGGAGGTGACCTTAGTGGAACTTGGGCCGAACCGACCGTGAATGACTATTCCCACGAT
>Ga0180430_10004305_pt1 | contig 12029 bp, 11 predicted proteins | sample SS_ome_9_FD_132999 | JGI IMG/M metagenome (GOLD analysis project Ga0180430, IMG submission 132999) | Hypersaline lake sediment archaeal communities from the Salton Sea, California, USA - SS_1_S_2 metaG | ecosystem: Environmental > Aquatic > Non-marine Saline and Alkaline > Hypersaline >... | reverse complement strand
TTGACCTGAATGGCCGGCGATTGGCTTGAGCACCGATCCGATGCCTGCCAGGCGAAGTCGACGGACAGTTCCACAGCATCCGGGCTTAGCTGGGCGGTGGCGCATCCGAATAACAGCCATGCCGCTCCTGCCACCAACAGTATTACGTGTTTGTTCATCCCGTTTCTCCTTTCACGGTCATGTCGCGTTGGACAGTATAAGAGCCGGTCAACGGCAACCGCCATGTGTGCGCTGGGGGGCTGTCCTTGTCCGATCCCGTCACCCTATCCTTCAATACCACAGATTGTCCACCTGACAAACGTGATGTCCGACACGGTAAATCAATACGGCCTTACATTATATACGTTATATTTACATTTATATTGACATTTGTGGGTAGGAGATTCTATGGTTTCGATCAACTGTGCTCGATCTACCGGAGGGAATGCCATGCGACCGGACATTACCGTAAAACAGCAGCGTTTGCTGGACTATTTGGAACAGCAGATCAACGACTGCGGGCGTGTACCCAGCCTGCGCGAGGCCGCCGCGGATCTCGGCGTCAGCCACGCGGCCGTGGCCCAGACCCTCAAGGCCCTGGAGCAGAAAGGCGTCGTGCGGCGCGATGGCCGCTACAGCCGCAACCTGCTGCTGTTGAACCGGGCGCAGGAAACCATCGCCGGTCAACGGTGGCGGGAAGTGCCCTTGATCGGTCGTGTTACGGCCGGGCGGCCCGTGTATGCGCAGGAGGAATGGGATGGCAGCGTGGTGATCGATGCGGCCTTATTTCCGCGGCGCGACCTGTTTGCCTTGCGGGTGAAAGGGGATTCCATGCGGGATGCGGCCATTCTGGACGGCGATATCGCCATTTGTGAGCCCCGGCAGTACGCGGCGAACGGCGAAATTGTGGTGGCGCTGATCCATCAGGAAGAAGCCACGGTCAAGCGGTTTTTTCTGTTTGCGGATCACATTGAACTGCGCCCGGAAAACAAGGCGTATCCGGTGCTGCGCTACACCTTCGGCGACGTCCTGGTGCAGGGCAAGGTTGTCGGGCTGCAGCGTGGCCCCGAGACGGGGTTCAATGACCCGGCGTGATGCGCATAGGCCAATGCCACGATGCCGCTCACGGTGGTCGAGCGGTGGGGGGTGATGATGGGGATGGACGTCATGCCGCCATTGGAACCAGCCGGTATCAGCCGTGTGCGGGTGGGCACCAGCGGCTATTCCTATCCGGAGTGGGTGAACGCCGGTTTTTACCCGGCCGGTACCCGCTCGGGGCGGATGCTGCCGCTTTACGCTCAGCAGTTTTCCGCGGCCGAACTCAACTATACCTGGTACCAGATGCCGAAAGCCGTGGCGATCGACCGCATGCGGCGCCAGGTGCCGCCGCATTTTCGTTTCGCCGTGAAACTGACGCGCACCATGACCCACGAGGTGGACCGCGACCAGTGGCGCGGACAGGTGGCCCGCTACCGGGACGGTGTGGCACCGTTGGCCTTGGCCGGGCAGCTGGCCGCGGTGTTGCTGCAGCTGCCGGCATCGTTCGAGCGGACGCGTCCGCGTCGCCACTATCTGGCCGCGCTGCTGGAGGAGCTTGCCGGTCTGCCCCTGGCGGTGGAGTTTCGCCACGTGTCATGGGCCACGGACCGCGTCTTTGCCGAGCTGGAAAACCGTCGGGTGGCCTTGGTGGCGGTGGATGCGCCGGCCCTGCCGTATCTTTTCCCTCCGTTGGAGGTGGTGACCAGCCCGGATCTTTTTTATGTCCGCTTTCACGGTCGCAACCTGGCCGGCTGGCGCTCGGGCAACATGCAGCAGCAGTTCGACTATGCTTACGGCGCAGCGGAACTGCAGGAATGGGCCGAGACGCGCATCGCCGCCATGGCCGGCCGTTCCCGTCGCGGCCTGGTATTCTTTAACAACCATGTCCGGGCTCAGGCACCGGCCAACGCCCGGCAGCTGATGGCCATGTTGGCCCATCAGGGCCTGCCGGAGGATGCGTCGTGGAGCGACACGTCATCCACATCAACGTAGCGGATTTCGCTGTGGCGGTGGAACGCGCCATGGATCGTCGCCTGCGGGAACGCCCGGTCGTCATCGCGCCCGACGGGGTTTCCCGGGCCGTGGTGTACGACATGAGTGAGGAGGCCTATCAGGCCGGCGTGCGCAAGGGCATGGCCCTGCGCCGGGCGGTGCGCTTGTGCCCGGACGTGCGGATCCTGCCGCCCCACCCGTCGCGTTACGAACAGGTGATGCAGGCCCTGGTGCGGCAGGCGCTGCCCTATTCGCCGCTGATCGAACCGGGCGAGGCGGACGGCCACCTGTTCGTGGATGTCACCGGTACCAGCCGTCTTTTCGGGCCGCCGGTGGATGTGGCCTGGCGTCTGCGCCGTCAGGCCTGGACCGAACTGAGCCTGGCACCCGGTTGGGCCGTGGCGCCCAACAAGCTTGTGGCCAAAGTCGCCACCCGCCTGGTGAAGCCTGACGGCGACGCCATCGTTCGTGCCGGGGATGAGGCCCGGTTCCTGGTGCCGGTTCCCCTGCACCTGGTGCCGGGCATCGAGCATCGGGATCTGGTGCGGCTGGGGGGCTTCAATTTGCGGCGTGCGGGCCAAGTCGCATCCCTGAGCCGGGATGCGCTGCAAGCGCCATTCGGTCGCCGGGCCTTCCACCTGTTTGACGTGGTGCGGGGCATCGACCGTTCGCCGGTCCGGCCCGTGGGTCACCAACCGCCCCGGGTGGTGACGGCGCACACATTCGAGGAGGATGCCCACGCGGTGCCGGTGGTGGAAGGTGCCCTTTACGGTCTGGTGGAAAAAGCGGGACAGGTGTTGCGTCGGCAATCCCTGGCGGCGGGGCGGGTGATGGTTACGGTGGACTTTTCCGACGGGTTGCGCGGTGCCCGTCAACGGTCGCTGCGACCGGCCACGGCGAACGACATGGCCCTGTTCGAAACGGCCCGGTCCGTGCTCCATATGGCCTGGCGGCGACGGGTGCGGATCCGTCACCTGCGCCTGATGTGTGACCGCCTGACCTTTCCCCCGGCGCAGCGGGAACTGTTCCCGTCGGCGGCAGACGCGGATCGCCGGCAAACGTGCCTGGTATCGGCGCTGGACCGGATCCGGCAGCGTTTTGGCACGGATGCGATAAAGGTCGGCCGCACCCTGGCCGCCTGATCCCACGCGTTTCCAGCGGTTATTTTGCGCAATCTCGGTGTCAGAAAGCAATTTTAATCCTCGACATACGTGAGTATGCCTGCGGTTAAAATTGCTTTCTTCCTTGACCTTGCTCAAAATCCCTCGCTGGAAACGCGTGGGATGCGATTCTGAAAATCAAAGTTTTCTTTTGGAAAGGTTTTCTGCCGGTATGGTGCCGTTGACCGTCCGATCCCATTATTCCCTTATGTGGGGGACGTCTTCCGTCCGGCGGCTGTGCCGGGCGGCGCGGCGTATGGGCTACACGCGCCTGGCCCTGACGGATACCGACAACCTTTACGGACTGTGGCCGTTTCTGGCGGCCTGCCGGCGTGAAGGCATGACGCCCATCGTGGGGGCTGAGGTCACCGATCCGGCGGGCCGCGGCCGGGCGGTTTGCCTGGTGGCCAACGCGACCGGCTACGGTAACCTCTGTCGCCTGCTGACGGCCCGTCACATGGCGGGTGCCTTCCGTTTGGCGAAGGCCCTGCCCGACCGGGCGGAGGGCCTGGTGGTCCTGACCGGGACGCCCGATCTGCTCGAACGCTGGCATGCCGCCGGTGTTCGGGTGGCGGCGGCGCTGCCCCGGCGACCGCTGCCCGCCGCCCATCCCTTGCGGCAGATGGCCCGGCGCAACCGTCTCCCGGTGGTGGCGACGCCGGGCAGTTTTTTTCTAGACCCGGGTGAGCATGCCACGCATCGTCTTTTGCGGGCCATCGACCGGAAAACATCCCTGGATCGCCTTGCGGCACAAGACGTGGCTCCGGCCGATGCCTGGCTGGCGCCGCCCGACAGGTACCGCCAGCGGTTTGCCACCTGCCCCGAGGTGGTTGCGGCGACGCATGACTTGGCGGAAGAACTGACGTTTACCGGTCCGGCCTTCGGCCTGGTGATGCCGCCCTGGCCAACGAAGGACGGTCACAAGATTCCGCCGGATGACGCTTTGCGAAAATCCGCCTACCGCGGTGCCCGGCGCCGCTACGGACGCGAATTGCCGGAAACCGTGGTGGATCGGCTGGAACACGAACTGCAAGTGATCGCCCGCATGGGGTTTTCCACTTATTTTCTTGTGGTGCGGGATATCGTTCGTCCCAGTTCACGCACGTGCGGGCGGGGGTCGGGTGCCGCCTCGTTGGTGGCCTACTGCCTGGGCATTACCAACGTCTGTCCGGTCAAGCACAATCTCTATTTCGAGCGTTTCCTGAATCCCGGCCGAACCGATCCGCCCGACATCGATGTGGATTTTGCCTGGGACGAACGCGATGCCGTGCAGCAGGCCGTGCTGTCAACCTACGGGGAGCACGCGGCCATGGTGTGCACCCATATTCGGTTTCAGCCCCGCATGGCGGTGCGGGAAACGGCCCGGGTCTACGGATTGACCGAAGGGGAGATCGGCCGTGTCACCCGCCGCCTGCCCTGGTACTGGCGGACGGACGGTCCGCCAGCGGCCCTTTTGGCCGCGGTCCGCCAGCGGCCGGAAGCGCGGTCGCTGACGCTTCCGGCGCCCTGGCCGGAAATTTTGGCCCAGGCCGAGCGGATTGTCGGCATTCCCCGTCATCTGTCCGTTCACTCGGGCGGGGTCGTCATCACCCCGGCCCCGGTGGACCATTATGTCCCGGTGCAGCGGGCCGCCAAAGGGGTGCCCATCATTCAGTGGGAAAAGGACGCCACGGAAGACGCCGGCCTGGTCAAGATCGATCTTTTGGGCAACCGCAGCCTGGGCGTGATTCGGGATGCCCTGGCCAACGTCCGGACGTCCGGCGGCCAGCTCGACGAGCAACGCTGGGAACCGGAAGAGGATTTCGCCACCCAGGAAGCCGTGGCCCAGGGCAAAACCATGGGCTGTTTTTACATCGAAAGTCCGGCCATGCGGCTGCTCCAGAAAAAAGCCGGCGTCGGGGATTTCGCGCATCTTGTGATCCACAGCAGCATCATCCGTCCGGCGGCCAATGAATTCATCCAGGAGTATATCCGTCGCCTCCACGGCGGGGCCTGGGATCCGATTCATCCTTTGCTGACCGATGTGCTGGCGGAAACGTTCGGGATCATGGTCTACCAGGAGGATGTGTCCCGGGCGGCGGTTGCTCTGGCCGGATTTTCCCATGCCGAGGCGGATCGCCTGCGCAAGGTGATGTCCAAAAAAGATCGCGAATACCATCTGAAGGATTTCCGTGCGCAGTTTTTGGCCGGGGCCCGGGCCAACGGCATCGCCGTCCCGACCATCGAAGCCGTTTGGGATATGATGATGAGCTTCAGCGGCTATTCGTTTTGCAAACCCCACAGCGCCTCTTATGCCCGGGTGTCTTTCCAGGCTGCCTACCTCAAGGTGCACCATCCGGCTGAATTCATGGCAGCGGTCATCAGCAACCAGGGCGGCTATTACGCCACCTTCGCGTATGTATCCGAGGCGCGGCGTATGGGGCTGCAGGTACTGCCGCCCGATGTGACCGATAGTCGGCAGCGATGGACCGGTCGGGGGGCCACCGTGCGTGTGGGCCTGCAGGCCGTCAAAGGGCTGGGATCCGCTACCGCCGCCCGCATCGTTGCGGCCCGCCGGCAGCAGCCCTTTCGCGATGCGGCCGATTTTTTGAACCGGGTTGGGCCGGACGAGACCGAAGCCCAGGCCCTGATTCGTTGTGGCGCCCTGGACGCCTTGGAAAGGCAAGGCGGTCGGGCGGGGCTTATGTGGAGGCTGGCCTGCTGGCAGCGGTGCTGTGAGCGACCGGCGGTGCACGACACGCTGTTCGAGGCGCCGCCAGAAACGCCTCCGCCCGGGTTGCCGGAGGAGGATGCCCTGGAGCGGCTGCGGCGTGAATTTGCCGTTCTGGGGTTTCTGTGCGATCGTCATCCCATCCGTCTTTACGCCGGCTTGCTGCAATCCCGGAAAACGGTCAAGGCACAGGACCTGGGCCGCTGGCTGGGGCGGCGGGTGCGTTTCGGGGGCTGGTTTATCGCCGGCAAAGTGGTGCATACCAAGCAGGGTGACCCCATGGAGTTTTTAACCTTTGAAGATGAAACCGACACGATTGAAACTACCTTTTTCCCGGCGGTCTATCACCGGTTCTGCCACATGTTGGATTGGGGGCGGCCCTACCTGTTGACCGGCCGCGCGGAGATGGACTGGGGGGCGGTCACCCTGACCGTGGACCATATTGCCCCGTTGCCGCCGGTCCGCTTGCTGACGGAAGCGTGGCAGGAGGTGTTGCACCGGGAATCGGAAATGGTTAAGCTGATCTCCCAGGCGGGCGACAGCGGCAGGCCCGGGCGCGGGCTGGCGGCTTCCCGTTGATCCGCGATGACCACAGGAGGGGGAGGACCGATGCGAAAACAACGATGGATAGCCGTATGGGCGTTATCGATCGCCTTGACGGCGTTACTGGGGGCATGCGCGACACCGATCACCCACCCGGTCAAAATGGGCTACAGCGGCCATGCGGGGCTTGCGGTCGAAAAGCCCGTGACGGTGGGGATTCAAGTCTTTCGCGACCAGCGCACCGAAGGGGACCGCTATGTGATCGGCTACCGCCAGCTGGGGCGCGGGGAGCGTGAGCGGTATGTCGCTAGTCCGGACGACATGGCCCGTTCGGTGACCCGGATGACCGGCGAGCTCATTCGTCAAAAGGGCGGCACGCCGGATGTTTTGCAAGGCTGGGACTATTCGCCGGAGCAGATGCTGGCCCTGTCGGATGCCTTCGATGTCTTTGTCGGGGGCGACATTCAGCAGCTGCGGTGTGATGCCGAAAAACGGCTGATGCACACCCGCATGGTGATGGAACTGGAGATGGTGGTTTATGTGGGCAAGGTCCGGGAGGGCATCGTGCACCGGCGTCCGGTGCGTATGCGCAACGAGCGTGTTGCGGCCACCTTCGGGCCCCGTGAGTTGGAGCGGTTCTTGAACGACATGGTGTCCGAGGCCCTGGAAACAGGCTGCCGGGATATACCCTGAGAGCGGCCGACGAGGCCGCGCTGCCCTCAGAGGATGGTTTTCAGACAGCGGTTGACCTGGGCGAAAAGCGTCGTTGGCAATGCCAGCAGGTGGATACCGGCCGTCTGGCCTTCCAGAAACTCGGCAATGGGAAATTTCGTGCCGTCCAGCCGCATAAAATGGCCGCCGGCCGCTTCCAAAATAACCCGCACGGCGGCCAGATCCTGGTAGGATTCATTGGCGATGAGGGCCGCCTCCGCACATCCCGTGGCGACATAACAAATATGGGCGGAGGTGCACCCGAGGTTGAGTTGCTTGCCGGGGAATCCATTTTCGTAGTGCTGGTGAAAGCGCGAATAGGTCAGCAGGACGCTTTCATCGTTGATGCTCTCCTGGGGGGAGACCTGGATGGTCTGCGTCCCCCGGAAGGCCTTCTGCCCCGCCACGGCATGGAATAAATCACCGGTGGCCGGCATGAAAAAAGCGCCGAGCACGGGCCATTTGTTGTCCAGCAGCGCGATGGACATTCCCCAAACCGGGATGCCGGCCATAAAATTGGACATGCCGTCCAGGGGATCGAAGATCCAGACATAGCGCTTGGCATCGTGGGTATAGGCTTGGTCCGGATTTTGACCGTCGAAGCAATGGTGTTCGGGGAATCGTGCCTGGAGCGCTTTCTGGAAAAGCCGGTTCAACTGCAGTTCGGTCCGCGTAATGAGGGTTTCGTCAAATTTGACCTGGGGCGCGCCGCGGCCGTAAAATTCGAGCGCTTCCTCCCCGGCTTTTCTGATGAAGTCGATGGCGAACGACTGCAGATCTTCGATGGGCACGTAGTCCTTGTCCAAACGTTTCCTCCTCGGTTGATGGTCGGCAGGCTGTCTATCGCAGAGCTTCACCATAGTATATTGCCGGCCCGTGATCAAGCACGATAGACGGGGTGCTGTTTGATCGTGGTGGTCGGGATATCGTTTGACATCAACCAATTCAGCTTTAGCTTGACCTTTCACATAAACTGGTTGATAGTACCCAATTTTGCAACTCGAGCGATAATCAATCGGAGGATAAACGGATGGCTTACGAAACCCGCGAGCAAGTACTTGAGCGCGTGATGCAAATGACAAAACCCAAGTGCCCCCATTGTGATCAAGAAATGAGCCTGTGGGAGGTGCCGCCCATCAATTTCAGCGATGGACTGGGGTGGGGCGAGCCCTTTCTTTTCGTCTGTTTCAACGAGGAATGCCCCGCCTATGTGAATGGCTGGAAGCACATGGAAGAAACCTATGCCCATCGGGCCTCATACCGCTGCATGAATTATCCGGGCACCACGGTTTTTGAGTTCATGCCGGTCTTCAGCCCGCACGGCGGCACCGGGCAGATGATCGACGATCAGGTGATCGCCCAGCAGGAAGCGCTCAAAGAGGCCACCAAGAAAGGGTTCAACATCTTGGCGACCTGCTTCGTGGAAAAGGACGGCCCCGCCATTCTGAGGCTTTTGCTGGATCCGGCCGAGCCCGCCCGGGTCCGTATGAAGGCCGCGGAAATGTTGGGTGATGTGGGTGAGCTCGAAGCCATTGAGCCGTTGCGCAGTTTCAAGGTGGGCAACGATCTCATCCAGAAAAAAGTGGATGAAAGTGTCACTAAAATCCATGCGCGCTTTTTTACCCGGGAGTGCCCGTTTTGTGAGGAAATCATCAAACAGCGGGCGAAGACCTGCAAGCATTGCGGTAAAGAGGTGGCGGGCGTTTAATCAACGCCCATGGCCTGGCATCCCTATGGCTGGATAGCGGTACATGCAACCGATTCGGAAAACGCGTTATTTTCCGGATCGGTTTTTTTAGGTCTTGTCCCCGGGGCGGATGATATTGACATTGTCCTGATCGTAGGTCCGAAAGATCAGTTTCTCGCGCTCGATGCGTTCCTTGGGGTAAGGGGCGAAGGGCGCGTCGGCAAGTTGCCGGGCCGCTTCCTGCGGCGACGGCAGCGCAGCCAGACCCTGGGCCACGGTTTGACCCGTGGCCGTCTCCAGAACGATGGCGTCCCGACCGTCTGTAACGACACACCACGGGATCGGGGTGGCGTCGAAAATACGGGCGGCGGCCAGAATTTCTCTTTCGCGCGACCCCAATGATCCGGCACAGCATTTGAGTGCCATACAGGGCACCAGCGGCTCACCGGCTTTCACGATCAAATCGATCTTGGCATGATAGGGCGTGCCGGCGATCATGACATGGATCGGGGCATCCACCCACAGGGCCTCGCGGGCATAGCCCTTCTCTTCTACCAGGAACCGGAGCACGGCCTGCCGGTGGCTTTCGGCGCCCACATCGGGAATACGGTTGCCGGTGAGATAGTCCGTCACGGTCGGCCGGGTCGAAGACGTTGTCATGCGATCCTCTGCGGGACGTCAAATTAATCGTTCGGCGCATCCTGGCGGATTTGCCGGTGGTTCCAGTCATCCAGAGCACGTGTGCGGATACGGGGGGCGTCGGACCAGAGACCTTCCAGATCGTAAAAACGGCGCACGTCATCATAGAAGACATGGATAACGATATCGCCATAATCCATCAACACCCAATGACCCTCCTGCAAGCCTTCGATGCTGAGGGGGGCCACCCCCTGTTGCTTCAGGTTGGTTCGGATATAGTCGGCGATGGCCGTGACCTGCCGGTTGGAGCGGCCGCTGCAGATGATAAAGGAATCGGCCAGGGAGGTCAGGCCGCTCACGTCCAGGACGATGATGTCCAGGGCTTTTTTCCCCATAACGGCCGTCAGAACAAGATTCAGCCGGGGGTCTTGGGTGTCGCTCATCGATAGAGTCCTTTGGCGGTGATGTATTCCCTTACGGACTCGGGAACGAGAAAGTCGATGGCCTGGTTTTGACGGATCAGATCCCGAATGCGGGTCGATGAAATATCCATCGCCGTCACATTGTAGGTAAAAATAGGCTGCTTTTCACAATGCGTAAAGCAGGGACCATCCATGGCGCATTCATAGCCCTGCAGCGCGCCTTGCGTCAGCAGGGCCGAAACGGCATTGTTGGCGGACGGCTGTATGCGCCCCTGGCGGTCGGGACGATTCAGGACGATCAGGGGGACGATGTGGAGCAGGTCCTGATAGGCTTTCCAGGTTTCGATTTCAAGAAAAGCATCCAAGCCCATGATCAGATAGAGCCAAGCATCCCCCGGCAGATATTTGCGAAAGGCACACACGGTGTCGATGGAAAAGGAAGGCCCCTGTCGCTTGAGTTCGATATCGGAGACGCGCAGCCCCGCATGGCCCGCAATGGCGTGCTGCACCATTGCCATCCGATCGGTGGCGGACGCCAGATTGGCGTGATCCTTGTGGGGTGGCGACGCCGCCGGAATAAGATAGAGGGCATCGAGCCCAAATCCCTCGCGAAGCTCGACAGCGGCACGCAGATGTCCGAGATGAATCGGATTGAAGGTTCCACCGAAAATGCCAATTTTTTTGGCCATGTCGTTCCGTGTTCCGAACCAATCGCCGGGCCGTTCAAAACTTTCCTGCGGTCAGTTGGTGGTGGTTTCGGTCAATACCAGATTGTCGCGGTGGATGACCTCGTCATAGGGCTTTTCACCCAGGCAGTCCGTGATATGGGCCGATTTAAGCCCCTTGATTTTTCGGATGTCGCTGGCGGCGTAGTTCACCAACCCGTTGCCGAGAACCGCGCCTTCGCTGTTCATAAATTGAACGGGGTCCCCTACGCTGAATTCCCCGATGACGCGCACGATGCCGCTTGGCAGCAGGCTCTTACCGCGGCCTTGGATCGCACGGGCGGCGCCTTCGTCAATGATAATGGCGCCTTTGGGCTTCAAGGAAAAGGCCAACCAGCATTTACGGCTGGAGAGGCGCTCGGTGCGGGGCACGAAAAAGGTGCCCGACGGGGCCCCGCGGAACAAGCGGCGCAGAATATCGGGCTGGGTGCCGTTGGCAATGACCATGGGAATACCGCCCGCGGTGACCTTGCGGGCGGCTTTGATTTTGGTCAGCATGCCGCCGGTCCCCAAGGCCCCGGGGATCTCGCCGGCATAGCGTTCGATGTCTTTGCCGATCGTGTCGATTTCGGGCAGCAGCCGGGCGTCGGCAAAGACGCGGGGATCCTTGTTATAGAGCCCGTCAATGTCCGTCAGGTTGATCAACAGGTCCGCATCCATGAGCAGCGCGATCACGGCCGCCAGATTGTCATTGTCGCCGAACTTGATTTCCTCCACCATCACGGTGTCGTTCTCGTTGACGATGGGAACGACACCCCACTCCAACAAGGTATTGAGCGTGTTGCGGGCGTTCAAATACCGCTTGCGGTTGGTCATGTCCTCGGCGGTGAGAAGGATTTGGGCAACTTTGCGGCCATCCCGGTCGAATGCATTTTCGTAAGCCAGGATGAGTCCGGCCTGACCCACGGCGGCCACGGCCTGCCGGGCCGGTATGGCGCTGGGGCGCTCGGGCAGTTGGAGTTTGCGCATCCCGGCGGCCATGGCGCCGGAGGAAACCAGGATAACTTGTCGGCCGGCGCTCATCAGGTGGCCGATTTCATGACTGATCGACGCGATTACCGGAAGATTCAGACCTTGATCCAGTGTGAGAACATTGCTGCCGACTTTCACCACGACACGGCGGGCCTGGGAAAATTGATGGCGGGTGTTCATCATCCTATTCATCGTCCAAAAGCTGCGTAAGTTTTGATTTCAGCGCCTCCAGGCCCTCACCCGTCTGGGCCGATATCGATAAGATATCCATATCGGGCAGCGCCTTGCGAAAACCCTCGGCTTTCTGGTCGGCCCCCGGCAGGTCCAGTTTATTGAGAACGATCAACTGGGTTCGATCGCGGAGAGACGGTTTATAGAGGGCCAGTTCACGATTAATGATATCCAGAGCCGCCAACGGGCGGTCTGGATCGATCCCGCCCGTGTCGATCA
>Ga0180430_10004304_pt1 | contig 12030 bp, 4 predicted proteins | sample SS_ome_9_FD_132999 | JGI IMG/M metagenome (GOLD analysis project Ga0180430, IMG submission 132999) | Hypersaline lake sediment archaeal communities from the Salton Sea, California, USA - SS_1_S_2 metaG | ecosystem: Environmental > Aquatic > Non-marine Saline and Alkaline > Hypersaline > Sediment... | reverse complement strand
CTCCCGACAGCATCGCGGCAATCTGCCCCAATGTTTTGAGCTCCGCCATTTCGTCCGGTGCAATAGCGGGAAAATTGGTCAGGCGGTCCTCCATGGCGGACAGGATTTCGACCCGTTTGATGGAGTCGATACCCAAGTCGGACTCGATTTCCATATCGGCCGAAAGCATTTCGATGGGGTAGCCGGTGAGTTCGCTGACGACCGCCATCAGGGCATCGTGAACATGCGTCAGGGTGGTTCCCGCTGACACGGGTTGCGGTAGGTCGGATGCGGCAGGAGTGGCTGCAGGGGCAGTACTCTTGCTTTTTTCCAGGCGGGCGGCGATCTGGCCCAACGTTTTTAGTTCCGCCATTTCGTCCGGTGCAATAGCCGGAAAATCGGTCAGGCGATCTTCTATGGCGGACAGGATTTCGACCCGTTTGATGGAGTCGATACCCAAGTCGGACTCGATCGCCATATCGTCCGAAAGCATTTCGGCGGGGTAGCCGGTAAGTTCACTGACCACCTCTCGTAAAACGGCGGCGATATCCGTTGTGCCGGCGGTGGTTTTGGCATCGCCAACCGGTGCGTGGCTGCTTCCGGTGGCATCCGAAGACGCGCCGGACGGCATTTGGGCCAAATAGCCTGCGACTTGTCCAAGCGTCTGGAAGGAGGCAATGGTATCGGGTGTTACAGGCGGCAGGGCCGGTATCGTTTCTTCCATTTTCGATAGGATTTCCACCCGTTTGATGGAATCGATACCGAGATCGGACTCGATATGCATGTCCATTTCCAGCATATCGACCGGGTAGCCGGTGAGCTCGCTGACCACGGCCAGCAGCGTTTGCGCAACGTGATCATGTCCGCTTGCAGGGGGTGTTTCAGGCTTGGGGTCAGGTCGCCGGGATTGATGATCGGGGGCCGGCATGTCTGGTTGCGATGGCTGCTGACTTGCAGCAGCAGGGGAAGCAGGGGGGCTGACGGTGGCGTCGGCAGATGTCGATTCGGCTGCAAAAGGCACGCTGCCGTTCAACGCGGCTTCTGCAAAGCAGCGGGAGCTTTCCATCATCTCCTGCAGTGTCCGACTGGCTTGCTGCTGGGTATCGAGAAATTTCTGATGGGCTTCTACAGTTTGGCTTTGTAAGGATTGCAGGGACTGCAGGCCCTGCTGAACCACTTGCAGGGCTTGCAATACGGGATGGCTTGGATGGCTCACGGAATAGCTCACAGTTTTCGGGTTGGCACCGCGGATGGGGCCCGTGGTTGAGTGGTCGATGGTTGCTGCTTGTTTTTCGCCCCTCGTTGATGGGAGGGGTATCGCGGGTTTCGGCAGCGCTGTTGATGGCCGATCAAAAGCAAGGTTCTTTGCCGCTGCGGCCGTCGCTGCAGGTGTCGCGTTGTCGGAACGACGGGGCTCGTGTTTCGGTTGTGGTGGACGATAGTTGGCGCCGGATATGGGGATTCTCATTTTTGACGGCGGTGGCGGTTCTTCCCGGGACTCCCATTCGTCCCAGGAGATGGGACACCCTAACGCCGCCAGGTGGCAGAGCAGAAGGGCGAGGTCGGCGACGCCAAATTTTTTCCCGTTGCTGGCATCCATGGCCAGGGCGTGAAAGTCATGGCCTTTCAGAATAGCGCGCACCAGGCCGGTGAGAACCGTTTTCGGGCCGACTTCAACAAAAATCCGGCCGCCATCGGCGTATAAGGTTTCGACTTCCCCGATAAAATTGACCGGATTGCGCAAATGATCGCCGAGCAGGGCGCGAATGGCGGCCGGGTCGGTCGGATAAGCGGTTCCGGTGGTATTGCTGTAAACGACTGTTTCCGAAGGATTTACGGCAACGGATTGCAAAGCGGCGGCAAACGGTTTGCGCGCGCTTTCCACCAGGCGGCTGTGAAAGGCGGCCGATACCGGCAGGCGCACCGTGCGGTATTGATGGGTTTTGCAGACGGTTTCGGCATGGCGGACGGCTTCACGGGTTCCGGAGAGGATGCCTTGGTTGGGACTGTTGCGGTTCGCCAGGACCACATCCAGTTTTTCATCTTCAATGAGCCGATCCAGGTCTGCCAGCGGTGCTTTGACCGCCAGCATGGCGCCATTGGGTTCGCCGGGTGCTCCTCCCGCCTCTGCCATGAGGCGGCCGCGCAGGGCGGACAGGTCGTGCAAGGTGGCCTCATCGATCCAGCCGGCACTGTAAAGGGCGGTCAACTCGCCGTAACTGTGCCCGCAAGTGGCCTCGGGCGTCAGCCCGAACCGCCTGAGAATTTTTTCCATGGCAACGCTGACGGCGCCGATGGCCGGCTGGGCCACGGCGGTATGGCGCAGGGCCTCATCCGCGTGCTGCCCGTCCGCCTTGGTCTGATGGGGCAACGGGAAAATGAAATCAGTGAGCGGTGCCTCGCCGGAAAAATGGCGGACCGCCGACTCCAGGGTTTCCATGGCTTCCGGAAACCAGGTGACCAGATCGCGTCCCATGTGCAGATATTGGCTGCCCTGTCCTGGAAATAGGAATGCCAGGCGGCCGGGGCGGGGGCCCACGCCAAAAAAACTGGCGGGCGTTTGCCACGCGGCGGCGCCATCGTTGTCTTCCAGGGCCTTTGCCGTCTCATCGAAAACCGATGCCGTATTCCAATGCGGCCCCTGGGCGTCTTCCTCGCAACGCAACACCACCATCAGGCGATAGGGGTGTTCGGCGTTGTACGTCTGGCGGCTTTTTCGCGCATGGTCCGGCAGAATTTCCGGCGGGCAGTCGTGCAATGTTTCCCTGATTTTCAGAAATGAAGAATTTAATGCTTCCAGCGTTTTTTCCGATAGGGCCAGAATCTCAATGGAGCCATCCCAGGCAACGTCCGGTCGACGGGCGTCGTACTCCTCCAGCACCACATGGAAATTGCTTCCGCCAAAACCAAAGGCACTGACACCGGCCCGGCGCGGGCTGTCGTTCGTGCGAAACCAGGGGCGTGTTTGTGCGTTCAGGAAAAACGGACTCTTTTCGAGCGCAAGATCCGGGTCGGGATCATCGGCTTTGAGGGTCGGGGGAAGAATTTTGTTCTGCAGGGCGAGCACCGTCTTGATCAGACCGGCGGCGCCGGCGGCGGCCTTGGCATGACCGATCATGGATTTCACCGAACCGAGGGCGCAATAAGGCGTGGTGCCGGCATCGCCGAACATTTTTTTCAGGGCCTCGATTTCGGTTTTGTCGCCCACGCGTGTTCCGGTGCCGTGCGCTTCGATCAGGCCGACGGTTTCCGGTGCAATGCCAGCCGCGGCGTACGCCTTTCGCAGCGCTTTCAATTGGCCTTCGGCGCGCGGTGCGTAGATGCTTTGGGATTTGCCGTCGCTGCTGGAGCCGATGCCCTTCAAAACGGCCAGGATGCGGTCGCCGTCGGCTTCGGCGTCGGACAGCCGCTTCATGATCAGAATGCCGACGCCTTCGCCCAGGACGGTGCCATCGGCCTGGCGGGAAAATGGGCGCGCATCGCCCGTGGGCGAGAGAATCTGCGTGCGGGCAAAGCACATGTGCATGAATATGTCGTTCAGGGTATCGACGCCACCCGTGACCACCATGCGGGATCGGCCGGTATACAGTTCCATCAGGGCCAGGTTGATCGCACTCATCGAGCTGGCACAGGCGGCATCGACGACACAGTTCGTGCCGCCCAGGTCGAGGCGATTGCATATGCGGCCGGCAACAACGTTACCCAAAAGGCCCGGGAAGGAATTTTCACGCCAGGGGACGTATTCGCTGGATAGTTGCGCCATGATGGCGCGGGTTTTTTGCGGTCCGACGCCCGCCGTCTCGAGGGCCCGCTTCCACTTGGGCCAGCTCAGACGGGCGCCTAAGGGGATGACGAGCTCCTGGGTGCCGGTGACGCCCAGAATAACAGCGGTACGGTCGCGGTCAAAATCAGCGTTCTCTCCGTAACCCGCCTGTTCGAGGGCGGCTTTTGCGGCGATGAGCCCCAGGATTTGGGAGGTGTCGGTGGCTTCCAGGTTGGAGGGGGGAATGCCGAACGCCGTGGGGTCGAAGGGGATCGGAGAAAGAAATCCGCCCCGACGACAATAGACATGGTCCGCTTTGCGGGTGTCCTCATCGAAATAGTCGTCGACGGACCAGTGCGTCGACGGGACGTCCATGATGGCATCCAGGCCGTGGTACAAAAGGCGCCAATAGGATTTCAGTCCGGAAGCGCGGGGGAAAAGGCCTCCCATGCTGATAATGGCGACAGGGGGCGTATGGGGGATTTCACTATTGTTGACATCCATGGATCGATTCCTAAAAACCCGAATGGATGCATCGGATTCAGCGCCGCAACAAACGGTGTCAGCAAATGAACGGTCACGTTTCGTTTTCAGGCGATGCGTTTCCCCGCGCGATAGAGCAGTTTCGGCCCAGCGTGATTATCGGCTATGAAACGCTGGTGCAGATTTCCGCATATCGACGTGGGAACACGGGCATGAATCAGACTGAAATCGATTCGGGCAGCATGTCAGGGTATCGGTTATTTTAAAAGCTATTCCTATAAAGCAAAAAGTAAAGGATTGCAAGTGAATAACAGCAGTGGTATGGTTGTGTTATTGAGTGAACAATAGGATAATAAAGATGCTGAAATTCTATTTGAATCGAGATCTGTCCGCGCGCTTGGGTATCCCTTTGAGTCGCTGGAAAAGATGGTCGCGGGAATTTTTACCGCCCGATCCTTTGGGAGGCCATCAATCGGGGTATGCCCGTCAATACAGCACCAAAGATGCGTTTCTTGTTTATCTGGCCGGTTTTTTGGTTTCGACGTCGGGGTTTTCGATCCCGGCCGCTCGTCAAATCTTGCACGATTTGACTCCCTGGCTAACGAAAAATATGATTGAAAACGGGGCCTGGGCGGCGAATCCAAACGGCGACGCCCCGGTGGGCCCGCGGTGCATTGACCTGATCATCATGCCGGCCCGGCGAAAGGTCACCCCGGCCTTTACCTACCGGATCAGGTCCCGGATCGAACGCAAAACGCTTGAAGAGGGCGAGACAACCCTTTGGCAGGAGCAGTATACGGAACAGGTCATCAAGCCGGGAGAACCGCTGACAGCGGGTTGTTACCCGGCATGTGCGCGCTGGGTTGATTTGTCGGCCATAGCGGAACATTTTTTTGCGCAGTTAACATCCAACGCGTCTTGACAGTATTCGCTATAACTTATTGAGTAAGCCTATCAATATAACAACCTAAATTAACTTCCAACCGCATACACACCATGGGTTACCGAACATAATGTGCAGCGCCTGAAGGGTATTCTCGATTGCCGCGCGAACGTATCCGGCGATGAATAGGGCGTGGCGGGTCAGTGCCGCGTGGTGCTAAAAAATCCTGCAAGATGGCATATCACATCATTCATCATCTTCTAAGACGGCGCTAAGTTTGGCCCGTGGTTGCGGCGCATAGCGGTCTACTCCCGACGGCAGGGTCACGTTTTGCAGTCGGATCCAATTGGCGCGCAGGGCGACGGCGGCGCCCGTAAGGAGGTTCAAGGCCACGGTGACGCATTCCCGGTTTTCCGGTTTTTCGAGAAAAGACCCTTTTACCCATTGGTTAAAGGCACCGATGGCCGGTCCGCACCAGATCTGAAAATCCATTTGACGTGCGGCATCGCCGGCATTGGCCCATTTGGAGGATTTCCCCAGGTAGGCCCGGAAAACAAGGGCCAGTTGATGGCGAGGATCTTTTTCGGCGCGTTCGATTTGCCGGGGATCCCGCTCGGCAAAAAAACGACAGGTTTGCTGCCACTCCGTTTCGAAATCGCATTGAAAATAATCGCGCTCGATCATTTCCCGATCCGCCGCCGGAATTTCTTCCCAGGCCGTGTAGCGGTTGAAATAGTCGTAGAGTTTGCGGGCGCGCAGCGCAAACATGGTGCCGCGTTTCAACACCTGCACACGAACCCCCATTTCAAACATGTCGGCGGCCGGGGCCATCGTGACATCCGCCTGGCGGGCCTCCGCCAGCATTTGGCGCACCATGTCCGAGCTGCCCGACTCACGGCAGGCCTGGTTCACGGTACCGGTGAGGATGTAGGCCGCCCCCATTGAAAATGCCGCGGCGGCCGATTCGGGGGTGGCGATCCCGCCTCCCAATCCGACGCAAATCGGATCCTGAAAGGCATGCTGCGCCATCATTTCATTTCTAAGGTTGATCATGATAGGCAGCAGGGTAAGTGCCTGTCGATTATCGGTGTGCCCACCGGAATCGGCTTCGGCCGTGAGGTCCGACGCCATGGAAATATGACGCGCCAGACGGGCTTCCTCGTCGGTGATGGCACCAGCTTCCTTTAGCCGCAGCAACAGCTTTTCCGGGGGCGGCCCAAAGAAATGACGGGCGACTTCCACCCGCGATACTTTGGCGATGACCCGATTGGGGCAAATGATTCGTCCTGCGGCGTCCCGATGAATGCCCGTGACCCGGTAGCGCACCAGGGGTAGAGTCAGCCTGAGATAGGCCGAGGCACTGATACATTGGATCCCACGCCGCAGGTACAGATCGACCACCGCGGCCTCATGGTCGGGCTCATGGGGGCTGTGAATCAGATTAAAGCCGTAGGGACGCTCGCCAAGTGCGGATTGGATGCGATCGATGGCGTCTTCGACGGCGGGCAGGCTCAGACCGGCGGCACCGAAAAAACCAATCATACCCGCATTGCCGGCCGCCGTGACCATTTCCACCGATGTGATCCCATTGGCCATGGCGCCCATGACATAAGCATAGCGCAACCCATGCCGTTCACGGAAAAGTCGACTGCCCAGCTGTTCCGGGGGAAGGGGGGCCGCATAGGCCCGAAGGGGGTAGCTGGCCGGCGGCGGCTGGACGCTGTCGAGAGAGGATGGAATGACGGCCTGGCCCGAATGGCTGACCGCCAGGTGACCGTCTTTTTCGACGAGGTAGAGCGGTTTTTTTACACGCAGCAGGGCCGCCTCCAGCGCATAGCGGCCATCGTCAGGCGCACTATCTGCTGCAGGGAGCCACCACCCGTTGGTTGGCGAAAATGGATCTGACGGCGAGTGCATGGTGGGATTGCCCTTTCGGTCCGCACGATTCATTGAAAGTTGCGCAATCTAATGGAAAACAATTTCCCGTGTCAAGGGATGGCGTTGGGCGGCAACGATAAACCGGCGACCAAATAGGATCAGGAGCGCGGGTGGTATTGCCGATGGATGGTTTTCAGTCTTTCGGTTGAAACGTGTGTGTATACTTGAGTGGTGGCAATATCGACATGTCCTAGCATGACCTGGACGACACGAAGATCGGCGCCGCCTTCCAGCAGATGGCTGGCGAATGAGTGGCGCAGGGTGTGGGGGCTTACGGAATGGCGGATGCCGGCGCGGGCGGTATATTTTTTTAGCAGCTTCCAAAATCCCTGACGTGTCAGCGGGCGCCCCCGGCGGCCCACGAATAAAACCTCGCTGGTCAACCCCTTCAGCAGCAACGGGCGTGCGTCGCGGATATAGCGTTCCATGGTCTTCAGGGCGGGACGCCCGATCGGGACGACCCGCTCCTTGCCCCCCTTGCCGAACACACGCACAAAGCCGGCGTCGCGGTTCACATCCATGACGTCTAAATGGATAAGTTCCGAAACGCGCAGGCCGGCGGCATAGAGCAGTTCCAGCATGGTGGCATCCCGCAGGCCTACCGGGCGGCTTTGGTCCGGTGCGGATAGCAGCGCGCGAATTTCCGGTACGGAGAGAATTCCGGGCAGATGAAGACCGGACTTCGGCATGGCAATGAGGGCGACCGGGTCGACGGGGATCATCTTTTCCTGGTGTAAAAACCGGAAGAACCCCCGCAGGCTTACGAGATGTCGCGCCCTGGATTTAGAGGACAGGCCGCGGTTGCGGAGATGGATCAAGTAGCCGAGTATCACCGGTGCCCGAAGGGTTGCGATAGCGGTGACCGCCTGGTCGCCGAGATAGGCGCTGAAATCCTGCAGATCACGGCTGTAGGATTCCAGTGTGTTGGGGGCCAGACCTTTTTCGACGGTCAGGTAGACCATGTAGCGGTCGACCCAGTGATCCTGGTCGAATGATCCGGTCGGCGGCCGATGATGGTCAGCGGTTTCCACAGCATCCCCTGGCGAGGCGGCGCACGCGGACGACGGTGTTACGCGAAGGCCAAATGGTGGTCATCAAGGTCGAGGCTGTTGAGAACGGTGGCCCCGTTTGGGGTGATGACGACTTGATTTTCCAGACGAACGCCGCCCCACGCGGGAAGGTAAATACCGGGTTCCACCGTCACGATCATACCGGCTGTGAGCGTATCCTCGCTATGGGGGCTCAAACGCGGTGCTTCATGGATGCATAAGCCGGTGCCGTGCCCCAAACTGTGGCCGAAGTTGTCGCCGTAGCCCGCCTGCTCGATCACGCGTCGGGCGATAGCGTCCACGGCCCGGCCCTCGGCGCCGGGCTGAATGGCCGCGATGGCGGCGGCCTGGGCTTCACGAACGATCGCATAGATCTTTTTGAACTGGGCATCGGCGGGGCCGAACATAACGGTGCGTGAAATATCGGAGCAGTACCCATCCAGCTTCGCCCCCCAATCCAGCAGAACGGGCTCCCCGACGCCGATCGGCCGCCGACCGGGAACGGCGTGCGGTTTGGCACTGTTCGGGCCGGCGGCAACAATGATTGGAAAGGAGGCGCCTTCGGCGCCGGCCGCCTGCATGAGTTCTTCCAGTCGGCGCGCCACCGCACGCTCCGTCATGCCGGGGCGCATCCATTCGAGCAGACGCTGGAACGCGGTTTCGGCGCAATGCACCGCCCGCTGCGTGGTGGCCAGTTCGTCAACATCCTTGGTCGAACGAAGGGATTCCACCTGGTTCTCGGTGGGAATCATGGTGACCGGTGGCTGCGCTTCCTGGAGCTGACGTATCAGGTCCTGGTGGTGTTTGACGGTCAGCCGTGCGCTTTCAAACCCCACCCGACGGGCATTTACACGGGCAAGCAGGCGGGGCAGTTCGTCGTAAAGACTTTTGCGATAGCACACGATCTCATACGTCGGAGCTTCCTGACCGGCCTGGAGGTCATAGCGCGAATCGGTCGCCAGAATACAGTGCTTGTCGGTGATGAGGAGGGCCCCGGCGGTTTCGTCGAACTGACCGTCTTCGCCGGTATAGCCACTAAGATAGCGGCGATTGGCTTCGATCAGGACGAGAAAGGTGTCGAGGTCGAGAAAGGCCATTTTTTCGCGCAGCCGGTCAACCCGCACCGGTGTCGCTGTCGGACGGTCAGTTTCGGTAGACATAGATTGTAAAATCCCGGTAATCCACCGGCCAGGGGCGATGGGTGTGTTAACAATGGTGCTGTCAAACGGAACATGCCGCCGTGTCCCAAGGACACCGCCGTTCTGGTTTGGTGGGCGGGGATGTCCCTTCGATCCGTCATGTGATTGCGCGCCATGCGCATCCCACATCATTAAGGGTAACAAGAGAGAAAATCAAGGGAAGACTGAAGGCGACGGTGGTCGCCGGTGCGGTCGTGCGGAGGGACAGGATGGACAGCTGAAAGGTTAAAAAAACTTGACAGTTACAGGCAATTGTCAAATAAACTAAACACTGCCAAAGCGTTTGCCATCGCGCATAAAACCATACCATACGCTTAAACCATTAGCGTGACAAGGGGACTGTTTTGAGTGAACCCATCGAACGGCTCATGGATGCCTACGAACGAAATGTGAACAACTACCATCTGCTGATGTCGCGTCGCATCAAAGATGTCCTCTTGATTTCCAATCTTTATGATGCCTGCATCATCAACGAAGATTGCCGCCTGGCCGAGCGTATCGTACGGGAATATCGCGGACTGAATCTCAGCCGACCGCCTCGGGTCACGTGGGCGGCATCGGCGGACGACGCCATGCGCCTTCTCGACCAACAGGATTTCGACATGGTCATCACCATGTACCGGCTGGCCGGCATGGATGCATTTGGACTGGGGCGCAAGATAAAGTCGCGCTGGCCCAACCTGCCGGTACTCATGCTGACCCACAATCCGGTTCCCCCTCTGTATTGTGTTCCTGAAATTGGGCGCATACCGGGCATCGACCACATTTTCTCCTGGTCCGGCGATGCGGATCTCTCCATGTCCATGATCAAATGCGTGGAAGATCTGCAAAACGTCAAACTGGATACAGAGCGGGCCGGCATCCGGGTGATCCTGCTGGCAGAGAGTTCCCAAGAACAGCTGTCCGCATTGCTGCCGGTGCTCTATCGAGAAATCATGACCCAGAATGAAGCCGCCTTGGAAGAGGGGTTGGATGAAGAAGACCGTTTGATTATCCGCCAGACCCGCCCCAAGGTGATTATCGCCGACCATTTCGAAGCCGCCGAGCGGCTTTTCCACCAGTATAAACCCTATTTGATGGGGGTGATCGGATCCTCCACCCTCGGTCGGGAATGCCGCCCGGAGGCCCGCATGGGGTTGGAACTTCTCAAAATAGTGCGTGCCGAGAGTCCCGATCTTCCCTTTTTATTCCTGACGGAGAATGCGGATGACACAGCGACTGCGGAGGCATGTCAGGCCGTGGCCGTCAACGCCACGGAAGCGCACCTGCAGGCGACATTGGTAGATTATGGCCGACAGTTTTTCGGCTTCGGTGATTTTGTTTTCAAAGACCGGAACCAAAAAGAAATCGGACGCGCACGATCCTTCAACCAGCTCAGGGACATGGTGAGGGACATCCCGGACGATGTCCTCATGGATGTTGCCAAGACCCCGGCCCTGTGCCGCTGGCTCTACGCACGAGGGGAGATCGTTCTGGCGGATCACCTTCAGCATCGGCTTGGCGAAGAAACCATGGACCGCCCGGACCGTGTACGACGGATGTTGGAAGAAACCCTGCAGGTGCGGCAAATTACCCGGCAAACAAGGATCGTCACCGATTTTGATCCGAATGACCAGACGGCCTTGACGGGATTTATGAAGATCGGCCATGGCTCAATGGGAGGAAAGGCAAGGGGGCTGGTGTTCCTGGCCTCTCAGATCAACCCGGAATCCGACCTGGTCAAACGTTTTCCTGATGTTCGTATTTATGTCCCCGACACGCTGGTCCTCACCACCGATGTATTCGAAGCCTTTGTGGAAGCCAATCAGCTGGATGTCTATTCACGGACAACCATGACGGACAGCGAAATCGCCGAACAGTTTCTGTCCGGTCGATTGCCGGAGGCCATCCAAGCAGACTTAAAGGCCGTCATTGAAAAGACGCCGTATCCCCTGGCCGTGCGATCATCGAGTTTGCTGGAAGATTCGCAATCCCGTCCTTATGCCGGTATTTACAAAACCTACATGTTGCCCAACAATCAGCCTGACCCTGAAAGGCGGCTCGATGAACTCGTCCGTGCGGTTAAGCTTGTTCTGGCATCCACCTTTTTCGAGGAACCGCGCGCCTTTGCCGCACGTGCGCTGCAAAAGCCGGATGAAGAGAAAATGGCCGTGATTATTCAACGGCTGGTGGGGCGTCCCTACGGCGATCTCTTTTTTCCGGCCATTTCCGGTGTCGCCCAGTCCTACAATTACTACCCTATGGGGCCGATGAAACCGGAAGACGGCATCGCCAACATCGCCGTTGGGCTGGGCAGGTCCGTGGTCGATGGCGAACGGTCCCTCAGGTTCTGCCCTCGGTACCCCCAGCAGTTGCCGCAGTTTTCCATTGTTGAAGATATTCTGGAAAACGCCCAGCGTGAATTCTATGGTCTAAAAACCGATTCCGATGGCACGAATGCCGGGGTTCATGAGGAATCCGCCCTGGTCAAACGCGATATCATGGATATCGAGGATCCTGTCCTCATGCGCCTGGTCGCCAGTACCTACCTGCCGGATGAACACCGCATCAAAGACACCGTTGCCGCGGCTGGGCATCCCGTGGTGACCTTTGCCGCCATTCTGAAATACGGTGCGCTGCCGCTGCCGGAAATCCTCGCGGCGGTCATGGATGTCGGCCAGAAGGGCATGGACTGCGCGGTCGATGTGGAATTTTCAATCAACCTGCCGCCTGACGGCGACGGTCCGCCGGAATTGG
>Ga0180430_10004301_pt1 | contig 12035 bp, 1 predicted proteins | sample SS_ome_9_FD_132999 | JGI IMG/M metagenome (GOLD analysis project Ga0180430, IMG submission 132999) | Hypersaline lake sediment archaeal communities from the Salton Sea, California, USA - SS_1_S_2 metaG | ecosystem: Environmental > Aquatic > Non-marine Saline and Alkaline > Hypersaline > Sediment... | reverse complement strand
TGGCGCGTCACTGGCGGGCACAAGCACCCAGGACTTCTCCGCGAGAAGCCGTGTCCATGTCCTATGAACGATCATTCCGGAATTCTTGCCCTCAATGACGCTGCGTCGTTGTAGGGGGATGCGGTTGTACCTCTCCACGAATGTCTTCGCCAAGCCTTCGAGCAATACGTGGCGGACGCCATATCGGTTGTATATATGGTCGGCGATTTCCTCGCACTCGGCCATAACCTGCCGAACGCCGGCCTGGCTCGAGGATGACAGGTGGGTATAGGGTCCATCGTGAGTTATCGGTACGTAGATCATTTCCGGGTTATCGCCCTTCACAATCACGCGAGTGATGGCTGGATGCCGATCGTAACCCAATTCCGAAAGAGGTCGAGGCTTTGGCGTGGCCGGAAGCTTGGCCGCCGTTGCTGTAACTGCAGCGGACCACTGAGCGACCGAATCGTAACCCTCGAACGGACATGGACCGCCGGGTGGCAGGAAGAGCGTGTTGACCTTACGCAGACGCTGGGCAAGATCGAGATATTCTGGCTTCATCTCCTCGACGCGTGCGTAGCGGATCGCTCGGGGAAGAACCTCCGGATGGTTCGTGTAGCGTGCCAAACGGAAAGCCACAGTGTCCGCGGCGTCTTCTCCCGACTTCCGTGCAAGTGCCTCCAGGGCGGCGGGCACGCGCAACAAGGGCAGGAGATCGTGCTGCAGAAGCTCTAGTTCGATCTCCTCAGCGGCCGTTTCCTTACCCACTAGGCGTTGCAGGTCCGCGACCCAGAGACGCCCGGTAAGCATGCCCTCGCTCATGGCTTCGGCTTGTGTGAGCAAGCCCACGACGCGATCATCAAGCTGATGCTCGTGACACCACTCGCCCAGCATGCAGATTTGGGCGACTTGGCCCGTTCGACTCAGGATACCTTTGCTCTGCATACGCCGACCAAGGGCCAGTTGAATGTCGATATACCGGCTGATGTCATCCACTTGGTCGGGTTCGGGCAGAGCATTCGTGTTGTCCATCAAGGGCATGCCCGAGATGGTCATGCTCTTGTTCAAATGCGATCGATGGATCTTCAGATTCTTGTTCTTCTGCCAAAGCAGGCGTTCATAATCCTCAGGCCGGTCGAGCCGGGCCAGAGCGACCGCGACTCCATCATCTTTGGCGTCTAAGTCTGCCAGGATGCCACCGATCATCTCCTTGTAGGAGTTGTTGCCGTAGCGGGTCGTGTTGACATTCGGCCTGCGATTGAGGTAGCTATCCACCATCTCGCTGGCCTCGTCCGTCATGCCATGATCCAGCATGGCAGCGAGCATCTGGTCAAGGCCGTCGCCTGTCGTAGACCGGACTTCGTTGAGGCCCATGTACGGCAGGAGATGCCTGAGCGCCGCTTTGCGATCCTCCTTGGGAAGAAGATCGAGATACGCCTGCAGATGCTTCGAAGAACCCGTTTCCTGAAGATCGATCGCCACGCTCCATCGGCCTAGCGAGGAGGCGAGATCCTGCATTCCCAAGGCATGGCAAGCGGCTGCGAGTGCTGCCATTCGATCGGAGCTTTCAACATGCACGCCCATCGCCTTGCGGGACGTGATGAACTTCTCCTGCCAAGCGGAATTGCCACGCCAGTCGTGCAGCACGAGCCGAATCATGTGGTCGGCCAATTCGCTGGGCAACTGCTCAGGTGCTTGACTGGCCAATGCGTCGATGAGCTTGATGTCGAGGCAGTTCAAGGCCGATTGCCCCGCAGCGTCCTGAATCGAATCGCGAAGCTGCGGCGACAGTCCACGCTCACCGGCGCTTATCGCGATTTGTTTGCAGAGTTCGGTCTCTTTGGTGTACCAATCGGGGGAGGTGGCCTGAAGCCAGCCGAGCAGTTCGTCTTGCCCTCCTTCGAGTCTCGTAACGTCGGCCAGGAGGGTGCCCGCCGGTTGCCGTTTCATGCCCAGCAGTCCGCCCGCTGTTGTGGCCATCCGATCGGGCCATAACGAGGCTTTTAGCTCGCTTCGATAATCGACGACCACGCCGGGATGGCGGGTGTCAGCGTGATAGATTCGTACGGCTTGCTTGAACTGGTCGGGTGATCCCAAGAGGCGTGAAGCATGGACGCGGTTGGAACTGGCATCGAGCGTGTCTTTCGTGTTGATGCCAAGGAAGGCGAGCGGATCGTGGAGCTTGAAGAGAAGCTGCGAATCCTCGGTGGGAGCCGAAGCATTCTTCTGCGTGATGCGCATCGCATGCAGGTTCCATCCGTAGGAGTTCAGCAACGACGGCAGCGCGGCTACAGCGGCTTCGGCTTTCGGGTCGTTCGGCGCGAGATCTGCGATGTCCTGGATGAGAGACAGTGCTTCCATCTCGCGACCAGCGTGCTGGAGCAGGAGGAATGCCGTGAGCAAGTGGAACGGGTCTCGCGAGTCTTTGTACTTCGTCACCAGGATGTCGAGTTGCTCGGGAGGTAGCATGTTGGCGGCTGACCGCATTGTGATGTCGTGTAGCACGAAGACTTCCCGGACATCGCTTCCCATTCTTAGCAGCGCGCCGTCGATTGCTTCTTCGACTCGCTGGCGCTCCTGAGCCATGTCCATTGCGGTATCCATTTCGAACGAGCCGGCATCCGCAGCTTGCTGCTTTGCGACAGCCAGTTCCGGAAACTCTTGGCGAAGCTGATCGGTTAGCGTTTCATTCTCCAAGTACTTGGCCAACTTCGCCAGCGCTGTCGTGCGTCTCTCCTCATCTCTTCCTTCAAGCAGCAGACGGATTGTCGCCGATCGCTCGTCGGCCGGGCGGTCACCGACCCAGCGATCGATGATTGTGGCGATATGATCGTGAAGGTAGAAATGGCTTCGGTCGAGATAGTGGCTTATATGTTCGGGCGATATTTCGGGGCCACGTCCCGAGAGGCTGAGCAGGAAATGATAGGAGCCCTGCAGGGTGGAAAGGGAACTGGATTCTTCGAGCAGCATGCCATACAGACTGGCCGCCGTGTAGCGGTCCTGCTCGCTTAGGACAGGCCAGGCGGCAACGATCTGCTTGTACACTTTCGTTGGACGCAAATACGCCCGGGAGCGGTCTTTGCCCGTCAGCGGCTCAAGCTCCCGACGCAATCGGGCAAGGTTCGTGAAGACCGCGTCGCGCATCAGGTCTTGGCGATTCGCCGCCAAACCGGCTGTAACCAGCACTTGGCCGTCCTTCTGGGGCGTTCGGCTCAGGTCGCAACCGGCAAGCGTTTTGTCGATCAAGTCGTCGTATCCGAACATGACCGAAAAGACGGTGGCAGCCGACCGGCCCGGCGGTGAGAGCGATTGCTCGTCTAGCATTTTCGCAACCGCGTATTTGCCGTCAAGAAACGGCTTGGCCACGGTGTATACTTCACCCTGATTACCGTATTGTGCGAGGAACTCGCCCGCATCAAGTTCCGTCTGCCAGCGGCGACGCACACCGGCGATGACATTAAGCAGTTGCGGATCGTGCGGATACCGACGAATCAATTCCGAGTCCACGTCATTGACGTAGTTGAGCCGATGAAACACAATTCCAAGGCGACGCATCAGCCCTGCAAGATTGCGCAGACGCGGGTTCTGAGCGACCTGCGCTGCAAACGCCTCATGCGTTTCTAGGTTCTCGATCTCGGCTGATATCTTCCCTCGCACGGAATCGAGAAGGGCTTGGCGGCTTTCCGGCGTTCGTGCCGAGGCGATCATGCCACGCACGGTGAGATCGCGATACTGATCGATGTCGTCCACGTTGCGATCGCCCTGCGCGTCTCGATCGTGAGAAGCCCGTCGCGGTAAACGTCCGATCATCAAATCGAAAGCACGCGTATAGGCTTTGCCCGCCTCTGCGAAATCACTCCTCTTCTCTTCAATGAGGGCCAGTCTCAGAACGAGTTCCACATCGAACGGTTCTTCGATCAGCAGTTCTCGAATAACCTTCGCCGCCTTGTTGAAGAGCCCGACCCGTTCATAATCCATGACGACATCGCGAGCGGCACCGACGGCATTGACGTCCGAGCGTACACGCTGGAAGGCTGTCTCTGCCTCGACATGATGACCTTGTTCAAGAAGCATCGTTCCGAGGGACAGGCATTCGGCGGGTGGCAGGTGCTCGGTGACATTCAGGAGAGAACGCCCGTAGTCGATCACTTCGTTGTGCCGCTTGGCCACCCGGGCCATGGCGATCAGTTCACGGATGACGATGCTGCGTCCCGCCCCTGCAATAACGAGCGATTCCTGCAAAGCCACCGCCGACTCTACAGGTCGACCAATGTCCTCATTCAGGTCGGCCGCCAGACGATAGAGCAACTGGCTATGAGGACTGATAGCAATGCGTTCATTCAGACGCCGCAGGGCGTTGCGTATCGTATGGGGAGTCGCCCGCGCATTGAGGAGTCCGTCGATGTAGATCGTGAAAAGATCGTTCTCCGCGGCCTCTTCGAGCATGACCGAGAAGACGCCGCACGTCTGACGATGACCGACCTGTTCTTGCGGGGATGGGGGACGCTTTCGCTGTTGGACCATCTGCAGACGCTCTTTGGTGTCACGTGCCGCAAGGGCGTTGCCCCACAGGAGCCAGGTCTCCACTTCATCGGGGTTATCCGCCACGGTTCGGCGGTAGGCTCGCGCGGCATCCTCGTGGTTACCGATCATATTGAGCACGCTTGCCGAGAAGGAGTCACGTAGAATACCGTCATCCGATCGCTCGGACAGTTTCTCAAGGACCACCATCGCATCGCCGTCGTTGCGACGTTCCAGAGCGATCAGGGCGAGGGTCTGCAGATGCTCATCATGGTTGTCGGGGTCGATCTCGATTAGCTTGTTCAGGACCGCGTTGCATTTGCCGAACAGTTCACACTCCATGTAAACCTTCAGCAGACGCTTGAGCGTTTCAGCAGTTTGGCCACCTTGCGCGTCGGAAATCTCCATGAGAATATCGGCGGCCGAGACGGGGTCGCCTACGCTTATGTAGATGTCCAGCAGAAGGGTCAGCTCCCGGTCGCGGAGCTTGCCTTCGACGAGTCGATCTTCAAACTCGACGGCGAGATCGGCAAGCTTACCGGTCTTGGCGCCAATTTCCAGGAGCCGGTCGTTTGCCTGAATGACCGTCATCGGCTCGGTGGCCGTCTCCCACAACTTACGCCAAAGGGCATACGACTCCTCGTGCCGATTCTGTTCTTCCAAAAGCGAGATCAGCTTCTGCAAGGTCCGCTCGCTGCCGGTCAGTTCGTATGTCTTCTGGGTCAGTCGAATGGCGTCGTTGAAATAGCCGATTCTTTCGAATTCACGGGACAGCATCATGACACGGCCAGCGTCTTCGTCGGCGTTGATCTTCTGCTCCACGGCTCGCAAGATTTCGAGGGCCTTGTCCGTTTCGCCTTGTTCGTGAAACAGGTTGGCCATGAAGAGATTGGCGTTGATTGCAGAATCGCCACCGAGTTGGGCTGATTTCGTAGCTGCCTCGAGGGCGATGTCTCGTAGGTCCATGCGCCGCGCGCTGGCAGCGATGTGCATCAGCTCGGCCGAATTGTCTGTCTTGGCCGTCGCTTCACGGTACACACGCATCGCGTCGGCGTGATCGCCCTTCATCAGGAGCAGGCGGACGTAGCCGTCGCGATAATAGTAGCGATCCGGATGCTGCTCAATCAGGTCTTGGTACGTTCGAGCAGCAAACTCCGATCGGCCCGTCTCCATGGCCAGCGAGGTCATACGCGCCTGGAAACCGGGTGACTCGATCAGCTTGCGAGTTTTCGCAGGGAGGTTCTGTCGCTCGATCAGCGCGAACACCTCGGTCAATCGATCAAGCTCACCGCCGAGGATGCCCACCATGATTTCAAGCTGCTCGGGATTGATATCGTCCGATTTCAGCCAGTCGTCCATGAGCTCCGGCAAAGCGTTCATCGATCGCGCCATGCTGACAATGCGGTCAAGCACGTAGCGACATTCATGCGATAGTTTTGCCAAAGGGAGCGCGGCCTCGAACTGTCGGCGTGCTTCGTCCGGCTTGCCAATTCGGCGGAGGCATTCTCCGAGATAGAGGCGATTGTATCGCAACACCTTCCCTTCGCCGGTCGGCTGAAATAGCTCTGCGACGAGTTCGTAATCGCCATGCAGCCCTGCGATGCGAGCGCAGTAATTGCGGCTTTCTGTTCCTGCAAGCTCCGGGTCATCGGTGATGGCGTGCAGGGCGTCGCGAGCAGCGTCTTGGTTTCCGGACTCGTAGAGAAGTTGGGCGGTACGTATCCGCAGGGCAAAACAGGTGGCCGAATCCTCTGTCTTTTCCAAGACTCGCTCGAATAGCTCGATCGCATCCTGCGTCTTTCCCTGCATTTCACGGATTCGTCCTAGCTCGGCGAGAACCCAGACATCGGCCTCTGGATCGCTGGCCAGTCCCTCGAGAGCCTTGCCAGCCGTCGCGACTTTTCCGTTGGCCATGGCCGCAATTGCCAGCAGTTGCTTCACTTTCGGAGAATCCTGCATGGCGGTCAAGTGGTCGAGCAGCGGCGTTAGGTCACCGTATTTCGATAAGATCGCATGGCACTGCGCCTTCATCTCTTCTCGGGCTTCGACCGGTGGCAGGCCAACAATCTCCTCGATCCGCTGTATCTCTTCGAGAGCGAGCGTAGTAGACACTGCATTGTTTTTCAGGAAGTCCATCGTCTTTTGGACGTCGATCAGTTGACGGACCCTCGCCAATTCCGAGGACAGCCAGGGGTCTGCGTTGGGCTCTTGGATAAGCTCGGAGAGTAACTCCTCCGCCGCCTCGAATTCCTCGTTGGCCACCAAAGACATCGCGAGCAGTTGGTTGGCCAAGGGTTCATTTTTCAGGGAACGAAAGTAGCCGCAAAGCGGAGTCAGATCACCGTGCTTCCACCGGACCTTTTGGAACTTAGCTTTGAGCGCCTTCCGGGCCTCGGCCGGCCGCATGTCTAGAATGGAGTCGATCCCCATTCGGAGGAAGATGTTGAGGCTCCCTTGAGCCGCTGCTTCGGGCATTGGTGCAAGTGTCAATGTTGTGAGCAGGATGATGGCAACAGCCATCGCGCGAGAACACCGATGCGGTATCTTCACTATCGTTGCAAGCAAGTTGTGTCGCACTTTCGACTTCATTACAAATCCTTGTTCTGCGGCAGGCCAAACTTTCGAGCGGCTAGGATGCGGCCGTCACTGCCACGCTGCACGAATCCGACAACAAACAGCTGGTTAGCGTCGATGTAGGTTGCTTCGCCAACACTTTCGGAAGTGAAGTGCCTCGGGAGATTGGCGACGAGCTGTTTGGACAACTCATGCGTGTCAACTGACAGTGCAAGCGGCTTCTCGATCACATCTTTCAGTTCCATTCCATTGACGGGAGTAAGAATATCACGAACGACGAAGTGATGGAAAAAGACGCCGTTCTCTTCGATCGCCATGACCGAGCTCTCGCAGAGCAGGACAACCAGTCGCAAGCCTTCGGTCGATTCTCCACCATCCACCGACAGGCCGATCTTCAGCAGCGAATCGTCCCGGGTAATCTTTCCATGAACCTGCCAGGGCGAGTCTTCCGGCGGCGATTCGGGCAAGCAGGCGTTGCGTAATTGCGGGTAGTTGCGTACCGCGTCTTCTCCAATCTTCTTGCCATCCCCGATCGCCGTATCCACAAGAGGCTTGCCGTCAAAGACGGCCAACGACGGGATGTTCTTTTGATAGTAGGCGAGACGTTCCTCCGACGCTTCGGTGTGCAGCGGATCGTTGAGATGATAAGAAATCAACGCGACTTCGCCCTCGAAGAATTCGTCGAGTGCCTGAAAGGCGAGTTCGATGCCACCCGTGTTCGGCAGGGACGAGTCCACAAAAAACTCGACCATCCGGACACGGTTAGGGTAACGGGCCCTCAGGAAGCGGTACCGGTTCTTCGAGTGAAATTCCGAGTCCACAAGCCGGCCAGCCATATACTGCTCGGCCGACACCATTTTGAACGTTTTTCGGAATTCCGGATCGTGGTTCAGCTCTGCAAGTCGTTGATACGACATACTGCGGATCGGGTCTTCCTCATCGAGTCGCTCGTCCAGAATCGCCTGGAAATAGCGAGACCAAGCACGGCGAGGCCGGTCACACTGCCGGTACGTTTCGCCTAGCCAGTAGTTGCACTCTGCGTTTTTCGGCATCCCGAATGCGGCGCTGAGTAGATGGCGACGGGCCTGGGTGAGATCTCCCTTGGCCAACGCTCGCCGGCCAATGCGTACATGCACATCATGGATGGCCGTCTGCTGGACGGCCTTGCTGGACTCGCGGATGGACAGGGCCAAGGCATGCTCAATCAACTCGTCGCGGTCTGCGCGACCGCTCCCTTCCAGCTCGTCAGCGATGTCCAGCAGCGTCTCACTCCGGCGTTCGCTGTGGTATCGGCTGGCGATCATATCGAGTGCTTGTTTGAGGTCTGTGGGCGTACTTCGGGGGTCTTCCTGTCGGATGGTCCAAAGGGCCTGGCAAGCATCGTCCAAGAGGCGACGACGGGCACCTTCCTCAATGAACTTGATCACGCCCTCCGGATTCTTATCCGCCAGAGCGAAGAAGTACTGCTGTTCCTTTTCGGGCAGTGGGGGCGTGGTCTGAGCTTGCAGGGCGATCTTCTTTCGCTTCGGCCAAACGGTGACGGTGCAGTTCATAAGAGCGTCGGCTCCGAGGACCGCGTTGATCGATCTGGGCCAAGTTTCGTCGAGTTGCTCGAAGCGGAAAGCCGATCGCTGGCCGAATGGAACGTCGCCGACATTCAGAGTATTCGGTTTAGCGCCCTTTTCACGAGCTGATGCCAGAACGGAAGCGTCAAGCACCGAGTCATGGTCGCGAGTCGTTAGGACCGCCTCGACGGGCAGCCCCGCAGGTCCCGTCCCTTTCACCACAATGCCGCATGGCTTGACTTCGTAGGCCATCTCCACCGATCGAGCTTCATCCGAAGCCATTCCCATCGTGCGGAGCAACTCTTTGCCCATGTCGAGCTGCACAACGTTGTTTTCGAAAGCCGGCAGCCCGATGTATCCGACGACAGGCACCTCCTGGAGTTCCTTCGCGTACAGTTTGGTGTGCGCTTCGAGCGGGCGATACCTTTCCGTTTCAATCGGGACGCCACGCAATTGAACGCCACTGCCGAACTCGATATCGACCTCTCGCCCCGTGGCGTACCGCGGGTCCAACCCCAGGCCACCAAGAGTCAACTTGTGAATTTGCAGCGGGACTCCCAGCGATAGGTCGAACATGAGATTCGCTTCGATCTCATATTCCTTGTAGCGGATCTTACATCGTAGAATCGGAAGTCCGCCGATCTTTCTTGCGATAATGTCTTGCGAAACTGGAGATGCGGAAGTGGCTTTCTCTGCTGTAGGCGCAACTCCTGCTTCGTCGATGTCGCGTGTTTCAACCTGGGCCATACTCCCGGAACAGAAAGCAAGCACCACGAACAGAATGGACAGCACAGCGGTCCTCAACGCTAGTCGTGGCGATGTTCGACCCGTACTGACCGATAATCGCATGGCGAGTCGGATATTTCGAGCAGTCTGCATGTTATGGTCCTCGCAACGTAGCATCCTTTCTCGGATGCACGAATGCTTGCGGTAGTGTTATATTTATTGACTGGGCGTGAGTTGGGATTCCGTTTTACGTGCCGTATGCGGCAAGGCTGCCAAGATGGGTAGTCGGCGAACCAGGATCATTAGGATGAACGAAACAAGTCCCAACGCGGCAAAGATCGACCAAAGCTCGCGTGTATCCATGGGGGCCTCTTTTGTCGCCAACGTGGCAGCAAATTCATTTGCCACTCTCACGGCATCGGCCAGCTTGTCACGATCGGGTCCAGCGCGGTTGAACTCGCGGATGGCCGGTACCACCAACCCGCCCGAGGCCAACGTTGTTCCATCAGCATCCTTCACCTTGATCAGGTAATCGCCGGCCGTTAGATCTTTGAATTTGGTTTGCCAAGCGTATGCCCGAACCGGCATGATCTCTCTTTCAGCGGCCAACTCGCCTTGTCCATTCTGAACATCGATCTTAAGCGCCGTGGTTGCCAGCGACGGGTCTGCGGACAATGCCTGAATATCGAGTGATAGCCCGGCGCTAGTCCAATGAGGCGTCAGAGCCAACGACTGGCGAATCGAGATCCCACGGAGTTGACAAACCAAGTCGGCCATCATGTTCGGGGCCGTCGACCAATTGAAAAACTCGTCCGCCCACTGACCGCCTAGCTGGGTTGTCAGAACCGCCACGCGACCAAGACCATAGTGCCATCGGGCCAGGACCGGATCACCGATCTCGGACTGCAGAAGTAATTCGGTCGTATCCTTCGGTTCGGTCTTCACGTAGCCGCTAAGGGGCGGAGCATTTTCAAGATCAACCCCTTGTGTGAGCTGACTGGTCAGTGTCGCCTCCAATCCGACCTTTTCTTCGACGAAGGGATTCAGCAGCGAACTGCTGGGTTGTTTGACGATAACCTCGGGCAGCCTGAAACGGCTTGGCGCGGTGTAAAACTGTCCGCGGCCCCAGTTGGCGAGCTGTACCAGAAAAGTCGAACCGGCACGCGGGCCAACCAGAACGGTTGAGACGTGAATGCCATCGTCGGCCATCCTTCGCAGCAGCGACTGGAATGCGCCCTGCTCCACGCCACCGTCGGTGAGTACCAGGACGTGTTTGGTCCGCGTCCGCACGTTCAACATGCCGTAGTATGCCTCTTCGATGGCAGGCAACATCACCGTACCGCCACCGGCTGAGAGACGGTTGAGAGCCCTTTGAATGGCAATGCTGTTCGAGGCTGGTTGCATTGGTGCAGCCCAACGCTTCGCGCCATGGAATTCCACGATGCCCGCCTTGTCGTGCGGTTTCAAGCGCTTTAAAGCCAGTCGAGCAACTTCCTTGGCCAAATTTACGCCCTCGCCACCCATTGAACCGGAAGTGTCGATGATGACCGCCAACGCAGTGCTGGGATCACGGACTTCCTTCTTCTGCGGAAATCGCAAGGGGAGCATATCGGCCAGTTCGCTGCGGGCATAGCCGCCGGGCCCAAAAGCGTTGCGACCACCGGTCACCAAGAGACCGCCGCCGTTTTCTACCCATGCTCGCAGCTGTTGCTGAAGCTTTTCTGACAACTCGGCCACCGGAGTGTCGGCCAAGACCAACACATCAAAGCCGTCCCAATCGCCATCAATAATCTCTGGGATGGCCAGCGACTTGATTTCAGCGTTGCTCCCAAGAATGTTGCGCAGGGCCTGGGCGGCGGGCTTTTCTGGAGCACTTTCCAAAACACTTACCACGGTCCGGTCGACTTTAATGCCGACGGCCAGCGTTTCTTCCGTGCCGTCGAGCGACAAGTTGTAGCGTTGCAAACCGCTCTCGGAAGTCTGGACCAGCAAGGGCACTTCCTGGACGCCGGCGGTAAGTTGAACCGTTCGCCTGACAACGGTTTCATTTTTGTCATTGGTTACATTAAGCTTGACCTCGCAGGTATCTTGGGTTTCAACCGTCGCAGTAATGGTCACCGCCTCGCCCAGTGCGGCACTGCTTGGCGCGCTGACTTCGCACAACAGAACCGGGGCCGGTGCAGGAGCACCCAATTCGTGGATATTTAGTTTCAAACCTCGACGACCCAGTTTGCCGGCAGCAGCGACCAAATCGCCGCGAGTTTCCCGACCATCGCTGTATAGATGTAATTGGCCATTGGTGTCGTCCGCACACAAAGCGGCCGCAAGATCAAGTGCGTCGGCAATGGCGCTGCCTGGTTCGCTTGTGTGAAACTTCTTCAACCCATCTGTTGTGAGAATGTCACCAGTGAGCGTGACTTCTCGCGCGGTTTCGCCGAAAACGACCAGGCGAACGTTCTTGCGACCGGCCTCTTTGATCAGGACCTTCACACCGGCCGCCGCACGTTCCATCGCGGCGGCGTCCATGCTCGCCGAGCAGTCAACGATCGCCACGACGCGCGGATCACCCTCGTCAATCTGCCAAAAAGGTCGCGCCAGTGCAACGATCACCATGCTCAAAGCCACAAAACGCAGACCGGTCGTAAACAGCTTACGTGCGACGCTTGCATT
>Ga0180430_10004300_pt1 | contig 12035 bp, 14 predicted proteins | sample SS_ome_9_FD_132999 | JGI IMG/M metagenome (GOLD analysis project Ga0180430, IMG submission 132999) | Hypersaline lake sediment archaeal communities from the Salton Sea, California, USA - SS_1_S_2 metaG | ecosystem: Environmental > Aquatic > Non-marine Saline and Alkaline > Hypersaline >... | reverse complement strand
GAAAATAAGGGGATACTCTATTCCAAACGGGACAAATCAATCTACTTATTTTCGGAAGAACTATTCCGAGTTTTTATTTCATATATCAGGATTGAAATGGAGAACTCCGATACATCGAGAAAAGAGTTTGATGAATCTGAAGAAAAGATTGAATTGCTAGCAGAATCCTCAATGTTGGATAGTGCGGTTTCTCGTATAGTAGCAACAGGAGAGGTCGATGAAAAGGAGGTAAGTAATCTATCAATGGCTGATAAAAGAAAGCTCTTTAAAGAGTACATAAATTCAATACCTTCAAATTACTCAAATGCTTGGGAAGAAGATGAGTTTATTTTAGGCAAACGCAGTTAATTGTTAATGCTTTATGGTCATAATTTATGTCCCAAGTTTGTCCCAGCCCATATCCCAACCATAATTCAACTCATGCACTTCAAGCGACATACTCCTCCATCATCTCATGTTTCCCGCAAATGAAACCCGAAGGTAGGCTTGAAGGCAGAATAGAAGGATCAAGTGAAGTGAGTGGGACTCTTTCTGATGCATCACAAACAGAAAAAGCCATTGAGTTGACCGAAGACGAAAAGGTTCTAATGAATCTTCTGAAAGCCAGCTCACCCATGGACCTGAACGAATTAAAAGGCCAGACCGGACTGAGCAACAAGAAGTGGGACAAGGCGATCAAGGGGCTGACCAAAAACAAACTTGCGAAGGTGGAGAAAAGCGATGAGGGCTTGCTGGTTTCGCTGGTTTAAGGGAATAACTTCCATGAGATTATTTCCCTATCTTTAGTAAATGAGATACTTAGGGACCAAGTCTCTGGGACTTGTGATGTCTGGCATCCTTCTCTCTTTAACTACTGTATTGTATTCTCAAAATGGTTTCAAATGGTGGGAACTGAAACACAACTGGGATGGTACGAGGTATTGGTCCTCCTATTTAACCATGTCGCCCGGATATTTGGGCCCCAATGCACTTCCTGTACCCGAATTCCATGGTCGTGAAATACCTAAGCAGAAGGAAATATCCTTAGGCACTGAAGTCCACCACAGTAGCGGTGATAACACGGCTAACCTTCATTGCTCATTAACTTACCCACTGTTTTCTGAGAAAGCCTCAATTCATTTAGACTACCGGCCTGTTGAAGTCTACAGGACTGATACCCTCACCAGGGATCTGCGGGCATCCCGGCAGTTTAATCCTGAAGGGTACAGCTATGGAGATTTGTATATCGCTACCCATATTCAGCTACTTAAAGACCACAATAAATGGCCCGATATTTCCTTTGGCTTAGGGCTAAAGACCGCTTCAGGGACAAACCTGGACGGCGCAAGGCACACAGACACCCCTGGCTACTGGTTTGAATTGGGAATGGGAAAAGAATATATGACCGGTTCATCCACCTTACGATCCATCGAGGTTTATTCGAGAGTTGGATTTTATGCATATCAGACTTACATGGAGAATCAGCGTCAAAATGATGCCTTTCTATACGGTGTAGGGATTGATCTGGAAATAGGAAGGCTGAGAATATGCAACCAGTTGACGGGCTATCATGGCTATTTTGACAATGGTGATCGGCCAATGGTATACAGGATGATCTTCAAAGCTTCCACAGTGCGAAGGATATCGGGTTATCTATTAGTACAGCAAGGCCTAAATGACTTTGCATTCACATCTGCCAGACTGGCTCTGGTTCTGAATCTCTCGTCCAATGTAAATTCCGAGGTAATTCCTTAGAGTGTCATTTCCCTTCCATCGGGACTCTTCCGAAACAATCACTTAGCTTGGATGTTATTCTTAAAGACCTTATGGGCTTATGGATACAAAGAAAAAAGTGGGCCTCTTATTGATTAGGGGGTCAGGGCATTCAGATTTTAAGCGACAGGAACTATTTGTTAGGAGACTGAACCAGGAACTGGCAAAAGCCGGCCTGGATCCAGAACTTATTGCTCATGCCACTGTGGATTGGTACGGTCCCTTTCAGAAGCAACAGGAGCTTGTAATGATGCGCATGAGTCGTGCAAAGATCAAACTTAGAGCTATGCTTACCCGCCGTTTAATAATCACCAACATTGGTGATCTGATCAATTACGGTGGTAAGCCTGGCTTGCCACATTTTGGTTACAAGAAAACCCACGAACTGGTTCACCAGACCATCCTTAATCTGAAAGAGCAACTCTACGACCATGCCCCATTGTTGATCATTGCAACATCCATGGGAACAGAAATTATAAATGATTATATCCTGGACAGGCAAATGGCTCAGAAGGAAGGACAAAACGATCCGCTGGGAAACTCCCCTTTTGAAAGATTTGAAACACTTAGCGGCTTATTTACACTTGGTAATAATTTGCCCATTTTTGCCGCATCACAACTTCTGGATGAGATCCGCCCCATTGATTTCCCCTCGCCACATTTATCCCCGGAGCTCCAAAGAGTTGCGGTCTGGGAAAACTACTATGATAAGAACGACGCCATGGGTTACCCCATTAAACCCCTGAACAGGCACTTTGAGGAAAATCCGAAATTAATAGACATACAGATCAATACCGGCGGACCATTCACTTTCTGGAACACATTTTCCCACTTTGGCTACTGGCGTTCACGCAATTTGGTCCGACGCGTAACTTCTTTTGTTCAGATCCTGCTAAGTCTCTAACACAGCAGATACAGTGGGCCAATCTGAAAAAACCAACTACAACAGGTATGTTTAGCTGCTAAAAAGATTACATTTAACTGTGCTTAAAGTATGCAGACATACAATACTCCCTGAGCTTAAGCTGATCATTGAGTACTTTGCCGGACCCATCGATGCTGAATGTGTGGTGGCTGAAAAAAACAGAATGATCAACAATCCCCTCTTTGATCAAAAATATAATGTTCTGGACGACTTCAGAGATGCAATTATGGATTATTCTCTGGAAGGAACCAGGGAGATTATTGAGTGGATAGCCAGAAATCATAACTACCCCAGAAAAGCAGCTCATCTTACCACTTCTCCGGATCAGGTGGTTGCAACAACTCTTTTTGATCAACTTAAATCGACACAACTTGTCATTGATCTGAAGATTTTCAGCACCATGGAGCCAGCAATAGACTGGGTAGATCTTGAGGTAGATGTGAAGCCGATTATTGAATTGGCTATCGAAAATCTAAAATCCGATGAATTATAACGACAATTCAGGTTCTTATCTGGACGAATTAGCAATACCTAGTTCTGAGACTCGCATCACTCAGAAATTTTAGTGATTCCCTTCACTTCAACTTTTCTGAATTCCACTTCTGAGCCTTCTGCCTGCAATGCGATCTGTCCGCTTTCAGCTGTACAGTTAGTACCATGGTTAACCATCACTCCATTAACCCAAACCTTTACCGCATCACCTACAGTTTCAATTACCATTGTATTCCATTCACCCACCGGATTCTCTGAATCGTCCGTCAGATTTTTGATATTCCTCCCTTTCCCTTCGGTGATGCCCCAGTTTTCTTTCGGGCCTCGCCGGCTTTCCATATCGGGTACTGTGATATCTTCCACTATGCACCAGAAGTCTCCTGCATGTTCATGCATCATCTGTACTTCCAGCGATTTTGGAAACATACTGTAAAGGGACCTGGGAGTACTTGCATGGATCAATACCCCACAATTACCGGGTGCTGCTGCGAAACGATACTCCACAGTCAGACGATAGTCCTGAAAAACCTCGTCTGTGATTACATGTCCTCCAGGTGTTCCCAGGCTTACCAGCATTCCATCCCTGACGATGAAAGGATTCAGGGTGTCCGGATTTGTATCCATGGCAGGTACATCGATATGCCATCCTGATAAATCTGTTCCGTTAAAAAGACTCTGGGGCTCTTGTTCTGAATTCATGCAGGAGAACATGAAGATGGCAAGCGAAAGAATTATTAGTCTGAATTTCATACGAATGTACTTTGATGGAGCAACAAGTTACAGTTCTCTGTGGTAATTTACAGTTTTATGCGCTATAATCAGAAATCTAAGCTGTGAACAATACCCCAAGACACATTGTTTTAGAGCGAAGTAATTTGGGGGTAATCTTTCTGCAAATCTCAAATAAATACCATCATGACCACTTATATCAGAAGGCTGAGCATATTATTCTCCCTGTTCTTTTGCCTGTTCAGCCATAATCTGAGCGCACAACAACAAGATCATGACCATGAGCATCACTCTCATAAGCACCCTCTAAACGAAATCGGAATTGGGAATTACCTTTCCTACCTGGCTGGAGAACACGAATTTGCCTACTCCCTCCATGTTCACCTATTAAGGTTTTTTGAAGACTCTAGATTTGGAGCCGGACTTGGCTACGAACAGATCTTCGATGAGCACAGACACCGTTCACTTACAATGATTGGGGCTTTCAGGCTCTCACATCCTCTGGTTCTGACCCTGGGGCCGGGAATTCTATTTGGAAACGAGGAAAATCCCGGAAATCGTTTTACCGTGCATGCCGAACTGGTCTATGAATTCGAAATAGGCCATTTCCACCTTGGCCCTGCTCTGGATTTTGCCACGACCTTTGATGAATATCACATAGGAGCAGGCTTGCATGTAGCTTTTGCATTCTAAAAGCAAAAAGCTTCTTCACCTGTATAGGAAACAAACAAAGCCATGATTAGATTATTCCGAAAAATCCGTCGGCAACTCCTTTCTGAAACTAAGTACCCCATTTACCTGCTATACGCCGGAGGAGAAATTCTGCTTGTTGTTGTGGGGATCTTACTGGCCTTGCAGATTGATAATTGGAATGAGAATAAAAAAATAAGAAATATTGAACAACAATACTTGTTGTCATAAAGGTTGTCTTCATTTATTGAAATCTGTCGCTTTTGAAGGTCATCTGGCAGGTGTAGCTACAATGTCCTGGAATCTCAATAATAAGTACTACCCTACATTGGATGCAGAGATAGATAATATCCTGTTGCTGATGGAGGATGAAATAAAATAGGTCTCAGAACCTCAGCCCAAGTCCTATTCCGTCGTCTGTAAAACCGAAATACAAATCTACATCGCTATTTAAAGCACTTCCGGAACTTGCATTAAACAAGTTGATGGACTTTTTCAAATTTGAGTTGGACATCAGCATAAATGGAATACTTACAACATAGAAACCTGCTCCGATTAACATGGCTCCATTACTTTTGGCTGAATAATCTGTGGTCTCCCCAAGATCATTGTCGCCAACTGCCTGAGCTGCTTTCAGGGTGTAATAGAAACCCACTCCAATAAAAACTGTACCGCAGGCTATGGAGGAAACTCCTACGATACTATTGATTCTGGAGGCCTTATACTTGTCTACCGAGCTTGGGTTAGACTCCAACAAGGAGAAGAGTTGCTTTGTATCAATGGATTCTCCTTCCAGTAAATAGGTTTTCTTCAATCCTTTCTTTGCCATAGTTATCTGTCCACTCTCCTGGGCAGATAAGGCGAAAACAAAGAGAAAACTCACCATAAAAGAAATGACAATTTTTTTCATAGTTCCGGGCTTTGGTCCCATACAATTTATTGAAATCTTGTACTACAACCAAGCTTCGCAGACGATTTAACAATCTAATTGAAAGGCCATCGAAGAGGTCTCAAGCTAAGCTTTCCCATCCTACATACAGTGTAAATAGCGGTCCACCAACTTCTTAACCTCATCTTTCTGGCTCAGGAGTTTATCGTTTAGATTTTCGTCCTCAAAGGCACCGAGCTTCTTTACGAAATTCTCAATGGTCCCGGCCGGAAAGACCCCGTCTTTCTGATAAAAGTCTGCCTCCTGCTTCAGGTGTTGGGAAGACTCCTGACAGGAAGAAGGCAAAGCACGCAGGCGATTAAGCAGCTCCTTATTTTCGGGCTCGAAGATATTGACATCGACATACAGATCTTTTGCTCTTTGCAGGGAGTCTTTGGAAAGCAGGCCTTCTTTGGCAGCCAGTATCATGGCTGCCATCAGGTGATACAGATCGGCCGATCCATCCGGTACCCTGAACTCAACGGTTTGCTTGCCGGGAATGTAGGGGACATCGCCCATTTCCTGGGGATTGGCATCTTTAATCATATTGGTTTTGGCTATCCAACCCAGGGGCACCCGAACCAGCACAGATCGATTGCTATCCCCCCAGCAGATCATAGTAGGTGCCTCCTGGTGAGGAACCAGGCGCAGGTAGGAGGTGGGAATGGTATTTCCAAAGGCGGTAAGGGATTGGGCTCTATCAAGTATTCCTGCGATTACTTTTTTGGCATAATCGGTCAATCCTTTGTCATCAGCCATATAATTGATGCCATCCTTTTCAATGAGGAAATGGATATGCAATCCACTGCCTGCCTTGCCAACGGAAATCTTGGGAGCAAAACTGATGGTCACACCATACTTTTGACCCAGCATCCTAAGGATCCACTTGGCAATAATCAATTGTTCCACAGCTTCCTCCGCATCTACCGGATTAAACTCGATTTCATGCTGTTCATACATATGGGTTTCCGTACTGAAATTACCCACTTCAGAATGTCCGTATTTTACCTTGCCTCCACTCTGGGCAATGATTTGTAAAGCCTCCATCCGCAGGCATTCCCAATTGGTAAAGGGTGCCGCCGTATGATATCCTTTCTGATCCCTGGCCGGGTAAAGATCCTTCTTCTCACTGATAATGTAATATTCCAGCTCACCCATGGCCTTGAAGTTATAGCCTGTTTCTGTGGTAAACAGTCTGGAGGCCTTCTTCAGAATGTACTCAGGAGCACTTTCGAGGGGAGTTCCATCCTTGGTATAAAAAGAGCACAGGATATCCAGAGTGGGTTGTTCGGAAAAGGGATTCACAAAGGCAGTCCGAAACCTTGGGATTACGTATAAGTCGCTGGATCCGGCATGGATGTAGGAAAAAAGACTCGATCCGTCCACACGCTCGCCGGTGGAAAGGATGGATTCCAGGTAGTCCTTGCTGGTAATTACGAAATTGAGTGTTTTCAATTTACCATCCTCCCCCACGTATCGGAAGTTGAGCATTTCGATATGATGGTCATCAATAAACTTGATGATGTCGTATTTGGTAAACTCACGGGCAGGCTTCTGCAAATGCCTGACCATTTTGTTGGGATTCATTAAAACTTCCAGGTCTCTCATGGCAGTATAGCTGATTAGTTATATGAGCGTGAAATTAGGTATTCTCTGCCAAGAGGATATGGCAAAATCATGTGCTTACCAACATCATTTACTTTATTGGCCCATGGATGATTTTCCCGCCAGCCAGCCTGTTGAATATGCGATCTGAAGGTTGTAGCCTCCGGTCTCTGCATCCAGATCGATCATTTCTCCGGCAAAGTAGAGTCCGGATAGCTTTTTGGATTCCATGGTTTTGGATGAGATTTCCCTGGTTGAAACTCCCCCTGCAGTAATGATGGCCTCTTTAAAGGAGCGGTGTCCAGAAATTCGAAAACGAAAATCCTTCATCAGCGTCCTGATTTTTTTTCGCTCCTTACCAGATAACTGGTGGCCCTCCTTCTCCGGATCAATTCCCAGGATTTCAATGAATACCGGTATCATGGAGGCAGGAAGCCAGGCACGAAACAGATTGGAGATTCTTTTCTTCCCCGCTTCGTTCAGATCACGAAGTAGTCGGGCATCCAGTTTATGCTCGTCAAGGGCCGGTTTTAAATCAATGCTCAGCTCGACAGCGCTTTTCAAATGAAGTTCATCTACTACGGTTCTGCTCAGGGTAAGTATGATGGGACCTGACAAGCCAAAATGGGTGAAAATCATTTCACCGAAGTCTTCTCCGGATTTCTTATTATTTACCCAAACTGTGGCCCTAACATTCTTCAAGGTAAGGCCCTGAAGTCGTGAGGCCACCTTTCCCTCCGTTTCAAGGGGAACCAGGGAAGGTCTTGGAGGAACAATGGAATGCCCTACGGAACGAGCCAATTCAAATCCTTCTCCATTGGATCCGGTAGCCGGATAGGACTTCCCGCCCATGGCAAGAATTACCTTTCCGGCCCTGATCTCTTTGCCATTGACCTGTACACCTTTTATGGAGCCGGCCTCCGCAAGTATTTTCTCCACCCTCTGTTCACAACGGATTTCCACCTTCCGTTCAGCTGCCCAGCTTAAGAGTGCTTTAAGTACATCGGCCGCCTTATTGCTGGTCGGGAAAAAACGACCACCCCTCTCCAGTGTTGTTTCCACACCTTTGTCATGCAAAAGTTTCAGAATATCCCGGGAAAAGAAGTGTCCGAAGGCCGAACGCAAAAAGCGGCCATTGGGGTGGACATGCCTGAGGAACTCGGCCTGATCCGAATCGTTGGTGATATTGCATCGTCCTTTTCCGGTGATCAGCAACTTTCGGCCAGCCTGTCTCATCTTTTCCAGGACAAGCACCTTTGCACCTTGCTCAGCAGCACTGCCCGCAGCCAGTAATCCGGCCGGGCCGGCTCCCACCACAATCACATCGAAAGTATTCATGCAGGACAAAGGTAAGTTTTAACCTGCACCCGGGGGATTCAGATTCAGTAAAAAAAATAATACGAGAACAGGGGTAGAGGGTGCCTATTCCTCTTTCTTGACCAGGTTCATATCAAATTCCATTCCCATCTGAAGGAATCCACCCTCGATATTCTTATCATCGATAAGTTTACCGGTATATACAAAGTCGAGATCATCCTTTTTGACCACCAATTCCTTATTTTCAAAGGTAGTTCCGGTAGTCTCCAGTCCAAAAGCCCCCTGATCCGGGCTATCAAGTGTGGAGCTAAAGCCATCATCCGTAGATTCAATATGGAATACCACTTTGAGGGTTGCTTCTCCTCCATCCGGAGTCGGGGCAGTGAATGAACCTTCCCAGGTTCCCACAATTGCCTGACCATATAATGTGATTCCCGCCAAAAGAAGGACCAATAAACTAGCTAACTTTTTCATACGAATAATTTTTGTGCTCTCTAAAGGTAAAATATAATTTGCTATCAGTCCAGTTTATCCGTCAAAGCCGTTGGTGTCAAACAGACAATTGGAGCAGAATTCCTACTTTAGAGGCCAAAGTCAGAGACGATGATCAAAGACCACTGGGAGAAAGTATATAAGAAACAAGCACTCGATCGGCTGGGCTGGTACGAAGAAAAGCCTGAGCCTTCCCTGGAATTAATTGAGAACTGCAAGCTGGCCAGGGAAGCTAGCATATTGAATGTGGGGGCAGGCGCAACTACCCTGGTAGATGTTCTATTACAAAAAGGCTATACAAACATTCAGGTTAACGATATCAGTATTACAGCTTTGGATGAATTAAAGAAACGACTGGGCATCGAGCTGTCTGAGAAAGTGCACTGGGTGGTGGACGACTTATGCAATCCGGGCCCCTTACTTTCACTTGATCCGGTGGATTTGTGGCACGATCGCGCTGTCCTTCACTTTTTTAATCACAAAGACGAACAAGAAAGCTATTTCAATCTCCTGCGGAAGCTGGTAAAAGAAGGGGGCTATGCAATAATTGCGGCCTTTAATCTGAATGGTGCCGAAAAATGCAGCGGGCTACCTGTTTTCAGGTACGATCAGCAAATGCTTCAGAAAAAAATTGGACCCAATTTCTCTTTACTGAAATCCTTTGACTATACCTATCTTACCCCCTCAGGGAATCCAAGGGAATATGTATATACCCTCTTTCAAAGATCTTCAGTATAATTACACTTCACTGAAAAAGCGATATGGAATACTTTAAAATAGTTGAGGTTAATAGCACCGAAGAGCTTATTCAAAAGAAGATTGATCTGCCGAACCTGGAATCCTTTTGCGAAAGTGTATTTCCCCTGGAAGTGGGTGAGGAAATATGCTCCATTGGAGGTATGTGGGGAGAATTCACCCTGCGCAGGGATAAAATAATGGGCGGAGTCAGATTTTCCATGCTGGATTGTCCCAATGCCCTGGCCTGGACAGTTACTACGGGTTACCCTCCTGCCCGTGACAAGGTGCTTGTGCACCTGACCATCAACCGGGAACGGAAACAACAAGAATTTGTGGACGAGATACAGCACTTCCTGGAGGACCTGCAGGTGGGATTGAAATCCGTTCTTTCCTAGGAAAATGAAAGATTACATCAGCGGCATAATATCCATCCTGGCTTCCTTCCAGCTTCTGTTTGTTGCTGTATTTCTTTTTTCAAACAAAAAGGGTAACAGAAGCAACAACAGATTGCTGGGTCTAATCTTCCTCCTGTTTTCTTTAAGCCTGGGGGATTTTGCGGTAAGGATAAGTGGGATACAGTTGAAATACCAGGCAATCCATCTTATTGATGATGGTTTCTTCCTTCTCTACGGACCTTTGCTCTTTTACTATGTTCGAAGGGTTGTCTACGTTGATTTACGATGGAGAGTAAAAGATCTGCTACACCTGATTCCCTATCTTCTATATTGTGTTTACCTGCTATACTCTTTGGTGGTTTTGGACCAGGAGGAACAACAAGAGATTACTCAAAGAATCGAAACCGTATCTCTTCCTGCCTGGATATACCTGGTGGGCATAAGCGTCTATATCTATACAATTACTTATCTGTGGCTGGCTTACCGGACTGTGAACACTTACAGAAGTATCATAAAGAATAAGTTTTCTTCTCTGGATAAAATCAATCTGGAGTGGTTGAGATTTATCATTCATTCGTTCACAGCCATCACTATTATTGCCATGATACACAATGTAATACCTGTGTTGGGTAATTTTATTTTCCTCTATGCTACACTCATACTATTGCTGATATTTACCTTCTTTTTCATCAACCGGGTACTGGTCAAAGCTCTGAATCAACCCGAGATTTTCGCCGGGATCGAATTGAGGGAGGCAAAGGAAAAGTACACCGGATCCAATCTTTCAGAAGGGGAAATTGGAGAACATCATAAGGCACTTCTCTCCCTGATTGAAAGAGACAAAATGTATTTGAACGCTGATCTTACCATGCAGGACCTGTCTGAAAAAATGCAGCTGCCAACCAAAGTAATCTCCCAGGTAATTAACCAGCAATCGGGTAAAAGCTTCTTTGACTTCATCAATACTTACCGTTGTGAGGAGGCGAAGAAACTTATGCTTAGCTCTGATCCCGGGGTAACCATCCTTGAGATACTCTACGAATCGGGTTTTAATTCAAAATCCTCTTTTAATAAGGAATTCAAAAAACTTACGGGCATCACGCCCACCGAGTACAGGAAATCGCTCTGAGATCCTGAACAAATCCGTCCGTCTTCCTGAATCCGGTCGATTCTTTGTCCCTTCGTCCGGATATTTGTCCATAAAAACAGAAAGATGGAAAAGAATAATAAAACTGAGACAAAGTGGATCGGCAATACCTGGGATCGTTTACCAGTGGTGATAAGAGCAATATTCACCGGGCTTGCGGTGAGTACATTGGGAATTGCCGCATGGATGTTATTAGCAACCAGTCGCCTGCCCATGCCCTGGCAATTTATCCTGATGCTGGCGATCCTCTGGGCCTATCTGAAGTTTTTCAGTGGCCAGTGGGGGCCTAATAAGAGCAAAGAAAACAGGGCACAGCTTTTCAGAAGAAATAAACTTCCCAGACAGATTTGGATCCTTTCCCTGCTTGCCGGGCTATTGATCGTATTGATTCAGCAATCCGGAATGGTATTTAGCTTTCGAATATCTGAGTTCCCGGCCAGTATTTTTCTTGAGGAATATGACTTTGTTTCAGCTCTTCCAGCCTGGTCAGGCTGGCTTGTGGTAATCATGATCTCCCTGGTGGCAGCTGTGTGCGAAGAGACCGGTTTCAGGGGTTATATGCAGGTGCCCCTGGAAAAACCTTATTCCCCCATCCTGTCCATTGGCATTGTATCCATCGTATTTGTCCTGGTTCACCTGCACCAGGCATGGGCAGGCTCCATACTCATAGGTATTTTCCTGATAAGTGTCATGTTCGGCTCCCTGGCCTATTATTCAGGTTCTATAATACCTGGGATCCTGGGGCATTTTATTATGGACGTATGCAATTTTTCGTTCTGGTGGACGGATCTGGGAGGACAATTCAGCAGAAAGCCCTTAGATCAG
>Ga0180430_10004299_pt1 | contig 12035 bp, 11 predicted proteins | sample SS_ome_9_FD_132999 | JGI IMG/M metagenome (GOLD analysis project Ga0180430, IMG submission 132999) | Hypersaline lake sediment archaeal communities from the Salton Sea, California, USA - SS_1_S_2 metaG | ecosystem: Environmental > Aquatic > Non-marine Saline and Alkaline > Hypersaline >... | reverse complement strand
CTGGTGCTTGCCGGCGGCGGCGGGGACTGCGATCCGGCGATGCGCTGGATGCTCGAGCGGGCCGCGGGCGGCGACGTCGTGGTGCTGCGGACCTCGGGCGGCGACGGGTACAACCCCTACCTCTTCGAGGAGCTCGGCGTCGAGGTCGACTCGGTGGAGACCCTGCGGGTCGCCTCCCGCGATGCCGCGAACGATCCCGAGGTCGTCGAGACGGTGCGTCGGGCCGAGGTGCTCTTCATCGCCGGCGGCGACCAGCGGACCTACGTCGACCTCTGGCGGGACACCGCCCTCTTCGCGGCGATCGACCATCTGCTGCTCGAGAAGCAGGCGACCGTCGGCGGCACCAGCGCGGGCATGATGATCCTCGCCGGCGCGTGGTACGCGCCCGAGACGCTCGGGGTCCTCTCCGAGGAGGCGCTTGGCGATCCGCACCATCCCTACATGACCGAACTCGGCCACGGCGGCCTCCTGCAGGCGCCGCATCTCGAGCGGGTGATCGCCGACACCCACTTCGACGATCGAAACCGCCGGGGACGCCTGGTGGCGTTTCTCGCTCGCCTGCGAAGCGACCTCGCCCTCGACGCCCGCGGCCTCGCCTGCAACGAATGGACCGCGATCGCCGTCGACGAGCACGGTCTCGGCCGCGTGTTCGGCGAGTGGCCGGCCTTTCCCGACCACGCCTACTTCCTGAGCTCGCCCTGCCCTCCGCCCCGGGGCATGCCCGAGCGGTGCGAGCCGGGGCTTCCGCTCGATTGGAATCTCGGCGGCCAGGCGGTGCATGCGGTGCGGATTTCCGGGACTCCGGACGGCCGCCACGCCTTCGATCTCGACGCGTGGACTCCCACGGGAGACCCGCTCCGGATGCGGTGGTGGGTGGAGGACGGCGTGTGGCGAGAAGCGGTCGGCGGCCTCGACCCCGCCTGCCCCTGTCTCGGCGATCTCGATGCGAGCGGCGACGTGGGCGGCGGAGATCTCGCAGTGGTGCTCGCGGCGTGGAACACTCCCGACGCCGCCGCCGATCTCGACGGCGACGGACTCGTGGGCGGTGGCGATCTCGCGGTGCTGCTCGCGTCGTGGGGGGCGTGCGGGGACCGACCCGCCTCACGAGGGTCGTGACGGATCCGATCCGCCCCGTCTTCTCCGGTCGCGGGGGGCATCGGACAGCTCGATCGGCAGATCGATCGAACTCGCCCCGGGCCGTGCCGACAGGGGCTCCAGCGCGACGGTGCGTCTCCGCCGGAGCACGCCGCCGCCCGAGATCGCCGCGAGCATGAAGAGCGTCGTCGCCCGCATCGCGCCGGTGACCACGAAGAGCGTCGCGTAGCCGGCGGCCCCGATCCCCACCGTCCGCAGCACCAGGGCGCCCACGAGCGATCCGAGCACGATCGCGAGGGCGTTGGCGAAGTTGAAGAGCGTCAGCACCGAGGTTCGCTCCCGCTCGGCGATGGTGTCGAAGACCAGCAGGAAGGTCGCCATCTCCCAGCACGCCCAACCCGCTCCGACGGCGAACTGCAGGCAGAACAGGTACCAGAACTCTCCCGAGACGAGCCAGAGCGTCGCCGCGGGCGTGATCGCGAGGCCGCCGATCCACAGCAGCCGCACCGGCCCGTGGCGCCTGGCGTAGCGACCGATCGCGGGCAGGAACACCACCTTCGACGCCACCGTGCATCCGAAGATCGACATCAGCTCGAGGTAGCCGAAGTCCAGATGCTCGAGGAGGTAGGCGGTGAAGTAGGGTCCCGACACCTGCACGCTCATGGTGACCGCGAGCATGTACAGCAGCACGAGTCGTCCCCGACCCGCCTGCAGGAACGGCGTCAGCGTCGCCCGCGACGGCAGGTGCAGCGTCGCTTCGAAGCCCGCGGGAGCGTCGCTCTGCCGCCGCAGGAGCAGCGTGGAGGCGGTTCGAGCGAGGAACGCGATCAGGAACACCGCCGCGAACATCCGGAGTTCCTGCGGCCCCCCTCGACCGGACTGCAGCAGCACGCCGCCGAGGACCATGCCCGCGATCAGGCCAAGCTGCACGAGGCGCGATCGGTGCGAGAAGTAGCCGGCCCGGACGGGTCCGGGCACGATCGTCGTGACCCAGGTGTTCCATGCCGGCGCCGTCGCGAGACCGCTCGCCCAGTAGATCGACGCCAACGTGAACAGCGCCCACGCCGGCACGGTCTCGCGTTCGGCCATCAGGGCGAGCGGAAGCAGCGAGAGCGCCTGCACCGCGGCGTTTCCGGCGACCCATCGCCGCAGCGAGCCGACTCGGCGAAGACCCCACGGCGTCGCCAGCTGCGCGGCGGCCCCGATCACCAGCGGCACCGTGGCGAGCAGGCCCGAGGTCACCTCGCCGAGGCCCGCGGCGAGGCCGAACGCCACGAAGCAGGTCTCTCCGCAGCCGGTCATCACCGCCCAGGCGAAGCCGTCGGCGTCGAGCAGGCGACGATCGCGCCGGAAGACCGTCGAACGAACGCTCGACCGGGGACTCGACCGTCCGAACCGGAAACCGTCGCTTCGCGAAGGCATCGGAATCGGGAGGTCCTCAGTCCTCGCGGGGTCGATGGAGGGACGCGGGCTTCTCGAAGGTCGCCGCGAAGAGCCCCGGGCCCCGGCCGCGGGGATCGGGCCGAAGACGGCGCCACGACGCCAGACGCATGTCGGCCGCCTTCGCCCAGGCCTCGATCTCCGCCTCGTCGAATCCCAGATGGGCGTGTCCCATGGCGGCCCGGTACGCCTCCCGGTCGTGCGCGATCATGTCGATCACCAGCAGCACTCCGCCGGGCCGCAGCGCTCGTGCCGCCTCCACGATCGCCGGGAGGGGACGCGCGACGTGGTGCAGCACCAGCGAGATCACCGCCGCATCCAGCTCGCCGTCCTCGATCGGCAGATTCTCCAGGTCGCCGCGACGGACCTCGGCGACGGCGTGGGCCTCGAGGCGCCGTCGCGCCGCTTCGATCATCGCCGGCTCGCGATCCACCGCGATCACCCGCCGGACCACCGCCGCGAGTCGCTCCGCGATCTCTCCGGTGCCGCAGCCGAGATCCGCCACCGCCCACGTGGGCGGCAGCAGGCCCAGAAGCGCCTCGTCGAAGAAGTGGTCCCCGAAGAGATCGCGACGCACCGCGTCCCATTCGCCGCCGATCCGGCCGAAGTAGCTGCGGGTGTCGACCCGCCGGGCCGCCACCACCTCCCGCATCCGCCGATCGTCCTCCTCGAGGATCGCGGCCCCCCCGCTCTCCGAGGCGACCCGCTCGAGCGTGGTCTTCCAGAGATCGCGCTCCCGGGGCTCCAGGCCCGAGGGATCGAACCGGTAGTAGGCCGTCGTCCCCTCCACCCGCCTGCGCAGCCATCCCCCGTCGAGGAGGGGCTTGAGCTGCCGACTCACCGTCGACTGCGGCCACTGCAGGGCGCGCGAGAGCTCCCCCACCCCGAGCTCGTCGAGCTCCACCAGTCGCAGCAGTCTCAAGCGACCGAGATCGCTGAGCACCGCGAGGCGCTCGAGCCATCCCCCGCCCGCATCGCTTCGTCGTCGTGCCGCCAAGGGTGGATCCGCGTCACCGTCCGGCGGGCAGGGCGATGGTCGGCCCCGGAACCTCCCCGTACTCCTCGAGCCTCGAGATCACCCGCGGGTCCTGCGGGGCGATGCCGTAGGCCTGACGAAGTCGTCGCACCGCCTCCTCCTGGTCTCCGATCCGCTCCGCGAAGCGGGCGGCTGCGAGATACGGTTCGGGACTGGAGCCGTCGGAGACCTCGAGTGCCGCGGTGATCGCGCTCTGGGCGGTGTCGGGATCGTCGAGGGCCAGCGCGTACTCGGCCATCAGGAGCCACGCCTCCTCGCGACGATGTTCGATCGCCTGATCCCGCAGCAGCTGGTAGAGCCGCACGGTGTCCCGGTCCTCGAACATCGCCTCGGCGAGCAGTCGGCACACCTCGAAGTCGGCCGGCTTCGCCACCGCGGCGAGTTCGAGCGCCGCCCGCGCCTCCGCCACGCGATCGAGCTCGAGCATCGATCGACCGAAGCCGATGTTCGCCTCCGGATCGCCGGGATAGCGGTCGAGCACCAGTCGGTACCGCGCCGCGGCCTCCTCGTACCGGCCGTACTGGAAGTCGCGTTCCGCGCGTTCGATCAACGTCTCGGTGGCGGGACCGTTCTGACAGCCCGGGAGCATCGCGCCGAGCAGCAGTGCGAGCGGCCCGACGCCTCCGAGCGAGGGCCACCGGCCGTCCCGAGGCTTCGGGCCGGTCCGGATTCCGTGGCGACGCGGGAGAGGCATGGACAGATCCTTCGACGAGAGCATGGTTCGAGGAGACCTCGCCCGCCGCCCGCCCCGATCGCGAAGTCGATCGAGGCACCGGCGGGCGGGCGGAAGGCGCGAGGGACCGATGCGTCGCCGCACGCCCGCAGCACCCTCCGATCATACTGACCGCACCCCGCCACGATGCCGTGTCCACGCCTCGCCCCACGAGCCCCACCATGCCGACCCCCTTCCCGTCTCCCGACGGACGACTCTGCGGAACCGCCCTGCTGCGTCACACGCCGCCGGACGACGCTCCGCACTTCGACTGGCTGGTGGTCCTCGACGGGAGGGTTCCGGCCGAGGAGGATCGCTCGGTGCCCTGCATGCGCCTTCGACGACGCCTCGATCTCGCGGAGTCCGGCATGGATCTCCACGCGGAGTCCCTGCCGCCCCATCGGGGCCTCTACCTGGCGTTGGCGGCGCCCCGGTCGCTCTCGGGCGGACGGGGCCTCGTGGAGCCGATCCGCCGGGGCGAGGTGCTGGCGGTCCGACCGGGGCAGGACGGTTGCACGATCGACCTGCGATGGCGGGAGACCCGCGACGGCGAGGGAGTTCTTCCGGAGACCGACATGCGGGTCCGCCTCGACGGCCGGCCGTCGGATCGGATCTCCGAGATCCGCATCCGGGTGGAACGCGTCCGTTCGGATGCCCAAGGTTCCGACATGCCCGGTTCCGAACTCGGGGGCTCCCGCCGATGAACACCTCGTCGATCGTCGTCCCGATGCTGCTGGCGACCGACGCCGGGAGCCTCGGCGCGGCGGCGGGAACCGCTTCGGTGGATCTCTCCTGGATCGCCTGGCCGGTGGCCGGTCTGTTCACGGTGGCGGGACTCGTCTGCACGATGCTCCTGATCGTGGGTCTTCCCGGCGCCTGGCTGACGATCGCTCTCGCGGTCGTCGTCGATCTCCTCGACGGGTTGTGGCTGCCCGAGTCCGACCGTCCCACCTTCTCGATCGGGATCCTCGTGGTGGCGGTGGTGCTGGCGGCTCTCGGCGAGCTCGTCGAGTTCCTCGCCTCGGCGCTCGGCGCCAGGCGCATGGGGGCTTCGCGGCGCGGCATCGCGGGCGCCCTGCTCGGTTCGCTCGTGGGCGCCGTGGCCGGCACGGTGCTGCTGCCGATTCCGGTGATCGGCACGCTCGCCGGCGCGATCGGCGGCAGCTTCCTCGGCGCGGTGCTCGGCGAGACCTCCTCGGGACGTTCGGTCGAGCACAGCATGCGCCCGGCGACCGGCGCCGCGATCGGTCGCGTGTTCGGCACCCTCGGAAAGATCCCCTTCGCGATGGCGGTGTGGGCGGTGCTTGCGGTCGCGGCGTTTCTCGGATGAGCCCGGAGCCGCCTTCGCGACATCGTGTCCCCCCCGCCGTCGCGCCGCGGATCAGACCACCGATTCGGTGACCCGGAAGACCTCCTCGATCGTGGTCCGGCCCCGTCGAACCTTGTCGAAGCCGTCCTCGCGAAGACTCACCATCCCCTCCTCGAGGCAGGACCGACGGAACTCCGTGATGTTGGGGTTGCCCGCGACCGCGTCGCGGAGGCGATCGCTCATCCGAAGCAGTTCGTAGATGCCGAGTCGTCCCGCGTATCCGGTGCGACGGCAGGACTCGCACCCCGCCCCCTGTCGCACGTCCGCGGGATCGACGCCGTGCCGTTCCAGCAGCGCCGTCATCTCTTCGCCCGGGCCGGAGGGCCGGGAGCACTCGGGGCAGATGCGCCGCACCAGGCGCTGGGCGAGGGTCGCGGTGAGCGCCGCCCCGACGAGAAACGGCTCCACGCCGATGTTGATGAGCCGGGTCACCGCGCCGGGCGCGTCGTTGGTGTGCAGCGTCGACAGCACCAGATGGCCGGTGAGCGCCGCCTGGATCGCGGTCACCGCGGTCTCGAGATCGCGAATCTCCCCGACCATGACCACGTCGGGGTCCTGTCGAAGCAGGCTCTTCAGGGCCTTGGCGAAGGTCATCCCGATGCGGTCGTGGGTCTGGATCTGGGTGATGCCGCCGAGGTGGTACTCCACCGGATCCTCGACCGTGGAGACGTTCATGCGGCTGATGTCCATCTTGCGGATGGAGCTGTAGAGCGTCGTGGTCTTGCCGGAGCCGGTCGGCCCGGTCACGAGGATGATGCCGTGCGGCTGGGCGATCAGGTCGTTCCAGGTCGCGAGGGTGCGCTCGGCGAAGCCGAGGTCCTCGAGCGACACCTGGATCGAGCGGTTGTCGAGCAGACGCATCACGGTCTTCTCGCCGTGCGGCGTGGGCACCGTCGAGACGCGGATGTCGAGCTGCCGTCCCGAGACCGTCGCCCGGATTCGTCCGTCCTGCGGGAGTCGTCGCTCGGCGATGTCCATGTTCGCGATGATCTTGATGCGGCTGGTGAGCGCCGCGTGCATGCGGCGCGGCGTGTCCATCGCGTCGAAGAGCACCCCGTCGATCCGGAACCGCACCCGCAGCTGGCGTTCGCCCGGCTCGATGTGGATGTCCGACGCGCCCTCCTTGAGCGCGGTCTGGATGATGTGGTTGACGAACCGGACGACCGGCGAGCTCTCCGCCTGCTGCTCGATGTCGTCGGCGACCTCCTCCTCCTGCTGCACCTCCACGTCGTCCTCGGCGGCGTCCGCAAGCAGCTTGGAGAGGTCCTGCTCCTCCTCCCCGCCGTCGATCGACTCGAGCACCGCCTGCAGATCGCCCGCGGTGATCAGGACGTGCCGGACGTGGGCGACGCCGAGGCGACGCTTCACGTCGTCGAGCAGGAACACGTCGTCGAGACGGGTGGTGCCCACGACCGCCCGCTCCGATCGGACCTCGATCGGCAGCACCTGATGCCGGCGGCAGTAGTCGGCGCCGAGCTTCGCGATCGGCGCCGCGTCGACCTCCTCGGCGGGCACCCGGCGAAACGGCACTCCCGCGAGTTCCGCGGAGATCTCCTGCACCTTCGCCTCGGCGACTCCGAGGCCGACGAGGATGTCCCCGAGACGCCGCCCGGGACTCTGCCGGTGCAGACGGCGGGCGGTCGCGAGGCGCTCTCCGTCGAGCTCGCCGGCGACGAGCAGCCGATCCGCGACATCGCCTTCGGCGCCTTCGGGCGCGGGTTCGGGCGTGTAGAGATCGCTCAACAGCCCGTCGTGGCCCGAATCGATCGAATGGCGTTCCGCCGCGTCGGGGCTCGGAGCGAACTCCCCAGTGGTGGTCGGATCCTGGGGCTGCGGCTCGGACATCGTTCCGGTCTCCTCTCGATTCGGGCCGCCCTGCGGGGGACGGCCTCGGGACGCCGGCCTCAGAAGGGCCGCCGCACCTGCAGGAAGGCGTCGCGTTCGATCGCGAGCCGCGGGTGCACCACCTTCAGCCGCACGCCGTCGCGTTCGATCGCCACCACCCGGAAGTCGGCCTCGGCGTCCGCGACGCCGAACACGTCCCCGACGCGGATGATGCGTCCGTTGACGTTGGCCATGCCCGCGGCGCCGCCGCCGCCGATCAGGCTCTTCAGCTCGAGCAGGCCGACGATGCGATCGATCTCGCGCTGCCACGCCTCGCCCGCGGAGGCGCGGGAGTCCACCGCGATCGCCTGTTCCGGCGCCGGCGCCCGGGCGGCGGGATCGCGCCACGGCTCGAAGGGATCCCGGCCGAGCTCCTCCCACGCCACCTGCAGTCGACCGCGGAAGTCCGTGTCGAGCATGGCGAACACCGCGGCATCCTCGACCTGCGGGGACTCCACCGCCGAGACCGCGTCGAGGGCGCCGCCGCCCTCGGGAAGCACCCCGGCGATCAGCGACTCGATCTCGCGGCTCAAGCCGCCGCTGGCGGAGGCGTTGCCGAGACTTCGCATGCTGTAGAGGCCCACCAGCGCGACCCCGACCATGAGCAGGACCACGATGGTGCCCGAACGCAGGCGTCGACCGCCTCTGCCCTCTCCGGCGCCCGAGGTCGTCTCCGCCGGGGCGTCGCCGCCGCGGGAGTCGAAGGGACGGAGGCGATCCTCGATCGAGGAGCGGCTGCTGGATTCACGGCTTGGCACGGTCGTTCTCCATCTGGCGGGACTCGTCGTCGCCGGGGTCGAAGAAGATGCTCAGGACGAGGTCGGCCTTGAGACTTCCGAGGGTCTCCTCCCGCCGTGTGGCCCGGCCCTCCACGATCCGGGTGACCTCGAGGTGATGCACCCGGGTGATCCGCTCGAGACTCTCGAGTTCCGAGAGGAACCGGTAGAGGCCCTCGAACTCGCCCTCGATGACCATTCGCAGCGGCAGTTCCATGTGCAGCGGCGCGGAGATCGCGCGTTCGCCCTTCACCGAACGCACCACGAGCTGGTTGGCCATCGCGAGTTCGGTGATCTGCTGGAGGATCGCGTCCACGCCGTCGCGATCGGGGATCTTCCGCTCGAGGCGGTCGAGGGCTTCGCGGCCCTCCTCGATCCTCGCCCGAAGGTCGTCGACCCGTGCGGTCACCGCGGCGAGCCGGGCGAGGGTGCTCCGCTTGGTCTCGACCTCGCGGCGGGCCGCGTCGATCTGCTGCTGGCGCGGTTGGAACACCACGAACCAGGAGGCGACGGGAACCGCGAGAAGCAGTGCGGTGAAGACGAGTTCTCGAATTCCGAAGCGCATGTCAGAGACCCTCCTCGGTGTCGGCGAAGACCCGGGACGGCGGCGCGATCGGCGCATCGTCGTCGTCCGGGGTCGCGATCGTCGCCCGCAGGATCGAGTTGCTGCGGCGGACGTCGGCCTCGGGGCCGATCCGGATCGCGATGCGGAACTGGCGGGACGGCACGCCGGCGACCGTCTTCTCCTCGCTCACCTCGAGGCGCACCGACTCGAGCAGGTCGAGTTCGTTGAGACGCTGGAGATAGGCGGAGACGTCGAGATCGTTCGGGGCGAGGCCCGTCAGGGTGCCGTCGATCGCGTAGCGCACCGGTTCGGGCCGAACCGCCTCGACCGGAGCGTCGCCCCGCCCGCGAGCGGCCTTGCTGCGGGATCCTCCGGAGGCGGCGGCGGAGCGGGCCACGGGACGCTTGATCGGCTGACTGCGCAGTTCGAGATCGATCAGGCTCACCCGCTCCGGCAGGCGCTGGACGAGTTCGGCGAGCAGGATGGACCTCGGCACCGGATCCACCAACGACAGCGCCAGCTGGGCCTTGTCGAGCATCTCCCGGCGGGTGGTCTCCTGCTCCTGCATGTCGCGGATCTGCTCCGCGACCGAGGCGAAGGACTGCCGAACCTGCTCCTGACGGTCGCGGATCTCCCGCCATTCCACGTTGGTTCGCGTGTACCAGAAGGCGACACCGCCGAGCACGACCGCGAAGAGCAGGAGGGCGGCGATGTTGGTCCGCCGTTCGCGGGCCTCGGCGAGGTAGTCGTCGGGCAGAAGGCTGGTTTCGTTCATGGTTCGGGATCCCCCTGCGGGGTCGAGGTCGGATGACGTGTTCGGCTGCGGAGGAGTGGTTCAGAGATCCGTGGGACTCGCGCAGAGGCCGCAGGCGACCGCCCAGCCCGGATGCGGTCCGGCGGGCAGTCCCGACCGGTCGAGTCCTCCGAGGCGTGCGAGCGGATCGCCGAGCTGTGCGGGAAGGCGCAACCCCCGGGCGAGGCTCTGGCAGACCTCGGTCCGCCGGGCCTCGCCGCCGACGAAGATCACCCGCTCCGCCGGCGAGTTCGGAAAGAGCGAGGCGTGGTAGCGCAGGCACATCGCGACCTCGTGCCGGAGACGATCGAGCGTCTCGCCGCCGGCGGCGACCGGTGCGGCATCGGGAATGCGCCGGCTCAACTCCTGCGGCGCGACGTCGCCCCGCCGATCCTCGGCCACCGAGACGCCGGGGCCGCCCCCCGCCGAGATCGCGGTGGCGCCTGCGGGGACCGGTGCGGGCGCCGGCGCCGGAATCTCGGAACGCTCGGAGAGCTCCTCCGCGAGGTCGCGTCCGCCGGTGGGAATGGACTTCGCGAAGACCACGCGGGTTCCCTCGGTGATCGCGAGACGGGTGTGCCCGTGACCGAGATCGAGGTAGACGGTGCGTCGCTCCCGATCGCCTTCACGCCGGTGGAGGTGGGCGAAGGAGCGGACCATCGCCCCGACGCCGTCGTGGACGCCGACGACGCTCAACCTCGCCCGCCGGAACAGTTCGACGATCTTCATGACCTCGCGGCGTTCGATCGCGATGCAGATGTGCTCGTGACGCAGTCCCTCGTCGCGATGGACCTCCCCGACCTGCCAGCTCCGAATCACCAGCTCGCCGGACCGGGACAGTCGGGACTGCATCTGGAGGCGCACCTGCTCGGACGGTTCGATGCCTTCGGTGGCCGGCACCTGGAGATGCTCGACGAAGGTGCTCGCCGCGTGCGGGGCCACCACCACCCGACGCCCCTTGAACCCTCGATTGCGAAGCATCGCGGGAATGCGCTCCGCGACGTAGGCGTGCCGGCGCTCGGGGTCGTCGCGGACCTCCTCCGGAAGAGGGAGCTCGGCCGCGGCGACGATCTCCGCGGTGGTTCCCTCGTTGATCTGCAGAAGCTTCACCGAGGCGTGCCCGAAGTCGACCACGATCGGAGAGACCTGTCCCGTCAGCAGCCGAATGCTCATGAGCGATCGCATCTCCGTCCGACGGCGCGGCATGCACCGACGTCGCCACTCGGATCGGCGGAAGCCGCCGGTCGGTTGAGCGGGTCTGGCGCCTCGCGGGAAGATCCCGATCGGGAGCTCGGATCGAAATCCGCTCGGGGGTGGCGGGCCCCCGCCCGCGTCCGAGAACGCCGCGATCAGCCGTCGCGGCGAAGCCGCGAGACGATCCGGGGCCAGACCGTCCTCAGCGACTCGAACGCCGCCGGCAGGTCCCATCGCTGCCGCGAGCGATCCCCGGTGGTGTTGCTGATCGCGCGGAGCTCGATGGCGGGCACCCCGCGACGCCGCGCCGCGTGCAGGACCGCGGCCCCCTCCATCGCCTCGGCGAGCGCCCCGGTGCGGCCGGCGACCTCCGCCGCCCGCCGGTCGGTTCCCGAGCAGGTCGCCACCGTCGCGATCGACCCGACGGCGCCGTTCCCGATCTCCTCGACGATCGGGCGGAGCGCCTCCAGCAGTCCGGGATCGGCGGGAACGCGATTGCCCTCGAAGTCGCCGAGCGGGAACCCGAGCGCCGTCATGTCGCCGACGCCCTCGGGCGTCTCGATCCCCTCCTCGGCGTAGACCGCGTCGCGACCGAGGGCCAGATCGCCGATGGCGAGCCCCGACGCCGGCAACGCCCCGGCGACGCCGACCGAACAGACCGCATCGAACGGCCCGCGCTCGAGCAGCGCTTCGACCGTCGCGGCGGCCGCGTTGGTTCGACCGATGCCCGCGACCACGACGTCGATCCCGTCGAACTCGCCGATCGCGTTCGCCTCGGCCTCCACCGCGACGACCGCAAGCAGGCGGTACCCGCTCACGGCGTCAGCGACGCCGCGAGTTGCCCGAGCGCGATCTCCCGCTGCTCGCCCGAGGCGAGATCCTTGACCGTCGCGAGGTCGTTCGCGACGCCGGCGTCGAGCACCACCGCCGAACGGGCCCGGCATCGGTTCGCCTCGCTGAGCAGCTTGCCGAGGTTTCGGGTCGCGCGATGACTGTGGCGCACGTGCAGGCCCGCGCGACGGAGCGTGGCCACCAGACCGGGAAGCCGCGACGCCGCCTCGTCGTCGAGGGCGACGACGAACGCGTCCGGGACCGGCATCAGGCTCTCGCCGTCGTCGTCGCCGAGAAGGCCGCGGTCTCCGAGGATCAGCGACAGCACCACGTCGCCCAT
>Ga0180430_10004297_pt1 | contig 12042 bp, 15 predicted proteins | sample SS_ome_9_FD_132999 | JGI IMG/M metagenome (GOLD analysis project Ga0180430, IMG submission 132999) | Hypersaline lake sediment archaeal communities from the Salton Sea, California, USA - SS_1_S_2 metaG | ecosystem: Environmental > Aquatic > Non-marine Saline and Alkaline > Hypersaline >... | reverse complement strand
GTGGAGTGGGGCTGGCTGATCCGCTACATGCACTCCACCGGTGCCTCGGCATTTTTCATCGTGATCTACCTGCACATGTTCCGCGGCATCCTCTACGGATCCCACAAGAACCCGCGCGAAATGGTGTGGCTGTTCGGTGCAGTCATCTATGTCGTCATGATGGCGACCGCCTTCATGGGCTACCTGCTGCCCTGGGGCCAGATGTCCTTCTGGGGCGCCCAGGTCATCGTCAACCTGTTCCAGGCCATCCCGCTGGTCGGCGAAGAGCTCTCTGTCTGGATTCGCGGTGACTACGTCATCTCCGACGCGACTCTTAACCGCTTCTTCGCACTGCACTTCCTGCTGCCGTTCATCCTGGCTGCACTGGTGTTCCTGCATATCGTGGCCCTGCACAAGGTTGGTTCGAACAACCCGGACGGGGTCGAGATCAAGAAGAACAAGGACGAGAACGGCATTCCCAAAGACGGCATCCCGTTCCATCCCTACTACACCGTCAAGGACATCGCCGGCGTTGTCGTCTTCCTGATGTTCTTCGCCGGCATCGTCTTCTTCTGGCCTGAAGGCGGCGGCTATTTCATTGAAAAGCCGAACTTCGAGCCGGCCAACCCGCTGAAGACTCCGGAGCACATTGCACCTGTCTGGTACTTCACGCCCTTTTACGCCATCCTGCGGGCGGTGCCGAGCTTTGCCGGCACCCAGGTCTGGGGCGTCATCGCGATGGGCGTTTCGATCGTCGCCTTCTTCCTGCTGCCCTGGCTCGACAAGAGCAATGCCAGGTCGCACCGCTACAAGGGTCCGCTCTTCAAGTATGCGCTGGCGATCTTCGTTGTCACCTTCGCGATCCTCGGCTACCTCGGCGTCGTTTCGGCGACCGAAGACCGTACGCTGGTGGCACAGGTGCTGACGCTGATCTATTTCGGCTTCTTCTTCCTGATGCCTGCTTACACGCGTGAGACGAGCGAGAAGACCACCATGACGAAGATCTACTTCCTCGCCATGGCGATCTCAACGCTTGCAACACTCTATTACTGGTGGGTCTTCGAGGGCGGCGCCGACGGCAGCCTGCTCGTCAAGCTCATCGTGACTGCAATCGCTGCAGGCCATTTTCTCATTTTTGGCATCAAGCCCTGGCTCAAGCCGGAGCAGTCCAAGCCGGTTCCAGAGAGGGTAACAGAATGAAAAAGCTCATTATCGCCCTGATCATGATGGTTCCAGGCATGCTACACGCCGCCGGCGGTGGCAACATCCACCTGGAAAGTGCCAGCATCAACCTCGACAACGACGCGGCCAAGCAACGTGGCGCGAAGTACTTCGTCAACTACTGCCTGAACTGCCACTCGCTCAAATACGAGCGCTGGCAGCGCATGGAGGAATTCGGCCTGAGCATCGACGACATCAAGGAGAAGCTCATGCCGGCCAACGCCAAGCCGGGCGACCTCATGACGATCGCCATGAAGCCCGACGATGCCAAGGCGTGGTTTGGCAACCCTGCACCTGACCTGACGCTCGAGACACGCCTGCGCGGCGAGGACTGGGTTTACACCTACCTGAAGTCCTTCTATCTCGACGACAGCCGGCCGTTCGGTGTCAACAACACGGTCTTCGACAAGGTCGGGATGCCGCACGTGCTCTGGGAACTGCAGGGCTTCAACAAGCCGGTCTACCGTTTCGATGTCGCCCGGGCGGGCCATGTCGAGCAGAGCTTCGGGAGCGAGGCAGAGGCCGAAGCCTGGATCAAGGAACAAGGCGGCGATGCAGAGTTCAAGGTCAACAGGGTCGTCGATCACCTGGAAACTGCCGTGCCCGGCCAGCTCGACGAGGCCGAGTATGACAAGGTGATTCGCGACATCGTGACCTTCATGGCCTACATGGCTGAGCCGGTCAAGCTCGAACGCCAGCGTCTCGGCATCTGGGTCCTGCTGTTCCTGGCGGTGCTCTTTGTCTCGGCCTACCTGCTCAAGAAAGAGTACTGGAAGGACATTCACTGACCGTTCAGGGCCCTGACCCCCTGAAAAAGGCGCACATGGTATACTGTGCGCCTTTTTTTATGATAATGGATTTCGAGGACGCCATTCGATGCCTACCGTGACGAACAAACGCACAGTCATGACCCTGTTTTCCGATCCAGAGTGCATCTACAGTCACCGGGTGCGTCTGGTACTGGCAGAGAAGAACATCACGGTCGACATCATCGACACGGACCCCCTGGACCTGCCCGAGGATGTTGCCGAGGCGAACCCGTACGGGACACTTCCAACCTTGATCGATCGCGACCTGGCGCTCTACGACTCGCGCATCATCATGGAATACCTGGACGAACGCTACCCCCATCCCCCACTCCTGCCGATCGACCCGGTATCACGCGCCAACACACGTCTCTATCTGCATCGCATCGAGAAGGACTGGTACTCCCTGGCCGACGAAATCCTTGCCGGCGGAAAAGGGGCGGCCAAAGCCCGCAAGGAGCTCAAGGAAGCACTGCTGGCTGCGGGCCCCATCCTTGCAGCCAAACCCTGGTTCATGAGCGACGAGTACACGCTCGTTGACGCCACCATCGCGCCACTGCTGTGGCGCCTGCCCGCACTTGGCATCGAGATCAGCGGCACCGGCTCCCGGCAGCTGCTGGACTACGCCAGGCGCGCATTCGCGCGCGCGTGTTTTGGCAAGAGCCTGACAGAGCAAGAGAAAGAATTGCGCAAATGACCTCGACGCGGCCGTATCTCATCCGCGCATTCTATGACTGGATCGTCGATAACGACCTGACCCCGCATCTCGTGATCAACGCCGAGCACGACAATGTCACTGTCCCCGTCCAGCATGTCGAGGAGGGACAGATCGTGCTCAATATCAGTCCCCATGCTGTCCAGGAGCTCTCGCTCGAGAACGACTGGATCGCCTTTGATGCCCGCTTCGGCGGCAGTAATTTCCACGTCAGCCTGCCGCCGTCAGCGGTGCTCGGCATCTATGCCAGGGAGAACGGGCACGGCATGCTGTTCCAGGAAGAGGAGCCCTCACCCGAGCCGCCGAGTGACCCGAACCCCGAGGACGCAGCGAAGCGCCCGACGCTCAAGGTCGTGAAGTAGGCGCCATGCCCGCAGTTGTCGTCGGCGATATCACCCGGCTCGATACGGACGGCATCGTCAACGCCGCCAACAACAGCCTGCTCGGCGGCGGGGGTGTCGACGGTGCCATCCATCACGCAGCCGGCCCTGAACTCCTGGCCTGCACGAGGCAGCTTGGCGGTTGCCCGACCGGCGAGGCGCGCATCACGCCCGGTTTCCGGCTGCCTGCCAGGTGGGTCATCCATACCGTTGGCCCTGTCTGGCATGGCGGCAGTGAGAATGAGGCCGAGCTGCTCGCAAACTGTTACAGGCATTCGCTCCAGCTGGCGCTGCTCTACCAGGTGCGTTCGATCGCGTTTCCGGCGATCAGCACAGGGGTGTACGGCTATCCAATGGAGAAGGCCACACGCATCGCTGTCGAAACGGCGAGCCCGTTCGAGCAGGAGTTCAGCCGCCTTCTCTTCTGCTGCTTCAGCGAAGAGGATGCAGCGATCTACCGAAAATTGATTGATGCTGACTGAAAAACAGGGATAATTTCAGCAACATCACCGGCAACGCATTCAGAGTGAAATAGAGATGCAGGACCTCGACCACAAGGCCGCCCGGATCCGGCTCGTCATCTTCGATGTCGATGGCGTCCTGACTGACGGCAGTCTTTTTCTTGGCGACGACGGACAGGAGTACAAGGCATTTCACTCCAAGGATGGCCACGGCATGGTGATGCTGCAGGAGAGCGGTGTCCAGATCGCGATCATCACCGGCAGAACCTCCGAAGTCGTGCGCATTCGCATGAAAAGCCTGGGCATCCAGCATGTCTTTCAGGGCAAGCGCGAGAAAAGGCCCGCCTATGACGAACTCAAGGAGGTCACGGGATTCAGCGACGCGCAGATCGCCTATGTCGGCGATGACGTCGTCGATCTGCCGGTCATGACCCAGGTCGGACTCGCAATCGCGGTCAACGATGCCCACCCGGTGGTCAAGCAGCACGCGCACTGGACCACGCCGTCCGGTGGCGGCCGCGGCGCTGCAAGGGAAGTCTGCGAAATGCTCATGCAGGCCCAGGGCACCCTGGAGGCGCGGCTGAACAGCTATCTTGCATGAAAGAAATCGTCTCCATCGCTGCAACCCTCGGACTGATCCTCGCAGTCACCCTCTTCCTGAACATCCTCGAGAAGTCCGGTGAGCGGATTGCGCCGGCTGACAAACCCGGGCCGGCAGAGCCGCAACCGGATGTCCAGATACGCAATGCGACCATCCTCAAAACAGACGACTTCGGTTACCACAAGTACCACCTGCATGCAGAACGGGTCGAGCATTACCTGCAGCGCTCGACGGAGCTGGAAAACCTGCGGCTGATGGTCAGCTCTTCCGGAAATGACACTGACTGGTTACTCACCGCCGAGGCGGGCTGGATGGATGAAGCCAGTAAGCAGTTGCTGCTGCACGGCGAGGTGCTGGTCAACCAGCGAAAAGAGGGCAGTCCCGACATTACCGGCCTGACCCGCGACATGCTCGTCGATTATGCCAACACCCTGGCCTATTCCTCAGCTCCTGCGACGCTCCTTAACGGACAGAACATGACGAGCGGGACAGGACTTGCAATCAATTTTTCGAGACCCGGCAAAATCAGCCTGCTCTCGCGCGTCAGCGGAACCCATGTCTTCGAATAGATTCGCCTTTCTCCTTCTTCTCCTGGCGCTGCCGCTGCATCCGCTCGCGCAGGAGAAGAGTGCTGTGCGCGTCGAGGCCGACAATGTCGTTCACGACGAATCCGCCGGCACGGTCACCTACTCTGGCAATGTCGTCATCACCCGTGGCGAAATGCAGCTCTTGTCCGACACTCTCGTGATCACCCGGGACAGCGACACGGGCGAGGGCATCATCACCGCCACCGGGGACCCGCTGAAGTTCCTGAGCAACAGCGAAGAACAGCGGGTCAGCGGCGATGCCTCTACCGCCATCTACCAGGTTGACAGCAGACAACTGGAACTCAAGGGCTCACCGATGCATTTCGAGTCTGTCGATGCAGGCGGCCAGAAGCTGAACGGCAGCGCCAGCGAAGCACGCTACGACATGGAAGCGTCGTTTCTGAGCATGTCCGGATCGCCCGTGCGCTTCAGGCAGACGCCGGTCGGCGATGACAAGCCGGTCATGGGCACCTCGAGCCAGGCCGATTACGACATGAACCGAAAGCTTCTCGTGCTGAGCGGCGACGCCACCGTGCAACAGGACGGCAACACCGTCAGGAACGACCGCATTGTCTTCAACCTGAAGGAATCCGTCATCACGGCAGGCGCCAGGGCCAACGCCAGGGAACGCGTCGAAACCCTGCTGGAACTGGAGTAGCATCATGGGAACCCTCGCGGCAACATCACTGGTAAAACGTTACGGCAAGCGCACTGTCGTCAAGGACGTCTCCATCGAGGTCACGCGCGGTGAAGTGGTCGGACTGCTCGGCCCCAACGGCGCCGGCAAGACGACGAGCTTCTACATGATCGTCGGACTCGTGCCGGCTGACGAAGGTGTCGTGATGCTCAACGACGAGGAGATTACCCACTTGCCGATGCATGTCAGGGCGCGACGGGGAATCGGCTACCTCGCACAGGAACCCTCCGTTTTCCGGCGCCTCAGTGTCGAGGACAACCTGCTGGCGATCCTCGAAACCCGCAAGGAGCTTGAGAAATCACAACAGCAGGAGCTCTGCGACGACCTGCTTCGCCAGTTTGGCCTCAGCGCCCTGCGCGAGTCGTTGGCCATGCGGCTCTCGGGCGGGGAGCGCCGTCGCCTGGAAATTGCCCGCTCCCTGACCATGGAACCCGCCTTCATCCTGCTGGATGAGCCCTTCGCGGGTATCGACCCCCTCTCGATCGCCGATATCCAGTCGATTATCAAACAGCTGGCGTCCGAGGGAATTGGCATCCTGATCACCGATCACAATGTGCGGGAAACCCTCGGCATCTGCCATCGCGGATACATCATCAGCAACGGCGAGGTGCTGGCAGAGGGTGAGCCTCAGATGCTGCTGGATAACCCCGATGTGCGCGATGTCTACCTCGGCCATGACTTCCGCATGTGATCTGCGCATTAACCAGATTTTTCAACCGGTTACGCAACCAGCCATCATCCACCATATTCCCGCGAAACGCTCCCCGGGCCTTGTCTTGCATCAAGCCGACAGGCGTTTGCACGTTAATAAAAGCGTCATGATGCGCTAGAATGGGACAAACCGTCGGGTTACGACAGATATATCTGAAAGAGCCATTGTGAAGCAGAGCCTTCAATTCCGTCTTGGTCAACAGCTGACCATGACGCCACAACTTCAGCAAGCTGTCAGACTGCTGCAACTTTCCACCCTGGAGCTCAACACGGAAATCCAGCAGGCGCTGGAAAGCAATCTCATGCTCGAGGCTGATGAGACGCCGGAAAATAGCCCGGAAGCCGGTGAGAACGAGCAGCAGGAATACCCTGACAGCAGCACGCCGGGCAAGGAAGTGATTCCGGAGGAACTGCCGGTCGATGCCGAGTGGTCGTCAATCTACGAACCGGCGCCCTACAGGAACACGGCACCCTCCGACGAGGAGTACGACATGATGGCCTCGACAGCCGCGACCATAACGCTACGAGACCATCTCCGCTGGCAGACCTGCCTCGCCTCCTTCGACGCCAGGCAGCAGGCCGTTGCCGAGGCGATTATCGACGGCATCAATGACAAGGGCTACTTCACGGGTGATCTCGAGGATATCGCAGCAGGCTTCGGGGAGCAGGGCGTGACCACCGAGCTCGCGCAGGAAGTCCTTGAGACCATCCAGACTTTCGATCCTGCCGGCGTCGGCGCACGCGACCTGCAGGAGTGTCTTCTGATCCAGCTGCGGCAGCTGCCTGCCTCAACACCCCTCAAGTCCAGGGTCCTGCGTATCGTCAGCGATCATTTCGAGGCGTTGAGCAACCGCAATCTCGCACTGCTGAAGCTGCGCAGCGGCCTCGACAACGACGAGCTGAAACAGGCGATAGAACTCGTGCGGCAATGTTCGCCCTATCCCGGCGACAACTTCTCCAGCGATGACAGCCAGTACGTGACCCCGGATGTCATCGTGCGCAAACACAACGGCCGCTGGCTCGTGGAGGCCAATCCGGAAACGCTGCCGAAACTGCGCATCAACAGCTACTATTCAAGCCTCATCAAGCGCGGCGACCAGAGCCATGACAACCAGATGATGCGCGATCATCTGCAGGAGGCACGCTGGCTGCTGAAGAGCCTCCACAGCAGACAGGAGACACTGCTGCGGGTCGCGCACAGGATCATCGAGCACCAGAAGGCGTTTCTCGAGCACGGGCCTGAAGCGATGAAACCGCTGGTCATGCGCGAAATCGCCGAAGAACTCGATCTTCACGAATCCACCATCTCGCGCGCCGCGACCAACAAGTACCTGCTCACACCCCAGGGCGTGTATGAATTCAAGTACTTCTTCTCGAGCCATGTCGGCTCGACGGACGGGGACAACCACTCGTCGACAGCAATCCGGGCGCGCATTCGCAAAATGATCCAGGATGAGCAGAGCGGCAAACCGCTCAGCGACAACAAGATTACAGCCCTGCTGAAGCAGGAGGGCATTTCCGTTGCACGGCGTACCGTGGCAAAGTACCGCGAATCGATGTCGATCCCGTCATCGAGTGAGCGGAAACGTATGATCTGACTAACACATTTCTTGAGAGGAGCATCACATGCAAGTCAATCTCACAGCTCGTCACATGGACCTTACCGACTCGATCCGCAATTATGTCAATGAGAAGTTTGGCAAACTCGAGCGTCACTTCGACCATGTCACCAACGTCAACGTGATCCTCAGCATTGAAAAGACACGCCAGATGGCGGAAGCCAATTTTCATGTCAGCGGACAGGATATCTTCGCAGATACAGAGCACGAGGACATGTACGCGGCGATTGACGGGCTGGTAGACAAGCTCGACCGCCAACTCCTGAAATACAAGGAAAAAATCCAGAGCCACCGTTAATGACTATTCCCCCCAATCTACTGGAAGAGGAGCGCATCCTGATCGATGCGCCCCTCACGACCAGGTCAATGGTCCTCGAGGCGCTCGCCGGACTGCTTGCAGACAGCGAGCTCTCCGGGGAGGAAATCGAGGCCAGGTTCGTTGAACGAGAAGAGCTCGGCAGCACGGGCATCGGCTTTGGCGTCGCAATCCCGCATGCCCGTCTCAAGCAGCTGCAGTCGACACGCGCCGCCTTCATCAGGACACGGGACGCCGTCGACTTCATCGCGCCTGACGAGACCTCCGTCGACCTGATCTTCGCCCTGCTGGTTCCCGAGGGATCCAACGAGGACTATCTTCGCCTGCTCGCACAGCTGGCCCGGTTCTTTTCGGATGCGGACAACCGCGAGCTGCTGCGCAGCGCCAAGTCGGCTGATGACGTCATCAGCGCATTCGGCCGTTCCGAGGCCCGGCGCCAGAGCGCATGAGCAGCACGATCGGCGAATTTATCGCCGAAGTCAGCAAGCGACTCGATCTCACATGGGTCGCGGGTTTCGAGGGCAACAGCCACCACTTCACTGACAACGAGCGTGAAACCAGTGGCCAGACGCTCGTTGGCCCCCTGAACCTGATCCACCCGAACCGGATCCAGATCATCGGCCATACCGAGATCGCCTACATCAACAGCCTGCTCAAGACCACGCGCAAGGATACGATTCACCAGCTCTTCAACGGCTATCCGGCGATCGTGATCTGCACCAACGACATCGAGGTCCCCGCCGACCTGATCGATGTCGCCAATGAGACCTCGACGCCTCTGCTGAAAACACACCACAGCGACCAGCGCGTGCTCAACAACCTGCAGTACTACCTCTCACAGGAACTCGCGGAACGGGAAACGATACATGGCGTCTTCATGGAGGTTCTCGGACTCGGCATCCTGCTGACCGGCACGGCGGCATCCGGCAAGAGCGAACTCGCCCTCGAGCTGCTCAACCGCGGACACCGGCTGATTGCCGACGATGCGCCGGAATTCGCCCGTATCGCTCCCGATATCGTGACAGGAAGCTGTCCGCCTCTTTTGCAGGACTTCATCGAGGTCCGCGGCCTCGGACTGCTCAATGTCCGGCGCATGTTCGGCGACACGGCCATCAAGCGCGGGAAGTACCTGCGGCTCATTGTCCACCTGGCACAGTTCAACGACAGCGAGCTTGCTGCTATGGACCGCCTGGCAGGGGTTACCACGTCACGCACCGTGCTTGGGCTGAAGATTCCCCAGGTCACGGTGCCGATCGCTCCCGGACGCAACATGGCCGTGCTTGTCGAGACAGCGGTGCGACACTACCTGTTGCGGCTCCAGGGCTATGACGCCAGCGAGGATTTCATCGAACGCCAGCGCACTGCGATCGAGCAGGCCAGCCCGGTATCGCCCGGCAACACCGGAACCTGATCGGCATGCCGGGGCCCGCCCTGTTCATCCCTGTTTTTCTGCTATAAGCTGTTGGCACATTGCACCATCAGGCATGACCGATGAGACTGATCGTCGTCACCGGACTCTCCGGTTCCGGCAAGACCGTAGCGCTGCATGCGCTCGAGGATGCCGGCTACTACTGCATCGACAACCTGCCGGTCACCCTCCTGCCCGCCCTGACCACTGAACTCCTGGGTAACGACCGGCTCTACAACCAGGATGTCGCTGTCGGCATCGACGTCAGGACGGCCACTGCCGGCATCGATATCCTGCCCCCTGTCATCGAGAGCCTGAAACAGGACGGAATCGAGTGCACCATCCTCTTCATCGAGGCCGATGACCGCGTGATTCTGCGGCGTTACAGTGAAACGCGAAGAAAGCATCCACTGTCGGACAGGCAGCACACCCTGACCGAAGCAGTGCTCGAGGAACGCACGCGCATGCAACCGATTCGCCAGGCAGCGGACTTGCTGATCGACACCAGCCGCACGAGCCTGCACCAGCTCCGCAGGCAGATCCGGCTGAAGATCGCGCAGATCCCTGAGGAGTTGCAGATCGAGATACAGTCCTTTGGCTACAAGTATGGCCTTCCGCAGGATGCCGACCTCGTGTTCGATGCGCGCCTGTTGCCAAACCCCTACTGGCGCACCGAGCTACGCCCGCTGACCGGCAGGGACAGGGAAGTACAGGAATTTCTTACCCGCGAGCCCGCCACAGGCGCCTACCTCGACGAGGTCGAGCAGCTGCTGCACTCCTGGATCCCCGGGTACCGTAACGAAGGACGTTCCTACCTTACCGTGGCAATCGGCTGCACGGGCGGACAGCACCGATCCGTTTATCTCGTCGAGCAGATCGCCGAAAGACTCTCGGAAAAGGGATACAATTGCCTCGTCAACCACCGGGAACTCGCTTCTGCCAATGCCTGATTGCAGTCTTATCGTCGTTGCCCATGCCCCTCTTGCGAGCTCCCTTGTCTCTGTGGCGAACCAGATCCTGGGAGATACGGGGCTGCTCGTGGCATTCGATATCGACCTGGATTGTGACAGTGACAGCGTGGCAATGAGCCTTCTGGAGGAGGTCGAAAACTGCGACCGGGGAAACGGCGTCCTGATCCTCTGCGACCTCAAGGGAGCGACACCGGGCAATATCGCCACGCGCGCACACCTGCAGCATGCAGAGAGCAGCCTGATCTTCGGCGTCAACCTGCCGATGCTGCTGAGAGGCATCAACTACATGCACCAGCACCATACCCGCGTCGCAAAGGCGGCAGTCGAGGGCGCCTGCAACTGCATCACCATGGTTGAATGATGATCGAGCGAGACCTGACCATCATCAACAAGCTCGGCCTGCATGCTCGCGCAGCCAGCAAGCTCGTCACCGTAGCCAATGGCTACAATGCCGAAATCCACGTGAACAGGGATTCGCAACGCGTCAATGCCAAGAGCATCATGGGGGTCATGATGCTGGCAGCATCGCAAGGCACCGGCATTCGTCTCGAAGCCGAGGGCGAGGATGCCGAAGCCGCACTGGACGCGCTCGAGGAACTCATCAACAACAGGTTCGGCGAAGAGGAGTAAGCCCTTCGATCACCGCCGGTTGTCAATCCACCGGACCAGCCACGACTACCCGATCGGCCATCTCACCCCTGCCGGGGCCTGTGGGCACTCTTTTACGACACCAGATTCTGTTTCTGTTGCCTGCCTGCTAAACTGGCCGCTGTTTATCAACGGCCTGACATCTACCCAGTGACTGCCCTTCCCCAGGAAAACTCTCGCTACGAGCGTGTGCAGCGCATGCTCGATAGCGGCGCCCTGCAGCAAGCAAGCAAACTGCTCAACGCGCTTGCTCCTGCAGAACTTGCGCACCTCCTCGAGAGTCTTCCGATCACGGAACGGGAAATCATCTGGGGGCTGATCGGCGACCAGGACGGCGAGGTGCTGGTCCTGCTTTCCGACGAGGTCAGCTCCGAGCTCATCAGGAAGATGGACACGGCGGAGCTGCTTGCGGCTACTGAGAACCTCGATCTCGACGATCTCGCCGACCTGATCCAGGAATTGCCCGAGACCATCACGCAGGAGGTCATCGAGTCTCTCGATCAGCAACGGCGCGAGAGTCTCGAGGATGTGCTCTCCTATCCCGAGGACACGGCCGGCGGTCTCATGAACACCGACATGGTGCTGATCCGCCCTGAAGTCACGCTCGATGCAGCACTGCGATTCCTGCGCAGGCTCGGGGACCGTGTCCCGGCCGATACCGACGCGCTCATCGTCGTCAACCGCAACGCGGAGTACCTCGGCATGCTGCCGCTCGCCAAACTGGTGACCGGCAACCTCTCGGAAATCGTGGCCGAGGTCATGAGTCTCGATATCAAGCCCTTCCAGACAGACATGCCGGAACGGGAAGTCGCCAACCGCTTCGAACTCCACGACCTGGTCTCGGCGCCCGTCATCGACGATGCCGGGAAGGTGGTTGGCCGCATCACCATCGACGACGTCGTCGATGTCATCCGTGAAGAGG
>Ga0180430_10004295_pt1 | contig 12044 bp, 9 predicted proteins | sample SS_ome_9_FD_132999 | JGI IMG/M metagenome (GOLD analysis project Ga0180430, IMG submission 132999) | Hypersaline lake sediment archaeal communities from the Salton Sea, California, USA - SS_1_S_2 metaG | ecosystem: Environmental > Aquatic > Non-marine Saline and Alkaline > Hypersaline > Sediment... | reverse complement strand
CATGGTCCCGTTTACGTGAACATTCCCGTCATTACCGCAGGTGTAGCTTTCGCTCCTCGGCATTGCCAGCGTCGAACCGGTCGGAACCGTAACGCTACCGCTGTCGCGAACGTAGCCACAGAAGGTCAGAGTTTTGCCGCCCAGGACCGACAGGTTACCGTGGAGTTGGTCGATCGATGCAAGCCCCTCGCCTGAGATCGACCCGCCGGGCGTGTGCAGGGGGTTCTCGGCATAGAGCCAGTAGTGGCTCGTCAGCGTCTGTTCGACCATCACGCCGGTAGAGGGGTCGCTGCTGTTTTGGAGCGTCAGCTTATCCTTGGCGACGAATGTGCCTCCACCGCTGATCGCAAGCGTATCAATGGTGGTTGGGTCCCATGTTTCAAGCAGACCGTCGTTGATGACCTGGCCTCTGATCGTTCCTCCCTCGCAGCGGATTTCCGCTCCTGGTAGATTCTGCAGTCCGCCCTCGACGAGTCCGAAACAACTCTGGATGAGCCCGGAATTCGTCAGGCCCGGTCCGCCGACGTACTGGATGGGTCCGTAGATATCACCGGAATTGTTCAGCCCCTGCCGACATCGCAGCGTGCCGGCGGTATTGATTGTCAGCATGGCTCCTGAGTTTGTGATATTGAACTGTTCGATGTCCGCATACTGATCGAGGACCACGTCGTGACTGCTGTTAATGTTGACGTTGAACCAGAAACTCGTTCCCAGCGAGACACCCACGCCTTCCGGGAGGACGGGAAGGTCGTCGAGACCGATGCCGGCGTTCTGTCTCGTGGGCCCGGCGACCGTGATATCGTCCATGCCCAGGTCGCGGGCCGTCTGCCCGGCGCCGGTCTGGGTCCATGACATTGGATCGGTCAGGAAATTGTACACCCGCTTGACGTGGCAGACCGTCAGGCCGATCGAGTCCCAGTTACCGCTCTTCGACCACAGGTAATGTCCTTCCGTTTCTGGGTAAGCGGCCTGAAAGTTTGCCGTGCAGAGGTAGTGCCCCACATTGGCTTCGATGCCCACGCTGTCATACTGGGGGCCGATCTCCAGGTCGAAAATGTTCCAGTGGCCCACGACGGTCGGGAGCGGAATCAATCCGCCGCCGTCATCGACATATACGCTGCTTCCTCCAAGGGCCATTGGCGACATGATACAGAGCAAAACCACCACGAGCAGACATTTCGAGCGAATGTCCATATTTCGTCTCCTCTCTTGCCTGGAACCATCTTCCTTCCGCCACAGGCCCACGTCGTCCCGATTAGTCTTGAACAGAAAGCGGTGGGCAGTCTGACAACTAAAAGAGAGCGGAGCAAACCTCCCTGGCTATCCTGAACTTCCAACATGCCTGACACAAAGAACTTAAGTAGTATAAACCGCTTTGGCGATCCAGTCAAGCAGAAAATCGGCTTGTTGCGGTATGGTGATATGCATGCGTTGGGGCGGGGCGGTAATTCGTTTGGTTTCTGGGGCGGAGGCGGCTATAATGTGCCGATGATTGCTTCGGGAGCATTTGCTGTCGGATATGCCTGGATTGAGAATTTATGCGAAAAACAGTACGGCAAATATGTGTTGCCGCTTTGGTTGGAATGATTCTGTTCGCCGGCGGTTGCGATCGCGGGTCGCGGGTTCCGAGCCCCACGCTGCAGCCTGATGCGGGGCAGATCAGGACCGCATTCCTCAAGGCCCACAAGTTACTGGGCAAGCCCGTCCTGATTGAATTCGGACTCGTGGGGTGCGAACTCAGCGATGCGGGCCTTATGACGATGATCCAGTTGCATGGCAGCGATCTTGTCGACGGTTTGGCCTACGTTAGGGTCGAGGCTTCCGCCAACAGCCAGGCCGTGGACGACTACTACAAGACCACGCCCACGGGCTTCCTGGTCAGGAGGGACCCTGACGGGAAGTTGGCCGGTGCTTTCGGTGCGACGATCTATCCGGTATTTCTTCTGATTGACAAGTTCGGGAACACCAGGTATATGGGCGGTTTCCCCACCGAGAGCCTGGGCGACTGGGCCGAGATGCTGCTGGCTGAGGAGACCGATCCCGGTCCGGATGCGCCTCGTCTGGGGAAAAAGACCATCGACGGTCTGGGACTGTTGGCCTCGACTAAATTGCCTGAACTGGGCGGTGACGTCAAACCTCTGGGCGATTACCTGGGACCCGGAGGGGGGATGCTGGTCTTTGTCGACACGAGTTGTCCGTACAGCGACCAGGCCGTCAAGGACCTGCCCGGAGTCTCCTTCACGCTGAGAAAAGCGATGGTCTCGACCGTCGTTGTCAATATCACCGACGACGAAGAGAAAGTCAGGGCGTATTACGCCAGGCGAAACCTCCAACTCCCGGTCGTTTACGATGTTGGTTCGGCCGTGCGGATCAACTGGGACATACAGTCGGTTCCGACGATAATCTTTTTCGACTCCCAGGGACAAGTCGTCTATAACGGTCCTGCCGTTTGGGCTGAAGTCGGTCGCGCAGGCGAAATAGCTTTGGGGCTGCCCCCCGGTTCACTGAACTTTCAGGCCAGGGGCACCCGGTTTGGGTGAGGCAAGTAACCCCCCTTGCATCACTTGGTGGTGATGCACTAATGCGGTATATGGCGAGATGAAAGCAACAGCGGCGGCCCTTTTTGATTGTGGGCCGCCGCTTGTCGTCTATCGGAGGTGAATGGGAATCGAACCCACCCGGGACTTTGTTGAGCCCCACACTGGTTTTGAAGACCAGGGGCACCACCAGGACGCCGATCACCTCCATATAACCGGACGCCAATTCGCCTGACAGGATCATTATCCACACCCCGGCGGTCAGCGTCAAGCTGAACCCCCGGCGGGTCCAGGGCAATCGCATCTGACATTGTCGGGTATCGGACGGTTTGGAGGATCGACACAGAGACTCAGAGGTTCAGAGAACGGCAAACGACGAAAACCTGGATAACGGCGATAAGCTTAGATACGGGCAGTGACAGAGAACGGGAAAAGACGGGACTCATATAGAACATCCGTCTTTTGCCGTCCTCTGTCTCTGGCAGTCGGTGTTGCCGTAACCAAAAAAAGGTTTTGCCGTTCGCCGTTCTCTGAGCCTCTGTGTCTCTGTGTCGCAAACCGACCCGACAAGATCGCTCGGATTCAATAAATATCAGATGCGATTGCCCTGCCGACGGGTCATTGTCCGATGACTCGATTTCAATGTTTTCCTTTGGATCGCTATCGCTGTGGCGTTACAATGTTTACACTTACGTCGCTTGTCGTTTTGGGGTTGTGGTATGACAAAAGTTGCGGGACAACTGGCGGCGGTGTTGCGGGAGCGGTTCAAGGCTATTCCCGAAGTTCGGCGTACAGCCAACCAGGCGTTTAGCGTGCGTGTTTGGCGCGGATTGAGTTGGCTGGAGCGAAGCGAGGCGTCTGGAGACATCGAAGGCAGGTTCATCTCTCTGTGGATTGCGTTTAACGCCATCTACGGACATCTCGATGATGACGGGCGGAACGCCCAGGATCACGCGAGTTGGCAATCGTTCCTGGCGCGCATGGTCGAGCATGACCGGGAGGACAGGCTCGGTGGGATCATTCATGACGAGCAGGCCGCTATTCTCCGATTGATCGACAATCGGTATATCTTCCAGCCGTTCTGGTTGAGACAGGACAACTGGAAGGACAAGCTCCACAAGAGCGTTCGGTACGTCTTGCGATGCTACCAGAACAACGGTGTGGTGGGCATACTGCAGGATTTGTTTGAACGGTTGTATACCTTGCGGGCGCAGGTGTTTCACGGTGCCGCAACCAGCGGAAGCAAGCTCAACCGCCGCCAGATAGGCGCCGGCGCGGAAATACTGGCGGTTCTTTTGCCCGCGATGGTCGCAATAATGATCGACGCCGGACCGGAAGTGGATTGGGGCGACGTGTGTTTCCCGCCCGTGGAGGAAAACCCGTGACCATATCTTCTGTATCGGTTGTCTGAAGACGACAAAGCAAGAACGATCCATCCAGAAAAGACCCAAAGGCAAGTTGAAAATGGCAAGAGGTGAACCTTTATTTCGGCAGTGGCAGTTGCTCAAGACGCTGCAGGCCAATCGTTTCGGACTTTCCGGCGATGACCTGGCCGGGCGGTTGGGGTACTCCAGACGGACCGTCCAGCGGGACCTCGGCGTCCTGCAGCAGGTGGGCTTTCCCATCAGCTTCGAGCAGCGCGACTTCGGAAAACGGTTCTGGAAACTCACGCCTCAGTTCATCGAGTCAGAGAAACTTCAGTTGACCGTCGTGGAGATGCTCAGCCTCTTCCTCAGCCAGCAGTTGCTTTCGCCCCTGGCGGGCACCCCGTTTGGCGACGGGCTGGCCAGCGCCCTGCAGAAGATCAAAGCCATCCTGCCGACGAGAGTGCTGGACTACTTTGTCGACCTCGAGGATGCGTTCCTGATCAAGAGTCTCGGCCAGGAGGATTACTCCGGAAAGGGCAAGGAGATCGCCATCCTCAACGACGCCATTCTGCACCAGCGCGTGTTGCGGATCACCTATCACTCGACCACCCGGAACAGGGAGTTGACCACCACGTTTCACCCTTACGGAATGGTGCTGCTGTCGGCGTCGCTTTACTGTATTGGTTGGCTCGAGGAGTACGCCGAGGTCCGAACGCTGAAGGCCTCGCGCTTCCTGGGCGTGCAGCGCACGGAGAACACCTTCGAAAAACCGGCAACTTTTTCGCTGGTCAAACACACCTACGGCGCCTTCGGTGTATTCGGACCGGGCAGGTTCCAGACGATAAGGGCGAAGTTCACGGGCTGGGCGGCCATTAACGTTCGCGAACACCGGTGGCATCCAAGCCAGAAGATTGTCAGCGAGACCAGGAAGGGCCTGACGGCCGAGTTTGAATTGAGCAATACAGTGGAGTTCAAGCGATGGCTGCTCGGTTTCGGCCGGCACGCGGTTGTAATCAAGCCAAAGAAGCTGGCGAAAGATATCGCAGAAGAACTAACCGCCGCCCGCGGGGCCTATCGGTAGAAATCCGCAGTTCATCTATATGGGGAACATCAAGACGTGAACATTTCCACTTGAACCCAAACGCCGTGACCACACCTGTCATACCCCTGTGCGATGATTAAATCAGTTCGGGGCATGGACGCCCGTTGTGACCGACATTGATCGGGCTCGGGCGTTGGGGGGGCGTCCGAGGCCGCATTGTCGCGGCGACCATATTACATGACCTAAGGAGATCGTCATGAACGCAAAAGATGCAAACAACACGCAAGACACCGAAGACGGAAGGTCGCTGGGCTTTGCAGTCAAAACGCTCAATGCGACAAAGGCTGTCGGGCACGACAACCTCACGCTCGTTCCGCTTTCAGGACCGAGAGCGGGGCGGCTGGACTACATACTGTCAGCCGAGGCCATAGAGGCCGGAACGCTGACGATAACAGAGGTCAGCGAGGACGGAAGCGTACCGGAGCTGCTGGCCGTCAACGAAGGGGCGCAGTTGGTCCTGCTCCTCGATGGCGAGGAACTCGTTGGCGCCAAGCAGAATCGGATCATGAACACCAGCGTTCTGCTGCGCCGGGGTTCCCGGACGAGAATCCCCGTCTCGTGCGTGGAACAGGGGCGATGGCATCACACGACGCGGAATTTCGCCAGCGGTGGCTGCTCACCGTCTTTCCTGCGACAGCGCAAATCGAGGAACGTAAGCCGCCAGTTGCGGGAAACAGGCCAGGCCCGAAGCGACCAGGGGCAGGTTTGGGAAAGCGTCGAGGAATCGATGGCGTCGCTTTGTGCGACCTCTCCGACTATGGCTATGAGCGATGCGGTGCGGCAGCGGCGCGAGGCATTCGAGCCTTACGTCAACGCGCTGGGTTATCCCCGTGGCGCACGCGGTGTGATAGCGGCCGTTAACGGCAGGTTCGCCGCCGCCGACATATTCGACAGGCCCGAGACCCTCGAGTGCATCTGGCCGCGGTTGATCACCGGTTACGCGATGGACGCGGTGGCCTGCAAATCGCCCGATCCGGGCGCCGCATCGCGGTCCCTGACCGCGCGCGGCGCCATGGCGCTGCTGGAACACGTCGGCGAAATCGGCTGTGACGTATGTCCCAGCGTTGGTATGGGAAAGGACTGGCGGTTCGAGGCCAAAGACGTTGTCGGGCAGAGCCTGGTGGTCGGGAGGGCGTGCGTCCACCTGAGCGCGTTCCCCAACGATGATTTACACAAGGACAACCAGCGACCTTCGCGAATAGTCCCGCCGTCACGGAGAAGGCCGCGCCGCAATAGTTGAACGGGCAGAATCGAGCAAACTGCAAACGAAAGAAAGGGTGGTGAAGGGAATGTGGTTGATGACGACTATGGGAATGTTTTCGGCTGTTTGTCCCCGGACGGAAGAGGGTCGCGGTGGTAAAATTGAAACCGACAAGATCATGGTGCGCGCTCGCGTGCGAAGCCATCTCGAAGCGCTGCAGGAGCGATTCGGCGCACTTGGCGCCGCGGAGATGATTGAAACGCCCCATGCGGACTACCGCTACCGGATCGTCGTTGACAAGGCGGACTGGATGGAAGCGGTGGGGCGGATGATCGACGAGCAGGACTACACAAACTTCAAGAACGCTGCCGATGCGGCGCAGGGGCGCCGCGGCGCCGCGTACGTCCATGCCCTTCACCGCGTGTGGGAAACCATGTACGAACTGCAGAAGTTTTCAGTTGGTTGAACAGTTGAACTTCAATAAGAGGCGGGTTGGGGTCGTATCCTTCGTGCAAAGGCCACCCATTGTAAACCTGAAGATCGCCCCGTTGTCTCCGGTGACCGGCGGGGTTTTTTTATTTCTGTTTCACTGTCGCCGCAAAGGAGGCGGGAGACATGGAACAAATCGTCGCGGGGCCCGTTGGATTCGACAGTATGGACTGGAAAGACAGGCTGGAAGAGCGTATACTGGCCTGCTGCGATGGGCGGTGGAGACCATCGTTCCCGCCAGAGATGATGACCATCGAGAAGATTAGAGAAAACATGTTTCCGTTTATTGGGTTAATGTCATGAGTTTAGAGTTGTTTTTTAGTCCCGAGTCCGTAGCCGTGGTAGGTGCTTCGCGTCAGGCGGGCAAGGTCGGTCACGAAATTGTCACCGGGCTGATTGGCGGAGGGTTCCCCGGGAAGATATTCCCGGTCAATCCCAAAGCCGACGAAGTTGCAGGCCTTCCCTGTCACCCGAATCTGCAGTCGATAGGGTCCGTTCCCGACCTGGTCATTATTGTCGTTCCGCCAAAGTTTGTCCCTTCGGTGATGAAGGAGTGCGCCGCTGTGGGCGTCAAGGCGGTGATCGTCATCACAGCCGGGTTCAAGGAGATCGGCGCCGAAGGCAGACAGCTCGAAGAAAATGTTATCCAGATCGCCAGGCGGGCGAAGATTCGAGTCGTCGGGCCCAACTGCCTGGGTATCATGGCGCCCGCCAGAAAATTGAACGCGAGTTTCGGTGGGGAACTGCCCGCGATCGGCGGGGTTGGCTACGTTTCGCAGTCCGGCGCCTTGATGACCGCTATTCTCGATATGGCAAAGGCCAACGATATCGGCTTCAGTACGATGATCAGCATTGGTAACAAGGCCGACGTCGATGAACTTGACATTATGAACGCCCTGGGGCAGGACGAGCAGACCCGGGTAGTGGCCGGATACCTCGAAAGCATCACCGACGGAGACAGGTTCGTCCAACAGATGGAACGCATATCCCAGGACAAACCTGTCCTGCTGATCAAGTCCGGTGGTACGGGCGCCGGCGCAAAAGCGGCATCGTCTCACACTGGAAGCCTCGCCGGAAACGAAACCGCATACGAGGTCATCTTCGATCGCGCTGGAGTAATACGCTGCGATTCGGTCCGGACGCAATTTGACTACGCACAGGCGTTCGTCAATCAACCGCTTCCTCCCGGGCAGCGGGTCGCCGTTATCACCAACGCCGGCGGACCGGGGATAATGGCCGCCGACGCCATCGAACGAAAAGGCCTGACTTTCGCCAGCCTGACCGACGAGACTGTCGCCAGGCTCGCCGAGAACCTCCCTGCTGCGGCCAATGTGAGCAACCCCGTCGACGTCCTGGGAGATGCTCTGCCCGATCGCTACGAGTTCGCGTTGGAGGTGGTGCTGTCCGATCCGGGAGTGGATGCCGTTATCGTGGTTTTGACCCCTCAGGCGATGACGGATTGCGCCGCAACGGCAGAAGCGATCCTGCGAGCGGCGGAGAACGTGCAGGATAAAACGATTCTCGCTTCATTCCTAGGCGGGTTGAAGATCGCCGAAGCTACCGGGATATTGCGGCGGGGGGGCGTTCCGCAATACGATTCGCCCGAAGGTGCGGTGACGACGCTTAAGGTGATGAACGATTACGTCACGTGGCGGAATCGCCCGAAGCGCGTCGTCAAGCTGTTTCCCGTGAATCGCCGAAAGGTCGAGCAGATAATCGAGCGCCACATCCGGCGCGGTGTGCGCGAGATCGCCGAGATGGAGTCCAAGGAGATCCTCGAGGCCTACGGATTTATCACGCCCAAGGGTATGATCGCCACGTCGGCCCAGCAGGCGGCGAGCATTGCCGATCAGCTTGGTTATCCGGTCGTTATGAAGATATGGTCTCCGGATATCATTCACAAGTCCGACGTGGGCGGGGTCAAGGTCTCCCTCAACAGCCCCCAGCAGGTCATGGACGCCTTTGACCTGATGATCTATCGCATTCCAAAGAAGATGCCCGACGCCGACATTCACGGCGTCCTGGTCCAGGAGATGTGTACTGGCGGAATGGAAGTCATACTGGGTATGAACCGCGATCCGCATTTCGGTCCCCTGCTGATGTTCGGTATGGGGGGCGTTACCGTTGAAGTGCTGAAGGACGTCGCCTTTTACCTGGCGCCCATCACTGCCGACGAGGCCCGCGATATGCTCACTCGCACGAAAGCCTATCAGCTTCTCGAAGGCGTGCGGGGACAGGAGGGAGTGGATATATCCGCAATCGCCGAGGGAATCCAGAGGCTCAGCCAGTTGGTGACGGCGTTTCCGGAGATACAGGAAATGGACATCAATCCCTTCGTGGTGGGTCCGGAAGGCACCGCGCCGGTCGCCGTGGACGCACGAATCAGCGTTGAAAAGAGTTAAAAACAATCGAGGACGAACATGCCTGACTTTGACTGGAAAGAGAAATTCGCCGACCGGATCGGAACCGCCGCCGAGGCGCTGCGATTCATTAAACCCGGAAACAGCATTTTCATCGGGACCGGTTGCGGGCAGCCGCAGCACCTCGTCGACGCGCTGGTGATACATTCGCGAGACGTCTACGACGCTCGAATTATCCATATGCTGACGATGGGCTCGGCGCCCTACGTCGAAGAAAAGTTCCACGAGCGGTTCAAGACCAACACCTTTTTCGTAGCCGACAATGTCCGCCACGCGATGGACGAGGGGATTGGCGATTACACACCGATCTTCCTGTCGGATATTCCTCGCGAGTTCGAATCGGGACGAATTCCCATCGACGTGTCGCTGGTGTCGGTCTCTCCGCCGGACAAGAGCGGTCTGTGCAGCTTCGGCGTCTCGGTGGACATCGTCAAGTCCGCCGTCGCCAATTCGAAATATGTTATCGCCCAGGTCAACTCCAACATGCCGCGTACGATGGGCGACTCGTTCGTCCACGTCAACAAGCTTGATATGCTCGTGCCCTTCGACGAGCCGATGATAACCGTCGAGCCGATCGAACTGGACGATACACTCCGCCGGATCGGTCAGAATATAGCGCGCCTCGTCGAGGACGGGAGCACGATCGAGTGCGGTATCGGACGAATCCCCCAGGCGATGGCGGAATACCTCGTCGATAAAAAGGAACTCGGCGTCCACACCGAGATGTTCAGCGACTGGATTATCGACCTGATCGAATCCGGGGCGATCACCTGCTCGAAGAAAACCGTCAACCGCGGGAAGGTCGTCGCCAGTTTCTGCATGGGTTCGCAGCGACTGTACGAGTACATCGACGAGCACCCGTTCTTTGATTTCCGCCCGACCGAATACGTCAACGATTCGTTTGTTATCAGTCAGCACGAAAAAATGGTGGGTATCAACGTGGCGCTCGAGATCGACCTGACCGGGCAGGTCTGTTCGGACTCGCTGGGTTACCAGTTCTACAGCGGAATTGGCGGGCAGGTTGACTTCATCCGCGGCGCCGCGCGGAGCCGCGGCGGAAAGGCCATCATCGCCATGCCGTCAACCGCGAAAAACGGCGAAGTTTCGCGCATCGTCAGCCACCTGACCGAAGGCGCCGGGGTGGTGACCACGCGAGGTGACGTCCACTATGTCGTCACCGAATACGGTATCGCATATCTCCATGGAAAGAGCATCCGCCAGCGAGTCCTGGCGCTGGTCAACATCGCACATCCGAAGTTCCGAAACGACCTCATCCAGGCGGCCAAGGCACAGCAATATATCGACGAGGACCAGATCGAACTCGCATGGGAGCACGTGCGATACCCCGAGGAACTCGAGCGCAGCGACACGCTGAAGGACGGTACGGAGATATTCTTCCGCCCCGTCAAGCCCACCGACGAACCGGCGTTGTCGGAGATGCTCTACTCGCTCGGAAGCCAGTCCGTGCAGACGCGATACTTCACGCACACGATGGCCTTCCCGCACAAGGACGTGCAGAAGCTGACCAACATCGATTACGAAAACGAATTGGCTATCGTCGGCGTCGTGCCCGCCCCGGCGGGGGAGACAATTGTCGCCATCGCACAGTACTTCCTGGACCCCAAAACACAGGCCGCCGAGGTTGCATTCATCGTTCACGACGAATGGCAGGCCAAGGGAATGGGCAGCTTCCTGCTGGATCACATCACCCAGATCGCCGTGCGGCGCGGAGTCAAGCGGTTCTACGCCAAGGTCCTTCCGATCAACAAGCCGATGCTCGCGATCTTCAACAACTCCGGGCACGAGGTCAGCACCGAATTCGATGGCGAGGTCTTCAGCATCGTTTGCGATCTGCGGGATAACGGTCAACACGATCAGGAACAGGGCGACGGATGACCGGAGCAAGCCTGTCGTCCCGCCGATAGATCTGCGGGTGAGTCGAAGGCGATTTCCAGCTTTGCGGGTTTGTCCTCTTGATGCTACTTTCCCTTGAAGCAGACGATCGAGCCTTGGTCGGTGGCCATGTACAGGGCGCCTTCGGCTGCGATCAGGCCGTCGAAACTCGGCAGGGCGTCCAGCTTGTACTCTTTGAGCTTCTTGCCCGTATTCTTGTCGAATACCTGCATTACCCCTCCGCGGGCGCCTTTTAACCACTGGACCTGCTCGGTCATTTGGGTCTGGAAGATATTGTCGTTCGAGCGCCCCCAGAGTTTCTTCTCGTTGGCTACATCGCGCGGGCCGGCGACAAAAAGGCGGTCTCTCGCCAGGACCATCGCCTTGGCCAGTACGTCGGGTTCCTCGTTGATCCAGTTGTAGTCCAGGGCGGTGAGTTTGTTTTTCGGTTGCCTGGCGAGTTGCTTCCAGTCGACGGTGTGACCGGCAAGGAGGTCCTTTTTGGCGGTGGGGTATTTGCCCTTGATCCACGTTCCTTCGAGTCTTGGGATGCCCACTTTTCGGGAGGGTATTTTGCCCGCACTGTAGAGCCTGTATTCGCTGATCGAAGTATTGCAGAGCAGTTCGAGGTCGCGTGCGTATGCGTATGCGTTCTTTTCGTCGATGCACATGATTCGCCCGCAGGGAACGCGTTTTGGGGGCAGTTGGAATTCCGCCCATCCCTCGCCCGCGGCGCGCCCGTATATCCAGTATGTCCGCTGGTGCCACGCCTTGTCCAAAAACGTGATCGGCGAGAACAGATGCACCTCCTGGTCGTATTGGGTGTCGGGGCGCTGCGGGCGAACGCGCACGCGACTGCCATCCATGGTGAACGTCTGCGACTTCATGTAGACGTGGCGCCCGTCGCTGGAGAGTATGTCCGGCATCGCCACGGGCATGTGCTTGCCCATCATGAGGGTCTGGTGGCCCTCGTCCGTACCGCGGACCCTGTGGCGCACGACGTCTTCAGCGACAAGCTCCCCGGCGAGGGGCGGT
>Ga0180430_10004292_pt1 | contig 12050 bp, 7 predicted proteins | sample SS_ome_9_FD_132999 | JGI IMG/M metagenome (GOLD analysis project Ga0180430, IMG submission 132999) | Hypersaline lake sediment archaeal communities from the Salton Sea, California, USA - SS_1_S_2 metaG | ecosystem: Environmental > Aquatic > Non-marine Saline and Alkaline > Hypersaline > Sediment... | reverse complement strand
TTGGCCGTGTGGCATGTCTATCGGACATGCCCGAATGGCCTCCGCTTCGCTCCGGGCGGCCATTCATCCCCGGGCTTAAAAGCCCGGGGGGTTCTGGCCGGTTTTCTAAATCCTAATATCTAAATCCTAAGCAAATTTAAATTTCTAAATCCACAATCCCAAACCCGATTTTTTCGTTTAGAATTTAGAATTTCGGATTTAGAATTTGTTTAGAGTTTAGGATTTCGAATTTAGTATTTCCTCCTATAATATATTTCCCAATGAAAAGCCCGGGACACAAAACCGATTTTTTTAAAATCCGACCTAGTGCTCCCCGGAAAAATCGGTATTGTGTCCCGGGTTTTTCCGCTGGAGCCGACTTTATTACGCCTAGCCGCCGTTAAATTACAATATATTCCCCAGCTTCTCCGCTATGCTGCGTTCGACGTACCGGCCCAGGGCGCGGACCGCCGACTTCTCGGCCATCGCCCGGCTCTTCTCGTTGGCGCTGGCCGACCAGGTGAGCGCGCCGACCGTCTCGCCGGAGGCCTTGTCGATGACCTCCATGTCCAAATCGGCCTGGAAGATCTGCATCGTCATGTCCTCGCCCATGTCGATGGTGCCCTTGTAGGTGACGTCGGTCGTCCCCTTGAGCTCGTAGGCGTTTGCGCCGCCGCCGGTGAAGTAGCCGGCCTTGGAAAGTCCCCTTATCGCATAGCCGCGGACCTTGGCGGCCGGCCCCTCTATGGCCACCCGGAAGCGGATGAGCTTTTTGACCCTGCGTATCGCCTCGCGCAGGGTCGACTCGTGATAGGGTGCCTCCATGAGGCTCAGCGACGCGCTGGGCTTCAGGATGTTGATCAGGTCCTCGATCTCGGTGATCTCGGTGGCCATCGCAAGCGCCCTGTCGTAGTGCGAGAGCGCGTTGAGATAGCGCTTGCCGTCCTTCATCTCGCCCGCGGCGTCGACCTCCGAGACTATGTCCTGCTTGATGCGCTGCGCGCGCTTCTCGAGGTTCTTTGCCGCCTTGTAGCGGTCGAGCACCGCCAGCGCGTAGAGCATGCGCTCGCGCTTGTCGCGGTAGTACTTCTTGACCTCGACGCCCTCCAGGACCTGGCGCGAGGTGGCCTGCACCACGTCGGTCTGGGTGGAGCCGGCCTTGGGCCCGCCCACGGTGCGCTGCGAGCGCGTGGTGACCTTCACCTCGGACTTGATGCTCTTGGCGATCTCGGCGCGCGCGGCGTCGCCGGCCCAGTCCATCTGCTGCTTCCGGCCGCCCTTGCCCATGGGAACGGCGCCCACGCCTATGAAGAACTGCGGCTGGGGATACTTCTTGGACGCGCCGTCGACCCAGTCGGGCCTCGATCTGGCGTATGCCGAAGCGAATGAGAGGACCATCAACAACATGGCCGAAACGGCTATGATGCGCCTCATAAAAACCTCCAAATACTAAATCCGAAATTCTAAACTCTAAACAAATACTAAATCCGAAATTCTAAACTCTAAACCGATGAGTTTCAATACGGATTACGGTCTTCAAGCGTCTCCTCGACGGCCTCCTCCTCCAACTCCTTCAGGTCCTCAACAGCCGCATCGACCTTGTCCTTTATGAGGGCGTCGAGGTCGGCGCGCTTCATGCGGCGGTTCTTCCGGCGTATGTCGCGGGCCATGTCGTCGGCGAAATCGCGCTCCATCCGCATGAAGAAGTTCGCCAGGTCGACCTTTATGAGCGACTGGCAGCCCTTGTACTTGCCGCGCTTCTTGCAGTGCCTGCCCACGATCACGGAGCCCGTGATCGTCTGGTCGGCGGAGGCCTCCGCCACGCTCTGCGAGATGGCGAAGTTGCGCGAGCGGACCTCCTCCATGTAGTTCTTCACCAGGCTCCCCATGAACGAGGCGACCTGCGAGCGCGCGTCGAGGTCCGCGCTCTTGCGCTGGTCGTAGCGCTGCCTCCAGTCCGGGTTGGAGTAGCCGATCGTCATGAAGATGTCCGTCTTTCGGTTCCAGGACTGGCCCTCCTTCTTCCACCACTTGCCGTCCGGGTCTAGCTGTTGGCCCCACAGGTCCGGGTCCTTGGCGCACCCGGCCAGGGCCGTCATCGCCACGGCCACGACCAGAAATATCTTCAGATACTTAAATGATTTCATCGCTCCTCCCATTTAGGCAGACGAATCGCTTCGGGTCATTTTTGCGGCTAGGCGTAATAAAGCCAGCTCTCACATTACGCTCCGGGCGCCGGAGCTCTCCCCCCGCTGCTGCGGCACTTCGCTCGCTACTCGTCGACAAAAGACCGATGGCATCATGCGGCTTAGGTGTCTTCCCCCGTCAGCCCCCAAGCCGAGATGCCATATGGTCTTTTGCCCTCCTCATACGCTCGCCTCGTAAACGCCGCTTAATGCAGCTGGGGGGCAGAGCTCCTTCCCGCCCGGCGCTTACCACAAAAACAAATATTCGGGCGGCCTCCGTGATTCGGGCCGGCGCGAGCGGATGATGAAAAACCCGGGACACAAAACCGATTTTTTAAAATCCGACCTAGTGCTCCCCGGAAAAATCGGTATTGTGTCCCGGGTTTTTTCGCGGGAGTCGGCTTTATTACTCCTAGCCGCCCATGGCCGGGACGCTAGTCGATACGGGGCCGTGTGTAAATAGTGTCCGAGGGGACCCTTTTGGCTTGACGGAGCGCACCCCCAGGCTGTAGAAACGCCCGATTTCGATGAAAAAAGACCCTGGTGGCAAGAATGGGCAGCGGCCCGCCGAGGCGTTTCTGGTTTTAGAGGACGGAAGCGCATACGGCGGCTTTTTTTTCGGCGCCCAAGGCGCCCGGACCTCAGGCGAGGTGGTCTTCAACACCGGCATGGTGGGCTATCCCGAGTCGTTCACCGACCCCTCCTACAGAAACCAGATACTGGCGCTCACATACCCCCTGATTGGCAACTACGGCGTGCCGGCCGACTTCGAGCGGGAGCTGGCGGCGGGCTACGAGTCGATGCGCATACACATGACGGGGCTCATCGTCTGCGAATACTCCGAGTTTCACCACCACTGGACCGCCGAGCGGGGGCTTTCCGACCTGCTCGCTGAGCAGGGCATCCCCGGCATCCAGGGCGTGGACACCCGCGCGCTGACCAAGCGGCTGCGCGAGCGCGGCACGATGCTGGGCGCGATCTCGCCCGACCCCAAGGGCGCCGAGATCGTCTCCGGCCCCAGGCACGTGGTGAGCGAGGTCTCGGTCGCCGAGCCCATCACCTACAGCCCCGAGCACACAAAGCCGGGCAGGCGCGTGGCGGTGGTCGACTGCGGATGCAAGAACACGATAATCACGAGCATGCTCAGGCGCGGCGTTGAGGTGGTCCGAGTGCCGTGGGACTACGACGCCTCGAAGCTCGACGTGGACGGCGTGCTCTTCTCCAACGGGCCCGGCGACCCGATAGACTGCCCGGCAACCGTTGAGACGGCGCGCAAAGTCATGGAAGCGGGGCTGCCCGCCTTCGGGATATGCCTGGGCAACCAGATGCTGGCGATGGCCACCGGGGCCAAGACGTACAAGCTCAAGTTCGGCCACCGCGGCCAGAACCAGCCGGCCAGGCTCGCGGGGACGAAGCGCTGCTACATCACCTCGCAGAATCACGGCTACGCGGTCGACTGCGCCACCATCCCCGACGGCTGGGAGGAGTGGTTCGTGAATTTGAACGACGGCACCAACGAGGGCCTCAGGCACACGCGCAAGCCGGTGATGAGCGTGCAGTTTCATCCTGAAGCGATGCCCGGCCCCGTCGACACGGGATTCTTGTTCGATGAATTTGTTGAAATGATGAAGTGACTAGTGACTAGTGACTAGTGACTAGCGGAATAGCCCGGAACGACTGTTCATTACAGCCAGTCACCAGTCACTAGTCACCAGTCACTGATTGGAGACAGAGTGTTAACAAAAGTTCTCATATTGGGTTCCGGCGCGCTCAAGATCGGCGAGGCGGGCGAGTTCGACTACTCCGGCGGCCAGGCGATAAAGGCCCTCAAGGAGGAGGGTATCGCGACGGTGCTGGTGAACCCCAACATCGCAACGATCCAGACCTCGGAGGGCTTCGCCGACCGCGTCTACTTCCTCCCCGTCACGCCACAGTTCGTGGAGCAGGTCATCGCAAAGGAGCGTCCGGACGGCATCATGCTTTCTTTCGGGGGGCAGACCGCGCTCAACTGCGGAGTGGCGCTGGCGCGCGAGGGGACACTGGAGAGGTACGGCGTCAGCGTCCTGGGCACCCCGGTGGCGACGATCGAGCAGACAGAGGACAGAAAGCTCTTCACCGACCGGCTCGCCGAGATAGACGTGGCAGTGCCCAAGAGCGTCGCATGTGCGAGCGTGGCGGAGGCCAGGCGCGCAGCTGAGGAGATAGGCTACCCCGTCATGATCCGGATCGCCTACGCGCTTGGGGGCCTGGGCTCGGGGCTGTGCTCGGACGAGGCCGACCTGGAGAAGCGCGTGGCCGCGGCGCTATCCCACACCGACCAGGTGCTGGTCGAGGAGTACCTGCTGGGCTGGAAGGAGGTCGAGTACGAGGTCGTGCGAGACTCGGCCGACAACTGCATCACCGTCTGCAACATGGAGAACTTCGACCCGCTGGGCATCCACACCGGCGAGAGCATCGTGGTGGCGCCGTCCCAGACGCTGACCAACCGCGAGTACCACATGCTGCGAGAGATCGCGATTCGCACCGTCCGGCACCTGGGCATCGTCGGCGAGTGCAACATACAGTACGCGCTGGACCCGCGCTCGCACGAGTACCGCGTCATCGAGGTCAACGCCAGGCTCTCGCGCAGCTCCGCGCTCGCATCGAAGGCCACGGGCTATCCGCTCGCGTTCGTGGCGGCCAAGCTCGCGCTCGGCCAGACCCTGCTCGACATAGACAACGCCGTCACCGGCGCCACCAAGGCCTGTTTCGAGCCGGCGCTCGACTACATCGTCGTGAAGATACCGCGCTGGGACCTCAAGAAGTTCCGCAGGATTGAGAAACGCATAGGCTCCGGCATGAAGTCGGTCGGAGAGGTGATGGCCATCGGCCGCAGTTTCGGCGAGGCCCTGCAGAAGGGGCTTAGGATGCTCGACATAGGCGCCTCGGGGCTGGCCGGCGGGGCGGGCATCCGCTTCGAGGACCTGGAGGCCGAGATCAAGCGTCCCACCGACGAGCGCATCTTCGCGATATACCGCGCCATGCGCGACGGGATCTCGATAGAGAGGATACACGAGCTCAGCCACATAGACCCGTGGTTTTTGGCGAAGGTCAGAAACATCGTGGAGGTCGAGAGGGAGCTCGAAGAGGCAAAGGAGCCGTCGCCCGATCTAATCCGCCGCGCGAAGCGGCTCGGCTTCTCGGACAGGCGGATGGGCGAGCTGGCCGGCCGCGACGAGGCGTGGGCGCTCGCGGAGAGATCCCGCCACGGCATCGTTCCGGCGATAAAGCAGATCGACACGCTCGCGGCGGAGTACCCTGCGCGCACCAACTACCTGTACATGACCTACGGCGGCAGCGAAAACGACGTGGGGCCGGTCCGGAAGAACTCGGTGATGGTGCTGGGCTCCGGGGCTTACCGCATAGGCAGCTCGGTGGAGTTCGACTGGTGCTGCGTGAGCGCGGTCAAGACCCTGCGCGATCTGGGCTTTGGCACGATCATGGTCAACTGCAACCCGGAGACGGTCTCCACCGACTTCGACGAGTGCGACAGGCTCTACTTCGAGGAGATCACCTTCGAGACGATCATGGAGATCTACCGGCGGGAGAAGCCGGCGGGCATCATCGTCTCCGTGGGCGGACAGACGCCCAACACCCTGGCGCCGAGGCTCGCCGCCGCGGGAGTACGGATACTGGGCACGGGCGCGGAATCGATCGACCGCGCGGAAGACCGCCACAAGTTCTCCAGCCTCCTCGACGAGCTTGGCATTGCGCAGCCCGCGTGGAGGGAGCTGTCCACCGTGGAGGAGGCCACGCGCTTCGCGAACGAGGTGGGCTACCCCGTGCTCGTGAGGCCCTCATACGTGCTGTCGGGCGCGGCGATGGCGGTGGCTATGAACGACGAGGAGCTGGCGAGGTTTTTGGGCAAGGCGGCGGAGGTATCGACGGTCAGCCCCACCGTTGTGAGCAAGTTCATACTCGGCGCCAAGGAGATAGAGCTCGACGGCGTGGCCAAGGGAGGCGATCTGATCGCGTACGTGATATCCGAGCACGTCGAGAACGCGGGCGTGCACTCCGGCGACGCAACGATGGTCGTGCCGCCGCAGCGGACCTATCTGGAGACGATCAGACAGGTCAAGCGCATAGCCGGACAGGTTGCGCGGGCGCTAGAGATAAACGGGCCCTTCAACATACAGTTTCTGGCCAAGGACAACGACGTGAGCGTCATCGAGTGCAACCTCCGCAGCTCGCGCAGCTTCCCATTCGTCAGCAAGGTCTGCGGCGAGAACCTCATATCGATAGCGACGAAGGTGATGGTGGACTGGCCGGTGCCGGAGATAAACTTGAAGCCCTTCAACATGGACTACGTCGGCGTGAAGGCCCCGCAGTTCTCGTTTACTAGGCTTGCCGGCGCGGACCCGACGCTGTCAGTCGAGATGGCCTCCACAGGCGAGGTGGGCTGCATAGGGGAGGACTTCGAGGAGGCGTTTCTGAAGGCGATGCTTGCGGTGGGCGCGCGCTTCCCGATAAGGAGCGCGCTTCTGTCCACCGGCCCCGCCGAGTGCAAGCTGGACTTTTTGCCCTCGGCTCGGGCCATGGCGGCGCAGGGCATTGAGCTCTTCGCCACCGGCGGTACGGCTCGCTTTCTCTCCGATCACGGCATCGAGACAAAATCCGTCGACTGGCCCCTGGACGGCGGGGCCAACTCCGCCGACGCCAGGATACGCGAGGGGGCCTTCGACCTGGTCGTGAACATCCCCAAGAACTTCCAGGAGGACGAGCTCACCAATGGCTATCTGATCAGGCGCGCCGCCGCAGACTTCGGCGTGCCGCTGGTCACCAACATCCAGCTCGCCAAGAGGATGGCCGAGGCGATGTCGAAGAAACGCCCTGAGGACCTTGCCCCCAGGGCGTGGCAGGACTACGCGTAGACCCGACCCTACGGCAGCTCCTCCAAGTAGATCCTGGTGGATGGCTCCTCTATGAGAAGGAGGCCGGCTTCCTCGTCTATCGGCAGATCCTCGCCCATGAAGACCAGGTAGACATCAATATCCAGCGTGACGTCATGGACCTCGACGACGAAGTCATCCCTGCCCCGGTTGTTGATATCGCCCGCTCGCTCCGGATAGCTCGTGCGGTAAGGGTGGTAGAGCTGAGAGTTGGTGCTGAGCTTCAGATCGGCATCGAGCGGCAAGACGTAATCGGGCCGCTGGAAGTCGCGCCCGTACATCAAAAAGCTTCCGACAATCTGTTCGCCGCCCATATAGGTCATGTAGCTGACGAAGAAATCCTCATATGCGTCGGAGTTAAGGTTGCCTATGACATCCACCCTCGCATCGCTCTTCAGGTCGCTGCCGGCGCTGATGGTGAAGGCCGCGTCCGCCTCGCTCGTGTATGAGGAGAATTCGGAGCCTCCGTAGAAGACGTAGACCTTGGGATCCCTCCAGTTCTCGGCATCCCTGTCAGGATAGTAACGATCGGTGACGATGAGGTCGCTTATACGGTCTCCGTTCAGATCTCCCGCCTCCACCAATTCGAACTCCCGGTCGGCAGCGGCCATGGCGATCGTGACATCGGGCGCATCCAGCATCTTCGTCACGTCGGAGGAGCCCATATAGACCCGCAACTCGGAGGACTCCACATCCCTGATTTCGTCGGTCACCATCTCGCCGGCGTTGACCACCGCCACTACGTCGGCGTGGCCGTCGCCGTCGAAGTCGGCATTGATGGATCCGACCCCAGACTCGGCATACGCGCCATCGGACTGCGCCGAGGAGCTGCCCCTTATCTGTCCGCTCTCCACCGCAAGCGAAGCCATCTCCATGCCGAGCTGCATCGGTATCGGACCGAGGATGAGATAGATCTCGTTGTACCTAAACTGCGTATCCTCTATGGAGCAGTTGACCTTGTACATCGCATCGTCGGTCCCGTCCCCGTTGATATCGCCCAAGGCATTGAGCCCCGATGGCACACACGGCTCGGCGATATTGGAGGCAAGCACGGAGGCGTTGGGGTCGGTGTCATCCTTGTCGTGCTCGTTCCAGATCAGCTCAAGCAGAACTGTCTCGCCGGGATCCGGGTCTGAGTCATAACCCGCCGTCATGGCCGGCGCGCCGCTTCCGCTGTAATTGTGGAGGTATCTGGGCCTGCCGTGCTTCTGAGCGAAGTCGTAGTGCCAGATCACATCCTCATCGACGAAATTCTCCGTGGGTATATCCGCATTGGTATCTCCAAGCACTACGATATCTCCCGGCATAACCACTATGGGTGCGTTGCCGCTCTTAAAGCTAAAGATCAAGTCGGCGCTGAAGGAGGCGCTCATGTCGTAGTCGTCCGGGTTCGGACCGATCGTCACCTCGCCGCTCGAATCGGCCTCCTTGCTCACAGAGAGCTCGGAGCCGTCGAGACCGACGTTCACCACATAGGTCCGGCCATAGCTCAGATCACCGTAGAGGGCCAGGTAGCTCCCGTCGGGAGCCCAGTGGGGGGTGAAGTCGATATCGTTCCCCTCGAGGTCCGTGAGCGAGACCGCCGCGAGCACGGCATCCCGGTCCTTCGAGACGGAGGCCTGCACGGGGCTCGTGAAGTTGACGATGATGGCGCGGTTGCCCACCCCGACGCTCCCGCCTGAGGCGAAGCTCGTTATCTCCACATCGCTCGTATCGTCGCCGCCCCCGCCCTCGTCGCCCTCGGAGTATCCGCTTATCGCCCCGCCCATGTCGCAGCCGGCGAGGAGGACGACCATCGCCGCGGCGAAGAGCGTGACGAGGAGCATCCGAAGAGGCCTGGATCTGTCTATGTATACAGTCCGTATCATAATGTACCCCCTGTAACACCGATCAGTCTAATGGATTGGTGTCTATGTTCACCTTAATTATCGTGTCGGCGTCGGTATTGAGAATCCTCGTCGATCCGTCGAACTCGGAGGTCGGCATACCCTTTATCAAATACTCTATTTGGTAATATTCACCGGCGTAGTCATCGTAATAGGCCGTTGTGAGAAAATCGTCGTAGCCGTCGTTGTCTATGTCGCCCAGCCTCGTGCCGCCGAAGCCGGCCCACGACATATCATAAGTGGGGCCCTCAACATCATGCGCCAGACCCAGAAAGATCATATCCGCATCCGCCGCCGTCAGCGGCTGGGCCATGTCGTCACCCCCAAGGAAGAGCATCGCTCTCCCGATCGCTGCAGCGCCGCTGCCCAGGTCTTCCCTATAGAAGACATCGCAGACGAGAAGGTCGTCCCTCCCGTCGGAGTTCACGTCCCCGACCACGTTTGCATATATAAGCTCAAATGGAGACGGATCGATATGGCTGCCCAGACTGCTCGTAATGAACGCGTCCCGGTAGAGACCGAAGTCCACCTCACCGAGCTCCGCATCGCCCATCAGTATCCCCACAACGCCGTTGATATCAAAGCCACCGTTTATGCGTTCGTTGACTCCTGAAATGACGAGATCGTCGAGCCCGTCGCCGTTGAGATCGCCGCTGTCTGAACCGGTGAGAACGTCCAATTCAAACTCGACTCCGCCACTCATTGACATGGGATCTATGTACTGTGAATAGCTCCCGACCCACTCCCCGTCGCCGCCGAAGGATATGCCGACGACCGGATGCTGACCGAAGCTGACCAGGTCAATGATATCCTGAAGCGCCTCCTCGGTGAGGTTCATGATCCCTACCGAATCGCCGTATCCGTCACCATTGAGATCCCCGACCGGATTGAGAAAGGGCCCCATTGGATACGGCATTCCAAGGCCCGCCACGTTCGGGATCAGGCCACCGTCGTGAACAATCGTCTGCTCGAATGCCAGTTTGTCAGACAGGTTAGCAGCGCCTGCGTATAAAGCGTCGCCCGGTAGCGGGCCGTGGAAATATTGTTCAATGCCTGAACCAGAAATTATGCCATCGTCGTAGACAGCTATCGCCACGTCGTCCAGCCCGTCGCCGTCTTGGTCGAAAGCCCTCGTCGGAGCCGAGTAATACGCGCCATGGTCTAAATCAAAATTGGCAACCGGCGTTGTGTCGGTTTCATCATATTCGTCCCACAAACTCATGAATCCATCAGCGCCGTCAGCCCCCATGAACATCATGGAGCGTTTGTCAGCACCGTGAAAAGTCCCAGCATGTATAAACTTGCCTTGAAGGTCCGCTCCGCCGTTTTGCCATGCAACGCTCACACTCAGATCGCTTATTACGTACGGATGTATAGCGGGAGTGTATGCCTCCTCGCCGAGGAGTATGAACATACCCAAGGATTCGTCCACCAGGCCGAAGTCGGCCGTGCAGTCGGCGCTGCCGTCGAAGTCGAGGGGGTTATCGCCGATCACCGCCGTGCCCATGCGCACCTCGTCGACGTAGACGAGGTATGTGGCGCAGTAGGGCATGTTGCCGCGGATCGTCACGGACCCGCCGTCGGCCGCCCAGTCGAAGTTGAGGTCGGTGACCTCGCGGCCGAGCCTGCCGAAGATGCGCACGCCGGCCTCGAACTCCGCCCTGGTGACGTCGACCTGTTTGTTCACGGAGGCCAGCACCGGCTCCTCGAAGGTGAGCGTTATGCCGCGGCTGGAGCTCTCCGCCGTCGCCACGCTGGAGACGGTGATGCCAGACGATGTCTCGCCGCCGCCGTCGGCCGGCTCCTCCACCTCACCGCCGCCGCCCTCCTCGCCGCCGCCCTCGGTCGACGTTATCGACCCGTTGTCTCCGCACGCCGACAGGAGCGCCAGCGAACAGACGAGCGCGACGACGAAGGCGAGCCTCCCAAGCATGTAACCAAAATTGAGCTTCATAGGGCCCTCCCAAGGCCTTTTGGACACCTGGCCATCAACACGTATTATTGAGCACGTTTCGTGCCAGGTCGGCCGTTATGCGAACACAGCTAATTAATTGATATGATTAATATATTTAGACAGGTCAAGTGTGAGGGGGGTGATTAGATACTATAAACCGCCAAAATATTGACTAGGCATCCGTCAGTTTGACGCCTTGGTGGCGGCCTTGAAGGCCCGGCGCATCCGGTCGAAGAGCGGGAAGAGCTGGCCGTCGCGGAAGTCGGGGAAGGCCCAGGGCATGGGATGCCAGCCCTTGTTGTACCACAGCAGGATGTCGGCGTAGGCGTGGGGGGCGATGGCCACCTTGTGCCCGCCGTACTTGCCCGAGACGAGCACGAGCTTGCTCTGGTCCAGATAGCCCGCGTCGATGTTGACCGCGCGCCTGCCCCCCGCCGAGAAGCGCCGCTCGATCTCGCGCGTGAACTCCTTGAAGCCCGCGGCGGCCTCGCCGGGGACGAGCTTGGCGAACGAGACGAAGGTGCGCCACAGCTTTGGCCCCATCTCCTCCTCGTAGTAGTGCGTGTGGTCGAAGGGCCGCCAATCGCCCAGGATGTCGTGCTCGCCGAACGAGGGCTCCATGAGCTCCAGCACTCCCTCCAGCAAGTCCCTGCGCGAGGTCAAGATCCCCGCAATCGGCTTAACTAAGTTCTGCATCATGCCCCTTTGCTTACGTTTCGTTCGCACCGGCGTCAATAGAGCAAATGATTACGGCGGCCAGGCGTAATAAAGCCAGCTCTCACCTAACTATGCAGACGGAGCGCTTCGGGGAACTTTTCTCGCTCTGGGCGGCATAGACATCCTGCGCCGACTCCCGCGAAAAAACCCGGGACACAAAACCGATTTTTTAAATCCGACCTAGTACACCCCGGAAAAATCGGTATTGTGTCCCGGGTTTTTTCATACTCCGCTCGCGCCGGCCCGAATCACGGAGGCCGCCCCATCAAGGCTCAGCGTGCCGCTTTGACGGAGCGCTTCGGAGGGACTTTTCGCAGCGTGGCTCGAGGAGGCCGGATAAAAATTGTCATTCCCGCATGCCTTAAGCGGGAATCCAGCCTGGATAATACGGACTGGATCC
>Ga0180430_10004291_pt1 | contig 12055 bp, 4 predicted proteins | sample SS_ome_9_FD_132999 | JGI IMG/M metagenome (GOLD analysis project Ga0180430, IMG submission 132999) | Hypersaline lake sediment archaeal communities from the Salton Sea, California, USA - SS_1_S_2 metaG | ecosystem: Environmental > Aquatic > Non-marine Saline and Alkaline > Hypersaline > Sediment... | reverse complement strand
GCTAACTTCGAAGAGTGGAAGCCAACAATCTACAAATTAGTGCCTGCGGACTCCTTTATCTTGGTTGTCTATGTGATGATTTTCGTATTACTGGGAACCGTTTTGAAAAGTGCTTTGATTGTGATCAATGCCGCTTCGCTCCACCGTGTGATGATGCGGACATCCAACCAACTGATGATCACGTACTACCGAAAGGCACTTTGGCAAGATATGGATGTCTTCACCAAAGAAGGTGCGATGGAGCAAGTTACACGAATGCTTCAACTTGCAGGTGCCGCGGGCGGCTTGAAGGTTTTTTATGGGAGCCTTATTCGCGAACCAATGAAAATAGGTACTTGCCTCTGTGGTGCTGCACTAATTAACTGGCGGCTACTGATTATCTCGTTTATCGTTATTCCCGTGGCAATCTATTTCATCAAGACACTTTCATTAGCCATTCGCCGGACGGCTAAGAAGACTTTTGAGGGAGAAACGGATGCCGCAAAGTGTATCGAACAGTCGTTCCTCGGTGCTAGGATTGTCAAGGCGTTCAGTGGGGAAGTACGAATGCGACAAAAGTATCGAAAGATTCGCACACAAATCTACAAGAGAAAAAGGAAGGCTGCCGTTCAGAACGCATTGAGCAGCCCTGCCACGGAACTATTGGGAATTGCCATCCTTTCAATAGCAATGCTCGGTGGTTCTTGGTTGACACTACGCGGACAAACACATATCTTTGGTGTCCGCATTTGCGACACACCAATGAGTCCGGCCGCACTGATGACCTTTTTTGGATTTCTCATTGCAGGTGTTGACCCCTTGCGGAAAATGTCGGGCATCGTTACCGGCATTCAAATGGCGATTGCCTCTGCCGACCGAGGTTTTGAAAAAATGGATGTTAAGCCCAAGGTACGAACACCTGCAAATCCGATTGATGTCTCCAAGGATGAGGCAACTATCGTCTTCGACAACGTGACTTACGCCTACACCAAAGGGCACAACATTGTAGAAAATGTCAACCTGCGCATCAATTCTGGAGAAACAGTGGTCTTTGTCGGGCCTAATGGTTGCGGCAAGACGACGCTGATGAATATGATTCCGCGATTCTACGACCCGGACCAAGGGGAAGTGCGACTTGGCGAGGCTTCGCTTCGTGATGTAAGTCTTGCCACACTGCGAGGTCGGATAGGCTTGGTCACCCAGGATACAATTCTGCTCAATGATACGGTGTTGGAAAATATCCGTTTCGCTAAGTCCAGCGCCAGTGACGAGGAAATCTTCGAAGCGGCGAAAAGAGCGAATGCACATCAAATTATTGAGGAAAAACTGGAAGACGGTTACGAGACAGTCGTGGGTATTGGCGGCAACCTGCTCTCTGGCGGGCAGAAACAACGGATCGCACTGGCACGTGCTTTTGTGCGTGATCCCAAGATACTCATCCTTGACGAAGCAACGAGCCAAGTCGATCTTGCGAGTGAAAGAGCCATCTACGAGGCCATTGAAGAATACATTGAGGGTCGCACGGTCGTTGCAATAACACATCGTCTCTCCATCTTGGAACTTGCCGACAAAATCGTTGTGATGCACAACGGCAGGATTACCGATGTCGGTACACATCGAGAATTGATACAACGTTGCCCGTGGTACCAACAACAATTTAAAAATCAAGACCAAGAACTGCAGCGTGCAGTCGGGTAGTATATAGCGGATAACAAATATGTTTTTTAAAAGAAAAAAAATTAGCGCAGCAAAAAATTACTGGCAAGTGATGAAAATGTCATTTCGCTGGAAGTACACGATATTTGCTTCCATTGTACTTGCCATTGCCATTGCTTTTTTGTGGGCTATCAATATCGCCGCCGTCTTTCCAGTGATTAAGGTGGCGGTTGAAGGGCAATCGCTGCCTGGCTGGGTGCAAACTTCAATTGAAGATACCGACGAACGTATTGCACAAAAAAATAGTGAAATTGATTCTTTGCAGAAAAAAATTAATGGCAACAAGCAACTTGCTAAAATTGAGCAAATCAAAGCAAGGGATAAAATTCTTTCACTTGAAGACGAAATCAAGAAAGAAGTAAAGAGTCGTAATAAATTTGTCGCAGTACAACCTTATGTAGAACAGTATATCCCGCGTGACGCATTTACGCTGGTAGGGCTGGTGATGCTTTTTCTTTTCGGGTGCGCTGCCTTGCGATGTGTTTTAACGCTCTTCAGTTCCCTTGCTCTACATCGTATTGTCGGCAGGACGGAAAACGCACTTTATTTCCAGTTCTACCGAAAAGCACTACGCCAGGATATGGATGTATTCGCTAGAAAAGGGACGATGAGTGAGGTAATAAAAGTGATGTTTACCTCTGGAATTGTGAATAGTTTCAACATCTTCTACGGCAGCCTTTTGCGTGAGCCAGTGAAGATGATTGTCTGCTTGTGCGGTGCAGCTCTAATCAACTGGCGATTGGTTCTCTTGACGATGATTGTGGCTCCTATCGCTATCTGGGGGATTGCAAAACTTTCGAAAGCGATTCGCAAGTCTGTGCAAGCAATGCTTAGTTTAGAGGGAGCACAAGCAGCAAATTATGAAGCTGGTTTTCTTGCGGCACCTATAGTCAAGGCGTATGGACGCGAGTTTGCCTTGCGAAAAAGCTGCCGTAGTTTGCTCAATACGCTCTATATAAAAAGACGCAAGGTGGCAATTATCAGCTCGCTTAGCCACCCAGTAACCGAGGTTCTGGGAATCTTTATCCTGGCTGTTGGAATGCTGGGAGGCGCTTGGTTGACACTGCGGGGTGAAACACATATCTTGGGCGTGCGAATCTGTGACGTGCCAATGGGGCCTGCAACACTGATTACCTTCTTTGCTTTTCTCATTGCAGCCGTTGATCCGTTACGAAAAATGTCGGGGATTATCACAGGAATACAGGAATCCTTTGTTTTTGCTGATATGGTAATAGCTGGACTCGAAAGCAAGCCGAAAGTACGTACCCCTGCTAATCCGGTTGAAATACCACATCGTGAAGCGGCGATTACCTTCGAAAATATCTCCTTTGCCTACAACGGCACGGATAAAGTCGTTGAGGATGTCAACTTGCAGATCAACGCAGGCGAGACCGTCGTCTTTGTCGGCCCCAACGGCTGTGGGAAAACAACGCTGGTAAATATGATCCCGCGTTTTTACGACCCCTGTGAGGGGGAGGTACGTCTTGGTGACGTTTCGCTCCGGAATGTGCGGTTGTCTAGCCTGCGAAGACGGATTAGCCTCGTCACACAAGACACGATCCTTTTCGATGGTAACGTACTCGAAAATATCAGGTATGGCAAACCAAATGCCACCGATCAAGAGGTGTACGAAGCGGCAAAACGAGCAAAGGTCCACGATATTATCCTCAATCGTTTAGAAAATGGTTACCAAACCGAGGTCGGATTGATCGGTGGCTGTCTTTCGGGTGGTCAAAAACAGCGAGTAGCATTGGCACGCGCTTTTATTCGTGACCCACAAATTCTCTTGCTCGATGAAGCGACAAGCCAGGTTGACCTCGCAAGCGAAAAATCAATCTACGAAGCAATTGAGGGTTATATTCGAGGGCGTACAGTCGTTGCCATCACACACCGACTTTCCATTTTGGAACTTGCAGACAAAATAGTCGTGATGAATAATGGCAAGATTGTTGATGTTGGTACGCATCTAGAACTAATGGATCGCTGTCAGTGGTATCAGCAACAATTCTTCACCGAATGGGAAGAAAAAAACAAAGCACAAGCAAAGGTTGCGTAAGTAAAAAACAAGGAGGTTTTACTATGTCAGAAAATAAGAACAACATCAAAATTGTACTCTTCGAGGATGAAAAGGTTGAAGACCTTGCGCCCGTCACTCTCACACGCCCTGCTGCGGCAATCCACTGTGGAGCAAGCTCACTGATAGAATTGCTTAAAGACGTTGGGCATCCTATTTCACTACAGACGAAGCCGTACCTGCAAGAAATTACAGCAACAGACTACCCACACCTGAGTTTGGAAACGCCTGCGTCGAATGAACGCCTTCTGCTGGTCAACTCGCGTCTGGTTCCATCGCCTGTTTACCGCCAACGCCTCCTTGAATTGGCAGCCGGTGATCGCTCACAGATTTGGACACGGGACGGAACCACCATCGCCGCGCTGGTGGGCGACGATGTTCCTGAGTTGGTGCGCCTCAACACACCGGAAACGCTGCAAAGTGCACCCGGCGAATGGGCCCAGCAGCTCAAGCTGCCGGAAGCGCCTGAGGCTTATATGCCAATCATCGACTACCCGCACGACATCGTTCGTTTCCATTTGGAGGTTCTCAACGACAACCTCAACGAAAAGCTGCGAGAGAGTGGGAAATATACCGAAGTCAAGGACGGTGTTTTTCTCGCCGATGGCGCAAAACTTGGTGAGTATTGTGTTACGGATACCTCGGATGGCCCGATTGTCATCGAGTGTGGAGCAAAAATTGGACCGTACTGCTACCTTAATGGTCCTATCCACATTGGCGAAAACGCGAAAATTATCGAACATTCCGCAATTAAGGATTTTGTCTCGCTTGGACACACAACCAAGGTCGGCGGTGAGGTCGAAGCTTCAATTATCGAACCCTACACCAACAAGCAGCACCACGGGTTCCTTGGGCACAGTTATCTCGGCAGTTGGATCAACCTTGGAGCTGGGACAACCAACAGCGACCTGAAAAACACCTACGGCACAATTGGAATGTCCTACGAAGACCAAAAGGTGATTACCGGAATGCAGTTTATGGGCTGCATCATCGGCGACTATTCCAAAACAGCGATCAACACCAGCATCTTCACCGGCAAGGTGATCGGCGTTGCATCGATGCTCTACGGTTTTGTAACGACCAATGTCCCTAGTTTCACCAACTACGCCCGTTCCTTTGGGCAAGCAACAGAAACGACGCAAGATGTTATCATCGCAATGCAAGCGAGAATGTTTGCACGACGGGGAATGCAGCAAAGGGAGTGCGACCGCGAGTTAATTCGAGCGATGTATGCAATGACTCTTGAAGACCGAAAGATGAAGAGTGTGCCACTCGCACTGTAGAAAAAGGAAAGGATAAACGCGGCTGACCAGTTTAGTACGTTTACCCTGCCGTCATCATTAGCGACCAAACACGTGTTGCTATATATTGGACATTTTCCTAACGAATACCCAATTGCTCCGGTCTCCGGCGGAACAATCATTTTTTACCAATTGGCATTCCCGGAGGTGCTCGAAAATATTTAAGGATAGCAAATGTGTGGGATAGTAGGCTTCCTTGCCAAATCAAACGTTGTTCCGTTTCTTGTCTCAGGCTTGCGAAGGTTGGAGTACCGTGGTTACGATAGTGCCGGTATTGCAATTCTAGGAGCGGACTCTGCCCTGCAAATGACGAAGACTGCGGGGAGGATAGACAACCTCGAAGAGAAACTGGACAACTCCTCGAAACCCTTCACTGGCAACAACGGCATTGGCCACACACGTTGGGCGACGCACGGTGAACCAACGACTCGCAACTCACACCCACATCTCAATAACGACGACTCTATTGCGCTGGTTCACAACGGCGTGATTGAAAACTACGCACCACTCCGCGATGAGTTGATTACTGAGGGGTATTCCTTCCGTTCCGAAACTGACACCGAGGTGATTGTTCACTTGCTCGACCGCGAGATGCGAAATGCGGGCCTGCTCGGAAACCAGGAAGAACCACTCGACGCAAAGCAGTTGAGTGAAGTCTTACAATCAACCTTCGCCCAGTTAAGAGGAGCTTTCGGACTGGCCATCCTTTTGCGTGACCATCCCGATTTGCTCATTGCTGCGCGTCGTTCCAGTCCCTTACTCGTTGGCAAGTCCGCAGATGAGTACTTCATTGCAAGCGATGCCTCTGCACTGGCCGGCTACGCCGAAGAGGTAGTCCAACTCTCCGACCACGAAGTCGCGATTATTTCCCGCGAATCGGGGCTGCACCTGTTCCACCGCGACGCGGGTCGCATTGAAGCGCAGGGCAAAGCGCTCGACCAGGAAGTTGCTGACTTAGAGTTAGGCGATTTCCCACATTATATGCTCAAGGAAATCTTCGAGCAACCGAAGTCCGTCGAAGCTGCGATACGAGGACGGCTCGATTGGGACAACGCGACCACGCGACTAGGTGGATTACGACTTCTGCCCGGCAAATTACGCAACACCGGCCAGTTCATCTTTTCTGCTTGCGGCACGAGTTGGCACGCTGCACAGGTTGCCGAATACCAAATTGAAGCGCTCTCACGAATACCCGTCGAGGTCGAATACGCAAGTGAGTTGCGCTACCGAAATCCGCCGATTACTCGTGACGCAATCTTTGTCGCGATGACTCAAAGTGGCGAGACCGCAGACACACTCGCGGCAATGCGCGAGATGCAGCGAAAGGGTTACCCGGTGCTGGCGATCAACAACGTTGTTGGCAGTACCATTGCCGAAGAATCGGACGGTGGGGTTTACCTGCACGCTGGACCGGAAATTGGCGTCGCGTCAACCAAAGCATTCACCTCACAGTGCACGGTAACCGCTTTGCTCGCGATTTATCTGGGAAGGTTGCGACACCTCTCACACGAGTTCGGCGAAAAGGCTCTCAACCAACTCCAAATGCTACCGGAGAAGATATCCACGGCACTCGAATGTGCCGGTGAAGTCGAGCGAATTGCGAAAAAATACGCCGACTGCGACAACTTCCTCTACCTCGGACGCCAGTTCAACTTCCCGACGGCACTCGAAGGTGCGCTCAAGCTCAAGGAAATCAGCTATATCCACGCCGAAGGATGCCCCGCCGCTGAGATGAAACACGGCCCAATTGCTTTGATTGAAAAAAACACGCCGAGCGTCTTCATTATGCCGCAGGGTGGTGTTTATGAAAAAACTCTCGCGAACGCAGAAGAAATTAAAGCGAGAGGGGGACCTGTCATCGCGATTGCGGAAGAAGGTGACACAAAAACAAAAACGGTCGCCGATGAGGTTGTTTACGTACCGGAAATTTCCTCTTTCTTGCAACCTATCCTCTCGGTCGTACCACTGCAACTACTTGCTTACTACATTGCGATTGAGCGAGGATGCGACGTTGATAAACCGCGTAACTTAGCAAAAAGCGTGACGGTCGAATAGCAAAAGTTAAAATCCAACTTCTGCACATCGCAGACAATTGTGTTTGTCAGAAATGTGGAAAATCGCGCCTATGCCAATACCACTCTATCCACTTCGTTTTGTCCCGGTACTCAAACGCGCCATCTGGGGTGGCGAACGCTTGGTGAGTTTGCTTGACAAGGAAGAAGCGGAATACGCTGCACAAGAACCAACGCCGCTCGCAGAAAGTTGGGAAGTTTCAGCACATCCGAGCGGGACCGTTCGTGTTGCAAATGGTCCATTGCGAGGCACTTCGCTTGCAGAACTTGTCGCTGAAAGACCCGAAGAATTGCTTGGCAAGGCCAACGCGACCGATTTCCCATTGCTCCTGAAATACATCGATGCCGCAGAGTCTCTCTCGGTGCAGGTTCACCCGGGCGAGGCTTACGTTGAAAAATTCCCGCAGAGCGGAGCAGAGCCGAAGTCTGAGGCGTGGTACATTCTTGAAGCACCGACAGACAGCGTCATTTATGCAGGCCTAAAAGAAGGAGTTACGCGAGACAGCTTCACCGCAACGGGAGATGTTGCGTCGCTTCTCCATTCATTCCAAGCAAAACCTGGTCAAGTTGTCAACATTCCCGCAGGAACCGTCCACGCCATTGGCGCTGGCGTATTGATTGTCGAAATACAACAAACAAGTGACACAACATTTCGCTTGTACGACTGGGGACGTGTTACTGCCGATGGCAAACCGCGCCCCTTGCACGCAGTAGAGGCCCTCGAAGCAATTGATTTTTCTATTGGACCTGTTTCGCCAAATTATGGAAAAACGGAGCAACTCGCGAACGGCGCTCTTGCCACGCACTTTATTGAAGGCCCAATCTTTAGTCTCTCTCGCTATCAATTTGATAAACCCTGGACACTGCCTACGAGTGGATCGTGTCAACTCTTGACACTCCTCCAAGGTGAGACGGAGTTAGTTTACGGTGATACCAATGAAATTTTGCGGCGAGGCGATTCGGTATTACTACCAGCAAATATCCAGCCAGTTGAGTTGATACCTTCACAAGAGACACACCTGCTTCTTTCTGAAGATAGGAGTTAGTCTTGCTCTGCCTCTCATTTTCGTCCTCAAGCTCGGCCGAGCGTTTCGCGTCCTCGGGCTGCATTCTGCAAATTCTTGATAATTTGTTGTGCCGAATGCCTTTTCTGGTGCATTTTCCGATTTTTCTGCTCCTCAAAAGCTGTTGCTGCGGCAGATATATTAGTGTCTTAGGCATCAGATTACCCCCTTTAGCGTGTTTTCAATATGTAGCCACCCTCGCGTATGCCACAGTACGCACGGTTTAAAACGTCATATCAAGGTTTGGCTGCGAGAAAATCGCTCTATAAGCTTTTGCGTTGGTCGGAAAATACGACACAAGTTCATTGCACTATCGCACCGCAATTTTATGGGTCGCTATATGCCCTTTGAAGAAATTGCGTAATTTTTGAAAAAATTGTGGCTTTTTGGCGCAATTCTTGTTACTATGGACACGTCTATCTATTTGAAAAAGCCACTTTGGTTTTTCCAGAAGAGATGATTTTCCAAGGATAGTTTGAAAATTTAGCCTAATAAAACAGGGGAGAACTAAAAAAGTTCGTAAAAATTTATTTTTTTTAAGATTTTGCCTTGCACTTCCCTGAAATTATGTTAACATTATGATTAGGTGGGCACTACCCCCACTGTTAGGGGAGCTTGATCGCGAATCGGGCTTCTCAGAGTATCATAGCTTTTCAAATTATGGAACAAAGGCATCTGCGCTGCAAAGCGGATGCACAGTCAAGGATGGCTTTCTCATCTAGACTTTTTTGGTTTATTATTTAACCAAACTCAGATGATTGAAAGGGAACTTGGCTATGTTACTACGAAAAACAAGGTTATCGCGCAAGTCTGTTAAAAACTCTAAGGGAAACGTAAATCATTCCCATTCTCGTTCACTTCGCCTTGAAACTCTAGAACAACGGCAAATGCTTTCCGTTGTTCCGCCAATTCTTCCAACCTCTACACCCGATGACGATGTTTTGGAAGTTATTGCGCCGCAAGAAATTCCAACAACGCCCAAAGTTGATTTTGGTGCTTTCGTTCCCCGTACCACTACGGCAGGCAACCCACAGTCCATTGGTGCCGACACCGATGCGCTCGACATCTATATTGATGGCCAGATTGGTCAAGATGCAGGCACCTCGCAAATCATTACCACGCGGCCCAATGCCGTTGGTAATTCCTCCTACTTCGTTTTCGATAACTATGGCGGCTCGTGGTTTGATGCCGAAAAATCACCTTCCAATACCGATGACGACCTGATGTGCTGGGCGGCAACCTCTGCTAATGTACTAGCTTGGGGAGGATGGACAATCTCTAGTGCAACCAACGCCGACCAAATCTTCGATGTCTATTGCAATTACTGGACTGACCAAGGTGGACACCAAAGATACGGCTGGGAATGGTGGTTCAATGGTGAGAACGATATGCAAGGCGCAAGTGGTTGGGCGCAAATCGATGTGGCTGGCGGCGGTGGCTATTACTCTGACTACAATTTCTATGACTACTTCACCTATGGCAGCACGGGCGATGCGACTGGCAGCAGCATTAGTTCACTTTTAACACAAGGCTACGGTGTCGGACTTGGTGTTTACGGCCCAGGCGGCCACGCCATCACCTGCTGGGGTGTTGAATATGATAACAGTGGGAACGTCATTGGGTTGTACGTAACCGACTCCGACGATGACAAATCCGACTCGACCCCCGAAGACCAACTCCAGTACTATGGCATTTCTTACAGCGGAGGTAACTGCTACTTGCAGAACTTCTATGGCAGCAACGCTTGGTATGTTGGTTCGGTAACTGGCGTGAAGGCACTCGCTGATAACACTACCCCGGACACACCGGACACCCCACCGCCAGCACCTGTTGATGATCAGTACGAAGAAAATGATACACGAGCGACCGCCACAGACTTAGCGGAAGGAGAGGTCATCACGGCAATTCAGGCGGACACCGATTGGTATCGGCTAGCCATTCCCGCCAACGCCACTTCCATCAGCATCAACTGTCTCTTTACGCACGCTGAAGGAGACATTGATATTGCACTTTACAACAGTGCAGGAAATATGGTAGCAGAGTCTTATGGTGTTACCAACAGCGAAAGCATCAACTATAATCTTACAGGTGGTGATACTTACTACGTCGAGGTTTATTACGGCGACGAAGGCAACGAGTACACCCTCGAATGGAATGCCACAGTGGTCACACCTGATCCAGGCGAACCTGATGATCCCGGTGAACCGAACGATCCTAGCCCCGCTAGCGACGTGGAATACCACGCCGTCATCGTGGGCATTTCCGACTACGAGGGCAGCGGCAACGACCTCACCTACTGTGATGACGATGCCTACGATATGCAGGCAGCTCTGCTGACGGACCCCAATTGGAGCAACTCCAACATCACGATGCTCGTTGACGGACAAGCCACCGAAGCGGCGATCCGTCAAGCTCTCCAAAACGCGGCTAGCCAAGTCGATTCGAATGACGTCTTCGTCTTCTCCTTCTCAGGTCACGGAAGTTATATGTACGACAGTGACGGTGACGAAGCGGATGGCTACGATGAATTCCTTTGCCCTTGGGACCTCAACTCCAACGAAGTTACCGACGACGAATTAACCGACTGGATTGGTGCTATTGGTGCTGGGCAAACGATGGTCTTTATTGACTCCTGCTTCTCCGGCGGAATGATAACAGGACCCGTTGGCGAAGTTTTCGATCCCGTAACTACGCTCGGCGCTGTTGGCGAGGGGATGGTCGGTGATGGTGATAGGGACTTGGCAACGCTTAATAACATCGTCATCCTGACGGCTGCGAACGACAGCCAGTACTCGGTGGAAACAAGCCAACTCCAGAATGGTGTCTTTGCTTACTACGTTACACAGGCGATGCAAAACGCCAATACGGATGCCAACGACAATGGCAATATCTCCGCTGAAGAGGTCTTCAACGCATCCTATAATAGCATTGTCTCCTACAATCCTGACCAAACTCCTCAGATGTACGATGGCATTGCTGGTGAATCTTGGTTACTGCCGGGCAACACCACTCCTGATCCAGGCGATCCTGAAGATCCCGAAGATCCTCCCGTTCAGCCACCTGCTCCGACACCTGGTGACCAGTACGAAGATGACGACACGCCCACACTCAATACCACCGTCATTTCCACCGATGGCACCCCCCAAACGCACTCGCTTCACGATGCTGGCGACACCGACTGGGTGCAGTTTACACTGGAAGCTAATTCGGATGTAGTCATTGAGACATCTGGTAATTATGGTGATACGGTTATGAGCCTCTACTATCTTGATGGTGGCACGCTTTATCACCTCGCAACCAATGATGATTATGGTGATAGCTTGTTCTCCCAGATTACTCAGGATGGTCTTGCACTAGGCACTTATTATGTCCGTGTCCAAGGCTATAATGGAGAAACCATTAACAGCTATGACATTTCCGTTACCGCAGAGGATTTGCCTTACTCCTTAGTTGATGGCAAGCTGCGATTCTTCAACACCGATGCTCAGGACTACTTGGGTTACTGGTACGATGAAGCTGGCCAGATGCAGGTTTATTTCAATAACTACAACTTCACCTTTGACGCTAACGAAATTGATTGCATCTACTTTGATGGTGATGGCAGCGACTGTGTTTCGATTAGCGGTACTGCTGGTGCTGATTGGCTTGACCTGCGATCAGATTCCGCTGATGCCTATTCCAATGGTGTTCTTTATTTCCAAGCGACTGGCGTTTGCAGCATCAACGCAATGCTCAATGGCTATGATGGAACGATCGACCCCAATGACACGGTTGCCTTTTACGGCACCGCCGGTGATGAAAACTTCCGTATTACACGCGATTACAGTTCGGAAATGGGTTCAGAAGATG